>Ga0070711_100000028_pt1 | contig 106189 bp, 91 predicted proteins | sample LARL53metaG_FD_65452 | JGI IMG/M metagenome (GOLD analysis project Ga0070711, IMG submission 65452) | Corn, switchgrass and miscanthus rhizosphere microbial communities from Kellogg Biological Station, Michigan, USA - LAR L5-3 metaG | ecosystem: Host-associated > Plants > Roots > Rhizosphere ... | reverse complement strand
GGAACGAAGTCTCGCAAGAACGCTGATCCGGAAGTCATTCGCACTCCTGCATAAGCCGCGATCAAATCCTTGAGCAGAAACGGCACACCGGTGAACGGTCCGTCAGGCAGTTCGCCTTTTGCGCTTGCCCGGGCCTGGTCGAACATCGGAGTCACGACCGCGTTGAGCTGAGGGTTGACGCGTTCGATTCGCTCGATCGCGGCATCCACCAACTCAATGGGCTTTACTTCTTTGTTGCGGACCAGCTCAGCTTGAGCAGTCGCGTCGCGCCGCGCGAGTTCATTTGAAAGTGCCACTTCAATTCCTCCTGAGATTGTGACTTGCAGCTAGCGGCCCTTGAAGTCCGGTTTTCTCTTCTCGTGAAATGCGGCAATCCCTTCCTTAACGTCTTCACAATAGTTCGTGACCATTACGGCGAGCGCCGCATCTTCGAGCGCATTCTCGAGATCCATCGTCCCTTGTTTGTACATCATTCTCTTGGTCATTCTCATCGCGATCGGAGGACCATCCGCGAGCGTCTCCGCCCAATGTCGAGCCGTCAACATCAGCTCATCGTCAGGCACAACCTCGGTCACCAGACCTAGTTGTTTCGCTTCGTGGGCCGGATAGACCTCCGAGAATAGCGACATTCGAAGCGCTTTCTGTAAGCCCATGTACTTCGGAAACAGGTAGGCGCCGCCTTCATCGGGGATGAGCGCGAATTTCAAACTTGTGTCTCCCAGTTTCGCGCTTTCACAGGCGATTCTAAAGTCGCAACACAGCGCCAGCGTAAGCCCGCCGGCTACCGCGGCTCCGTTTATCGCTGCAATTGTCGGCTTGTCCAATCGGCGAAGAAGCGTCACAAGCTGATGCATGTTCTCTCGCATCTCGAGCATCGCCTCCATTCGGTGACCTCGATACCGCGAGGGGTATTGAAAGTCGCGGCCTATATCGCCTCCCGAGCAAAAGCCGCGGCCCGTGCCGGTGATAATAACGACGCGAACTTCATCGTCATCTCTCGCGTCCGACACTGCGGAGATGACTTCATGCACCATCACTTCGGAGTACGCGTTTAGCTTCGCGGGCCGATTCAAGGTAATGGTCGCAACGCGATTCTCTTTTGAGTAGATAATTTCGCGAAAGTCATTCATCACTATCTCCCCACGAACTTCGGCTCGCGCTTTTCCATGAAGGCCCGGACGCCTTCCTTGTGATCCTCGGTCATCGAGCATCGCATGTGAGTTTCAGCTTCACGATCCAGCATCGTTCTGAAGTCTGCGCTCGATGCGAAATTGACGTTGGCTTTCATGTAACGGAAGCTCGTCAGTGGACCGTGCGCGATCCGTGAAGCGGCATTGCTCACTTCCGACTGCAGGCTATCGTGCGGGACGACGCGATTGACCAGGCCAATTCGATGAGCTTCGGCCGCGTCGATGATGTCGCCCAGAAAGAACAATTCTTTCGCTTTCGGTCCGCCTGCGTAATGATTCAGCAGCCAGGTCGTGCCGAAGTCACCGCCGTAGCCGACTTTCGCGTAAGCAGTCCCAAGCCGCGCCTGATCTGAAGCGATTCGTAGATCGCACGCAAGACAAACGCCGAGACCCGCACCCATCGCGAAACCGTTCACCGACGCGATCGTGACCTTGGGCATATCGTAAAGCACTCGGCTGAGCTCATGCATCTGGCGAAGCCGATCGATCTTCTGTTCAAGCGTCTGGGTGTCGTCTTGCGCCATCGTCGAAACGTCTCCTCCCGCGCAGAAGGCTCTGCCGGCTCCGGTCACCACGACGCAGCCTATTTCCGGATTGGCGCTCCATTCATTTAGCGAGTCGACTGATCGCTTTATTAAATCCAGACTGAGAGCATTGAGCTTGTCTGGCCGATTGAATGTAAGCGTCGCAACTCTGTCGGTGATGCTTGTGAGAATTACTTCTTCAGCCATGTTGTCCTTTCTTTAACGGTTGTTTGGGGGCGGATTATATCAAAAAGTACCAGCGCGCGAATGAACCGTTGGGCGATTAAAAGTATTGCCTTTTCCAAGGTGAGGGATATTATGATTAAGCTTACGCATGGTCCTTCGGACTTGATGCGTGTGACGAGAGAGACGCCAAAGATCTCCGGAGAAGGAGAATGATATGTCCGAATTAGTTCTCGAGGAGCCTCGCGTCGGCCATCCTTCACTGGTTCTCGCCGTGAACGATAATCCCGACTTCTTGAATCTGCTTCGAGCGATTTTTCGCAACGAAGAGGTAATGCTGGTAACGGCGCCAAGCGCTGCCAAAGCTTTGGAGGTGCTCAGAGAGATAATTCCGGACCTAATCATAAGCGACGTTGTAATGCCTGGCCTTGACGGCATCGAACTGTGCCGGCGGTTGAAGAGCGCTGCGGCAACTTCCCGCATACCGATACTGCTTATGTCGGCGATGCGATGCGACGAAGCTGACGTGATTGAAGGGCTCAGGGCCGGCGCCGATGATTACATTCCTTCGTATGTGCCGATCGAGCTCTTGCGCAAGAAGATCGAACATCTGGTAGCCTACGGCGAACACCTTTCCTGCCGTCCATTAGATAAGCACTTCGCTGAATGACCTCCCGCTATTCAACGCTCACAGCTGACTCACAAAATCGATATCCGGACTTGCTTGCCGTGAATGCGAGTGGGTATTAGCATATGCGCGCTGAGAAGAAGTTGGATTCTCATTGCTCAAAGGTGAACTCAATGGCATCGGTGAATACCGTCAAGGGTCCGATCGATACCGCGAAGCTGGGCGTCACGCTCATGCACGAGCACGTCTTCGTTCTTTCAACGGAGATAGAGCAAAACTACCCGGAGACCTGGGGAGAAGAAAACAAGCGAATCAATGATGCGATCGCGCGGCTTAACGAGTTGAAGTCACGAGGCGTCGATTCGATCGTCGATCTGACAGTGATCGGACTGGGCCGTTACATTCCACGAATAAAGAACGTCGCTGCCGAAACAGATCTCAACATCGTGGTTGCGACCGGAATATACACCTACAACGACATACCGTTTTACTTTCACTTTCGCGGTCCGGGGACGACGCTCGGCGGGCCCGAGATAATGGTCGATATGTTCGTGAGGGACATCGAACAAGGCATCGCCGATACTGGAGTCAAAGCCGCAATTCTCAAGTGTGCAACCGATCAACCCGGCGTTACGCCCGGCGTCGAGCGTGTCCTTCGAGCGGTGGCGCAGGCTCATGTTCGAACCGGCGTTCCCATTTCGACTCACACTCACGCGCACAGCGAGCGTGGGCTCGAGCAGCAGCGGATCTTTCGCGAAGAAGGCGTTGATCTTTCACGAGTCGTAATCGGTCACTCCGGCGATACGACTGATATCGCTTATCTCGAAAAGCTGATCGCCGCCGGTTCATACATTGGGATGGATCGATTCGGTATTGACGTGCTGCTCCCGTTCGAAGATCGTGTGAACACTGTAGCGAAGATGTGCGACCTCGGTTATGCGAATCGAATGGTGCTTTCTCACGATGCTGCCTGCTTGAATGACTGGCTGCCGGAAAGGGACCTGCCCGCGATTCTTCCGAACTGGCACTTCCTGCACATTCACAACGATGTGATTCCCGCCTTAAAGGAGCGCGGCGTCACAGATTCACAAATAAAAACTATGTTGATTGACAATCCGCGCCAAATATTCGAGCAACGTTAAAAGCTTTTCGCGTCGGACAAATTCATCAGCACAACATCAGCATTAGTACTCAGTCTGCTCAAGGTGACGAACCTTGTATGGGCGTCCCTCCGTGCCCCTCTTTGCAGGCAAACTTTTCATTGCCAGAGAGGGGCGTCCACGGAGAGACGCCCATACAGGTGTTCATCAAAATCATTGTGACTCATTACTAGATTTCCATCACATTGTTGATAGCCCACTCGGCTGATGGTTATACTCATCCTGCTATCATCCTTCTCGAATCTTTAGAAGTGTCATCCAACAAACTGCACAACCTGCTCAAGGAAGGTTCCCGCTGGAGGGGCAGATCACTGCTCGCACCGATTGCTTTTGCTGCCTTCTTAGTCGCATACGGAGGATACGTCAGTTCTCAACAGAGGAGCGCCGGTCAAAACGAGAACGCCGCCATAATCGGCGTCGTTCAGGATGATCGGGGAGCGTCGCTGTCCAACGCGAATGTGACTCTCGTCTCGGGCGACTTCTCAGTATCGAAGAGCACGCTAACGGATGGCAGATTCGAATTTCGGAACCTGAAAGCGGCACAGTATAGAGTCACCGTCGATTCACCACGCTTCAAGAAAGAAGTCGTTACGGTCACGCTTCGAACGGATGAAACGCTCGCGCTTCCTCCGATCAAGCTGTCGCCCTCCTCATTGCACGTCGCCGTGCTTGACGCTGCGAGCCAACCGCTTTCGGGGGTGACGGTGAGCGTCTACGCGAAAGACCGCGCGACGGTTGGCGCGCTTGCGTCGCGCAGCGTCACGGACCAATACGGCGATGCCTATTTTGGAAGACTCGCGCCCGGCTCGTATCAACTCAGCGCTGCGCTTCGGGGCTACGACGAATACCGAAACGACGTTTTCATTTCGTCGGGCATAACCACTGAATTCCCGCTTCAGTTGATGGTTGCGCCGGTCATACCGATCAACGAAAAAGCGGTTTCCAGATACACAGTACCGAAGCTTCCTTCGAAAAACGTTCAGACGATCCTGCAGGACAGCGAGGGATGGTTGTGGTTCGGGACCGATAAGGGCATCGCGAGATTCAACGGCACAGACTTCACGACGGCATCTGGTGACGCGAGCGGTGCTGACTCACTTGCCGGCGAAGATATTCGCTCGATCGCGGAAGACCAAAACAAAACGATTTGGATCGCAACCGCCGGCAGTGTGCGGCGCATTACAAAGTCAGGTAAGGACATTGGCGCACCGATCGATATCGCGGACCCGCGGCGAATCTTTGTGGATTCGAAGGGTGAGGTCTGGGTCGCGGCCCTCGATCGCTTGTATAAATTTGACGGACAGCACCTGACTCCCTTTTCTCACTTGCAGGAATTGCCTTCCAACGACGTGAGAGCGTTTGCCGAAGACCGGAAGGGAAACATCTGGTTTGCGACCGCTGCGGGCTTGTCTATTCTTGAAGGTCAACGAATCAAGTCATTCGAGCAATGGCGCGAGGGTTACGGCGAGCGCACTCAAATCAAAGCGGTTCCACGCGAAGTCAAATGCATCTACGTCGATCATAGCGGGCGAATCTGGCTCGCTACTGCTGAAGGCTTGATGTTCATCGACGACTCGGGAATTCAGCGGCCGGTTATCGAACCGGCGCGCGACTCGACTGCCTCACGCGCGACCAACATCCGTGCAATGAGCGAGGATCGCAGCGGGCGATTGTGGTGTGCGCTGGATTCCGGAGGAGTAATTCTTTACGACCCGGCGCGGCGCGAGTCCCAGCGCGTGAACTTTCTCGAGCGCGATCACGTCGCCGCAATCTTCTCCGGACGCGAAGGCTATGTCTGGTTTGCGACGGACAACGGCGTAGTGAGCTCCGACGGTTACAGCTTCGTAAGTTTTAGCACAAGCCGCGGGTTGGCAGACAACGATGTTCAACAGATCGTTCAGGTTCCGGCTCCGAGCTTTTCACGCGGGCAGATCGGTTTGTGGTTTTTGACAATGGGTGGTGTGTCGAGGCTCGAGGGTGAGCGGCTCGTTCCCGTTGAAGGCTTTCGTTCAAACATAAGCGTGCAGGCGGTCGCGTTTGATCGAGACGGCTCGGCATGGTTTGCGACCGGGCAAGGCGCGCTCAAATGGACAGGCGAAACGCTTACTCAATTCAATGAAGGCAGCGGGCTCGCTTCCAACAATGTTCAGTGGGTGTCGGCGGTCGGAGGTGGTTCCACAATCGTCTTCGCGACAACGCGCGGCGCGTCGATTTTTCAGGCAGGCTCGCTGCGCAGCATCGAGCCGCTGGATGGTTACGACGTGCGGCACGTACTTGAAGACGTCGATGGCCGGCTGTGGTTTGCGACTTCGCGCGGGGTGGTTGTCTACGATCGCAGCAGCAGTAACGTTGATCTGATCGATGCAACGCGAGGACTCGCCGACAACGACGTCCGTTGGATCGCTCGCTTCGGAGACAAGCTGATGATAGCGACGCGCGCCGGAGTTCAAGCTTACTCTCGCTCCGTATTCACAAACTTTGACGCGGAACCTGCCAGCACTCTTTTTGTCGATCGCGATGGGTTTCTCTGGTCGGGAACCGATGAGGGTCAGGTCAAGAAATTCCTCGTGTTGGGCGGCAACATTCTTTCGACACTGTATTCAGGTGAAGCCGACTCGTTAACTGGAAGCCGAGTGAACTCGATCTCGCAGGACGCTGATGGGCGCATCTGGATCGCTACCAATAAAGGGGCCGTGCGACACATCCCAATCACAGTCGCGCCTTCGGCGCGTGTTTCGCTCGAAGTCGATGGGCAGCCTCGGGCAGGAAATGGTACGGGTCTCTACTCGGTTTCGTTTGGACGTCACCGTATTGGTTTTCACTTCACCGCTGCAAGTGCGAGCGGTCAGACGCGCTGCCTTTATCGCATCAAGTCTGAAAGCGCGGACCCCGCATGGGAGGCGCCGACAACTCAGCAAAGCGCCGAAGGAGATGTTTATCGAGTGGATTTGGGCGAAGGAGCTCACGCTTTTGAATTGATCGCGCTCAATCGTGATTTGTACGGAGCTCAGGAGCCGGCAGCGTCTTTGTCGGTGCGAGTCGGCTCGCCCTTTTGGAAGACCTGGTGGTTTTATACGCTGGCGATTGCTGTCATAGGATTGGCTCTGGGAGCCGTTTTCGCGGCGCGGCGCTTCGGCGATCGCGAGTATGTCCTGCCCAGAGAACTGCGGAGCTTTGTTCCGATTGAGCCAAATCCGTTCATCGTTGGAAACCCGATTCGCACGGAAAAAATGTTCTTCGGCCGCGAGGACGACTTCCGCTACGTACGCACAAAACTCGAAGGGGCCAATCAGGGCGTTGTCATTGTTTTCTGCGGCGAGCGAAGAGTAGGCAAGAGCTCAATCCTTTACCAGGTGCTCAATGGCCGATTGGGCGATCGCTTCGTTCCGGTGTTTCTCGACCTTCAGGAGATGGTGATCGCGTCGGATTCGGAATTCTTCGCGCGCACTTCACGGCTGATCGCAGAATCGGTCGCGCGCGCAAACGCCCGGATCGTCGCCGAGCCGATTGCCGGCGGAGCGAGAGAGCTCGCGACCCCTGATCGGCAAGTTGCCTCGCGACCGATATCCCGATCAAATGCGCAGGCGATACCGGTGCCTCAATTTGACGGCCGCAATCCATATCCAATCTTCCTGGACTTCCTCGATGAGGTCCTGGATTCGATCGGCGATCGCACGCTTCTGGTGTTAATGGATGAATACGAACTTCTCGAGGGCAAGGTCGATGAAGGCAAGCTGTCGAATGAGTTGTTCACCTTTCTGGCTGGACTGATGGACAACAAGGAACGGCTCGGATTGATCTTCACCGGTTCGCGGCGTCTCGAAGAGCGCGACAGAAAGTACTGGCGCGAGCTGCTGAGGCGCTCGCTCTTCCGAAAAGTCGGATTTCTCTCCGAGAAAGATACGGTGCGATTGATTACTGAACCGGTGCAAGGGCGGGCGGTCTACGGACGCGGCGTCATCGAAGCGACTTGCCGGCTTACCGCCGGGCAGCCGTTTTACACGCAGGTGTTTTGCCAAAACGTTGTGGACTATATGAACGAGCATCGACAAAACTGGGTCACGGTGGCCGATCTGACCGCGGTGATTACGGAGATCGTCGACAACCCGCTGCCCCAGATGATCTATGCCTGGGACGCGCTGTCCGACGATGAGAAGCTTGGGTTGTCGTTGCTCGGAGAAACGCTCGACGATGGCACTGCTTACGCAACGGCTCAGCAATTGAGGACTTCGGTGAAGACGAACGACTACCCGGTCAACCTCTCGGAGAACACGATAAGGCTGACGCTTGAAGAGATGTTCCGGCGTGAGCTGTTAGAGAAAGATTCCGACGACGGTTTTCGTTTCAGGATTGATCTATTTCGGTTATGGATTCGCCGCTCGCATTCGATCTGGCAGGTGGTGAAAGAAGTGCGCACGCTATAGGACGCGCATCTTCGCCTTGGTCGGCTTGGGTCCATTTCGAGGAGTTGATGGGCGATGTAGTACAATCTATTCTTAGTAATCCGGAGTCAACGATGCTTTACAAAATACCTCTTCTACTATCGCCCCAGCCTGAGGGTGGGTTTACCGTGACGTCGCCTTTGATCCCTGAGCTAATAACAGAGGGCGACACACTCGACGAAGCACTAGACAACGCGCGCGATGCCCTTGCTGCAGCAATCGAGACCTATGAAGAACTCGGTAGACCGTTTCCAGCAAACGCTACGTTGTCCGATGCTACAGGCCCGCTCTGGCTTGAAACAGTGCTAGCGACTCCATGAACTATCGAGAGGTGACGCGGAAACTGCATGCATTGGGCTGCCAGGAATTGCCACGCCGTAGCGACGGCTCACACAGGAAATGGATCAATCCAAAGACGATGCTTGCCACCATCCTCCCGGATTGGGGAAGCAAAGATCTGAAGGCCGGAACAGTTCGCGCTGCAGTCAAGCAGCTCGGTATCGAGTGGTCGGAATTTGAGAAGATTTAGATGTCTATTGCGGGCGGCGTTGTTTCATCACTCGATTCGAGTGCCGCGGAACGAGCCGTTCGAAGTATCAAACAACGCGGGATTCTTATTATTCGCTGTGTCCCACATTACAACCACCGAACCTCTTTTGATCAGCGCGCCACCGCCTTTGATTCGTCCCAACAAAATCACCGAAGCGCACGGAACGTCTCCAGGGCATGGAAGCTCGTAAGCGATCGACACGTTCTTGCCGACTTGTCTCCAGGCTCCGCCGACTGTCCGGCCGGATTCATCGGTTATGTTCAGACGCCCGTGAAGACTGTCACCTCGCGGACTGACATCGAGATTGACGGTGAAGGTGAGGGTGTTTGTGCTTCCCGGCGAATCTGGAATCGTGATCGTGAACGACCAGCGGCCCGTAAGGTCGTTACTCGCAAATGCAGCCGGCTCGATGACAAGCAGCATCAAGACGACGGCTAGTCCGCTCGCGATGAACGCGCGAAGTTTTCCGGTTCGCGAGATCAATTTGTCCCTCCGCCCGCTACGCGGTTGCCGATAAACGCGAACGTCCACGTGTCGTAGCCCGTTGGAGTCGTGTCGTCAGGTTGGTCGAAGAACGCCGTCATCGTGCCGCTGATCTTGTCGTCGCGAACAAACTGGCCGCGCATGACTATCGATCCGCATGGTCCATTCGGGTCGGGGCACCACAATTGAAACGTAGCGCTGAACTGATCCCCCATCACACGCCACACACCGAGCGGCTTCACGTTCTGACCAACGTCCTCTCGCAAGACGACGCCCGTGCGAATGTCCCCCGTTTGATCGAAAATCATGTCGCGATCGGGAAACCCCAGCGTCGTGCCTTTCGGTGAAGACAGTTTTCCATCGATTGGGCTCGAGACGACGATCCATTCGCCCGACAGCGAGCGCTCGGCCTGTGCCGACGATGCGGTGATCTTGAATGGAGTCCCCGCGGCTAACAGGGAAACGATCGAGAGTGAGATGAGGAGTACTGCTTTATGCATCGCGTAAATCTTGTGACGTCACTAATGAAAAAGCAACTCGCCGATCACAGTCAAGTGCTCGGCTTGACGTAATTACGACTTGTAGTAAGATTCTCGCAAATGATCAGAGGACGACATAACCTATCAGTGCGGGCCCGCACGCTATCGGCTGCCTTTGCACTGTTGTTCGTCTTCGCTGCCGCGCCGCTGACGCTGGCTCTTCAAGAGTCGGGAACTTGCGCGATGACGTGCTGTCTTCGCGAAAGTCAATGTTGCTGCCGTTCGAAGCGTGCGGCGGCTAACCCTGATCTCGATCGCAACGTGCGCGGACGTGATGCCGATTTGAGAACTTCTTGTCCGCAAGGATGCACCGGCGCAATCCGTTCGTCGAACCTTTACAAAGGTCATCTTCGGAACTCCGGTGACGATCACCTTCTTGAAGAGCAGCCGGCTCTCTTCTCCGATCTGGTGTTTCAGATTTGTAGTTCAATTCGACTCAGCTCTGCCTCACCTCGAGCACCACCCGCTTCCTCCAAAGTCTGAAGCCTGATTCAGGCACTCCTTCTCGACTGCGTTGAGTTGCACCCCAGTCCGTACGTCCCGCAACGCGGCTGTGGTCTCTCTGCGCATGGAAAGTCACGACCAGGGAAAGGAGGTGGTGAAATGTCGTTAAAGCGGAGTTTGTTTGCGGCGATGCTCGTCTTATCTTTCGTTGCGGCGTCACGCGCCTTGATGCTGGGTGATGTGCGAGGCGTCGTGCGCGATACACAACAACGAGTGATTAAGGATGCCAAGATTACGCTTCGGTCTCGAGCTTCAGAGTTCGCGCTTTTTGGACAGACTGACGATCAGGGAACCTTCCTGTTGCGCGGCGTACCCGTAGGCGAGTACCTGCTGACAGTCGAGGCGAGTGGATTCAAAAAAGTCGAGCAGGCAATAACCGTAGTTTCGGGCAGCGCTCCGTTTTTGGAATTCACTTTGGAAGTAGCGCCGCTTTCGCAGACCGTTGATATTGTAGCAACGCCTGAAATAGTCGGCTCGGATTCTCCGACGCCGACAACGCTGGTAAGCCGCGAAGAAATAGTGAAAACACCCGGAGCATCGCGCAGCAACAGCGCTGCTATGATCACGAGTTTCACTCCGGGCGCGTACGTGACACACGATCAATTGCACATTCGCGGCGGGCATCAGGTGACCTGGTTGGTTGACGGCGTTCCAGTGCCGAACACCAATATCGCAAGCAATGTTGGGCCGCAGTTTGATCCGAAGGATATTGACTACCTTGAAACTCAACGAGGCAGCTACTCAGCCGAGTATGGCGACCGCACGTATGCAGTGTTCAACATCGTTCCTCGCACGGGGTTTGAACGCAATCGTGAAGCAGAGATGGTTCTGAGCTACGGCCAGTTTCATCAGACCAACGATCAAATAAACTTCGGCGACCATACGGACCGCTTCGCCTACTACGCCAGCTTGAACGGAAACTACAGCGATTTCGGATTGGCCACGCCAACCGCTGCCGTGTTGCACGATGAAGCGCACGGCGTGGGAGCATTCGCGTCTGTAATCTACAATGCAACTGTTCGAGATCAGCTTCGGCTTGTAGCCGCAGTGCGCGCCGACCATTATCAAGTGCCCAACGATCCTGAAGCGCAATCGGCCGGCATTCGAGATTCTGAACGAGAGCGAGACGCATTCATCAACTTTTCCTGGGTCAAGACGCTGGGCGCCGAAAGGCTGCTCACTGTTTCTCCGTTTTATCATTTCAATCGCGCGGACTTTATAGGCGGGCGCAGCGATGCGCCGGTGATTCCTAATGAGCGAAGAAGCTCGCAGTATGCGGGCGCGCAGGTTGTCTTCAGTATTTTGACTCGGCAGCACAACGCGAAGGCAGGAGTATATGGATTTTTCCAACGCGATGATGCGTTATTTGGTTTGGAGGCGACGGATGGAAGCGGGCTGAATTTACAGCAGCGCGAGGAGCCTGCTGGAAATCTCGTGGCGTTGTTTCTCGAAGACCAATACAAGCCTGCATCGTGGTTGACGCTAACCGGAGGCGTGAGGCTGACGCGATTCTCAGGCTCGGTCAACGAGACGGCGGCGAATCCGCGAGTGGGCGCCGCGGTTCGAGTGCCACGTTTGAATTGGACGCTTCATGGTTTCTACGGCCGCTACTATCAAGCGCCGCCGCTTTCGACAGTGTCCGGTCCGCTCGTCGAGTTCGCGGTCAACGAAGGTTTCGGGTTTCTTCCGCTGCACGGCGAACGAGACCAAGAGTATCAGTTCGGCGTAACTGCTCCGATCAGGAAATGGGTAATCGACGCGGACTACTTTCACACGAATGTTAAGAACTTCTTTGACCACAACTCGATTGGTGACTCGAATATCTTCTTTCCGCTCACGATCGAGAGTGCGAGAGTGCGAGGGTTAGAGTTTACGTTGAGGTCGCCGAAGCTTCTGGGCCGCGCTCAGGTTTACGTCACATACTCTCATCAACGCGCTGAAGGCCAGGGAGGAGTTACCGGAGGACTCACCGATTTTTCGCCTCCCGATCAGGGTTCATTCTTCCTGGATCACGATCAGCGGCACACTTTGAATGTTGGAGGCGATATTTCCCTTCCCAGCCGAAGCTACGTTTCAACAAGTATTCATTACGGGTCGGGGTTCGTTAACGGAGATGGGCCCGATCACTTGCCTGGTCACACTATCTTCGATTTGTCAGCCGGAAAATCATTCGGCGAGCGTTGGAATGTCGCCGTGCACGCAATCAACGTCGCCGATAATCAGTTCTTGTTGGACAACAGCGAGACGTTCGGCGGAAGGCACTTCGTTGATCCGCGGCAGGTCTACGTGGAAGTTCGTTATCGCTTTCACTATTGATTGGTTTCGGTTGTTGCGGCGAATCTCGATTCAGCATCGCCTTCACTCGCACCAGCGCGGACACGCGCAAGTCGTCGTATCGATGGAACGTCGTAAATGCGAATGCCATCGCCCGGCGCATCGACTGCCTGCGCGAGGGCCGCAACCATTTCATCAAGCGTGACGAGTCCGAGACGACGCGCAGTGTCTCGCGTGCCGGGAAGCCGTTCAAACAACCAATAGATCGGCAGCAGCGTGTACGCCCAACGGTGACCCGGACCGAGGACATACCACGGACGAATAATTGTCGCGTTCAATCCACAGTCTCGAATGAGCCTCTCACCTTCGGCGCGAACCGCTTGATAGGCCTTCATCACCGGAGCCGGCTGCGCAACGCTGACGTACACGAAATGTTTTACTCCAGCTTGAGCGGCAGCCGAAACCGCAGCCTTCACCGAAGCAAGATCGATGGACTGAAACTGCGCGGCTTTCGACGGAGATGGATGCGGCACGCCGATCAGTTGAACAAACGTGTCCGAAGGTTTGACGCAATCCATGAATGTTGAGCCGTCGAGCGCATCACCTATCACCGCTTCACAGCCGGATGGAAGTTTGTGCTCCGAGCCTCGACGAACAAGCGCCCTCACCTCGTGGCCCCTTTTGAGCAGGACCGGAATCAACACGCGCCCTATGTACCCGGTTCCTCCAGCAATGAAAACGTTTTTTGTGCTCATTGGACCTTATGTTTTGCGAAGCTTCCCGTTCGGGCAGACACCTATCCCCTATGTCTGCTTCTGTCGATAAAGCGAGCGGTCGGCAACCGCTGTCATCGCATCGACTCTTAATGTACCACCCAGAAAGTCGTTGATTCGTTCCGCGTGCGGTCGAGGATCCTTCATCACTTCGTTGTAGCTTACGAAGATTGTCTCGATGTTAGTTTGGGCCGCGAGCCAGGATTCGACTTGAGCGATGTGCTTCTCAAACATCGCCGCCATCTTTTCGTCGGGCACCGCATCGGAAGGCTCTCCGCGACGCACCAACATCTGCCGTTGAGAGGCCAATATTTCGGACATAGAACGGCGCATGAAAATGATCTTGTAGTTGTAGTCGGAAGGAAGATGCTTGAGCAGCGCCGAGATCAGCTTAACCACGCGGCCTCTCGCATCCGCGAGCCATGCTTTATCGTGTTCGATCTGCTTCACGCGCTCGAATTCGAAGTAGCCTTTTGGGTTGTCATCGTCCGCTTCGCGAAGGTTGTCGATCAACGGTTCAATGCCGCCGGCCGCAAGCATCTTCATCATCATCGAAGTGCCCGAGCGCGGCAGCCCGGACACAACTGTTATTGTTTCGCTATCCATTGAAACTCGGTTTCTGGTCTCTGGTTCTTTGTGTTTGGTCTTTAGATATGAAGCCTGATGCGAATACGAAAACCAGAGACAAGAAACTAGAAACCAGAAACTAACATTCGCGCTATGGCTGGCAGCCGTCGTCAATCCACTGCTTGAACAAGTCGGTTTTGTCCCTGGACCACGGTCCATCTCCGCCCGGCGGTGGAGGCGGCATTCTACCGTTTGACACCGAATCGTAGATGTCATCTGCGTTGTCTTTGACATCTTCGTAAGACCAGAGATCGAACATGAATAGCATATGATTCCTATCAACCTCAGTCATCAACGGCTTGATGTCCTTGTCAAAACTCACCTGCGGCATACCTTCTCCTTACTCGGCTAGTATCCGGCGAACTCCTCGGCTTTAATGTCTTCTTCGCTCACGCCCACTTCGCCGAGTGTCTTTCGCATCGCGTTCACCAATCCCTGCGGTCCCGCTACATAATAGACCGGCGTTTTCAGATCGTCTATGAACCGCGCAAGCATCTCACCGCTAATGTAACCGGTCTCACCGCTCCACGTCGGTTTCGAGCTGGCTGGTGAAGTCATCGTCGGTATGAACCGATAGTGCGGATTCCTTGCTTCGAGTTGTGCAAGCTCTTCGAGAAACGCCGCGTCCTCGGGCCGGCGATTGGAATAAAACAGAGACAGGCGATGACTCAGTCCGGTACTCGCCGCGTCGAGCGCAATGCTGCGAAATGGAGTGATGCCGATGCCGCCAGTCAGGAATACCGCAGGCCGCGTCGAATCTTCGTGAAGCGTCATTCGGCCATAAGGTCCTCGCACCTGGATCTCCGAACCGATCGGCATCGACTTGATCACTCGCTTGAAAGCGGTGTCGCGCATTCGAGTCGCAATCATCAAGTCTTCTTCGTGAGGAGCACTGGCAATCGAAAAAGTTCGCTGGTCTCCTTCCGCATCGGTCTCCGGAGGATCGATCAAGCTGAATCGCATGAATTGTCCGGCCTTGAACTGAAACCCTGCCGGCTTATCAAAGAAGAACGACATTGTGCCTTCCGCCACTTCCTCTCTGCGTTTGAGTTTGATGTTATACGCGGCCATATCACCTCGAGATGACGTTACAGAATCCGGACTAGAAGAAAGCTTACGGGCGAGGCGTCGTCGCCGGATTGGTCTGACCGCCGCATAAACCCGCTTCAGTTGTCGTTTCTGTAGTCGTAATGGACAATTGCTTCGATGCTCAGCCTCAGAAAAATCATGAGTTTGCTGGCTGTCGCTATCGTAATACTGATCCCGACATTCGTGTCAGCATGCCGCCAACGCCCAATTGAACCCGAACAGCGATATCAGCTCAAGGGAACCGTCGTCAGTGTCGATAAACGCGGCGCCACAGTCACCATATCTCACGAAGACATACCCGGCTACATGGAAGCGATGGCAATGCCCTTCAAGCTCAAGGACGAGCGCTTCCTGAGCGATATGGCCGAAGGCGATCGAGTGCAGGCAACGCTCGTAGTCGCGGGTTTGAAGTCCTGGCTTGAGGATGTAGTCGTAACTCGAGAGACGGTCGATCAATCGGACATTCGCAGTCCGCAGGCTCGAGCTGAGCCCAGGCCCGGCGATGAAGTTCCAGACTTCAAGTTGATCAATCAGGACGGCAAACACATCAGCTTGCATCAGTATCGCGGCAAGACGCTTGTCCTGACTTTCATCTATACGCGCTGTCCGCTTCCGGATTATTGTCCGTTGATGACCGATAATTTTTCCGAGATCCAGAAGTTGTTGAAGGCCGATGCTGCGTTATCCGAGCGGACGCATCTTCTCAGCATCAGCGTCGATCCGGAATACGACACTCCGAAGGTCCTTCGTGAATATGCGGTTCATCATTCAGCGGACACAACTCAATGGGAGTTCGCGACGGGGAACAAAGATGAGGTGAAACAGGTCGCGACTTACTTCGGCATGCAGTACTGGCGTGACCAGGATCAGATCGTTCACTCGTTGCGCACGGCGATCATTGGATCTGACAGAAGATTAGTGAAGCTCTATCACGGGAACGAGTGGAAACCGCAGGAGATTGTTTCAGAGCTTCGTAATCAGTAGGCTTTCAACTAAGGAATTCGAACCATCGGCGTCTCAGCCCCACTGTAGATGCGTCATTGCCCGCTAACAAAGAATACATCCCACGCCCATCGGCCCCCGTGCGCGCCGCTTGCGTCATACACCTTGGCGCGATAGCGGAAGTGGTTACCCTAGCGGTCCATTCGGCGAGCTTCCTTATAGTCAAGGCCGATTGCATAGACTCCAAGCTCCGGCAACGTGTGAAGCTCGCCCGGCTCTGAGAAGCCGTTATGATTCGAGTCCTGCCACAAACGAAGAGAAGAGAAGATTGCGTCGCGGCCATCGATCACCCCGTCGCCGTTGCCGCCGTTGGATGGTTTGTCGTATTCAGCCAGAGCCAGGAACCCATTCGGCTCGGCTGATGGAGGCTGTGGCGTGTGATTGCCGAATAGTTCAGTTCCATTGTCGATTATCCCGTTGCCGTTTCGATCGAGCACAAGAAATGCGTCATCTGAACCGGCCTTAGTCCAGGCGATATTGTCAGGACGGCCATCAGCATCGAGATCAAAACTCACACCGCCTGCGGCACTTGTAAGATCAAATCCGTTGCCGAGTGTGTCGATCAGTATCGGACTGTAAGAGTAAACACAGCAACAACAATCCGAGCTCCACGTTCCACCGTAGCATCCATTCGCTGGTGGCTGTTGGTCACAAGGGCCTCCGCTAGCGATGGGGCAATTGCTGGCATACTGCCCAATACTATTAACCGAATTATCATCACATGATTGTACTTCAATAGGCATATTATTATATATGTCATTTGTTCCTGAGTAACCGTTCATCACACTTTGCCCAGCTCCCGCACTTGCTTCATCAAGCCCCATAGTGTGGCCAGCTTCGTGAAGCATTACCTTTCTTACGAAACTATAGTAGGCGCGGCCGACCCATCCCGATTCCACGTAGGAGTGCTTCCAGAATAAACCGCGCCCCAATAAAACACTGTGGTTGCGCTGGTGACGACACCAACAGAATCCTTGAAGGTGGCGGTCACTGCACTATAGGAGGGATGGCCCGGAAAGCTTCCAAAAGTTGCGTATATTTCGTACTGCCCAGTGGGCGGAGCAGCGCTGAAGTATACGTTTGAACAATTCAAAGGTGTGACATTGCACTGAATGCAATTGTGAGCATTCCAATCACCCAGACCGCCTCCTCCGCCTATTTGAGCAAGCTCTTGGGTGGTAAACTCGGTTGCATCGTAATACACAACACCGTTTGCGGTCCATCCCGATGAAGTCAAGCCAGGGCAGGCTGCTTCCGACGTTGTGCCCGGATAATTCCCAATGGAGCACAGCAGCCAACTGCTAATAAAGCCAACCAAAAATGCCGTACTATTTGGCACTCGCATTGTTCTCCTCCCTTGAGGCACCGTTACTTATCAGATACCGCGCGCGCAGCTTGCAAGAACGAATCCGCATCGCGGAGCACGCCAGGGGGAAATCCAACCCCCGTAAGCGGTCGCAGAATTGAGCCATCGAGTTCAAAACTTCCCGCAGGGCCCGTAGGCCTAAAGGCTCCGGTTTCCGGTACATACTTGAGGAAAAGGACAAGGTCATGACTGTTTTGGGGCAGCAGGGCAAAGGAATGATCTATGGCCTTCACTATAATTCCGCCAACCGAAACCTTGCCCCCCGGACAAGTCACCGTAAGGGTCATGCCGCTATCAAGCCGAGTCTTGTTGCTGTTTTTTAGGACCTCGGTTACTAAGATCCCATAGTCCGTAAAGATGAAGCCGTCGTCTTCGGTTATCTGTGAGGCTTTGGTCGCCACTCTTCCTCGAATGACTACATCCGACTGACGTGCGAGCTCACCAAAATAGCTCTCTGGTGTCTCCGGTTCTGTGAGTGCTGGCCCCAGCCCAACGTGAACGTCGATCCCGACGACCTTGCTCTCAGCCCTGCCAACCGACCTGCTGACTGTGAAGTTCTTTGTCAGTTCTAGATAATGAGCATAGAGCTTGCTGTGGATACGCTGCCTATCCGCTAATACACCAAGTTGCACCGGCGTGGCGTCCACGAGCTCCGCTCTGTATTCTGCGAGCTCTGATTGCAGTTTCGCCTGCTCCGCGTCTTTCTGGTGAAGCCGGGACGCTCCGACACCGGCAACCAACAACAGAGCCAATCCTACGACAAAACCAATTAAGAATGGTTTAGACATTTTTGCCTCCTTTAGGTAACTCACTCATCCTACCGAGCCATTAGCGGTATTATTATCACTATTTCAAGAGTGCCGCCACGATATCACTATTTCATCGGATGTCAATGGAATACTTCCTACAATAACAGGCGCTGTAATTGCTGTTTTTATCTTGTCCATTTAACCCTCCACCGCCTGAGTAGTACTACTGCGTTACTGTTGCTCGGACCATCTTCAGAAGGGAGTGTTTATCGATAGGATAGGTGCTTGGCAACACACCAGCGAGCGCCGTCACAGACGCATCACCAAGCTCAAAGCTCGCATCGTATCGCGCGAGCTTGAAGTCGCCTTTCTGTAAAAGGGCTTTTACAAATAAAAGGACCTCAGAATTGTTTAGCGGAAGCGACGCCATGCTATTGCCACTCGTTTTCACGATCGCATTCCCAACTAACACCTTACCACCCGGACAAGTAACGTTGATTGTTTTGCCCACACCAAGTTCGAGGGATGCCTCTCCCTTCAGGACTTCTTTTACCGTGACGTCGTAGTCGGTAAAGATGAATCTTCCATCTTCAGTGATTTGAGAAACTTTGTCTGTTACGCTGCCAACTATGACAGCGTCCGATTGTTGTTCGAGTTTTCCAAGGAAGTTCTCCAGAGGTTCCGCTTCGGGGGATAGGCGAGGAGTGTTCACATCAACGCTAATTCTGAATACAACCCTTTGTCCTCTGTACGCCGCGACCAGATCGTTGATAGTCTCACCTTGCCTGAAATCGCTGAACACTTTGCTATGCATGCGCTGCCGCTCAGTCAGTACACCTACCTGTACTGGAGTCGCGCCCTCGAGTTCAGCCTGAAACTCTGCTTCCTCAACGCTTTTTTGTTTTTGTCGGGACGCGCCGACGCCGACTACGACCATCAGAGCCAAGCCAACAACGACACCGATCAAGAACTGTTTCGTCATATTGATCTCCTTCGGGTAGCTCACTGAGTCTACGAAAATTGCCGTTATTTCTATCACTATTTCAAGAGTGCCCCCACGATATCACAAGTTCATCGGATGTCATGAAATAATTCCTACAATAACAGTCATGCAGGGAGGGCGTCTAATTGCGCTCTTGATCTAACTATCCGCTCCTTCCCCGTATCGTATTGACACGCTTTGGCGCGAGTATATAATCGCGGTCATACCAGGGCGGACTCTTCAACAAGCTGCCATTTTAAGAGCGGGAGGAGGAGAATTTTATGGTCACTCGAGTGTTGGGCTTTGTCTACGGAGTGGTGTGTTACATGATTTTCTTCGCGACTTTTCTCTACGCCATCGGGTTTGTGGGCGGAGGCAATTTGTACGGCGCCGGAAAAAGCCTGATTGTGCCGAGGTCGATCGATCACACTTCGGCGGGCGGTGCAGAAGGACTCGCCACCCGACTGATCATCGACGCTCTGTTGCTGAGTCTGTTCGCAGTTCAGCACAGCGTGATGGCTCGCGCGTGGTTCAAGCGAAGATGGACTCAAGTGGTAGCCCCGATGCTGGAGCGAAGCACGTACGTGCTGATCGCGAGTCTGACTCTGCTGGTGTTGTTCTGGAACTGGCGCCCGATTGGAACCGATCGAGTCGCCTGGGATGTGCATAACTCGACAGGCAGGCTTATTCTCGAAGGTCTATTCTGGCTCGGGTGGCTGACCGTTTTGACCTCGACGTTGCTGATCGATCATTTCGATCTGTTCGGGCTGAAGCAGGCTTACTGTTATCTGCGTGGCGTCGAGTGTCCGGCGCCTGCATTCAGGACGCCGGGGTTCTACAAAGGCGTGCGTCATCCGATTTACCTCGGGTTCATGATTGCTTTTTGGAGCACGCCACGAATGTCAATCGGTCACTTGTTCTTCGCCGGGATGACGACGGCTTACATGATCGTGGCAATTCAGTTTGAAGAGCGCGACATGATCCGAGCGCACGGCGATTCGTACGAGAACTATCGAAAGCATGTTTCGATGTTGGCGCCGGTCAAGTTTTGGAAAGGTTAGATTCCCCCGAGCTCGCGCTTGAGCAATCGTTTGATCTGTTCGGCATCGGCAGCGACACGAACGGGCCGGTTCGCAAAGCTGCTGTCGATGCTGATTCGCGACGATGTATTGTCGCAGTGAAGCTTGTCAGTGTGATAGTCGATCGTGTACGTCGGGTCTTTCATAAGATTTCCCGTCAGCACTCCTATCACGCTTGTTGATTTGTCGATCACGCCGGAGGCGATCAGCCGTTTGATCCCCGCAAGCGTAGTCGCCGACGCGGGCTCGCAGCCGATTCCGTCCCGGCCGATGATCGCTTTTGCGTCTGCGATCTCTTGTTCTGTGACGCGTTCGACTACTCCGTTTGTCCACGCGAGCGAACGCAGAGCCTTTTTCCACGAAACCGGATTGCCGATGCGAATCGCGGTCGCCAGCGTCGACGGATGTTCGACCGCGCGGAGATTTGATTTGTCATTTGATCCGAACAACTCGAAGAAGGGCGCGGCGCCTTCGGCCTGGATCACCGCAAGACGCGGCATTCGATCGATGAACTTCAATTCGAACAATTCGTGAAGCGCTTTGCCAAACGCCGATGTGTTGCCGAGATTTCCTCCGGGCAGCACGATCCAGTCCGGAGCCTTCCAATCGCACTGCTCCATCATCTCGATGATTATCGTCTTCTGTCCTTCGAGGCGAAATGGATTGATCGAGTTCAAAAGATAGAGATCAGTTTCATCAGCGAGCTCGCGCACTAGGCGCATCGCGTCGTCGAAGTTCCCTTCGATCTCGACAACCTTCGCTCCGTATTCGAGCGACTGCGAAAGCTTTCCATAAGCCACCTCACCGGCGGGGATGAAAACAAAAGCGCGCATCCCGGCTCGCGCAGCATAAGCAGCCATGGAAGCCGAGGTGTTTCCGGTCGACGCGCAGGCCACCGCAGTTGCGCCGAGCTGCGCGGCCTGCGTGACTCCGGTGGTCATTCCGTTGTCTTTGAATGAACCGGTCGGGTTCATGCCCTGATGCTTGAATCGAAGCTTATCGAGACCGGCGTACTCGGCCGAGCGCGGTGCTTGATAGATCGGAGTGTTGCCTTCAGCGAGCGTGACAACCTGTGAGAGATCGTCGACCAAAGGAAGCAGCTCGCGAAATCGCCAGACCCCACTTCGATCGAGTTCATTGCCGGCGGTGCGGCGTTCTATGAAGAGAGCTTTGATTGCGTCGGGAGTGCCATCCAGATTGAAATCGTAATCGACGTCGAGCAAGCCCCCGCAATCGCGGCAGGTGTAAAGGCGCTCGTGAATAGCGTAGCGCTTTTCGCAATTGGTTTCGATGCACTGAAGGTATGCTGTCGGCTGGTTCAGGATCGCTGACCTCTGACTTCTCGCTACTCGGCGGCGTGCTGCTGCCAGAGCTTGTCCCACCCCTCGCTCGGCTCGATGAGTTTTAAACCTACTACGCGTTCGCCGCCGTCGCGCCAAACCGATTCGACTATCGCGGTAGTCTCGACGTCGTGCGAGGGCACGGACACTTTGAGCAGAGTGCCGGGCTCGAGTTCGTGCGCAGTGTGCAGCCTGAGTCCCGAAGGACTGATTTCTTCGATGTTCATCTCATCGGCAAAGGCAGCGAGATGCGATGTGTTGCCTTCGACTCGCGCCTTCAGCGAAACCTTAACGCGAGCTTCGGCGCGGCGGTCTTCGTCCTGCTCCTTCGCTTCGTTCGCTTCGGCGAGCAAGTCGTCGTAGCAAGGCGTGCAAACCTGCCGATAACCCAGGTGCGCTACGCTTGCCAGCTCAGGCAACTGAGTGATGTTCACTATCTGACTTGTCCGTTCATTGCAGCGGTCGCAGAAGCCCGACATACGAGAAACTCCTTACTTTCGGAGAGACGACAACTGTGCAGGAGAGATTTTCCTTTCCAGAAATCATTGGGCAGATCCGATCAAGATGGCGTCAGTATATGCACATTTGCTTTTCGACTCAATAGGATTTTCTTACGGCCAGTGTGCGACGGGACTAATCGGGTCGAATCGCAATCACGTCGCGCTTTCGCTTCATAATTCTACTGAAGAGATTGCCGATTCGTTTCATTAAGCCATATTTCCGGGTGAGCAGCGCGTTGGCGTTGTCTGCTTGGTGTCCCTCGATTATTCTCGCTTGCGCTTCGATCCATTCGCCTTCGGGCTTGCCGCGCATATCGCAAGGCACGATTCGAACCCGAGGATTGTTGCGAATACGTTTAACCTTGCCTGCGTCCGCTAACGAATAGACGAATAGCTCTCCGCCCGCTTCGGCAAACCACACCGGAGTCGACACCCCCACTCCGCTCTTTCGAAATGTTTCGAGGTTCAAATATTTCTTATTCGCGAATCGAGCCAGCTTATCGGTCATTTGCTTTTTGTCGCATCTGCGGATTCGACCACCATGCGCTTTCCGGTTTCATGATCGAACACCTGGTTGCGGAGGAATTGCTCGGTCGTCCACGGAGGTCCGCCTCCTCCAAGATATTTGTGAAACCATTCCAAATGAGCCGTGTAATACAACGCCATCTCGTACCAACTCGGCCAATGCCCTGCGTTCGAATATATGATCAGCTTCGAGGGCACGTTCATCTTCTGAAGCGCGGTGAAGAACTGAAGCGACTGGGTGTAAGGGATACGATAGTCACGTTCGCCGCTTATCACCAGAGCGGGCGTCTTGAAATTCTTCACGAAATTCGAGGGAGCAAACTTTTCGTATTGCGATGAATTCCACGGTTGACCCTTGAGGTCCCACTCTGGAAACCACGATTCTTCGGTTCCTCCGAAAAACGATTTTGGATCGTACAAACCCATCATCGAAGCGATTGCCTTGAAGCGATCGGTATGTCCTTCAAACCACATCATCATGTATCCGCCGTAGGACCAGCCCATCGCGCCGAGCCGATTGCGATCGACGTAGGGAAGTCTCTCGACGGCGTCGGTGACTTTCATCAGGTCGTCGTAGACTTTGCCTCCCCAGTCGCCGGAAATTTCGGCGGTGAAGTCCTGACCGTAGCCGGTTGAACCATGCGGGTTTGCGAACGCGACGACGTAGCCTGCGCCGGGATAAACCTGCCAGTCGCCTCGAAAGGCGTCCGACCACTGCGACTGCGGCCCGCCGTGCACGTTGAGGATTAAAGGATATTTCTTACCCGGATCGAAATCGTGAGGCTTAACAATGAAGACTTCGACCTTCGCTCCACCTGCGCCTTCGACCCACATAGTTTCAGCGGAGCGAATGTCGACTTCACTCGCGACTGTATCGTTGACGTGAGTCAGTCGCCGGGGAGCGCTCGCCTTGCCACCGGAGAGTTCAGCGCTGAACATCTCGCCCGCCTCGCCAACCGAGCTGCGAATGTAGATCACGCGCTTTCCATCGTTGGCGACGTTCCACTCGAAGATTGTTTTGTCGACGAGTACTTGAGTTATCGCTTTGGACGCGACATCGATCCGATAGAGTGGCGTTTGGCCTTCGACTGAAGCGGAGAAGTAAATCGACTTCGAATCCGATGCCCATTGAAAGTCGTCGATCCAGTTTCTGAACGATTCAGTCAAAACGGTTGAGGCTCCCGCAGCGCGATCGTAGACAGCCAGCCGAAACAGATCTGATTCATAAGCCGGCTGCTTCTGCATACGATAAGCGATGTACTTCCCATCGGGCGAATACTTGGGGCTGCCATCGTAAGACGGATTCGACGCGGTGATGTTTCGAGCTCGAGCTTGCGAGTCGGAGAGCGAGAGCAACCACAGATCGTTGTTCGTCGATGACTCGGGGTGCTTGTCGTGGTTCGAGACGAATACGAGCTCTTTCGAATCGGGTGAAAAATCGTATTGAAGCGGTCCGCCTAGTTGAAACGAAGGCGAATCATAATCGCCTGGAGTCAGGTCTCGAGTCTCGCCGTTTGCAGTGCTCGCCAGAAACACGTGTGTTCGAGTTCCATCTTTCCACTCGGTCCAGTGACGATACAAAAGCGAATCGGCTGCGTGGGCCTTGAGCGGCCCCTTAGACCACGTATCGGCGATCTTTTTATTGCAGGCATCATCCCCGCCGCACTCCGGGTACACATCAGAAGAAAAGGCGATCCACTTGCCGTCAGGCGACCAGAGTGGATCGGAAACGCCGGTTGAAATATTGGTGAGCTTCCTTGCTGTACCTCCCGCGGTCGGTATCAAATAAAGCTGAGCGCTGCCGTCCTTCGAGCTGACGTACGAGATCCATTTTCCGTCTGGCGAAAACGCCGGCGAGTTTTCTCCTTTGTCTCCGCTGGTGATTTGTTTCTGGTTCTGTCCGTCGGAAGTCATAGTCCAGATGTGGCTGACACGTTTGGCTCGCGGGAGGTCCGAAGTAGTGATGGCATATAGCGCCATTCGCCCGTCGGGCGACAGGTGAACGTCTGAAATCGATTTAATACGGTAGAGATCTTCGATTGTGAACGCGCGTTTCTGTGCTTGCGCGGCAGCGACGGAGATCAGTATGAAGATAACTGCTAGAATCTGACGTCTCATATGTGTGCCCCTCAGTTGACCGTAGTTGCCAATTACAGCTGGTTAGATTTGATCCTTCAGCAGAATGGTGAAGCCTTCTTGAGTGAAATGGCTGTCGCTCGTCAGTACGTCTCTCAAACCTTCCGCTCTCATGAGCTGCATTGAAATGCAGTCAACCAGACTATACGACTTGTCGGGCCGTCCTTCGTACAACGCGAGTCCGGCCAGAAAATATGCTCGGCTCTGCTCAATCACCTCAACGTGGGTCTCGTTGTTGACCAGGTCAAAGACGAATTGGAAGACACGTTGCCGTGTCCTTGAGCTATAAGCTGAAAAGAAGGCAAGCACCTCTGTTAGAACTTCATCGGTTGTCAATATCGAGTTGGCGTCTAACGCTCTGCTGAGGGCAGCTGCCTTCTCGTGCCATTGGTCTTTAGCGTCGATCAGCGCTACCCAATAACTGGTGTCAGCAAACTCGACCTTCATGAGCTTCTCTTGGGTGTGCCGTAAATGTAGTGATCGTGTTGATCAGATCCGTCGGTTGGCATTCGCTCCAGATTCTCAGCGGGAATATCCTTCAATAGTTCCTCGACCATTTGCCAGATAGGTCTGTCTGGACGCTTTCGCCGCTGAAGCTCCTCTTCGCTCATGGTCACAGAAGCGTATCTGTCCTTGCTGCTACGTATTTGATTAACTGCCATCTCAGAACCTCAAACTCTAGTCATCGCTGCTTCATCGCGCGATCCCGGAGCTAATGATACCACCGGAGCATCTAGTTTCGAACGGCCATCTTTTAGGTTGGACACCTTGCGTCGCGTTCTTGCTCAGTAAGCATCGTGAGCTCCTCGCTCACTTCCCAAAGGCGGCGTGCTGCCTTCTCATCATATGACGCCTGCGCCGAACTCTCTTGCTTGCGCCTTGCGAAGTATTTTCCGTTGACACCTTCGACTTCGGGAGACGAAGCCAGATAGATCGATCTGCGAGCGCCTCGCTCGGGGCCGATCGTCACCAGCGCTATCGCCGCTTGCAGGAGCTTCGGCAACCCACGAAACAGGTTAGTTCCCACTGCTCCGGGATGCAAACAGTTCGCTGTGACTTTCGTTCCTTCGAGCCTTCTTGCGAGCTCGTAAGTGAACAACACGTTTGCGAGTTTTGAATTCGCGTACGCACCGAACGCGCTGTAATCGGCGCCGGTCATCCAGGCTGCGATGTTCAGTTTGCCATACTTGTGCGCCGCGGAAGCGACATTGACGATTCGCGACGGCGCGCCTTGCTTGAGTAAGTCGAGTAACAAGTTCGTCAGCAGAAAGTACCCGAGATGATTGATCGCGAAGGTCGTCTCGATTCCGTCCTGGGTGAGCGAACGCTCCCTCAGAAGAACTCCCGCGTTGTTGATTATCACGTCGAGGCGATCGTGACGTTGCTTGAACTCACTAGCGAATTGCCGAATGGAGTTCTGCGACCCAAGATCGCAGATCATCAACTCGATCGTATCGTTGCCGCTTTTCTGTTTGATCTCTCGCCGAGCTGCTTCGCCGCGGTCTCGATCACGGCACAACATCACGACCGCGGCGCCGAGCCGCGCCAGTCCAAGAGCGGTTTGTTTGCCGATGCCGGCGCTGGCTCCTGTGACGATGCAGACCTTGCCGGTCATATCGCTATTCATCACCGCTTCAACGCTTGATCGAAGTCCTCGATGATTTCTTCAGTCGCTTCGATCCCGACCGAGACTCGAATCAAACTGTCTGTGATGCCTAACCGCATGCGATCATCACGAGACATGCCTGAATGAGAAGTAGTCGCAGGGCGTGTAAGCAAAGTCTCAACTCCGCCGAGGCTCGGAGCGATGATCGGCAAACGCGCTCGCTGCATGAACTTTTCAGCGGCATCGACGCCACCCTTGATCTCAAAACTCAACATCCCACTGAAGCCGTCGAACAATTCACGCGCGCGCTGATGCTGTTCGTAGCTTTCAAGCCCGGGGTAGTTCACTTTCTCGATCGTCGGATGAGCTTCCAGAAACTGCGCGATCTTCAGCGCGCTTTCGTTTTGATGACGCACTCTCAAGGCGAGCGTCTTCATCCCGCGATGAAGCAGGAACGCGGCGTGCGGGTCCATAGAGCCGCCCAGATGATTGAGCTTATGTGTGATCCCTTCGATCAAATCAGCGCGGCCGATGCAAGCGCCGCCCACGATGTCCGAATGTCCGTTCAGATACTTCGTGCAGCTATGAAGCGAAACATCGAAGCCCCATTCCGCTGGTCTGAAGTTGATCGGACTCGCAAACGTGTTGTCGATCATCGACACCAGACCGTGCTCTTTCGCGAACGCGGACGCTGCCTTGAGATCGCTCACGCGAACAAGCGGATTGGACATCGCTTCTACATAGATGGCTTTCGTGTTCGGCCGAAGCTTGGCCTTCCAGCTCTCGGGGTTATCGCCGTCGATGAAATCGAATTCAATACCGAAGCCTGCGAAATCCTTAGTCAGAAAATCATGCGTGCCGCCGTACAAACAGTCTTGCGCGAGCAAATGATCGCCCGTCGACAGCACGGTTAAAAGAGTCGTGGTTATTGCAGCCATGCCGCTTGCGGCTACCAGCGCAGCTTCGGCGTTTTCGAGCGCGGCGAGTTTTCGATGCAGAGCCAGATGATTCGGCGAGTTGTTGAGGCGGATGTAGCGAATGTCGTGATAGCTCTCTTCGCCGGCGTACTCATACATCGCGGTTTGAAAAATCGGGATGCTCACGGCGCCCATAACTCGGGGCTCGGGTTCCCCGGCGTGGATCAATTTCGTTTCGATGTGCTTGAAGGTTTTCATAGAAGACCCATTCTCGCCGATGCCCACAGAACTCGCAAACATCGCCGCGTCTCGGTCGCGGCGCCTCTGGGTGCTTGTTCAAAGGTTGGCGATATCTACAGGTTCAACAGGCTCCGCCAACTCGAACCCAAAAATCTTCGAGTAAAAATAAAGCTCTCCATCCAGCGAGCGCTTGATGTTTTCTGCTTTGCGAAAGCCGTGCTGTTCGCCTTCGAACGCGACGTATGCCACCGGCAAGCCTTTCTTGAGCGCCGCGTCGTACATCATCTCCGCTTGGTTGGGAGGCACGACTTTGTCCTCGAGTCCCTGAAACAAAATGATTGGGCACGACAACCGCTCGGTGAAATGAATCGGCGAGCGCTCCCAGTACAAGTCTTTTCGCTCCGGGTAAGGGCCAACCAGACTCTCGTTGTAGCGAGATTCAAACTTATGACAATCCTGTTCAAGCAACTCGATATCGCTTATGCCGTAGTAACTCGCGCCGGCCTTGAACACGTCACGAAACGTCAGCGCCGCAAGCGTGGTGTAGCCGCCGGCGCTTCCTCCGCGAATGATCAGCCGGTTCCCGTCGGCTTCACCGCGGCCCACCAAATAGCGCGCGGCGTTCACGCAATCATCCACGTCCACCACGCCCCATTGGCCGTTGAGTCGACGGCGATAGTCGGTGCCGTAGCCGGTGCTCCCGCCATAGTTCACATCCAACACTCCGAAGCCGCGACTCGTCCAGTACTGAACGGTCAGCTTCAACGACATCGTGCTCGCCGAAGTCGGACCACCGTGACTGATCACGATAAGCGGCGGACGTTCATCCTTGGGAGCTTCATAATCGGCATTCGACGGCGGGTAAAAAAACGCGTGCGCGGTCAAAGAATTTTCCGTTGGAAACTCGACGGCTCGCGGGACCGACAGATAAGCCTTGCCAACTTCAACGGCGCTCGATTGTCGAAGCACTTCAAGCTCGCGCGTCGCGAGATCGAGAGCGATGATCGACACCGTTGCCGTCGGCGATGCTCCGCAGAACACAACGCGACCGGGAGCTGCGTGCACGCTCGAGATCTCCGTAAAAGGAGCGTTGATCGATTCAAGCGTTCGCGTTTCGGTGTCGAGACTAGCCAATTGCCAGACGCCTTTTTCACAATTAGCGCAGATGATTCGATGCTCCGACTCAAAGTCGTATGCCGACATTCTGAAAACCCATTGAGGCAAAGCGAACTCGACGTTCTTCTCACACAGCGGCTCGACGCCGTTGTCGCTCACGCGATAGAGATTCCACCAACCGCTCTGGTCGGAAACGAAATGCAGAACACCGCCCGGCGACCATTGAGGTTGAAAAATCGATTCGCTCTGACCGCCAGCTACGAGTTCGGAATTGATAATCCGTTCGCCTTCGCCCAGTCTGCCAACCCACAGCTCACATCCATCCCAGGGCATATTGGGATGATTCCACGTGAGCCACGCGATCCGATCTCCGTCGGGGCTCAATCGCGGCGATGAGTAGAAATCATTTCCTGACACGATCACTTCTCCGGCGGAGTCGCCCGCAAGATCGACCTTCACGATGGTATTGACCGCGTCGCGATCACTCGATGTGTGATCTTCGCGAACGCAGAAGATCACGTTGCGCCGTCGATCAAGCACGCCGTCTGCGTAACGCATCTTCTCCGCTGTTGTGATCTGTTGCGGCGCTTTCCCCGAGTCTTGTTTGTAGAGCTGCTGATCTTTGAAATTGGAAAAGTAGACGGCTCCGCGATCGACTATGTAAGCGCCACCGCCATATTCGTGAACGGTTGTGCGAGCGTTGAACCCGGGCGGCGTAATGTCCGCGATATTTCCGTCGGGAGTTCTTCTGACAACGACCGTGCGGCCACCTTCGGAAGGACGGCCTTCCAGCCAGTAGATGTCTTCACCGTCGAGCGTGATCTCGCTCAGCGTGATCGTACCGGCGACGATGAGGTCTGCCGTGATCGGCGACTTCCACGAACCGTATGGGGCTTTTTGTTTTTGTTGGGTCATCAGATTATCGGTGGTTTCGCGGCTTTATCTCGGGATGTGAGTGCGAGGAATATCTGATCGTTCACGCATTTTAAGCTAAACTTTAGAACCTCATTTGTCCCAGTTGCTGAGGAATTCAACTTTGTCCTTCATGTCTTCAGCCGATTTGCTCGCTATCAGTTTCAAGAGGCGACGCATCTGTTCGCCAACTGAGTAACGCTGTTGGGGCGCAAGGACCATACCGGTATGTGATTTCCCTTTTGTCAGCCAGTCAGAGTGAATGCGGCAGAAATCTCCAATATTAAAACTGTATAGCACCCGGTTCTTGTCCGTTGAGTATTCAAGGTGGTCCTCATCATTGCGGTGAATCATTCCGACATCGAGGGCTATAATCACATCAACTGTTCGCGCGCGAAGCGCACGAACAAGGCCTCGATCCTGACAATCCTCGTCGAGGTATAAGCAGATCGTCACGACCGACCTTGCGAAGCGAGTAAGTGCTCCTGCTCCAATCTGTCGGCTTCAGCTTCTTCGGCGGCGATGTCGGTGTCGAGTTCGTCTTTATTAGCGTGATAGTAGGTAAGCGCCGCATAAACCTGAGACAACGATAAGTGACCAATGCGGTCAGCAATCTCTTCGGGACTTAACCCGAGTTTGTACCAGCCAACGATGCGGCGCACAGTGACACCAGTTCCCGCAATTATTGGTCGGCCCTCGCGTATGTTGGGCTCTCTGACTATCAGATTTCCGATAGAGGACTTCTTTGATTTTGGAGATGATACAGGATATCTACGAGCCAACTCGCCCCTATCGGCCAACAAATCGGCGAACGACGGTTCAGTAAGTGCTTTCTGAAAAAGACATCGCAATGCTTGCTCCAACCACTCGGTGGCCTCGTATCTTTCCTGGTCGTTCGAAGCGCCTTCTGACGTCACTAGATTCAATGGCGCTGCCGCGTGCTTAAAGTCGCAACAGAGTTCGTAAATGGCAGAGGCTTGCTTTTCGGTTATCTCTGGCACTAGGCGGGGCAACCTCTGAGTGATTTGCGCTTTGTTTAAGTCGCGACCGACGCAGATCAAGGATTCCAGAGCGGCATGAAATATGATGTGTCTGAATTCCGGGTACCACATATGATACCCACCATCAAAGTACTTCAGAGCGCGAATCGTTCGTTCATGCCTCTTATGGTTGTTGAAAAGCCGTTGAAGTGGCTCCCATAACTCAGCGATGCGCTTCAAGTCATTCAGCGTAAAAATCGGTTCTGAATAGGACCTTGATGGATAGGCCTTATAGTAAGGAAGTATGTCTACGCGATGATGTGATTTGCCCGAGTCGGGATAGAAACTCTCAATCCACGGACCACCTGTAGCAATGGAAATCGGCCTGACTATTCTGGACAAAACGATCGCTCGAGCAATCGACTCCTGCGATTGCCGAATGATCGGAGCCTGGTCGTTGACTACGTCCAGCGCAACATAAAACCGATAGTTATACCCAGACCGCCCTCCCCAGGTTAGCTTCTCACAAGCTCGCAGTAGTTCTTTACCCTGCGTATCCCCGCTCTCATAAAGTTCCTTTCTCCAGTTGCGGCCCGATACAATATCCTGCAACCGAACGCCACCACCAATTTGTGCTTCCCCGACAGATTGCTTGAGACGAAAGAGACAAGATACTTCAGCTCTCATAATGACTTCCTTGTGCTTGGGTCGTTCTTTTCAACAAGGTCAGTTTCGCCATCCTTGCGTCGCAACGCTAATGTTATGACGCCAAACAAGCATAATCAATGTTCCTGCGGTCCCTCAATGCGAACCTTGCACCACGCTCAGCCTCAAACACGAAGCGTACTGCGCCGAGTGGTAAACTCTCTCAGTTGCTTTTTGAAAATCGGCTTCGATCGCTTTGTAAATATCGACGAACTTTTGCGGATTGCGATCCACCAGCGGAAACCAGCTGCTTTGCCCATTTTCATCCCCGTGAAGTTAGGATTGTTATCGGGCGCATCGGCTACCACGTATTCACGACTCAGTAACGTCCGCTAAAAGAGCCTCGTCGCAGGAACTGCCCGTCGCCGGGCTTACCGGTGTACTTGCCGTCGTCGATCACGACGCGACCGCGGGACAAAACGGTTTTGGTGGCGCCCTTAACCTTCATTCCTTCATAGGCGCTGTAGTCAACGTTCATGTGGTGAGTCGCGGCTGAAAGCGTCATTTCTTCGTCAGGATCAAAGATCACAATATCTGCGTCCGAGCCAACGGCGATAGTTCCCTTTCGCGGGAACAGGCCGAATAGACGCGCCGCCGACGTCGATGTGAGCTCGACGAATCGATTCAAGCTTATTCGACCGCCGGCTACACCGCCGTTGTAGATCAAGCTCATGCGATGCTCGACGCCCGGACCTCCATTTGGGATCTTGGTGAAGTCGTCGCGTCCGAGTTCCTTTTGCTCCTTGAAACAGAACGGACAATGATCGGTGGATACAACCTGAAGATCGTTGCCCTGTAGTCCTTGCCACAGCTTGTCCTGATTCCATTTCTCGCGAAGCGGCGGAGTCATCACCCACTTCGCGCCTTCGAACCCTTCGCGTTCGTAGAGTGAATAGTCGAGGAACAGGTACTGCGGGCACGTCTCAGCGTAAGCAGGTAATCCTTTGTCGCGAGCCTCACGGACTTCTTCGAGCGCATCCGCGCAGCTCAGATGAACGATGTACACCGGAGCGTCGGCCATCTCGGCGATCGCGATTGCGCGATGAACTCCTTCGGCTTCGGCTTTGGTAGGCCGGGTTAGCGCGTGATATTTCGGCGCCGTCTTACCTTCGGCGAGCGCGTGTTTGATGATCTCATTTATCACGATTCCGTTCTCGGCGTGCATGCAAATCAGGCCGCCCGCTTGTCCGGCATTCTTCATTGCACGAAATATAGTCGCGTCGTCGACGAGGAACACGCCGGGATAAGCCATAAACATCTTGAAGCTCATCACTCCTTCGTTTATTAGCTGGCGCATCTCTAACACACGCTCATCGGGAAGGTCGGTTGTGATCAAATGGAAGCCGTAATCGATCGCCGTCTTGCCTTCGGCTTTCTTGTGCCAGTTGTCGATGGCCTGGATCAACGATTCGCCGTGATATTGAACAGCGAAGTCGATGATCGTCGTAGTCCCGCCGTGTGCGGCCGCGATTGTGCCGGACCTGAAATCATCCGAAGCGAACGTGCCCCCGAACGGCAGTTCCATGTGCGTGTGAGGATCGATTCCGCCCGGAATAACCAACTTGCCCGAAGCGTCGATGGTGCGATCGGCTTCCATGTCGAGCCTTCGCCCGATTACGGAAACCTTTTCATCTTCGATTAAGACGTCGGCAACGTAGTTATCGACCGCCGTAATAATCCGGCCGTTCCTGATCAAGGTTTTCATTTAGTTCTCCCGCCAGCTTAGTGCCGGGGCGTAATGCCGCCGATACCTGGTATTCGCATTGATTGAGCTTGGCAGGCTATTAAACAACTGCGGCAATCGTAACGTCAATCCTGGACCTTTGCGGCTAGCGGATAGAAGTCGATTGGATGAGCAGACGCGTTGGTGTTGTTTTGCGGTGAGTGCTTTGGCGTGCCCGCGCAAAAAAGTGGGGCGTGCGCAGTCGGGTAGTCCTGGGTTGTCGGCCCTTTCTGCGCCCGCACCCTTTAGGCCACTAAAGGAGAAGTGTAAAAAGTTTAAAGATCGATGTTTGAATAGCTCGGCGTCCTCGAGCGCTGATACTAAATGATTAGCATGATGACTGTCAAACAATATTTTGATCAACCCAGTCACAATATTGACGGGCCAATCGACATCTCGAACGAGCGAGGCTTATTTCTTAATGAGAGGGGTTAACGAGCAACGGCCGGTCGACGGGCTAATTGCTGGAACCTGCAAAGTACGTCGGTTGGTTTTTCTCGAGATAGAACACTGGAAACACGTGCATAGGCCGGAAGCCGCACGACTGGTATAAATGCATCGCATTCGTATTCGCGCTGGTTACGGCGAGGGAGGCCGTTCGGAACCCGTGCCGGTAAAACTCTGCAAGCGCCCTTCCGATCAAAAGCCGTCCGATCCCGTGTCCTTGCTGAGCCGGATGAACGGAGATTTGACTGATGTGACCAACGGCGCTCGCAACGCGAGACGCAATAAGTACGCCGACCATCGTGCCAGATTGAAGTGACGCCACTTGTGAAACCTCCGGCAGGAAATCGCCGCACCAGATATGATCGGTAAGGATAGTCAGAAGCTCGGCGCACCCCTCTTCGCTTCTATATTGACTGTTGATGAGCCTGTCATGCGTCCCGCGATACGAGCGATGAATAACCCTCGCCGCCTGCGCAAAGTCGTCCGCTTCCCAGGGTCTGATCAAAATTCCGCTCGGGCCGGTGACTTCGTTGTCTCCTACTTCAACATCCATTTGCATGTAGCAGCGCTCGAGACGTTCGAAGCCGCGCTCCTGAAATAATCGATCTGCCTCGTCGTTGCCGACGCCAACGCATTGGCTTTCGATTCGCTTGACGCGCGGGAGCTGGTCGAGCTTGCTGAAAATCGCGAGCGCCAGTTCTCTATCGATGCCCATCCCGCGCCAGGCGCTTGAAACATAGATGTCGCCAATCGAGCACCGCGAGCCCTCGATCAAGTAGTAGGCGAAGCCGGCCGCCGCCGTGCCGTCCATTGCGACGAAACCCGATAGCTGCCGGTGACGCGCGACATCGCGGATCAACATGCTCGGGCCCCGATAATCCCACTTCAGGAGCTCGATCCACTCATCACACTCTTCCTCAAACAACCTCTCGAGCGCGGCGAGATCAGCTTCGGCGACTTCGACTATTTTTATCTCGGATTTGATGAGGGGCGCGGTCGCCATATTCAGTTCCAATCAGAAGGAAAATGAAAATGGTTACTTGCGGATCGTCAGATCGCTGTCTTCGATGCCGCCGTCGACGCGCTTGATGATCATCAGCGTCATGTCGTCGACCGGCGCGGTCGTTCCGACGAACTTCGACAAGGCTTCGTCAATCCGATCGCGAATTCCTGACGCTGAGCGTTCGATATTCCTTTTCACAACCTCAATCAACCGTTCTTCGTCAAACTCCTCGTCGCGCTCATTGATCGACTCGGTAATTCCATCGCTGTAGATTACCAGCACATCACCCGGCTCAAGCGAGACTGAGGCTTCCTGATATAACACGCCCTGCATCATTCCGATTGGGAGCCCGCCGGTGTCGAGGCGTTCCACGGTCCCTGATTGCCTCACAAGCATCGGCGCGTTGTGACCACCGTTGGAGTAAGAAAGCTCGCCGCTCACCGGATCAAGCTCACCGTAGAACAGCGTGAGGAATTTATTCGAGGGCGAATTCTCAAAGATGTACTGATTGATCTCGCTCATCACCTCGCTGATCTTCTGCCCGGTTTGAGATTGAGCTCGCACGGCTGCGTGCAGCGATGACATCAGAAGCGCAGCCCCGGTTCCTTTCCCTGATACGTCGCCGACAGCGACGATGAGATGGCTGTCTCGCTTGCGATGAATGAAGTCGTAGTAGTCGCCTCCGATTTCTCGGCAAGGGAACGACACGCCGGTCATTTCCCAGCCCTCGAGCTTCGGCGGCGCAAAAGGCTGCAAGCGCATTTGGATTTCGGAGGCGACCTTCAACTCTTCTTCCATTCTCCGTTTTTCCAAACGTTCGTCGAGCAGCCGCTCGTGTTCGATTTTAATCGAAGCGACCGACGCGATGGTCGTCAACACTTTGAGATCTTCTTCGGTGAAGCGGTTGTCGAACGGGTTGTCGACGTAGACCATTCCGAAAATTTCTTCGCCTGAGGCGAGCGGCACGGCCATCACCGATCTGATCTGACTCAGCACCACCGAATGCTGCGCCTGAAATCGCGGGTCGTGCATCGCATCGGAGGTCAGCACCGAAGCTCCTTCGCTCAAGACTTTGTTGGTTATCGATCTGCTGAGCTGAACCTGTGACGAAGCCGGCAGCGCAGATTCGTGAGCGCCTCGCGCGATCTTGCAGGTGAGTTCGTCGTCCTCTTTGAGGAACAGAAAGCCTCGCTCCGCCGGTATCGCCTGAAACACGAGATCGATCGTCAGTTTCAACGTGTCTTCAAGCGAAGTGCGCGGAAGCAGAGCGATGCCGACCTGCGAAACGATGCTCAGCAGATCGCGGCCGGGCGTTTCCGGCTTAAGTACGGTACGAGCGCCAGACAGTGCGCGCACTTCTCCGGAGATCGAGCCCGATCTTATCGACGAAATCAAATCATTGGTCGAGCGAGAGGGTATCGGCGATGTGATCGTGTCCACGGGAAGAGATTGAGCGGGTGAGCCGGCGAGAAAAACCGTGGCACCCGAAAGCATATCCTGTTCGCCAAACGTGTATTCAATTTCAGTCTCGCCGATTCGAACTACGTCTCCGATGTGAAGTTGCAATGGGTTGGTGACTCGCTGCCCATTTACAAAAGTCCCATTCGCGCTCCCGTTATCGACCAACAAAACCTGATCGTTCTCGCGTCTTATTTCGGCGTGCAGGCGCGACGCGAACGGATCGCTGATGCAGATGTCGTTGCGGGACGACCTTCCGATGGTGAGCTTCATCCTGTCGAGCTTAACGGTTGAAGCTTCGTAGTCTTTAGGACGGATGACGAACGTAGACATAGTCAGAAGCCGGAGTTAGAAGTCACAAGATTGAAGCCGGGAGCTTCTGACTCCCGACTTCGGTTCATCTCGAAGTTACAACTATAGTGCGCACGAGTTTGTCGTGCCAGCCTTGTTGACGCGGGTCCCAAAGCATCCATAGGAAGCCAAGGAAAAAAGCCGCGCTCGAGAGAGGATAACCAATCAGATGTCTTAACGCTGCCTGCTTCATCGTGAAGGGCGAGCCATCAACGCGAACTATATAAATTCCGAGTATTCGCATGCCTGCCGTTTGTCCTCCGATCCCGGCGAGTACCACGAAGTTCAAAATCAACAGCAGCACAGTCAAACCTGCGACGATCAACAAATCCGTGTTTGATCCGACTACTGAGCGATGACTTATGGCTGTGACGGCGAACGTGAAGACCATGATTGCGATGAGCGTTATGAGGAAATCAAACATCCACGCGCCGTATCGAAGACCGAACCCGGCTTCTTCCGCTGAGGCGATGATCGCCCGAGTCTGCGGCGCGGAGCGTTTTAGAGCGGGACGCGCAGAGCCATTGGGTCGCGCGGGCAAGGAAACTGTGCGTTGCTCTGGGCGTCCGGCCGGTCGAGCATCGATCGTCGAAGCTCGTTCGAAGTTGCGCTGCAAACGCGCTGAATCGGCCGAGTGCAAGCTGCCCGACCGCGGTGATGACTCATCGACCGCCACTCCAAGCGTGGCGGTTTGCCGTTCGGGCCGGGCCTTGCCGCACTGCGGACAAAACTTGGATCGATCACTGAGCTCCTTGCCGCAGTAAGGACAGAACTTTGTCATAGAAAACGGATATCGGGATATCGAGCAAGCCTCAACGGAGCCGCGATCACTTATGCCAGCCGGAATTGCAGGACGGTTCCTCCGAGTTTTAATTCGTCGCCGGCTGAAAGCACCCGCGGAGACTTGGCATTCAGCCGAATCGAGCCGCCGGTAACCGAATTGATGACCGTTCCGTTCACCGAGCCGAGATCCTCGATCAGGAATTGTTCACCCTGTCGGTATATCCTCGCGTGCTTGCGCGACACTTTCGTTTCGACGTCGTACATAGTCAAATCAACTTCGGGAAAAATTCCAGTGTGAGGATCGGTGCGGCCAATTAAGACGCTCGCCTTATCGATCACGAAGGGTTTGACTATGTCGCCGGTCCCCATCACAACAAGCTGAGCCGTAATGCGTCCGGGCGCCGGCGCTCCGACATAGCCGCCCGCCGAAGCTTCGGTTCCAGGAGTCGGTTGTCGATGACCGCAGTGAGCGCAGAAGACATCGTCGGAGCCAATCTTCTCCCCGCAATGCCCGCAAAACACCCACTCCATCACCGGCGCGGAGACGGGACTGCCCGTGGCAGGCGCCGGCACTCCGAACGCCGACTCTGGAATCGTACCCGGCGCGGACGATCGTGGACTAAAAGTGCTTTGCCGCACAGCCTCGATCTTCGGATTTGCGGCAAGGTAAGCGCTATGAGCTTCGAGCGCGCGCATGAATTCCAACGCCGATGCATGCCGGTCCTCCGGCTTGTGGGTGACCGCCTTCATCAGAATGCGTTCCATCTCCGGAGTGATCGACGGGTTTATCTGCGAGGGCCGCGGGTTCTTGCTGAAATCAAAAATCAGCAGCGGATTGTCCTGCGGGTCCGACCCGGTCAGCATATGAAACATTGTCGCGCCGAGCGAGTAGATATCCGATCTCGGCTCAACTTTTCCGGCGAATAATTCGGGAGGTGCGTAGCCCATCGTTCCGATCGCCGTCACACCTTTCTCGGTAGGCCGAACGATTCGAGCAATCCCGAAGTCAACAAGCATCACGCGATTGGTCTTGTCGTCGATCATCAGGTTAGCGGGTTTCAAGTCGCGGTAGATGATCGGCGGCCTCTGCGAGTGAATGTAATGAAGCACGTCGCAGATTTGAATTGCCCATTTGACGACCGTGGCTTCGTCGACCCTTCCGCTGCGCAACCGCATTTGCTCGGCAAGATCGCCGCCTCCGATCCAACGCATCACCAGGTAGTAGCGACCGGTCTCGATAAAGTAATCGAATACAGTGGGAATCGAAGGGTGATCGAGTTGCGCCAGCACTTCAGCTTCGCGCTTAAAATCTTCAACCGCTTTCCCTCTCTGACTCTGATCGGCGAACAACTCGATCATTTCTTTGACGGCGCAAAGCCGGTCAGCGAGCCGTTTGTCGCGAGCTTGATAGACGGAACCCATCCCGCCGCCGCCCACGCGGCGAACAATCGAATACCTGTCCAGCAGGAACGTCCCCGGCTCAAGCTGCTGGCTTATCGATGAGTGCCGTGGTTTCTTCGGGTCGGCCATACGATCCTCAGCGCGTCCGGTGCGCGCTTCTATAACGACCGGTGGAGACGGAGACGGCAACGGCTCCTGCGTTGCTCCGCACGCTCCACAAAACGGGTCTCCCGGCTCCAACGTACTCCCGCATTCAGAGCAGAACATAAGTCAGTTTCTGGTTTCTGGTTTCCGGTTCCTGGCGCGACCGAATTTGAAAATGAGAAATCAGTACCAGAAACCATAGACTAGAAACCAGTAACCGAATTTACTTGAGAATCTGAAACTTCAAAAAGGTCTTGCCGACAATGATCTCATCGCCATTCTGAAGCATGTGACGTTTGCCGGGCAGCAACCTTCGACCTCGATTGACGAATGTTCCGTTGGTCGAGCCGAGGTCCTCGATAAAGTACTGACTGTTATGATTGACGATCCTTGCGTGACGTCGCGACACCTTGGCTTCTGCGTCGTCTTCATCCAGATCTACATCAGGAAATATGCCGCTGTCCGCGTCCCACCGGCCGATGTTCGCTTCGATTCCGATGAGCGGAAACTCTTTGCCTATTCGCCCTCCACGCTCGATGATCAGCCTTGCGAACGCGCGCGATGAATCACCCTCGGGTAAGTGCTCGGCCACTGGTTCCAGATCGTCGGTCTCGGGCGGCGAAGAAAGCGCGAACGTTTCGGGCGATATTCGAGGCGCGCGCTTGGGCACCTTATCATTTGAGTTAAAGGCCGGCCCGGAACGTTCGTTGGTCTGGGCGCCGCGCGAGCCCGCACTGCTGGCCCGCGAATCGACCGGCGGTCTCCGATCGCGAGCCGGTATCGCCGGTTTAGGCACGCTGGTCGAAGTCGTAAACGAAGGCGGAGCCGGAAACGGACCATCCATCGTGGAGCTCATGGGATCTTTTTCTACCGCGCTTGGCGGCTCATAAATAGGCGGCGCTCCGCGCTTGCCCGGAACAGACTGCAGCGAGAGTTCGAGCTTCATTCCGCACTCGTCGCAGTAGTCACTGCCGTCTATGTTATTTGTTCCGCAGTTGTCGCACCTGATCATGAGGTTGGCTCCGAAGGCCTCACTACCCAGAGGGTCTTAGCTGCAGTCGGATTATACTCTAGACTTTGCAAACGTATCAATAATAGCCACAACGCAACGGGAAGTCCGAAGTTCGAGGTCCGAAGTGCGAAGTCAAAAAGTCGGAGATCTTCGGAGCCTTAACTCTTACTTCGGACTTCGCACTTCGCACTTCGCACTTCGCACTTCGGACTTCGCACTTCCGACGTTGGATCTACCCCTTCATCGCTTCAATCAATATCGCGGCGACCTCAGGACGCGAGAACTCACGCGGAGGCAGCTCCGCTTTAGCCAGCATCTCTCGCACCTTGGTTCCCGACAGCGTCACATGGTCCGAAGACTCGTGAGGACAAGTCTTGTTGGACGCCATTGCATCGCAGCGCCTGCAATAGAACGAATGATCGAAAAACATCGGTGTGACTGCGAGCGCTTCAGAATCGAATTCATTGAAGATGTAGTGCGCGTCGTAAGTCCCATAAAAGCTGCCGACGCCCGCGTGATCGCGGCCGACGATAAAGTGACTGCAGCCATAATTCTTTCGAATGATCGCGTGAAAAACCGCCTCGCGTGGACCAGCGTAACGCATCGCGGCAGGGTTGACCGCAAGCAGAGTCCGCGTCTTCGGGAAGTAATTTTCGAGCATCGCTTCGTAGCAATGCATTCGAACCTCCGGCGAAATATCATCGGATTTTGTCTCACCCACAAGCGGGTGCAGCAGCAATCCGTCAACAGTTTCAAGCGCGCACTTGATTATATACTCGTGGGCGCGATGAATCGGGTTGCGAGTCTGAAACGCAACCACCCGGCGCCAGCCTTTCTTTTTGAACGCCTCGCGAGTTTCCTTCGGATCGAGCCGATAGCTCGGAAACGAAGGATTGCGAGGACGATTCAACAAGCTTATTCGTCCGCCCAACAACCACTCGCCTTGATCGAACAGCGCGCGAACTCCGGGATGGGATAAATCGGTTGTCAGATAAACTCGTTCTGCCTCGCGCTGCTTGTCATAGTGAAACTTTTGCCGCAGATGAAGCACGCCCAGCAGGTGATCATCGGTTGAGTAGAGCGCCACCTCAGCGCCTTCCTTGAGATTCACTGCCAGATCGTCTGAAGCTGAGAGGGTTATCGGAATAGTCCACGGGAGCCCGGATTTGAGGTGCATGTTTCCACGTACAGCGACGTAATCGTCCTCGCACATGAAACCTTCGAGCGGGCTCAACGCGCCGTTTGCGATCATTTCGAGGTCGGAAGTCTCGCGAGCGCGCAGCGTGATTCGAGGCATCGACGGCACTCGCTCGAGAAGCGTTTCTCGCTCGACGCCCGACAGCTCGCGGTCAATCAATCGACCGCCGTGAGCAGGAATAGTTTCCATTTGACTCAGTCCTTATTGTGAAGCCGGTAAGATAAGAGCAAGGTTCGAACATACGCGCGCGTTCCAGTGACTGTCAAACGCGCAGTCCCTCGTTTAGGGACGGCGCTTGGGATTGCAGGAATAAGTCTCGACTACTTGTTATCCAATCGCCGCGACCAGTTTGGCAATAGATTTCGCTATCGCGCTAAAGTCTACGATGCGACAGGTTCGAATTCTGGCCGATGGGCATGGGATGTATTCTTAGTTTCTCAATAGCGGTCGACTCAAGATGTACGCCCGGATTAAGAGTCATCGATTCTTTGAATTTCGTAGTCGCGCTGAGGTGGAACACTATGAAACAAGTTATACTCGGAATTCTCGTCTTCGCGTTTTGTGCGGGTAGCATCCTGATGGTTCGCACCGGGAGGGTTGAAGCAGTGGCTCCACGAACCCTAGTCAAAGACATCCCCGAGTATGGAGTAAGAATCGCAGGGCCTGGAGATCCCATACATCAAACGCTCTCCACTGCCTTTAAAACACCGAGCTCAAACCCAATCTTTGAACGCTTGAAGCCTTTCTCTGCATTCCTCAGGAATACTGGCTCGCAAAACATTGTCGCTTACTGGCTTACATGGGAGTTGATGAAGCCCGATGGAACGTTCATTACGCGAGGTGAGGGTGGAGTCAATGCCGGCGTGCTCACCGGTGATGTGTCGCCCGCACTTGAAGGCCTTGTGATGAACAGTGGATACGCCGTGGGGAAGAATGCAGATAGACTGATTACGCCCTAAACTCTTTCGGTGAGGGAGACATGAGCACAGGGCTTTTTTCTTATGCATCATCGACTGATGATCAATCGCGCATAGAGCAAATGCAAGAAGCAGCGCAGAGCATGCCCTCTTTCTTAGACAATGTAGTCGTCCCCGAGTTGAGGGAATATGTCGAGATCCGAGTGTCCGTGGACGGAGTGTTTTTCGATGATGGGACTTTTGTAGGGCCCGACACTACGCATTTCTTCAGTAAGGTACAGGCAAGTGTCGATGCGAAAAGAGATTTGTTGGAAGAGATGAGCTTTGCGCGAGAGCACGGTCTATCTCTATCCAGGGTATTCAAGAATGTTCAGGAAGTAGCGAGCAGCCCGGACGTGAGTTCATTCAGCACCCAAGCCGACCACTATAACTACCACAAAAAGATCTATGCACAAGAGGTACTGAGGATAAGACAGACCGTGGGTGATGAGCGCGCATTGGCTCAAGCCATGAGATCCTTGAGAAGACCCTGGCCAAAGCTCCGCAAGAAGGGGTAAAACCCGCCAGATAGAATTCCGACGCGAAGTGATTCTTGTGCTTAACTTGTTTACTTTCCTTACTCACAATTTACTCACAGTCTGAATTATACGCAGCGTCAAGCAGACTTTGAATCCCTTCGACACCTCGAAGCCGCCGTGTAATAATTTTGTTCGATGCGAAGTGCGCTTCACTCTGCTCGAGCGATAATCTTTTTAACGACCATCCTGGCGACGACGGCTTTAGCGTCGGACTGGGATCGCGGTGTCACTATGTATAACAAAGGCGACTACCGCGCGGCGCTCGCCGAGTTTGAGGACATCGTTCTCGAGCGGCCCGATGCCGCCGGCGCGTGGTATTACATCGGCCTGTGCGAGTTCAAGCTCAAGCGATATGACCGAGTCGAGTTGCCGCTTTCTCACGCGATCGATCTGCTGGAGATTCAAACTCCCGACGCTGCTGACATCGCAGGCGCCTGGTACACAATCGGAATATCGCGCTATCTTCAAGCGCACTACGACAAAGCGATCGAGCCTTTGAAGCGTTACATCGAGATCAATACAAAGTCCAAACGTGAAATTGATTCAAGCGCGAAGACGGCGCTCGCACGTTCTTACTTTTTTCTCGAACGCTACGACGAAGCTCAATCCTTGCTCTCAGGCGGTGTTGAAAAATCGGCGGCGCCTGACTCCGAGCGAGCGAAAGAGAATGCGGCAAACTCCTATTACCTTGGTGCGATCTACTTCAAACGCGAAGACGACGACCGCGCGATAGCCGCGCTTCGAGAAGCGGTCAGGGGCAATCCCGACGATCTTGCCGCGATGGATTTGTTAGCCGAAAGCTTGATGCGCAAGGCGCGCAAGTCGAACTCGGACGCGCGCTGGCTCGAAGCGGCGGAGGTTGGTGAGAAGCTGCGAGCCGCGCGCGACGATTTGAAAACGGCTAACATTCTGGGCCGCGCTTACCTCGGAGCAAAACAATTCGATAAGGCAGTCGAGCCGCTTGAAAAGCTTGCGAAAGCAAATCCCGATAACGGTCAGGCGTGGCTGTATTACGGGATAGCTTTGTCGCGAAGCGGCCGCTCGAGGAAGGCGATGGAAGCGCTCGAGATGACGATTCAGCTTATGCCTGATTCGATTCCGGCGCTTTCAGAATTGGGTTACGTTTACGAAGCGGACAAACAATATCAACAGGCGTTGCGGATTTATGAAAAGGCTTATGCGGCTTCAAACGATCCGGGGATCAAGGGCGCAATCGACCGCGTTCGAGCGCTCGCTGCCTCTCAACAATGACTCGCCCGAACGAATGGTTGATTACGCACCGAAGGATGCGAGCGCATCGGCTTCGTTATCGAAAGTTTCGAAAACAGTGATGAGTTTCGTGATCGCCAGCAGGTCCTGGATTCGCTTTGTCAAATTCACGAGCTTCAAGCTTCCGCCTTCGCGTTTCGCCGTTGTGTAGCTGCTGATGAGCGTGCCCAGTCCCGCCGAATCGATGTAGTTCACTTCCGCAAGGTTCAAAAGCACTCGCCGCTGACCGTCGGCCATCAAGTCTTTGATCCGCTCTTTGACCTGAACGTCGCCTTCACCCAGCACGATCTTGCCCGACAAGTCGAGTATGCTGACTCCCTTAACCACTCGCTCTTTGATATCCATAAACCGCCTCCTGAAGCGTGTCTTGAGTTTGTGAAATTATCATGTTGAAGCGGTATGGGTAAAGGAGACAGTAGTCAGGAGTCGGCAGTCGGGAGCCAGGAGTCAGGAGTCAGGAGTCAGAAGACCCTGGCGTCATAAAGTCGATGGCGCATTATCTGACTCCCGACTCCAGACTCCCGACTCCTCCTGTCTCCTGTCTTCTACCCCATCACCAGATTCAGCCAGCTATCGACTTCAACTTTGAATCGAGGAGGTATCAGCGTTGTAGAGCTGTATTCGGTGATGATGGCCGGACCGTTGATCCGGGCGCCGGCCGCCAAATCATCGCGAGAATAAACTGCTACTTTCACCGGCCGCTCGGACAGATAGACGTGCGATTGATTCAAAGGTTTCGGATGATGGGTTCTGGTTGAAGGCCGGCGTTTCAAGCGGGGCTTGTGAGTTACGCCCGTTGCTCGCAGTCTCAATGAAACTATCTCAATCGCTCGAGATCGATCGCCGTAGCCGTACCGCTCGCGATGGGCAGCGTGAAAGGATGCTTCAAAGCGAGCTCCCCAGGCGACATCGATCTCAAATGACTGGCCAACGTAGCGAACCGCTACTGATCTCGCGAGCTTAATCCGATCGCGTTTGAAACCTTCCGAGCTCAAATCGCGAATCGCATCCTGACTTAGTTTGGAGAAGAGCCGTTCGACTGTTCGCGAGTCGAAATCCAAAGCGCTCATCATTACCGTGCGTGAATAATCCTTCACCACATCTCCCAGCAAGACGCCCAGCGCTGACAAAGTTCCAGGAGAGCGAGGCACAACGACTCGAGGGATTCGAAGCGCTGAGGCAAGATCGCAAACGTGAAGTCCGCCGGCCCCTCCAAAGCTGACCAGTGTGAACAGTCGCGGGTCTTGCCCGCGTTCGACCGACACTACTCGAAGGGCGGCTTCCATGTTTGCATTCGCAACTCGAATGACCCCGAGCGCGGCATGCTCGGGAGTCACGAGCTTTTGCGCGAAGCGAGACATATCGGCCGCAAGTTTTGACAAGACGGATCTCGAGCGCTCGATGTCGATAGGCATCTCGCCGCCCAGCAAGCCTGCTCCGCCGAAGCGTCCCAGCAAGAGGTTTGCATCGGTGACAGTGACTTCAGCGCCTTGACCGTAGCAAGCGGGACCGGGATCAGCGCCTGCCGACTCGGGCCCGACGCGCAGCGAACCTGCAGCGTCCACTCTTGCGATCGACCCGCCTCCGGCGCCGACTGTGTGAATGTCGATTACCGGAACCGCCACCGGCAATCCCGCGACGGTAGCTTCATTAGTAGTGCGCGCCTGCCCTCGGCACAGCGACACGTCGGTCGAGGTGCCTCCCATGTCGAAGGTGATGATATCTCGGAAGCCGGCAGCCGCACATACTCGAAGCGCTCCGACGACACCCCCGGCCGGCCCCGACAGGATCGCGCGAACAGGTTCAGCGGCAGCAGTCGTTGCCGACACCGATCCGCCGTTTGATTGCATGATGCGTAGTCCGTAGTCCGTAGTTCGTAGTCCGTGGTCGCTGGGCAAACGACCTCGGGCTACGGACGACGGACTACGGACTACGGACTTCAGCCCTTCATTAAGCGCCCCGAGATACCTCGACATCAGCGGAACGAGATAAGCGTTTATGACAACGGTTGACGTGCGTTCGTACTCGCGGTACTCGGGAAGAATCTTGTGAGAGAGTGAGACCGGCAAGCGCGTCGACTCGAGCGCGCTCGCAACATTTTTCTCGTGCGCCGGATTCGCAAACGAAAACAACAGGCAGACGGCTACGGATTCAACGCGAGGCCGATGAGCTGCGATGTGTCGAACAATTTCCTGGAGCGCTTCTCCGTCAAGAGCCTCGACTACTGAGCCATCAGGACCGATTCTTTCGCGCGCGCCGAATCTCAGCTCGCGGGGCACAAGCGGCTCGCGACGCGTAACCATGAAATTGTAAAGATCGGGCCGCGCCTGCCGGCCTATCTCAATAACGTCTTCGAAGCCGTGAGTTGTAATCAACGCCGTTCGAGCGCCGCGTCGTTCCAGTAGCGCGTTGGTGGCCACCGTCGTTCCGTGAACGATCTCGAAAGGAAGCGCTCCGGCGTCGCCGAGAATACGAGCTACGCCGGAAAGAATAGCCTCGGCAGGATTGTGCGGAGTCGATGGGGCCTTGAAGGCGGTGAGTCGCGAGCCGCGCGCGACAACGAAGTCGGTGAATGTCCCGCCGGTGTCTATTCCGATCCTTATAGGCTCAGGTGAGTTCTTCCTCGGGCGGCTCATTCATTTTCCGAAGCTGCTCAAAAAAATTCGACGATTAAATCCGTTTGCGCGTGCAAGATATTAACGGACCGATGACCATAGCACAGCAGAATGAAAAACGAAAAAGCAGACTCTCTCGATACTCACAACGAAACTGTTTCACGATATCGTTTCGCGCGCGCTTTTATTTTTGTGTTTCGCTGGGCTACGATTGACTAACGTGCAGGGTTGAAATCAAATGCGTCCATTCAAAGTAGCAAGCCTTCTTTTCTTTATGCTTGTCGGGATATTTCCCGCGAACGCGCAAGAGCCGCAGTCTCGCGACCAGGATGAACCGATTCGACTCAAGAGCGATCTGGTGAACGTCAGCGCGTCGGTCACTGATCCGAGCGGTCGAGCAGTCAAGTCTCTCAAGGCCGACGATTTTATCATTTATGAAGACGGAATAAGACAGAAGATCGCTCATTTCCAGGCGACGGAAGCTCCGTTTACCTTGCTGCTTCTGCTGGACCTGTCGGGCTCGACTCACGATGATGTCGACCTGATGAAGCGTGCCGCCAGAAACTTCCTTGGTGAGCTTCGCTTCGACGATCGGGTTGGCGTCATCGCATTCAGCCGCGAAGTCGAAATGATCGCCGAACTCACCGATCCGCGAGCGGAAGTAGCCACCGCGATCGATCGCATATCGACCGCTGCCGGCGAAGAGGGCTATCGGTTTTCTTCAAACACCGGGACGTCTTTTTATGACGCGCTGTATCTTGCGGTTGAAGAGAGCCCGCTCAAACAAGTCGAGGGGAGAAAGGCAATCGTGTGCATGTCGGACGGCGTGGATTCGAGCAGCAAGCTGAAGTTCAAGGACATTGCGGCGCTGGTCGAGAAGTCCGGCGCGTCGATTTACTTTCTCGAATTGAACACCGAAGAAGCGACGCTTCAAGGTCTGCTAAAACCGAAGACCGATCCTGATTACATAAATTTTTCACAAAGCCAGGTCGATCGCTATTACGAAGAGCACGACCCGCATTCAGTGGATCGCTTCCGTCCGCGAAGTATTTTATCTCCCGCAACGGTTCGTGAGATCAACGCCGGGTTGTATACGATCTCGCGGCGCGAGCTTCGCACAGTGGCCGAACAAACAGGCGGGCGCGTTTTCCCGGTGCAGACCCTCTCCGATTTGAATCTCGTTTACAAACGGCTTGCTGATGATTTGCATTCGCAGTATTCGATCGCTTACTACCCGAGCAACAACACTCACGATGGGCATTGGCGCTCGATACGAGTAGAGACTCGAGACCGCAACGTCAAGGTTCGGGCCCGATCAGGTTACCGAGCTCCGGGGAAATAAATGGCACTGCTTTTAACAGAAGCGCACGTCACTGAATTGCTCGACATCGAGACCGCTATTGCCGCAGTCGAAGAAGTCTTGCGCGATCAAGCTGAAGGTCAGGCCACCAATCGCCCGCGCCAGCGAGTAGCAATGCCCACGTCGCAACTTCATGTGTTGGCGGCAGGCGACAAAAAGTTGGGGATCTATGGCTTGAAGGTTTACACCGCCTCAAAAAAAGGGGCGCGATTTCTGGTGCTACTTTACGAATCGGCGAGCGGCGATTTGCTTGCGATCATCGAAGCGGACCGGCTAGGTCAGATGCGAACCGGCGCCGCTTCAGGGGTTGCGACAAAATACCTGGCTCGAGAATCTGCGGACACTGTTGGAATCTTCGGCGCCGGCTGGCAGGCTGAAAGCCAACTGATGGCAGTGTGCGCGGTGAGACGGATCAAATCGATCAGGACTTATAGCCGCGACCGCGAGCATCGAGAGTCATTCGCTCGAAAGATGACTTCGCTGCTGCGCGTCGACGTCACGGCCGCCGAATCTCCCGAAGACGCGGCTCACGGACAGGCGATTGTGATCACAGCAACCGGCGCTCGAGAGCCCGTTCTAAAAGGCGAATGGATCGAAGCGGGCACACACTTGAATGTGGTGGGCTCGAATTTTCTTGCCAAGGCTGAAGTCGATGTCGAAACGATTCGGCGCGCGTCGATAGTCGCAGTCGATTCGATCGAACAATCGAAGCTCGAAGCTGGAGACTTGCTCCCGGCCATCGAGCGTGGGGTGATCAGTTGGGAATCCGTGTGTGAGCTTGGGCGCATCGTTGCCGGGCGCGATCGCGGCCGCACAAGCGATGACGACATCACTCTGTTTAAATCGAACGGCATCGCCTTGGAAGATATTTCAACGGCGCTTCGGGTTTATAACCTCGCAGTCGAGCGCGGGATTGGTGAGAGCGTTGACCTCTGGCGCGGTTAGAAAACTTCTAGCGATTCGCGAGCGCTGGTCTCCGCGCAATGAAGCTGGCGATGTGCGAGGCGATCTCCTCGCCTTTTTCTTCCTGAAGAAAGTGTCCGGCGCCTTCGATCACAATTTCAGGTTCGTCCTTCGCCGATGGAATCAACTTTCTAAAGAAGCGATCTCCGCCTCGCGTGACCGGATCGCCGTCGGAAAACATGACCAGAGCCGGCTTCGTCCAGCTTTTCAATGCCTCGCGAGCTTCACGCATGTCCGAGGCGCCCGCCTGATTGGGTTCGATCGGTACTAATCTCGGAAACATCTGCGCACCTGCTTTATAGGTAGAATCCGGGAACGGCGCGTCGTAAGCCGCGACGATTTCGTCGGTGATCGATTCGCGATAGATCGCGCTTCGCCGCACGATCGTTCCGCAAGGCAAATCGGGCGTGCTCGTCGCATAAGCTCGCCACTTCATGAATCCTTCGGTCGGCGGCACGTCTCCCGTCGGAAGACCCGTGTTCATGATGACCAGCCTCGCGAATCGATCGGACATTTGAGTTGCAACTCGCAGCCCGAGTATTCCGCCCCAGTCCTGGACAACCGCAGTGATACCTCTAAGGTCGAGCGCTTCGATGAAGCTCGCGATCGTGCTCCGATGCATTTCAAAGGTGTAATCGTCAGCCTCGGCAAATTTGTCAGAGCGTCCAAATCCGATGAAGTCCATCGCAATAACTCGATGCTTCTGTGCGAGTATCGGAGCCATCTTGCGATAGAGATAGCACCACGTAGGCTCGCCGTGAAGACACAGAACTGTTTCACCCTCGCCTTCGTCAACGTAGTGGACTCGAGCGCCGTTGACTTCAACATAGTGAGGCTCGAATGGGAAGCCGGGTAGATTGGCGAATCGTTCATCGGGTGTTCGCAGTAGTGACATTCAGCGCCTCCGTATTTATAATGCCGCCGCACCAACAGACGGGCTTACATAACTACATCCAAAGGACGACACCATGCAACGCAATCGAATCTCGAGTCTCATAATCGTCGCGCTGTTGTTCGCGTTTTTAAGCGCGGTAAGAGCACAGCAATCGCCGCAAGCTTTCTCGCCTCCCGATGACATCGACTATCGCAAGGCGAACGTTATGAGCGAGGGAGTGAGGCTCACAGCCGAGCTTTACTCGCTGAAGTCTGCAGCGGGGAAACAACTCCCGACCATCATCATGAGTCACGGTTGGGGCGGCACCGCGGCATTGTTGCGGCCGGTAGCTCTCGACTTCGCGCACGCGGGTTATCTTGTCATCGCCTTCGACTATCGAGGCTGGGGCGCGAGCGATTCACGAGTCATTCTCACGGCTCCCGAGCCGGCGAAAAGAGACGGCAACAAGTTCACTGCCGAAGTAATGGAAATTCGCGAGGTCGTCGATCCGCTGGAACAGACTCAAGACATCTTCAATGTGATTCACTGGGCGATGGGCGAGCCTCAGGTGGACAAGTCTCGAATCGGGTTGTGGGGCTCGAGTTATTCGGGAGGTCACGTCGTCTACGTCGCCGCGCACGATCCGCGAGTCAAATGCATCGTCAGTCAGGTGGGAGCGATTGACTCGCGCCCAACTGCTCAACTGGCATCAGCGGGCTCTGCCGATGATCAGTACAAACTCGCTTACGAAGAAGCTACTAAGCGATCTCGCGGCGAGATAGGTTATCCGCCGCCTCGCGCTCGAGTGATCGGCAATCTGCAGGGCGCGCCGATTCGCGAGAAGCTCCTTCGCTACGCGCCGGTTGATGACGTGCCGATGATCAAGAACTGCGCGATGCTTTTCGTGGTTGCCGAGAAGGAAGAGCTGTTCGACAACGCGAAGCACGCGAAGCTGGCTTACGACCGGGCGCGAGAGCCGAAGAAGTACGTAGTCATTCCCGGCATCACGCATTATGGCGTTTACACTACGGCTCGCGAGCAGGCTACGAAGATTGAGATTGAATGGTATGACCAGCACCTCAAGAAGTGATCAGTTGAAAAGAAGACCTGCGAATTGGCGCGTCGAACATGTTCGCCCCTCAAGGTCTCGGGATGCCGAGGTCGTCGCATATCTTCCAAGCCAGAAATTTCTTGATGACTCGATGTCGCGGTACGCTAGAGTATAAACCGTTGGCGGGATTTTTGTAGACGGTGTGCTTGCGGCCTTCACGCGCAAATACGCAACCGTGAGATTCGAGATGCCGAATCAGATCAGTGCGATTCATCTCAAGCCGCGTGGAGGGTCAGTGGCTCGCGAGTTACCTTCGCGGTATTCGAGAGCCTTCTTTCCGCTTCTTCTCGGTTGGCTTCGAGAATTAACTGCATCGCTTCGAGCAGGTTCTCACGCACTTCTTCCATTGTCTCGCCCTGAGTGTTCGCGCCGGGAAGCTCGGCGATGTAGCCGATGTAGCCGCCCTCTTCAGCCTCTTCATAGATCGCTGTCAAAGTTATCTCGGTCATGGATAAATTCTCCAGATACTTATTAGCTTACCCTCGCGTAGAGCATCGGGGCAATTTCAAATCGTACAGCGCCGGATCTCTCGGATTCTCCATAGCATTTGACTCTACAGCAAGCGATTCTCCTGAAAACTGAAGTAACCGTTCTTTCCTACTATGATGTGATCAAGCACTTTGATCTCGACCGTGCGGGCGGCTTCGATCACTGAACGTGTCAAGTGCTTGTCCTCCTGAGATGGCTCGGGGTCGCCGCTCGGATGGTTGTGGCTCAATAGCAAACCGGTGGCTTTGTGCGTCAGCGCCGCTTTGATTATCTCGCGAGGATAGACTATCGCTCGATCGACCGTTCCTTCCTGAAGCACTTCGTGGTCGATCACTCGGTTCTTGACGTTCAAGTAGATGACCATGAAGGCCTCGTGCGGAAGTCCCGCAAGTTTCACTCGCGCGAAATCGACTACCGCTGAAGGTGATGACAGCACGTCCTTTCCTTCCATCCGTTCGGCCAGATAAGCCGCGAACAGTTCTTTGACCAGACGAATCAGGACGGCAGACGTGGGACCCATTCCGCTGACTGATTGAAGCTCACTTTGAGTTGCGTCGAGTACCGCATTGAGAGTTCCAAAACGTTTCATCAATGCTTTGGCTGCAGGTTTGACGTCGACTCGCGGGATTGCGAATGTGAGTAGCAGCTCGAGCAGTTCGTAGTCGTGGAAACCTTCGGCGCCGGCTTTCAAAAACTTCTCGCGCAGCCGCTTGCGGTGTTCGATGTAGTCGGGCGCGTCTTGCATTAAACGTCACTCTACATCGACTGTCTGTAGAGTGCACGCTCGATTCGCTTCAGTGTACGCGCCTGTCGAAGCCGCTCCAATATTTTTCGCGCAATTCTTTCTTGAGGATTTTTCCGGTGCCGCCCTTTGGTAATGAGTCGAAGAACTCAACTGACTTTGGAACCTTGAAGCCCGGCAGTTTAGTTCTGCAGTGATCGATCAACTCCTGCTCGCTAAGCGATTCACCGGGCTTGGCAACAACGAGAGCTTTCGGCACTTCTCCCCATCGATCGTCAGGCACCGCAACTACCGCGCATTCAAACACCGATGGATGGGAGTAGACAGCCTTTTCGACTTCGATGGAAGCGATGTTCTCACCACCCGATATGATTATGTCCTTCTTGCGATCGACGATCAGAAAATAACCGTACCGATCAACTGTAGCCATGTCTCCGGTGTGAAACCAACCGTTTCGCATGACGCTCGCCGTTTCGTCGGGGAGCTTCCAGTAGCCTGCCATCACGTTGTCGGCTCGAACTACTACTTCGCCGACGCTTTCTCCGTCGCGAGAGACCGGTTTGTCGTCGGTATCGAAGATGTCGATCTCGACTCCGGGCATCGGAAAGCCTGCCATCGCCTGGCGCCGCCATCGTTCTTCGTCGGACTCGTCTTTCAAGTGATCCCGAATGAATGCCTGAGTCAGCACCGGAACCGTTTCAGTCAGCCCGTAGCCTCCGTAAGCTCGACAGCCGAGCTTCTGCTCGATCTGACGAATCAAATCCACCGGTGAAGCAGCGCCGCCGATCGCTACGTAGTCGAGACTCGACAGATCGTATTCACCAAGCGACGGATGATGAATCAAAGCATTCGCCATCGTCGGAACCATTGCGAAATTAGTAACGCCTTCGCGTTGAATCAGCTCGAGCACTTCGAGAGGATCGAATTTCTTGACGATGATATGTCGCGAGCCCATGCAGGTAAGTGTGTGCGGAGTGCCCCAGCCGTTGACGTGAAACAGCGGGATCGTGTGAAGCTGAACAACCGTGTCGTCGATTCTCAACCCGGCGATGACTTGCAATGCATGAAGGTAAAGATTGCGATGGGTCATCATCACGCCTTTCGGATTTGCAGTCGTTCCCGAGGTATAAAACAGCTCGGCGAGATCGTCGTCCTGAATGTCCGGTGGCGTGAAACTGGCTCCTGCGGCCATTATCAGGGCTTTGTAGTCTCTGCCGTCGCCTGCGGCTTCGAGCGGAATGAAGTGCTTTACGCCGGGTGCCTGCTTGGACACTCCATCGACGATCGGCTGAAAATCGCGATTGTAAAACACCGCAACCGAATCCGAGTCGTTCAGAATGAAGGCGATCTCGGCGGGCGTGAGACGAATGTTCAACGGCAAAAGCACCGCGCCCATTTGCACGACTCCGTAGTAAGCTTCGAGCAGCTCGTGGCTATTGTAGCCAAGCCATGCGACACGCTCGCCGCGCTTGATACCGAGGTCGATGAGTGCGTTTGAGAGGCGATCGCAGCGCTCGCCGTATTCGCGATAGGTCATCCGCACTTCGCCGTCGATGATCCCGAGCTTATTCGGAAAATATCTCTCTGCTCGCTGCTTGAATCTGATCGGTGTAAGCGTAAGGTTCATTCAGTCTCTCCAACGGAATTAACAGGATTGACAGGATCAACAGGATGAAGAAGGCAAGCCTAGTTTTGAAAGTCGATTCTATCTATCCTGTTGATCCTGTCCATCCTGTTGATTAACTGATTCGTCGAGCTTGATCTTTCCAATATCGCTCGCGCAGTTGCTTCTTCAAAATCTTTCCCGTTCCGCCTTTTGGCAATTCGCCTTCGATGAACTCAATCGAGCGAGGCGCCTTGTAGCCCGCGAGCCGCTCATGGCAAAACTCTACAATCTCTTCTGTCGTCACTTGCTCGCCTTCATGCAAGACAACACACGCGTGAACGGCTTCGCCCCAGTCGGGATCGGGAACGGAAATCACCGCCGCTTCTTTTATTGACGGGTGGGCGTACAGAGATGCTTCGACCTCGGTCGAGTAAACGTTCTCGCCTCCAGTAACGATCATGTCTTTTTTGCGATCGACCAGGTATATGTAGCCGTCTTCGTCAACGGTCGCAAGATCGCCGGTGTGAAGCCAGCCGTCGCGAATCGCTTCTTTAGTATCTTCGGGCCGCTTCCAGTAGCCGAGCATGATATTCGGTCCGCGAGCAATGATCTCTCCGACTTCGCCGGGCGTCGCATCTGATCCGTCCTCTTTCACAACTCGCACGTCGACGCCTTCGACGGGCTTGCCGCACGAAGCCAGCCTGCGAATGCTTTTCTCATCGGTGATCACGTGGTCCTCACGTGTGAGCACGGTGAGCAGCGGAGAGGCTTCGGTCAAACCGTAACCTTGCGAGAAGTGGCATCCGAAAGCTTTCATCGCGCGTTGAAGCAGATCGGGCGCGATCGGCGACGCGCCGTAAGTGATCTGGCGAAGCGACGATAAATCGTAAGAATCGAGACGGGGATGATGAAGCACAAAGTTGATCATCGTCGGAACGAGCACGGTGGTAGTCACGCGCTCGCGTTGAATGATGTCCAATACGGCTCCCGCGTCGAAGCGCGCAAGATAAGCGTGGGCCGCTCCGTTTGAAGTGTTTGCGAACACCGCCGCGCCGTCCGCGAGATGAAACATCGGCGCGGCGTGAAGAAAGACATCATCGGGCTGGCGGTACGTGTACGGATCGGAGTGCGCGATGTTCGCGAGCATATTTCTGTGCGTCAACATCACGCCCTTCGGTTCAGCGGTGGTTCCCGAAGTGTAGAACAAGCCAAGCAACTCATCGTCGCTAATATCGGGCGCTTCAAATATCGGCGACGAGTCGGCAATCAACTCTTCGTAGCCCAGGTAACCTTCGCGTGAGCCGTCGCTCATCAGAATAAAACTGGAGACGCCGTCGAGTGTCGCTCGCACCGCATCGAGCGAAGGCGCGAGTGACTCATCGACAAGCACGGCTCGCGCGCCCGAATGATCGACGATGTATTTGGTCTCCTGCGGGGGAAGTCGAAAGTTAATCGGGACGACGACCGCGCCCAGTTGCGGAATCGCGTAGTAGCATTCGAGGTACCGATGGCAGTTGAGCGCCAGGATTGCCACGCGATCGCCTCGCGCGATTCCGAGACCCGAAAGCGCACTCGACAGTCGATTGACTCGTTCGTCGAGTTGTTGAAAAGTGAATCTGGCGCTGCCACATATTGAAGCGAGCTTGTGTGGAGTTTCCCTGACGGTTTTCTTAAGACCCTCGACCACGCTCATAGCCGCTCGCTCAGGTTCGACAGAACTCAAGGCACTCTCCTGTCGTCATGTTCTTGGTGATTAAACGTCGGTTTTCAGGTTTCCGAACAATCGCACACCTGCGCTAAGATTGTAAAGGCACCCGCTTTCTGTCAGGTTTGACCGCTTTAGCGACCGGACCTATAACCGAATAGCCAATGGAAACTACGTCATTGCCAACAATGAAACCAAGCATGCTCGCAGGAAGGCGAGAGCATGCCGGACACGCTGGGTTCGTGGAATACGCGAGCGTCGCGATAGATTCCCTGCGCGCCAACAAGCTTCGTTCGTTTTTGACCCTGCTTGGAATCATCATCGGCATCACTTCGATCATCGCGGTGATCTCGATCATCCAGGGGCTTGACCGCTACTGGAAAGAAAAGGTTTCGAACTTCGGTCCGAACACGTTTGTAGTCACTCAGTTTCCGATCACCACAAATCTCGACAAGTTCTTCGAAATGATTCGCCGCAATCCGGAAGTTCATGCGGACGTAGCCGAGTCGATTCGTCGAGGCTGCGCCGCGTGTGAGGCGGTGGGCGTCGAGACCCACAAACAAGTGAGCGTGCGATACACAAAGCAGAGCCTCGAGGAAATCGATATGTCGGGGATCACGCCGAACATTCTGGACATCGAAGGCTACGGCGTCGATTCGGGACGCGCTCTTCAGGAGTGGGACGAACAACACTCGCGCTTCGTAGCATTCATCGGAGCCGACATCGCCGAGAAACTTTTCCTCGGCGTCGACCCTCTTGGAAAAGACGTCTACATCGACGGCCATTGGTACTCGATTGTTGGAGTCGCGGAAAAGAAAGGAACGGTGTTCGGGTTCTCGCGCGATAACTTCGCGAAGATACCGCTTTCAACTTTTCAGAAGATCTACGGCGCGCGACGAACCGTGAACATCTCGATTCGAGCTCGGCCGGATCAAATGCAACAGGCACAGGATCAATCTCGGATGGTGATGCGCACGCTTCATCATTTGGATTATCACGAAGACGATGACTTCGGTTTGATCACTTCGGAAGGAGTGAACGAGCTGTTCAACAATCTGACCAACGTGATCTTTTCGGTTTCGTTGTTTGTCGTCGGGATCTCTTTGGTCGTCGGCGGCATCGTGATTATGAACATCATGCTGGTGTCTGTAGTCGAGCGCACGAAAGAAATCGGCATTCGAAAAGCGGTCGGAGCTCGCCAGCAGGACGTTGTGAATCAGTTTCTGGTCGAATCGGTTGTGCTTTGTTGCGCCGGCGGCGCCGGAGGAATCGTCTTCGCCTGGTGCATATCGTGGCTCTTGGCGAAGTTCACTCCGCTCCCGTCGTCGTTTCCGTTGTGGGCTCCGCTCATTGCGTTGTCACTTTCGACGATCATAGGAGTCTTTTTTGGAATTTATCCCGCGCGGCGAGCCGGCAGGTTGGATCCCATTGAAGCCTTGAGGAGTGAATGAAGAACGTAATCGGCCGCGTGTCACTAGTCATTGGTTTCCGGATGACCAATGACAAGTGACTAGTGACTAATGACAGAATGCAAATGAATTGGTCAGGTATAAAAGAGAACACTACGCTTGCGATGCAGACGCTGGTCGCGCACAAGTTCCGCGCGGCGCTCACCATCCTGGGAGTGTTCATCGGAGTGCTGGTCATCGTAGCGATGGCCGCCGTGTTGAACGGTTTTCGCCAGTCCGTGCTCGACAATGCTGAGAGCTTCGGCACTCGCAACGTTTACTTGTGGCGCTACCCGTTTATCCTGACCAGCAAGCCGCCGGCCGAGGTTCTCAATCGAAAACCGCTTTCGCTCGAAGACGCGCTGGCTATTGAACGCGAAGTTCCTCAGGTCGAGCATATCTATGCCGGCATTCCTTATGTGATAGGGCTTCCCGGCGGACCGCCTCCCATCCCTCCCGAAGTCCACTATCGGGATCGAGCAATGAATCGAACTCAGTTGATTGGGAATTTCCCGGTGGCCGAGTTGGTGATGAATGTGCCGATTGCAGAAGGCCGCTATTTCAACGACTCGGAAAACTTGCACAAGGCTTACGTGTGTGTGCTGGCGTTTAATGTTGTCGAGGCTCTCTTTCCTGCGGAGGACCCGATCGGAAAGACGATCAACGTTGGCGGCCAGGACTTCACCGTGGTCGGCACGGTCAAGAAACAGAAGGCAGGTCCGTTCGGCTCAGAGAACCAGGAAGACAACGACATCTTCATTCCGTACTGGACTTTTCACAAAATGTATCCCTCGAAGGACGATCACTTCCTTATAGTTCGCATGCGAGAGGGTGAAATGAAAGCGGGGATCGCGGGCATCGAACAGGTGCTTCGGCGTAGGCGCAATGTCTCGATCGACAAAGACAACGACTTCGAGATAGGCACGCCTGACTCGTTCATCAGCACGTTCGACGACATTGTGGGCGCGGTATTCGGTGTGATGATAATCATCTCGTCGATCGCTTTCATGGTTGGCGGGGTCGGCGTGATGAACATAATGTTAGTCGCGGTTACCGAACGCACTAGAGAGATCGGCATACGCAAGGCCGTCGGCGCGCGACGGTCGGACATAATCTGGCAGTTTCTAACCGAGGCGGTCACCCTGACCGGCATTGGCGGACTGGCAGGTTTGGGCTTTGGTTGGCTGCTCGGTGTGCTCGTGTCTACGCTGGTTCCGGCGCTTACTATGGTTATACCGCTTTGGGCGGCCGCGTTCGGATTCTTCGGTTCGGTGGCTGTGGGAATCGTGTTCGGGTTATGGCCTGCGATAAAGGCGGCAAGCCTCGATCCAATCACCGCGCTCAGGCACGAATAGTTCAAGCTTACGGTTTACGGTTTAAGAACGCGGAACTCTGAACCAGGAACCACTTCAGTAGTTCGGGAACGCGTAGTCCTTAAGCATCTGGGCGCGTTCCTTCTCTTCTTCTGCGGTCATCGCAAAGCAGTCTCGCATCGAGACCATGCCAAGAAAGTTGCCATCGCCATCCTCGACGATGAGGTGATACACCCTCTTCTCTTGCATGATCCGCATAGCTTCGCTGATCTCCGACTCAGGAGCGACCTTGATCAGGTTCGTGCTTGCGATCGATAGCACGCTTACTTCCGAAGGGCGGAAGTTTTCGGCAACGACCTTATCTGATATGTCGCTCTGCGACACTACGCCGACGATCTTCATAGAGAGGTTGCAAACTCCAGTCGCGCGAATGCCCCTGTCCTTCAGGTATCGAGCGGCCTCAGCTGCCGTGGTCTGGTTGGAGATGCAGTAGACCTCTTTGCGATGCTTGATGATGTCACGAACGGTCTTCGGCATGACTCCTCCGATCGCATCAGGTTGTCAACTTGCAAGTTTACTGCTTGAGGTAGGGCAATCATAGCTCGATTGCTCGTAACATGGCTAGTCTCGGGCAAGAGCATCTCGCGAACGAAAGCCAATGCCCGCTTCAATGGTTCTTGGACTGTGTGGTAGACTCGCCCGTGCTTTTGGAGCCCTTACCGTTGCGAATCGGGAGAATCACGATGAACCGAGTTGCTTTGATTTGCCTTGTGGTGTGTTTTTCGACGATCGACGTGAGCGGCCAGCAACAGCTCAAGCCGACTCCCAAAACCGTCGCTTGGGGCTATTACGATGCGAGCACGCCGCCGGTCTTGCGAATAAAGTCAGGCGACACGGTGGAGATCCAAACGCTTATCACCTCGAGCCCCACTCGACTGGAAGGCGCCGGTGTTCCGCCCTCTCAAGTCGAGCAGTCGCTTCGCGACATCTACAAAGAGGTAACGAACAAAGGACCCGGCGGGCACATTCTAACCGGACCGATCTTCGTTGAAGGAGCCGAACCCGGGGACGTGCTCGAGGTTCGCATCAAGGCAATTAAGCTCGCGATACCTTATGCCTACAATGCGTTCGGCCCGGGCCGCGGCTTTCTCCCCGAGGACTTTCCATATCCTAAAATGAAAATCATCCCGCTTGATGAAAAGCGAATGGTAGCGCGGTTTTCAGAAGGAATAGAAATTCCGTTGAAGCCGTTCTTTGGAAGCCTCGGAGTCGCGCCGCCCGAAACATCCGGCCGGATAAGCAGCGGACCTCCGTGGATTCACGCGGGAAATCTGGACAACAAAGAACTCGTGGAAGGCACAACTCTGTTCATTCCGGTTCACGCCCGAGGAGCATTGTTCCTCGCGGGAGACGGCCACGCCGGACAAGGCAATGGCGAGGTCGATATCACCGCTCTGGAGACTTCGCTTATCGGGACTTTTCAGTTGATCGTGCGGAAGGACATGCATTTGAGCTGGCCGCGCGCGGAAACGCCATCGCACTTCATAACGATGGGCATTCACGAAGACCTGAACGAGGCTACGAAGATGGCTCTGCGCGAGATGATAGATTTCCTGGTGAAGGAAAAGCACCTGACCCGCGATGATGCTTATATGTTGGCGAGCGTGGCAGCAGATCTCGACATCACTCAGCTTGTTGACGGGAACAAGGGAGTGCATGCGATGATCCCGAAAACAATATTCAAGAAATGATGCGTGAAACGTGATGCGTGACCGAATCAAGCATGCTGTCACGAACCACGCATCACGAATTCACGAATCACGGAGGGAAAACGTGGAAGGACTTCTTCAAGGAAAGACAGCAATCGTCACCGGAGCCGGTCGCGGAATCGGCCGCGCTACCGCTGAACTTTTTGCGCGACACGGTGCGAACGTAGTACTGAGCGATATCGACCCCGCTCCCGCAAAAGAGGCTGTGGGAGCCATTCTTGCGGCAGGCGGACAAGCGGTGAGCGTTCCGGGTGACGTCACCGAACGCGGATTTGCGGACACGATCGTCAACGCAGCGATCGAAAAGTTCGGCGGCGTCGATATCATCGTGAACAATGCGGGCTACACCTGGGACGCGGTGATTCACAAGATGACCGACGAACAGTGGGAAGCAATTCTCGGTGTGCACCTGACCGCGCCGTTCCGAATCATTCGCGCAGCTTCGACGTTCTTGCGCGAAACTGCCAAGCGAGAAAAACAGGAACGCGGTTCGGCCTTGGCTCGCAAGATCGTGAACATCAGCTCGACTTCCGGCACTCGCGGCAATCCCGGTCAGTCGAACTACTCGGCGGGGAAGGCAGGCGTGATCGGCTTAACGAAGACGCTCGCCAAGGAATGGGGCCAATTCAACATTCAAGTGAACGCGGTTGCCTTTGGGCGCATCGATACCAGGCTCACACAGGCGAAAGAAAAAGGCGAGACGATTCACCGAGGCGAAGCTGAGATTGCGATCGGGATTCCGGCTGAACGATTGGATCGCACGACACCGATGATTCCGATGGGCCGCGGCGGCACGCCCGAAGAAGGCGCTGGAGCGATTCTATTTTTCGCGTCTCCGCTTTCGGACTACGTCTCCGGCCAGGTGCTTGAAGTCGCCGGCGGATTATAGCCTGGACGGGCGCAAGCGCCGCTCACTTATTCAGAAGTGGGAAATAGTAGCTCGTTGCCGTCTGGATCGACGACCTTGATCACGTCGTAACCCCACCAGGCCTTCTCGTTAGGGATCGACCGCTCGATGATTTCACGGCGTAACTCGGTGAGCCCATCCGGCGTCAGCGACACGAACAACCGCGCCTTGTCCGTGCGCGCGGCGTCCTCGCAAAGTATGATCTCGCATTCGGCGCGCTCGACCTGGCAGACCTTGCCGACGCCGTCGCCTTCATGCCAACTCTTCTCGAAGCCGAGCATGTCGGTGTAGAACCGAAGCGCGCGGTTTATGTCAGCAACAAAGAGCACGGGCCGCGTGTACCACTGATGAGTAACTTGCTTAACGACTGTTGTCTTCGACATCGAGATTCCTGATTCACATTTATCTGGTCTTCGAATAGCGCCGCAACCCTGGGCTGAGAAATGCAACCCCTTCGGGGTTGATCTCTACGAGAGCCATGAGATCTGGCGCTCCGTCATCCGTCGTGAAGCACTCAAACCGGATCGGGCCCTGCCTGCGCAGCTTATCGCGACGCGTCACGACACTCTGGCGGACAAGGTGAAGTGAATCGAAGGAAGAGGAAGTTTACGACGAATGCGTGAGTGTCGGACTTTAGCCATCAGTTCGCCGCGCTTGTGAGTGTGACGCCGCTGACGCTTTCGCTTGAGGGCGAAATATTGTTCGAGTCGTCGCGTTGAGCAAATGCGTAATCCAAAGCGCTCGCAAGCGCAAGGTTAAAACTTGATATCAGAAGATTGATGTCGACGAACAGCGGAGCGCCGTTGCATTTTCGATAGACGGAAAACGTGCCGAGCTTCTGGCCGGTCTGCCGCTTCAAATCGAGAGTCAGAGTCCACTCGCTGTCCGGCGAAGGGTCGGTCCCGTTTGACTTATGCCAAACCAACTTCGACAACTTACCCTGGTTCTCAGGCAGGGCGGCAACTATCGGATCGAGCACTAGATTAAAGCCATCGAAATCATTGGCTTCGAACGTGTCGCGAAGTATTCGTTCCACGTCCTCGATACTACGCGAAGCGGCCAACGCCTGAGTAGCTCGTCTTATCGTCAGATCGTTCACGATTATTCTTTTTTGTTCGATGGTTCGATCGACCACTCTGCCGATCTCCAGAAATTCGTGATATCCCAGATGCTGCACTCCTAACCACACGCCTGCGCCTATCACAAACAACACAATCCCGACCATCGGCCCCGAAGGATATAAGAGGAACAGGCTGAGCAGCCCGCAGATTGCGGATACGACGTAAAGAATGAGAACGACTTGTCTCTGCGAGAACCCGCGTTCGAGGAGTTTGTGATGTATGTGGCCTCGATCGGCGGTGAACAACGGCTGCCCATTCAGAAACCGTCGCATCACCGACAGTACGGTTTCGAGAACCGGCAGTCCGAACGAGACAACGGGTATGGCTACTGCGACGATTGTCGGCGTCTTCTGGGCTCCGGCAAGAGCAAGAGCGCTCAACATGAATCCGATGAACAGACTTCCGCTGTCTCCGAGAAAAATCGTCGCGGGGTTGAAATTGAATCGAAGAAATCCAAGAATAGCTCCCGCCAGGGCAAGCGTTATCGACGATATCAATATGTTTCCACTGATCAAGAAGACTACAAATACGGTCAGAGTCGAAAACAGGGCCGAACCCGCCGCGAGCCCGTCAATCCCGTCAAGCAGATTGAATGCGTTTGTAATCCATAATACCCATAATATGGTGAGTGGCAGGGCCAACCAGCCAAAATCATGAGAGCCGAACAGTAGCGGCAGTTGAAATACGCCGAAGCCGCCTGCGAACAATATCGCCGCGGCCATGGCCTCTACTGAGAATTTCAACGCCGGTTTCACCGGCCGGACGTCGTCGAACAGACCCAAAAGAAAAATGAGTGCGCCGGGCGCGAGAATGTACAGGATCACTCTTCTCGATTGGGCGGGTTCGATGTTCGGGAACGCTGGAAACGCATAGAGAATGGCGGCGACGATGGCTACGGAGATGAAGATAGCAACGCCGCCCAATCTGGGCACCGCTTGCGTGTGGATGTGCCTTGAAGAGGTCGCAGCAGAGACCCACCCTCGCGCATTAGCCAGGTTACGCACAGTTCGGGTGAGCAGAAACGAAAGCAGCGTAGTTCCCACAAACACACAAAGAAATGTTACAGACATTCCATCACCTGCTTAATAGTGAAGGCTCCGCAGACCGGCTGGAGTCCTGTTGAAGGGCGATCGTGACCGCATTCAATCGGCCTGCTATCCATTCGTAAGTGATCTTGAGTCCGTCCTCGAGTGATACGGAAGGCTCCCACCTGAGTACCTCTTTCAATCTGGAGTTGTCGCTGTTTCTGCCTCTGACTCCCTGCGGCTTGGTGAGGTCGTACCTCTTCCTGATCGTCTTGTTAGCCAATCGCGCGACGATGTCAACCAGCTCATTGATCGAGATCATCCGATCCTGGCCGATGTTGAGAGGTTCCCCGTAATCACTTCTCATCAGCCGATGCAGACCTTCAACACAATCATCAATGTAACAGTAGGAGCGTGTTTGTTCGCCGTCTCCCCAAACCTCGATGTCATCACCGTCTTTCGCAAGAGCTACTTTCCTGCAGATCGCGGCCGGAGACTTCTCCCTCCCGCCGTCGTAGGTGCCCAGCGGTCCAAAGATGTTGTGGAATCTCACCACTCTCGTCTCGAGGCCGAAGTCTTCCCGATAGTGCCGGCAGATGCGCTCCATATAAAGCTTTTCCCATCCGTAGCCATCCTCGGCGTCCGCGGGGTAAGCATCTTCTTCCTTTAAAGGCGACAAGTCCGTCTGTTTTTGAAGGTAGCCTGGATAAACGCATGCGCTGGACGTGTATAGGTATCGTTTGACGCCGCTTGCGCGTGCGGCCTCAATCGACTGGAGGTTGATAAGCGTGTTATCGCGAACGATGATCGCCTTGTTGTTCTCAATGAAACCAATGCCGCCCATGTTAGCGGCGAGTCCGTACACTTCATCGATCTCGCGCATCGCTCGCGCGCAGTTCTCTCTGTCTCGCAGATCCAGAATCTCAAACTCGTGCGCAGAGGTGACTTCATATTCGGGCTGCTTGATGTCCACTCCTCGAACAAAGTAGTCGTGACCGACTAGATACTTCACTAGGTGGTGACCGATGAATCCCCCGGCGCCGGTCACTAGTACTCTTGCGCGCTGCTGCATTGCTCTTATGTGTCCTCGACTAAAAAGTCTCTTCCCGCAAGCGAGGGGCTTCGGGTTCGGTGATAGCAGAATCGTAAACAGGTCGCGTTTCACAGAGTGGCTTAAGAGCTTCCATAAAACGCGGCAAGACTACTCGCTTCGAATAAGCGAGCGCGGCCGGATGCGCGGACCTCTCGTATGAGGCGTTGTCCGTTCGTGAAGCGCTCATGGCGATGTGACGAACGACCGAGTCTACGTCACCGTGCGACGCAGCGAATGTGCTCCGCGGACCATCGATCTTTGAAAAAATATCCGACACGTGACTTTGCCCCGGGCCAATATAGATGACCGGGGCGCCGACCTCAAGAATGTTGTAGATCTTGCACGGGTGAACTATCCCGACGAATGGATCGCCCATCACAACGACGTGCATGTCGGCGGCTGAAAGCGAACCGGCGAGCCCGGCCAGCGGTTGATAGCCAAGGCACAACACGTTGGACAAGTCGTGCCGAGTGACGTGTGCCTTCACCTTCTCCATTTCGCTGCCGCCGCCGACGAAGCAGAACTTGATCTTGTCGTTGCTCGAGAGAGCGCGCGCAGCGTCCAGCAGCGTGTCGAGCGGATGGCACGGGCTGTGATTGCCTGAGTACATCACCACATACTTGCCGTCGAGGTTGTTATCCGCGCGAAACGTGAGCCGGCCCGGCTCATCGAACCCGACCGCGTCATCGTGAGACCACGGTGGTATGACCAGGACCTTATCTTCAGCGATTCCTTTGTTAACGATTCGCTGCTTTACGAATCTGTCGAGGACGATTATTTTCTCCGCCCGCTTGAGGCTGTATGACAAAAGCGACGCGAGAAACCTCGCTGCCGCAGATCCCTTTCGCAGCCAGCCGGCGGCAATGGCTTCGTCGGGATTCAAATCCATCACCCAGAAAACAAACCGCCCGCCCTTCAATTGAACAAGTAGCGCGGCGAGGAACGAGATGAGGGGCGGCGAAGTCATCGCAACCACAAGATCAAACTTTGGAAGAAATATGACACGTAGCGCGCAAGTGGCAAGGAAGCTCGCGAAGTCCACCGCGCGCCTCCACCTGCTCTTCTTGCCAAGCCCGGTGCACCTGATGCGACGTATCGTCACACCATTCAAAACTTCACGTTTTGCAAATCGCTTTGCGGGGTCGTCGTAACCACGGCTGCTGGCTACAACTGTGACTTCGTGACCCTGGTTGCTTAACTCGAACGCAAGATCAGTCAGATGTTGAGCCGTCGAGACGACATCGGGGTAGAAGCATTGATTCAGCAACAGTACTTTCATCGTTGAGAGACTAAGGCGCCGAACTTAGCGAAGATTGTTTATGGCCCTGTAAGGGCGGCTCTCCGTGCCCGCCCCTTCCCACAATTCATCGCGCTCAAGAGAGGGGCGGCCACAGAGGGCCGCCCTTACAGGGACGATCAACGGGAGTTTGACTGAGGACTCACGTGCAAGTCCGCTTGCACCATTTCCCGAACGAGTTGGTTGAAACTATATTTGGGCGCCCACCCTAACAGTCTTCGTGCCTTCGAGGCGTCGCCAACGAGCAGGTCCACTTCCGCGGGCCGATAAAACCGCTGATCGATCTTTACGTACTTCTCGAAATCAAGTCCGGCTTCAGAAAATGCAAGCTCGCAAAACTCACGAACAGAATGCGTCTCCCCGGTCGCGATCACGTAGTCGTCCGGCTCCGCCTGTTGCAGCATCAAGTGCATCGCGCGAACGTAGTCGGCGGCGTGGCCCCAGTCGCGATTAGCGTCCAGATTGCCGAGACGCAGCTCCGACGCGGTCCCTGACTTGATCTGCGCGACGGTGCTGGTGATCTTACGCGTCACGAACTCGAACCCGCGACGCGGGCTCTCGTGGTTAAAGAGAATGCCTCCGACGCAATACATGCCATACGCTTCGCGATAGTTTCTGGTCAGATCGAACCCGGCCACTTTGCTGATGCCGTACGGACTGCGTGGATGAAACGCAGTCTCTTCGTTTTGAGGAGCGTGTTTCACCTTACCGAACATTTCGCTCGAACCCGCAAAGTAGAAACGGCATTTCGGCCGCAACTCCCTGAGCGCGGCGAGCATATAGTGAGTCCCGTTGATGTTGGTATTCATCGTCGAGAAACCATCGGTAAAGCTCTCGGCTACAAAGCTCTGCGCGGCGAGATGATAACACTCGTCAAAGTCATACTGGCTGACGACGTGGAAGATGCTCGGATAACTTTCAAGACTTGCGGGATGCAGCACAAGCCTGTCCAGCAAATGAGTAATGCGTCCCACTCGACGTTGCGGATCCTCGAGCGCTACGCGGCGCACAATCCCGTGAACCTCGTAGCCAAGCTCGAGTAGATGTTCGGCCAGGTAGCTTCCAGCCTGTCCGGTGATTCCGGTGATCAATGCCTTTTTCGACAACTATGAATCCCCTCCGAAACTCATTAGTCCGGCAAACTTCAGTTTGTCGGAGCCCGCGTAGCGGGCGAAGGCGTGTAGCCCAGGGCGAGTCCGCGAGCCCTGGGGGTCTACGCATGTGTTTCCGCGCTAGCCCGCGTAGCGGGCGTCAGAAGTTACGCAAATCGTCGGCTGGAGTTTGGACCTTCGACATCCCGCCCGAACTCCGTCAGGAGTTCCATGTTTATAGCAAACCGAGATGAAGGAACACGAACTCCGTCAGGAGTTCCATGTGTCGGTCATAACAGACTACATTTCACTCCTTACGGAGTGAGTCGACCGTGCGTCCTCGTGACTATAAATATTGCCTTCCAAACGCAGGGCTAAGTCACTCCACGGAGAGCACTTCAGTTCGTCGTCTTGCCCGGGTGATCTTCTCTGTATGTCGCGACAAACTGAAGCTTGTCGGACTCGGGCGCGCCTTTCTTCTTCAACTCCTCCAACCTGATATCCCAAACCAGTCGAAACCAAAACGCCTGCATGAAGTGAAAGATTGCACCCTGCTTCCCGTCCAGAAACCCCAGCAGGATCACATAGCGATAGAAGAAATAGATGAACGGCCTTACGTAGAGCGGAAGCCCGAAGAAGAGTTGTTTGAGCCACAACACTCGTTGGTCGGGCGTCCCAAACAGGCGCGGCTCCTGCTTCCATCTGAACCCTGCTTCGCGACGCTCGAGTTCCTCTCGCGCAAATACGTCCGCATAGCGCAGATGCTTTTGCAGATAGAACAGAATCTCGTCTTCCTTTTTGTTCTCTTCGATGATCGGCGATCGCAGCCGGCCCACGAGTCCTTTTACGTATACTCGCGTGTCGGTCTCCTCGGGATCGAGCTCTCCCGCGGCTCGTCTGAAAAGCTTCAGCATGTACTTTGAACCATAACCGCCAAACCGAAGCGCCTTGCCTCTGAATACCTGTTGACGACGCACGTAGAACCCATCCTCTCTGATGGCCCCTCTTGCGAAAATTTGCTCGAGTTCTGTCTTGAGCTCCGGTGTGAACATCTGATCGGCTTCGAGAATCATCACCCACTCGTTTCTTATCGGGAGATTCTCCAGGCCCCATTGATATATCCACGGGATGATCTTGCTGTGATCGTAGGGAAGATTCACGACCTTAGCATACTTGCGCGCGATGATTACAGTTTCGTCTTCGCTCTCGGAGTCGATCACGAACACTTGATCGATGAATTGATGCGCGCTGCGCAAGCACCTCTCGATGTTTGCCTCTTCGTTGCGAGTGGTGACCAGCAGCGTAACGGGTATCAAACCTGTCCTCCGGTTGCCAATCTCCGCAACGCGTGGTTGCCCAGATAAAGAACGTCCATGCGCGTTTTCAGGAAGCAATCGATGGCGTGGCGAGGCGTGCATACGATCGGCTCGTTCTCATTGAACGAAGTGTTCAGCACTACCGGGACGCCGGTCAGCCTGTTGAACTCAGAAATCAGATCGTAGTACCGCGGATTCAACGCGCGAGTCACAGTCTGCAGCCGTCCCGACCCGTCAACATGTGTGACCGCTGGAATCTCTGCCCGCCGCTCCGGTTTGATCTGATAGACCATCAGCATGGTCGGCGCAGGATGAGTTTGTTCGAAGTAATCGGCAACGCGCTCCTCCAGAATCGAGGGAGCGAACGGGCGAAACGGCTCTCGCTTCTTGATTCGATCGTTGAGAATATCTTTCATACCCGCGCGGCGCGGATCGACGACGATCGAGCGATTTCCCAGCGCGCGCGGTCCAAACTCCATGCGTCCCTGAAACCAGCCAACCACCGCGCCGTCCGCGATGTCTCGCGCGGCTCGTCGGATCAGATCGTCATCGCTGTAGCTTTCATATTGCAAGCCCGCCCGGTCGAGCTCCGAGCGAATTTCATCATTCGAGAACTCGGGTCCGGTGTAGGGCCCGTCCATAATGAACTCGCGCGTCCTGTCCAACAGGTTGTTGTAGATTTGATAGCAGACGCCAATAGCAGTCCCGCTATCGCCCGCCGCCGGCTGCACGAAGACGCGCCGAAAAGATGTGTTCAACAAAATCTTCCCGTTCAACACCGAGTTGTAAGCAACACCACCGGCGAGCCCCAGATCCGTCAATCCCGTTTCCTGGTGCAGGTGATTGAGAATGTGAAATCCAACTTCTTCCAGCCGCCCCTGAAGACTCGAGGCAATGTCTCGTTCGCGATCCGTAAGCGGCTCACCTTGCTGTCTCGCGGGTCCAAACCTATTTACATACTCGTCGGAGAAAATGCGACCGATGACCGGTGATCCTTCGTCCCACGTCGTCTCGACGCCTTCAGCGTGGTGACGGAAGTAATCAAGGTTCAACCGGAATTGACCGTCTTCTTCGGTTCTAATGATCTCTCGAAACTCATCCAGGAATCGCGGCCTCCCATAAGGCGCCAGCCCCATCACTTTGCCTTCATCGCCGTAGTGCGGAAAGCCGAGGAACTGAGTAGTCGCGGTGTAAACGATGCCGGTGGAGTGAGGGTATTCGACCTGCCCTAACACATCTATCGAATTGCCGTCACCAAGCGCCCACATCGTCGAGATGAAATCGCCGAAGCCGTCAATCGAGAGCAGCGCCGCGCGGTCGAACGGCGAAACGAAGAAGCAACTCGCAAGATGAGCGCGATGATGCTCGATGTTGTGAAACTCTGCGCGAAGCGCACTCTCGCGGACATCGAACGCTCGGGCCAGTTCGTCTCCGATATCTCGTACTCGCGCAGCATTGGCCATTCGATCAGCGACGAGACCGACGACCGACGACCGGCGACCGTGCTCTATTTGGAATTCGCCCTTTGCTGTTTGCCCCAGGCCCCTCGCCAATTTCGTCGCCGCGAACAGGATCTTCTTGTGAAGGTGGGCCGACGGGTCGCGAGAGATTCCGATGTGGTCGACGTCTTCGAGGCTGATTGCCGCAGCTTCGAGGCAATAGCGAATCGACTCGGTTGGAAAGCCCGCGCAGTGCTTGCGCCGATTGAAACGCTCCTCCTCGACCGCCGCGATAAGTTGTCCGTCACGAATGATGGCCGCGGCTGCGTCGCCGTGATATGCGTTGATCCCTAAAATGTGCATTCAGCTTTCTTTTCGCAGTTCTGGGGGACGCGCTCTTCTTCTTTGGAAACGATCAACGAGTAAAGCTTAACGAGTTCTTCTCCTGCCGTAGCCCACGAAAGGTGTTCTTCGACATACAATCGTCCGGCGGCGCCGCGGCGTCTGATCTCATCCTCGTCGCTCATCGCTTCGGCAAGCGTCCGCGAAAACTCGACAGTATCCAGCGCAGCAACCCACCCTGCTCTTGCTCGCTCGATCTCAGCCGCGAGATTTACGTGCTCGCTAACAAGCACGGGCACTCCACATGCGAGAGACTCGACTGCGGCAATCCCGAAATTCTCCTGTAATGAGGGCAACACAAAAACTGACGCGCCGTGAAGCGCTGAAGCTTTCGCCGCGCCTTCAAGCCACCCGGCGAAAATGACGCGGTCGCTTCCGTTCAGGCGCTCTGACAGCGCTTGCAACGATGATAGATAATCCTTGTCTCCGTTGCCGGCGATGACCAGTCGCCAGTTTTGTAATTCAGACTTCTTTGCGACCGCCAAGAACGCTTGAATCAACAGCTCATAGTTTTTCTTTGGATGAATTCGGCTGAGCGCCAATAGGTAAGGTCTGTCGCCAAGCGCTGAATGACATTCACGAAAGGCGCCGGCTCCCCCTTGATCGCTGATCGCTTCAGCATCAACGCCAAGAGGTATGACCACTCCGTGATCGAGCGCAAGCGAACTTTCCGCGAGCCTTTGTTCTTCCCTCGTTGTGTAGTGCACTCTCGCGGCCCCTCGCAGCATTCGCCCGGCGGCCATCTGCCATATCAGTCGCTTCCGCACACTCTTCTGCCGCATGCTCCACGGGTCCAGACTTCCAAGCGGACGGACAATGTACGGCACACTGTGCTTGCGACATGCCCGAGCAGCCGCAAGGCAAGGGTGAGAAAACACTGCGTGAATATGCACTACATCGAACTCTGTGACATGCGTGTCCAGCCAACGAGCCAGAGCCGGAGAGTAATTGAAACGTTCGCCCAATCGCGCGGGGAAAAAGAGCGTGCGCGTTCCTCGAAAGTCGACATCAATGCCGAGATCAACCGACAACTTGCTCCGGCCGTCCGCGTCGGTAGTTGCAAGAACTATCTCGACTCCTCGAACGCTTAATGCGCGACACATTTCGAAGACTGCCTGACTGGGTCCGCCATATCGCGGCGCAACGGCGGGAATCACATGCAGAGCTTTCAATTAAGTGCTCACTCCTCTTTTTCAGTCAGCGATCCGGACGCGTTGACGCCGGCACCAGTCGACCAGAACCGCGAGCCCCCATACTCTGGACCATGAAGTAGAACGCGAGCGTCTTTCAAAGCGATCCACAACATTCGCGACTTCGAGGGGATTCAACCCGGCGCCAAGCACAGCCTCTTTGTCGCTCAATGAATCCGAAACGAAAGGCTTGAGAGACGTGCGGAGCCACCGGTCGAATGGAAGCGCGAAACCCATCTTCTTGCGCTCTGAAACTTCCGGCGGCAATTCCAGCCCGAGAGCTTCAATCAACAATTGTTTCGGATGAGCGCCGACCTTCATCCCGCCGGGCAGTGAATACACCCATTCAACCAGCTTGTGATCAAGTAGCGGCACGCGAACTTCCAGGGAGCTGGCCATGCTCATCGCGTCCGTATCGCGCAGGAGCATGTTTCCCATGTAGAGGCCCAGTTCATATCTCGAGATCCGATTGAAGACATCGCCGTCCGCGTGTGCATTGTGGTTGCCGTTGCTTATCAACTCGCGCGTCTCTGCCGGTATCGCGTAGTCTCCTCTCACTCGAGCCGCTCGATTGGCGGCGCTGATGAGGTTGTCCCGTGACCCCGTCGAGAACAGTCCGCGCATACTCGCGTAAGCCGACAGCAAATCACCTCCCGCGGAAATCGTTGACCCGACCTTCTGGCTGGGCAAGGAATTTCTGAGAAGCGTCGTGGTCAGTCTCGCCACTCGATCGCGGGTATTCGAGTTGAGCCAATTCACCGGCGAGCCGTATCGTTGAAGACTCCTCGCCCGAGCGAAACTCGGGTAGCCTCCAAACAACTCATCTCCGCCCAGTCCGGAGAGCGACACCGTAATGCCCGCCTGCCGGGTGGCTCGCGATATCACCCAGGTGTTGATACCGTCAATCGTAGGCTGATCGATATCGGCAACTGCTTGCGGAAGCGACTGCACAATCTCCTCATCACTCAAGAGTATTTCGGTGTGATCGGTCCCAAATCTCTCCGAAGTGCGTCGCGCAACAAGATGCTCGCTGAACCGATCCTCCGCGAAACCAACGGTGAATGTTTTCAGTCGACTCGGCGCTGATCTGCTTCGACTGATCAATGACACGATTGCGCTGGAATCAACTCCCCCCGACAAAAACACACCGAGCGGGACGTCGGCTACAAGATGCTGCGAGGCGCTTTCTTCAAGAAGCGCGCGCGTCCGTGCAATCGCGTCTGCTCTGGTCACATCGGTAGCTGCCTCAGGGAGACGCCAGTAGCGAACAGGCTCGCGCATCTGTCCGTCATTTTCTACGACCGCATGGTGTGCAGGCGGTAACGTGCGCACACCTTCAATGATCGTTCGCGGCTCCTGGACCGCGCCAAAACTCAGGAAGGAGTCCAGCGATACAGAATCAAGCACTCCTGGGATAAGCCCCGACGCCATCATTCCTTTAAGCTCTGAGCAGAAGACGAATGATTGTGCGGAGGAGTAATAATAAAGCGGCTTAATCCCGAGTCGATCGCGCGCGAGAAGAACTTTGCCGGTATCGTTGCTTCGAATAGCGAAGGCGAACATTCCGCGCAGCAGTTGCAGGCAGTCAATGCCGCGTTCCTGATAAAGCTTGAGCAGCACCTCAGTGTCAGTGTCTGTGGTGAAATAGATGCCGCGCTGAATCAATCCTTCTCGCAACTCGAGGTAGTTGTATATCTCACCGTTGTAGACGATCGAGTAGCGGCCGTCTTCGGTTTCCATTGGCTGGCGCCCGGCGTCGCTCAAATCGATGATCGACAGACGACGATGAGCGAAAGCGGTTTGGCAGGAACCGGCGCCGCGCCACATTTGACACCCGCGGTTATCGGGACCGCGATGGGCGATAGCATCGCTCATTCGTTCGACGCGCGTTTCAATGTCCGGCACGTTGCCGATTATTCCGGCGATTCCACACATATGTTTGAACGACCGGGGACGGGAGACAGGAGACGGGAGACCGGTCAGCGGTCTCCGGTCTCCATAACCGATCGCAAGTAAGAATCGATATTTGCTTCGAAACTTCGAAACGTGAAGTTGTCGAGTAGACGCTTATGACCCGACCGCCCGAGCCTGTCTCGCAATTCTCCGTCTTTCAAGATCGAGACAATCGCATTAGCAATGCCGTTCAGGTCTGAACGGTTGACCAGCAAGCCCGTCTCGCCGTCCTTTATCACCGACGGGGTTCCTGCGTGAGCGCCTCCGACGGCCGCCTTCGAATAAGCCATCGCCTCGAGGAAGACAATTCCGAAACCTTCCATCTCGCTTGGCATCACAAACAGCGAGCAGTTGCGGTATTCATCACGAAGCGACTCCGCCGAAAGCTCGCCGGCGAAAGTTACAAGCTGCGAGACGTTCGCGTCCCGCGCGAGCGCCTGTAGTCTTGGGATGTCATCTCCCGAACCTACGATTCTGTATTCGACTCGCCCGATCTGATCCACCACCTCGGGCAGGCTCTTTATCACGCTGTCCACACCTTTGTAGTTATCACCACTGCTCAATCGTGCGACCGTCAGGATGATCGGTGGGTTGCCAGACTCTTGAGCGGGTTCGTCCGGCGTCCAATAAGGATCTAGCGACGGCTGAATTATCCTGACCCTTTCGCTCGCTACCGAATGTCGAGTGACCAACTCGCGAGCGGTGTAGTCGCTGATCGCAAGAACTGCATCGGCTTTCGACAGCGCCTTGGCTTCCATTGACGGCAGCGATCGCCACACCTCTATTCCATAAGCCACGATGCATGACTTTCGCAGTCGGACGGCGGGCAATACCGCGAGCTTTGATAAACCGATGTGACCGAAGACAACAAGATCAGGAGCCTTGGGCAGTACGCGTTTGAGATAGCTTGCAGCGAGTCGCGTTCTGCTTTTGCCGGCCGTCACAAATTGGTTGAATCCTCCATTAACGTAGCGGGAGTCCGGAGCGACACAGTCGTTGAGTACCAACGCATCCAGAAGGACATCGTTCTTCTCGGCCCAGCTCCCGGCTGCGAGACACAACGAGCGGCAAAACATCTGTATTCCGCCGGTCGCACCAAAGACTTCGGGCAAGACTAGAAGGATTCGTTTATCTCGAGACTTCATTTTCTTCTTTGCGCCTTTGCGAGTCTTCGCGAACTTTGCGCGAAACGTACTTCACAAATGAGGCGAAAGTTCATCAATCAACTTGCCCCTGTAGTCTGACCAGGTCCATTGCTCTGCTCTTTGCCTCGCTCGATTTCCCATTTCATAAAGGTGATCGCGGTTCTGATAAGCCCATTCGATTCGCTCGATCAACGGCTCGACCTCGTGAGCCTGCACGCACCACCCTTCGATGCCGTCAGTTATCAACGACGGTCCGCCCGTATTCTTAGTTGTCAGGACCGGCACGCCCAGGGCCATCGCTTCACCGATCACAAGACCGAATCCGTCGGCGAGCGAAGGAAACACAAACAGATCAACCGTGGCCATCAGGTCGATAAGTTCCGAACGTGGCAATGCGCCCAGATATTCAAAGCTCGCCGCGTGTTCGCGCAGGTATTCGCGTGAAAGATTCATCGATCCGGCAAGCAACACCCGCGCATCGCGAAGGTTGAGTTTTTCCCACGCCTCGATGAGATACGGCACACCTTTTCGAAGTCCGACCTGTCCGGCGAATAGAACGGTGAACGGTCCGCCAGGGGCTTGTGATCGGGGCGATATTTCGTCGACTGGCGAACCGTACGGTACGAGCACAATCGGTTTGCTTGATGCTTTGTCGCTGAGGCTCAGGCTTTCACGAGCCCAGTCGCTCGCGACAACTATCACATCAGTCAGAGCCAGCTCGGCATCCTTTCGCAGTTGTTTCCAAAGCGGCTCCGCGTAGGGGCCCGGCTGAAGCGCAGGCCAGTCTTCTCGCCCGCGGTTGATATCGCGCGCGACCGCTTTGTAATAGCCAAGCGGCAGCTCGTATACGGTAGTCGCACCTGCGCGTTTAGCCGCGCCAAAAGTTCGCCGTGCTGCATCCTCGTAAGCGAAGACTGCATTGAGATCTTTCCCGAGAGATCCAGACACTTGAAAGTCGTGCCCGCTGAAGAGCACGTCATACCAGTTGATCTCCGAAGTGAGACCGCGGGGCTTTAACTTTCTGCCGGCGCGCGAAAGCATTTCAAAAAAGCGATGCGTTTTCTTTGTGGCGTTCGGGATTTTTTCGAAAGCCCTGTTCCGCGCTGGCTGGTCTACATACGACGGAAGATGGCGAAGCACGCGCAGAGCCTTTGAGCCATCGAGTATTCCAGTTTCGAATTGGTCAAGCCAGCCAATCTCATAAAGCGCCAAAGCTGCGTGATAGCTGTTTGGGTTGCCGTGCGGATGCGACACAACTACCTTGAGCGCCTGTGTGTCGGTGTACTCGTCAATGGCAGTTTGAGCAACGATCATGTTTATTGGCAGATAGCGACTGGCTGTTGAATGCACCCACGCGATCAATGCAACCACCCGATCAATGTAACCACGCGATCAATGCAACCACCCGATCAATGTCACGACGCGATCGATGCAACCACCCGATCAATGAAAACACGCGATCAATGCAACCACGCAATCAATGCAACCACCCGATCAATGTCACCACGGGTCAATGTCACCGCGATCAATGCAACCACGCGATCAATGCAATCACGCGATCAATGCAACCACCCGATCAATGTAACCACGCGATCAATGCAACCACGCGATCAATGTAACCACCCGATCAATGCAACCACGCGATCAATGCAACCACGCGATCAATGCAACCACGCGATCAATGCAACCACCCGATCAATGTAACCACGCGATCAAATGCAACCACCCGATCAACGCAACCACGCGATCAATGCAACCACGCGATCAATGCAACCACCCGATCAATGCAACCGTCGCCGGTCGCCTAATCCATCTGATCAATGCAACCCCGACGGGGTTGCGTCTCAAAGCCCAGGGTTGCTGTACTCAGCTACCCTGGGATACCAATCCGCGCGACGTTAGCAACCCCAACGGGGTTGCGGCCCAGTGCGCATTAGTCCCACACATAACGTTCATCCCATTCCAAACCGTGTTTCCGGAGCAGTCTCCGCAGTTCATTTTGAAAGCTCATCTTCCTGTGATGTTCTTCCTGATCAGCAATGTATTTCTTCACTTGCTCGAGATCTGATTCGCTCACCGAAAAGCACGCATAACCACCTTGCCATTGGAAGTCGGAGTAGTGCGAACCTTGCTCCTTCAGCCAGAGGCTTGAAACACGCTTCAATTCCTTGACGCATTCGGCCTGCGTAATCGTTCGCGCAAATCGTGCGAGGATGTGGACATGGTCTTCAACGCCTCCAACGATGATCGGCGCACACTCCAGCGTCTTAGAGATGCCGCCGAGGTAAGCGTGCAAAGCAACGCGCATTTCGATGTTACGCAGAAATGGTTTGCGTTCTTTCGTTGAGAACACGAGATGTATGTACACTGCAGAGAGTGATTGAGGCATTACTGTATGCGGCGATGTAACACACGTTCAGGCCGCAACCCCGTTGGGGTTGCAATCAATGTCGCCGCCATTTCCCAAGGTAGCCGAGTACGGCAACCTCGGGCTCCGCGACGCAACCCCGTTGGGGTTGGCCGGATCACCACGCTGTCGGATCACCACGCTGTCGGATCACCACGCCGCCGGATCAGCACGCCGCCGGATCACGTACCTGTCTGAGTGCCGGGACGTCGACCTCTACTAGATTGAGCTCCGAAGGAGTTCATACGAGTTCACGTTCAACTTATGAACTCCGCCTCGCGGCCGGGCGCGTTCGCCGATGGGTCTGCGGTTTTCAACTCCTTGCTCTCGCCTAACACATAAGCAAACAAATCAATGTATCGACGGATCAGCCTTTCGGGATCGAACTTCTTCACCTGGGCCTTTGCGTTCTCGCGCAGTGTTGCTCTCAGCTCCTGGTCATTAAAGAGCCGCGTCATACAATCGGCAAGCATCACGTGATCCCCATTGTCAAACAGCAGCGCCGCATCGCCGACACACTCGGCGAGTCCTCCCTTCTTCGACACAATCGCAGGCTTCCCCGCCGCCAGTAATTCAAGAGCGACGCCCCCCATCGGCTCCTCCCATTCAGAAGGCACGACTGCGATCTCGCCTTGCTGGAGCAAGTCGATCAATTCCTGGCCCGTCTTTCGTCCGGCAAACACGACGTGATCGTCAAGCTTCAGTTCCTCGGTCAGATCGACAAGATGACTGCGCCAGTTGCCCTCTCCGATAATAAGCAGCTTCAGCGGCTTGCCCGGATTTTGCTTTCGCACAAGACCGAAGGCTCGTATTAGCGTCCCCACACCTTTCTCACTGACCAGCCTCCCAAGGTAAACGAATTGATACGCTGGACGTGACCTTGCGCGAGCCTCCTCGCCAAAGCGATAGATCGGGAATGGATTGTGAATTCGAATCTGCTTATCGAACGGCTGTCGCATCGCCACCCAATCACTGACCGCGACATTCATCTTGACGATATGTTTGCACGCAAAACGCCGGATGAATAATTTGAATGCCGCCACAACCGTGAAAAGCAGTCCGCTCCGCTTGTAGTGGAACTCAAGCGAAGCTCGTGGAGTCATCGGCGCGGGCTCGCCGTCAACCCAACCGAGTCCATCAACGCAGCTTGCCTGATAACCCGAGTGTATCCACACGAAAGGTTTTCCAACCAGCAGGCAATAAGGCACAAGTGCGAGTGACGCGCCCTTCGATACTACGAGGTCAGCATTACGAATCAGCTTGATCGTCTTTAGAAAGCCCGGCTTCCTGTGGACCTTGTAGCTGAAGATGTCCGGCTCGGGATTCTCAACCGTAGTGAGCACCTCGCAGTCATATCCAAGCTTGTTGAAAAGCTCAGCCATCGTCTCGGTGACGGTCTCTATCCCTCCCACCATCGGATAGAAGGCTTTTGTGAACAGTAATATCCTCACTTGTGACTTCGAATCGGGGAATTTCAAGTTGTTAGCTCCGGTGGGGGCAGTTAATGTCTCAAGCGGTTACCGCCAACCGCAAATTGCCGATCGCTTTCTCCACTGCACGAATCGTCGCTTCTGCATTGTCGCCCGGCGACCAGCTCGTCATCCGCTTGCTCGCTCGCTCGCCCATGGACTTCAGCAACAAGCGATCGGGCAGAACGTCGCTTAATATTTTCGCAAGCGCGCTCACATCGCCGCAGCGATAAACGAAACCGGTCTCGCCATCCGAAACAAGATCATAACCGGCGCCAATACGATCGCTCACGATCGCGGGGATTCCACAGATCATCGCTTCGTTCACAGGCAAGCCATACGGTTCGCGCTCCGATGGGAACAGCAGCACGTCACTGGAAGCGTAAAACTCAAGGAGCCGCGAATACTTGACCAGACCGGTGAACCGGACTCGATCGATGATCCCCAGACGCCTGGCCTCGCTCTTGACTGATTCTGCAAGAGGCCCGTCTCCTACCATCACCAGATAGCTGTTCGAGACGTTGGCTTCGGCGAATGCTCGAACCGCGTCGTGCGGCCGCTTACGCTCCAGAAATTTTGCGCAGAACAAGACGACGCTTGCGTCTTCGGGGATCATCCATTCCTTTCTAATTTTCTCTTTATCGGTTTGCGTTGCGCGCGCCGCTATTGATTCATTGTCGACCACATAAGGAGTCAGTATCACTCGCTCCTCGGAGACCCCCATAGAGCAAATGAAGCGCCTGGAATTAGTGGAAGGAACGAGCACGAGGCTTGCGATTCGCTTGTAGAAGAAAGGGAACAGCTTCTTCTTCAGTGAGGCCTTCAGAGAGATCTTCCAGTTCGCGCCGCTTTGAGTCTGCCACGAAGTCGCATCCGTTCCGATCAGCACCGGCTTACCCAACAACTTCGCGGCAGCGATCGCGAGCCAAAAGCTGATGTAGGCGTGGCCGTATACGATGCAGCAGTCGGCTCTCGAGACTTGCTTTATCACTCCGGGGTTTATCAATCCGTAGAATTTTCCGAGCCGGGGAAATGGAGAATAGTTTCGCGCGTGAACCCATGAATAGCCTTCGAGCAGAGGAAGATCGAACGCGTCTTTTGTAAGGTGCTCCGGATCTCGCCAGAGCTTTGGATCAGGAAGGCTGCAGTAAACCGTCATGATATCGACTCGCGAATCGCTCGCCATTGCCTGGAGAGAGGCTGCGTTTTGAATTGGCTGTGACGAGATGAGCACGACTTTAGGCGGTCGCAATTCTATCTCTTCCACTGTTGAGCTCCATCTGATGCGATTTCGTTCGAAGCCGGCCAGGTTGCTGGAATCGGCAAAGCTTGAATCGGCTGCATATGTCTTCTCATTTGCAACCGTTCGCCGTTGTAAAGCGCCAGGGGCAAGCCTGCCATGAACCACAGGTACACGGCCTGGGTGTGGTTAATCACGGCCCCACCCGCCAAAACCATCACTACTACTACCCCCAGGATCGCAATCGCGAGCGCCTTTGATTCCCGATCACGGATCCTCAAACAGACTCCACAAAGCGTTAGTAGAATCCCAATTCGGATCAGCGTGTACAATATGAATCCCAGTATCCCAATCTCGATCATCACGCGACCGGGCTCTGCTTCCGGGGTGATAGCGAGTTGCGGCGGGGCGGGCACCGAGAGTGCTTTTGTAATGGTTCCTACTGCGTTCTGAGTTATGCCAATTCCGTATCCAAAGAAACCCGCTTCGCCCCCCTCATTAAATGGCACAGAGACCGCGATGAGCATGCGAGATATTCCCTCTTCATTCTTCTCATCCGAACCGAATGCTCGGTTGGCAAAAGCGTTGTAGGCCTGCGGAAAGAACACCGTCACCGCTACGAAGATGAGCGCCGCGACTATTGCAACATGCCTGACTCGGCGAAACAGGTTCTTCCCGGAAGCGAAGCAGTAGAAGAAGCAACCAACCAGCGCGATAGCCAGCACGGCCCCCCGACTCCCGGTCATCAATGAAGCAACCACGGTTGCTCCGAACGCCGCGTAATAAACCCACATCAGCAACCGAGAATTGACGCGAGTCGATTTCAATGAGGTCAAGCCCAATAGGAGAGCGAACATTATCGGCAGGAAAACAGATAGCCCCGATACATAAGAAAAAGTCCCTGTGACCCTTACGAAGTGTCGACCACTGGCGTCAAAGAATTGAGCAACTTGCCCGGACGCCGCCCCGCTACCTAATGCGCCTTCTCGCCACGCATACTGGTTGATTGTGTCCTGGGGACTCGAATCGAGGAACTGAATCGCCGAAATGATCGCAACCGGCAATACCAGAATCGAGTACCACTTGAGGAATCTAACGAGCTTCTCCTTTTCAGCAAAGACTCTTGGCACTATGAAAGCCAGCGGTATGTACAGACAATAAGCCTTCAGGCCCAGCAATGAGATCACGATGTGTGGTGCGTCCGGATTAAACACAGTCGTGAGCGCATAGGCGGTAAACACCGTTACGATGATTCTCAGCAGCTTCAGATCCTTTCGTATCCTCAGAGGCGGCTTGCGACGTTTTGACAGATAAGCAATCAGAACGATAACCGTGAGGCCGTCTTTGTAGAAATAAACCAGCTCGGAGAGCGAAGGCAAAAACCACTTGCGAAGCGCGCCTTCGATAACAACAACGACCAGAATCGCCTTGAGGCCAAACTCGAGGTCTCGCCAGGACTTGACTGCCAGCCAAACGGCGAGGACGCCTCCAATCGGAGTGAGAAATCCGAGCTCGATCTTTAGCTTAGTGATCGCATATACCGCCACAACCCCGAGCGCACTGATGATCAATACATTCAGAATTGTTCTCTTGTCGGATGGTTTCTTTCCCGTAGTAGCGGTCTCTTCGTTCTGACCGCGATCCGGCACGCTCTCGTGAGAAAGATTGATCGTCGACTCTGTCATAACGCGCCCATTAACTTTTCCCTTTTGTCGTTACTCAATCGCAGGTACGCCAGCCCCGTTCCCGACAGAACGCTGACTCCAGTATCTCGCAGCTCGTGAATAAGCCTGCTAACGCCGAACGACTCGTTCTCGGTCAAGAAATCATTCGTTCCATAGTCGTCCCACAAAAGAGCGCAGTCGTCTGTAAGCAATGGCAGCACCTTTATTGTGTCATTCCTAACCTGCTCATATTCGTGGCCGCCATCTATCAGACAAAAGTCGACTCCTTCCCCGATCTCACCCGCGAAGTCAAAGGTGTTCGTGTCGCCGTAATGCTGATGAATGTTTGTGACCTCAGGCCGCTCGGCGTAGTAGTAGCTTCCCCACGAGTTCGTTATATCAACGGTATGAACCTCAGCCTGCGGAGCGTTGAGAGCAAGGTTAAGCGCAGTCAAGCCGCGAAAGCTCCCGATCTCCAGAATCTTCTTAGGTCGCATCACTGCCAGTAGACAACACAACGCGGAGATCTCCCACAGCGTCATCGAGCAATAAGAGTCGGCAGGGCGAAAGACTCTAAACTCAGCGGGCTCCTTTACTAATTGCTCCAGGCTTATTACAGGGAGATAGGCTCCCGCGGTGCGCTTGCTGGCCCGATAAATCTCTTTCAAGTAGATCGTCGCGGCGCGCGGTCCACGACGCAGGAAGACCATCGCGGCAGCGGGATGCAGGTAATATGGGGCTAGCATGCTGAATCTCAGTAAGCGTTTTAGGCGCGAAGCGGAGTTCATCGTTCGTCTCCAGGCAAAACCCCAATTGGTGACATATCCGTCTTTTGATCGAACCGCACTCTCGTGAGATCGAGAGCTTAATCAAAGTCTTCTCTTGACCTCGTCGATCAACATGCTAATCAGCGAAATCCCCCCGGCCTTGCTCGATCGAATATCAACTGGATCCCTGCTCGCATCGCCATTGTCCAACGGGAATTCCTTAAGCTTGCCTCTATAAGATGCGACGAAGTGAATGCCAACCGTGTCCGCTGACAGGCCGCGCATTTCCGGGTTTGCAAGCATCAGTTGACTGGAATCCCATACGCGGCAACCGGCCCTCCATCCGAGCGCGGCCCAACAAGTCTGCTCGATTGAGTGCTGGCGCTTGCGGAACACGCTCGCGAGCTCCGGCCTTCCGAGGAACCACTCGACGAAATCAAGGTCGTAGTTATGTGTCTTATAGAAGATGAGTCCCGAGTTGATGCGTTGTGCAACCCCTATCTTGCCGAACGGGGAAATATGCCAGGGCCTCAGCGAGTACGCGTCCTGCACATCCCTCATGAAAATCGGCGAAGGATCGCCGTCCGCCCATTCAAACAACCGCGTGAATCGCTTCAGAAAGAGAATGTCGCTGTCACAATAGGCCAGTTCATCCGACGCGAGAAGCGGGATGTCCAGGAGCTTGAGCGCCAATGGATGCCGCTCACGGTATTCGCGACAGTGTGGATAGCGCTCGATCAGTAGTTGAACGCTTGCGTCTGTTTCTTCGCGGCCCATGATTGCGGAACCGGGAAGAGCCGCAAGCAAAGTCTCTCGGTCCTCCATCGTAAGCGTGCCGTCGTCGTGAATCACCAGACTGATCGGGTCTGCACTGAAACGAAGAAGCGAGCCCAAACATCGCAATCCGACATCGACGCCGCTATGCCCGATGAGAGTCCTAACCGCGCGACTATCCGACATTAAATGTGAGTGGCAAGCTTCGCCGGCATGAGAAAGTCGGCCAGCGTCCTCGCATGCACTGAAAGGTTATGTGTCCGATACCAGTCAAATGCGCGATCGGCAATCAACTGGCCCGTCTTCAAACTCATTTGTTCACTCTCAATACTACTGAGCCAGTAATGCGCGCCCGCCGCCAATACGTCCGACGATTGTCGATCGCCATAATTAGCGACTATCGGAATCATTCGATGAGAACAATACGCCGCGAAGATTGTCGACTTGCAAAGTAGCGAAGCGGGATAGTCGATGACGCCCGCAACAGAGTCGAGCAGAAGCTCGCTCACGTCGGCGGCGGACAGCAGACCGAAGACCGACGACCGCACCAGCAGACCTCTAGAAAAATCCTCTTCAATTGGGCGGCCGATATCGACAATCTCCTCGATGCCCAAAGCGGCGCAGATTCGATTCAGATCCGCTGCCGATTTTTTGTAGACCTCGATTCGCCTCCCAATCGTGCCGAACACCACGAGTCTTCGCGCGCGCTCCTTCAAAGGCCGCGTCGATTTCGGCTCGCCTATACTCGAAAAGACAGCGAGGTGATTGTTGACCGGTGATGCATCTCCCCTCATTTGTTGAACCGCGCGCGCATAGCGTTCGAGACTCGTCAACCACTGATCGCTCAATCGAGCCAGCCGCGTCGCCAGATTCTTCTGAAGCGGCGACAGCCAGAATGAACTCGTCCACGGCGGCCCTGTCGCATACAACTCATGAAACATCGTGATCAGCCGTCGCTCGTTCTTTTCTCGGCGCCATCTCTCCAGCGCGGTCACCAGCCACACCGGACATCCTCGTTGCGCGTAGCCGTAGCCTTCGTAGTGAAGAAGCGTTTGCTCGAACATGTCCGAAGCAGCCGCTAACAGGTTGAGCAGTTCGTCGGAAGAATGCGAAGTGAGTTGCCTTACTTCGAAATCTTCGACGAAGTCGGGGCCCGTCCACGCCGGATCAGTGACGATGAATCGCGTAGTGATGCCCACGTTGTCTCTCAACAATCGAGCGAGAGACAACGCGTAGTCTCCGATTCCGTCAACGACCGGCGGCAGACGAGGAATGATCGCGGTTAAGTTCATCAGCTTCAGGTCAGTTGCCGGGCCCAAACTCGTCGGGACTGGTCGATCACGATCTCTCTTATTCCCAGGTTTGCAGCAACCCCAACGGGGTTGCGTCTGAAAAGTTTGTTGCAACCCCAACATGGTTGCGTCTGAAAAGTTTGTTGCAACCCCAACATGTTTGCGTCTGAAAAGTTTGTTGCAACCCCAACATGTTTGCGTCTGAAAAGTTTGTTGCAACCCCAACGGGGTTGCATCTCAAAGCCCAGGGTTGCTGTACTCAGCTACCCTGGGATACAAATCCGCACGATCCAACCAACCCCAACGGGGTTGTGGCCTGTACGAATCTCTGTACGAATCCAATGATGAACGACAAACGATCGTTGTATTTCCCGAGAAAGCCGCAACCCCGTTGGGGTTGGCTCGCGTCACGACCGCGTCCCAAGGTAGCCGAGTACGGCAACCTTGGGCTACGGGACTCAACCCCGTTGGGGTTGTCACACAAGGACGGGTATTCGATCGATTAGCGTAAGGCGGTGGAAGCGTATTGTCGTTCAGGCTTCCAACCACGCTGTCGCCATTCCGCAACCCAACCCTCATACGTCGCTTCGGGGTTTATTGAGACGTCACATTAGAGTCTTGATTCAACAAAGTCGACAACTTCGGATGCGACCTGTTCCCAGCTCCTGCCCTCAACTGTTTGCTTCGCGTTTCGTCCGAGCGACCGTCTGAGCGCTTCACTCGAGGCGCATTGTTCGATCAGCGAAGCGAGCCCTCGCGCATCACCGGGCTGATGAAGTACCCCGTTTTCGTTGTGCCGTATCAAGTCGCGTTGGCCGCAACAATCCGTGGTTATGCAACAGCGCCCGGATGCCATCGCCTGCAATAAGGACAAAGGCTGTCCCTCGAAGAAGCTCGGAAGCACAAAGAGATTTGAACGCGCGAGCAGCTCTTCTTCTGCGTCCGGCGCAAAACGCGGAACGACCTTCACTCGCGACCGAAGCGACTCCGGCCATGATCCGAGCACGCCTTCGCGATCAACTCCGGTGCCGGCCAGAAGCCAATTGATTCGCCGCCCGGTCGAATCCAGAATCCGCGCCGCTTCAATCAAAGTGTCAACGCCTTTTCTCTCCAACCAGGAGCCGAGAAACAGCGCGGTGATCGTATCGACTGGCTGCGTTCGTTCATCGAGAGTCGAAGGATGGATTCCGTTTTTGAAAACGTAGATATCTTCGCGACGGCGGCCATACTCTCTTTGAACAAACTCGGAATCCTGGCTATTGATGAGCAACAATCCAGCGCCCTTGCTCAATCCGATATCGCATTGACGCAGTCTCCAGATTGGAAAGAGTAATCGCGTCCGCCATCTGATCTTATTGCTTGTTGGGTTGCCGTTCAGCGAGAGTTGCCAGCCTCTTCGCTCCACTCCGTGACTGAACACAACAGTCGGACGACGCTTGGCGAAGACACCGGAAGCAGGTTCATGCACCAACAGCACAGATGCCGCCCGTCCGATACGCTTGTAAGCCTTGTAAGCTGCAAACGGAAACAACCCCGGGTGGCGCAGCGGGCCTACTTCTTTGGTCCCGATGTGGATGAACTCATACCGGCGTCGTTCAAAGGCTCTCTTCCAGTGCCAGGCCACCCTGCCCATTCCGGTATCTCTGGATATCTCTATTTGGGCTACGTGAACAACAAGGGGCGTCATTACCTATGGAAGAGTTCGCAAAGAGTCGGATGCGCTACCTGGAGGAAACAAACCTTCATTGCGAGGATGTTACTTCACACGCCTAGCCTTCTCACCCAGTTCAGCATGGCCTTAGCACCCGGTTTGAATGCATTGATCAAACGGTAGTCGAGGTGCTTCTTCTGCAGTTCGGAAAGGCTCTGGTACAAGACAAAATATCTCCACCCGCACGACTTTAAACTTCTGAGGTCTTCGCATCCTGAAAAAACCGAATTATTAAGATCGATCGCAGAGACTACTCCACCCAGCCTTAGGAATTTGAACGGAACCTTGTGAGCTTTGAGCTTTTGAACTATCACTCTCAGCCCTTTCCACACGACTTCCGAATCGTGAAAGGAGATGATGCCGTCGCGCTTTACGACGGAAAGGCAAAACTCAAAGTCAGTGACGACCGCCTGATTCGTGTGCTCACCATCGATAAAGCAGATGTCGGGTTTTTCGCTGACTAGCGCCGGAGTGATGTTCTTTGCATCATCATCAAAGCATATGATTTTGGATACTGCCGTCGGAGAAAGGTTGGCAAGGAGTTGCATCATTCTCTGAGTTGAGTTCTCGGGATATTCGATTGGGCCACCGCGATTATCTGGAACAACCAAAGGTCGTTTATCGATTGAATAGATTCTGAAGCAACGAGGATCGATGAGGTGTGGCTGGATGCTGCCCCCGAGATGTGATCCGATTTCCAAGTAACTGTAACTGCCCTTGTGCTCTCTCACTGCCTTTTGAATAGCCAACAAGGACCGACAATCTTCATCATTCAGTTGAGCTTCTATGTTCCGATAAAGCGTCGTATCCAGGCCTGAGATCATATCCTCAAAGGTAAGCATAAGTTATGATTTGTCCGTCGTTAGCTTCTCTTTCAATGATCTCGGACGCCTGAAAGGGGCACCAGCTTTCTTTTAAGCGCTCTGTAAATGGCTCTTAGAGCGATGAGACACATGTCTAACAAGGCGAGCGGTGGTTTGATAATACCCGGCGGCGAAGTGATTCTGGCATCCGGCATCCCGGCAACATTGATTGACCGGGCATAGGTTCGACACTTCTCCCAGTCAAAGTTCCATATATCATCAACCCAGAACCGCCTTGTTCCGTACTTGGCGAAGTATCTTAGCACTTCGTAGTCCTGCCAGTGATAGACCTGCGGGGGGATTGTGTGCATATCAATGCCAAGGCGCTCCCAACCCTCAAACCAGTCGGGCCTTGACGACTCCAGCCTTCCTAGGGTGCTCCAGTCCATCCCTGAGCGATATGCGAGGCGACGCCTCCAAAACGGGCTGGCGCGAAGTACATGCTCGATCACGCAATACATACGTTGCTTGGAATTCTGCGCGCCATCCCGAACAAGCCCGTAATGAAGGACCTTAACATCAGCAACATGGAGTTTCGGACTGGATTGGGGCGTCGGAATTCTAATGCTATGTATTTTCGTAGGCCGATGTTCCACACCATCATCCACGTAGCCGATTGGCCAAGGCCGCTCGTATCTGATACATCGGCTCGTAGTCAAATACAGTTCAGGCTTTTCGAAACAGAGTATCGTTCCAGGTCTCGCTTCAAACATCTGTTTCCAACCGGGAGTGTCCAGCGCATTCGCCGCGAGTACTTCATCAGCATCTAGTGCGAGAATAATTTTATGTTCAGGGACTAGTTCTCTCGCAGTTTGGATGAGCAGAGCTTGACGGGCCGCTTCGTCATACTCATTTGATTTGTTATGAATCAACGTTACCTTCGGGAATCGCTGGCATATAGAAATACTTTCATCCGTTGATTCCTGGTCAGCAATGATTATGTGATCGGCGAAGTGACTAGTCACTGATAAGAAGCGTGAAAGTATCCAAGCCTCGTTTCTAACAGGAGTGACCACCACCACCTTGGGACTCCGCGACATAGTCTTTACGCAATCCTAAGCAGACAACTTTATCTGTCTCTTTTTCCAATGCTCCTGGTAGATCGCGCTCGTTTCTTTAGCTATGCGATGCCAGCAGAAGTCTTGCGCGCGCCCCTTCGCCCACGCACGTGCAGCAGCGAGCCAATCTTTGTTGTGCAGCAGACCTGCCACCTTATCGCTCAAAGCCTTTGTGTTGCCGGCTGGAACCAAGTATTCTTGCGGCAACATCATTGGCGGGCCGGGCGAGTCATACGCAACCACAGGGATTCCGGCAGCAAGCATCTCAAGTACCCCAAGACCAAAGCCCTCGATGTAAGACGGAAACACCCCTACTGAGCAGGGCGCGAGTAGGCCGGGAAGTTCGCTAGGAGAATATCGGGGTACCACTTCGATAGCGCTTCTCATTCGTCGAGGGAACATTCCCAAAACTGTCTCTTCATCCCTACCAGTCCCCAAGAGCCGAAAGCTCGCTGCGGGTATGGCTTGGCAAACGGCTTCCACGATCTGAGGAAAATCGGTTGCGCCCTTTCGGTTGTCGAAGGTCCCCACAAAAGCGACCTTTGGATCCCTGGTCGATGTGCTTGATATCGCGTCGAACAGTTGTCGATTGAGACGGCTCAAGCCATTCGGTATCACCGCAATTTTCTCTTGCGGGATACCGATCTCGATTAGCGCGACTCTATCGTCGTAGTTGAGCACGTTAATAAGATCAGATTCACTTACTGTAGTGCTTGCAGACCTGCGTCCGGCCTCTTTTTTCTTCGCCTGAGTCCTGGCATTGACTAGCGAGCGCAAACGGCTCTTTAGATTTCTTTCGAGAGGTATTGAGATCTTGAGGAAATGGCGCCATAGCAGAACCGATCTTGCGACAAACAGAGTTCGATTTGGGAACTCGCTCCTCGGAAACGGTAAGTGGTGGTGATCGTAATCGACGACATCATAGTCGCCGGCATGCTCAATCAGGTATCGCCGAAGGTGCTCGGGATAGTCCTGCTCATTACTCAAGTGCGGCGCTACGTGGTATGGACTGACCAGCGTGCACTCCCAGCCCAGGAGTTCCATCTCTTCGGCGAGTTCAATAAGAACCTTCGACGCACCGAGCTCTGTGGTCAAATGAGTCTGGCTGCAGAAAAGGATTCTCATACGGCTGTCATCCAAGTCAGAGAACGGCGGCATACGTATATAAGTGCTTCTCGACAACGCCTGACCACCCAAGTGTCTCCACCCAATTAAGACAAGTATTCATGTAGTGCGAATAATCTTGCCCCTTCGAACTGATGATTCTATCGAGCGCCTCGCTTATTTCGGATGCGGAGTTCTGTTGTACAACGACGCCGCTCTGACTGTTTAGGACAAACTCGCTCATCGCACCGGCGTCCGTGCAGATCACCGGCGTTCCGCATGCCTGCGACTCGAGCAATGTGAAACCCATCAACTCGGGAACTCGAGTGTGACTTCCGTTGTAGCTTGTGTGAACCGAAGGCAACACCGTCACCAGCGCGGTCCTGTACTCATGAATCAATCGCTCATCGTCCGCGTCGTGAATGAACTCGATCTTTAACCCGAAACTCAATCGCTTCAGATACTCGTAGTACTCTTCGCTGTACACCCGCCCGATTATTTTCAGCGTGTAGTCTGAGCGATCCAACAGACGAAAGCCTTCGATCAGATAATCGATCCCTTTGTGCGGCAGAATGCGGCCAACGAACAGAATCTTCTTGTCGCGCATCTTGTTTCCATTTGGACAGAAACGCTCGGTATCGATCCCGCCTTTGATCAACACGGCTTTTTGTTTCCATTCGGGCGTCATCAGATCGAGACCGAATCGTGAATAGGCGATTGCGTTTTGATACCCTTCCAACACCGGGACTCTCCTGTTCAGAGTCAGACTGCCGCCGCCACCGTAATCGGTGACGAACGCTCGCTTGCCGAGAATCGAGGCAATCAGGCAAGCCATGTCGGACACCAGCGTGTTGACGTGATGGACGTGCACGATGTCTGCATCAAAGATCGAACGGAGATAACGAAAGCCGAGCGGGTTGGCGCGGTTTCCGTGAATGAAATGCTTGACCGGATAGATTTCGAGTTTGAGATTGTCTCGTCGATACGACTTGCGCTCCGAGGAGAAACTCACGAGCGTCGTGTCTACGACTCTGGACATCCACAGCGCAAGTTCCGTCGGATAACGTTCTCCTCCTCCGATGATCGACGATTCATCGAAGTACGTTGGTGTTATGTGGACGACTTTCACTTGAAGTCAGTTGGCTTAACTGTGTTTGGGGGTCCTTCGCTGGAACCCTATGGGAATCATTCCGTTGAATAGCGACGCTCGGAGAGTCCTCGAACTGTGAGCATGGAGTTGAGAAGGAAATTGGGTACCAACGAAAAGATGCCAAACAAAATGACTCCTCTAACTGTGGAAACGTCGAGTAATGCCAGTAATACGATCTGAGTCAAAACCACACTCGGAATATTCAACCATGAATACTTGATCCACGCCTTAGTCGAGTTTAATAACCACATCGCAGCTATCACATTGCTGAACGCGGACATGATCATCATCAACAGCAGCTCGTTTCGCAGGTGCGCGTATTTGCTGCCGAGTATCCAAAGTATCTGATCGGGAAACAAAGCGGCCGCCGCGATTAACGACAGTCCCAGCAACACGAATGCGCAAACCACTTGAGAATATCGTACGCGCAGCTCGCGAGGCGATTGGCACCGTGCAAAAGCCGGCAACACTATGCTCGTCATGGTTGCGTTAATGATCGCAAAGATCATCGACAGCCTTCCTAACGCGCCGACTTCGGCAATGCTGCGCGTGTTGCCGAAGACGCTTATGAGCCAAACTGTGAGCTGCCCTTGAATGCAATAAAAAACCGCGTTCGGGGCCTGGTGCTTGACGATGCCGAGCATCGTCAATTGGTCTTCATTGTTCACCGGCGCCGCAAGGTCTACGTCGTCCCTCACCCAGCGGCGCAATACAACATATTGAACGATCACACTGACGATCGTCGCCGCCACCGCCACCTCAGCGTTCAGGAAGATGAAATACGCGGCGACCAGCAACACGAGTCTCGTTGCGGCCGCGAGCGAGTCCAGCGCCTGCACACGCTTGATCTGCGAGTGCAGACGGGGAACAATCATCAACACCCCGCTCAGCAACTGATAGTTCAGACCTACAAGCAACGTGATCGTGATGCCCGCGGCGTAAAGTCGCGGCGCGCCGCTGCGAATCAAAAGCCACACCAGAATCGGAGTGACGGCGATGACCGCGATCGAGGCCAAATAGCGGCGGAGTTTCAACGCGGTGTTGATCAACTGGCCGAAGCGCTCTCGGTCATTCCAGACTCTGCCGCCGATCGACGAGAGCGCGATGCCTATGCCCGAGTCGGCGAGGATGCTCATCGTCGAGAGCATGCTGAACGCGAGAGTGAAGTAGGCGTATTCGGTCTGGCTGAGCGTGCGAACCAGCAGGATTCCGCTTGCGACGCCCATCAGTTGGACGGCGACCTGGACGCTGACGAACTTGCTGAGGATGTTCGCGCGACGGCGGAACGAAGAGCCGACCGGAGACCGGAGACGGGAGACGGGGGACGGGAGACTGCGGACCGGAGCGTCTGCTTGTTCAAGCATGATTCTTTAGGGAGCTGCGCATGGCCTGGAGTTTCACAAATAACTGGTGGCCCGATTCTCGAATTTCGGCTACGTTGCCCGCCGATAAGAATGCTCTTCGTTCAACTATATCCAGACAAGCCATGGTTTCGAGATAAGACCTCAACGCTAAGCCAAGAAACCGATGCTGCTCGGCATCGGTCTGTCCGGTGGAACCTTCGGCGATGTTTAACACTATTGATGTAGCTGCTCTTTCGAGTTGGCTCCTCAGGTTGAATCGTTCCTGCTCTGGGAAGCGGGCTGCTAACTCATAACATCTGTCCAGATAATCCAGGGACAAACGGTAGGTTTCAAGATTCTGAAATTTGTAGCGTGTAATCATGGAATAAAGGCCCGGTCTTCCATCTCCCGTCCTCGGTCTCATGCACCCCGTCTTCGGTCCCCGTCTCCCGTCGCCCCGTCGCCCCGTCTTCCGTCTCCCGTCTCCGGTCTCCCGTCCTTCTCATACGCCGCGTAATATCGATTGTAATAATAGTAATACTCGTCGTAGCCTTCGCGAGTCATATCGATGTTGTTCAACACTACGCCGAAGATCTTCGCGCCGACTCCCAGCAACTCCTGACGCGCGCGCTGCGCGATCGTCCTCGGACTCTTGCCCCCGTGTACCACCATGATCACTCCATCGACCAGCGTCGAGAGGATCACCGGGTCGGTGACGTTTATCAACGGCGGCGAGTCGAGCAGCACGTGATCGTAGCGCCCGGCCATGAGCTTCAGCATCTCCTTCATCCTCGCGGAGCTGATCAACTCAGCGGGGTTCGGCGGAATCGGCCCGCACGGGATCAAGGAAAGATTTGGTATCTGAAGTTTTTGTATCAGCCCGTCAATCTGAATGTCACTTGAAAGGTAAGACGATAGACCGCGATCAGCATTGACGCCGAAGATCTTGTGAGTGGCGGGCCGGCGCAGGTCGCAGTCGATTATCAACACCGACGAACCAAGCTGCGCAAGAGAGATCGCGGTGTTCACTACGGTTGTAGTTTTGCCCTCGCCGGCTTGTCCGCTGGTGACAAGTATAGTCTTGGGCGGGCTGCCTGCTGCCGACAGCAGCATCGATGTTCTGACCACGCGGTATGCTTCAGCCGCTGAGGATCGGTTGTCGAAAACCGTTAGGCTGTCGGAGGCGGGCGGGAACTCGCCGGGCTGTCTGCTTGATTCGCGTCCGACGATAAGGTTCCGTGAGCTTCTTCTGTTTCCATTCAGCCTGCGCGTAGATGCCGCAGCCATCGCCGGGATCACGCCAAGCGCCGGCAGTTGTACGTAGCGGCCAACGTCCTCAACCGTCTTGATTGTGTTGTCGAGGTACTCGAGGAAGTAAGCGAGGCCCACCCCTCCGATCAGGCTCAGGAAGAGGCCGATAACTATGGCCCTGAAACGCCCGGGACCAACCGGACCGCCGGGAGTTCGCGCCGGTTGAATCAGCCGCATATTGTTGTGCTGCTGCGCGACTTCGACCTTCGCTTGATTGGTCTTGTTCAGGAAGTCGGTGTACATGGATTTCGCCGTATCGACTTCGGTCTTGAGTATGTTGTACTGGATCGCGTCCTGATTCTGCTTGACTGCTTCTCCTTTGGCGCGATCGAGCGATTGCTTCAGCGAAGCTTCGTCGCGCGCGGCCAGCTCGTACTCGCCCTTCAGTTTCTCTTCTAAAGCCTTGCGGCTTGCGTCGAGTTGCGCTTCGGTGTTTTTGATTTGCAGTTTTGCCTCGACGATTTGCGGGTGCTCCTGACCATACTTCAAGTTGAGTTGCTCCAGCCTTGCTCGCAGTTCTTCTAGCCTGGTCTGAAGCGTGGTGATCTTGGGATCCGAAAACGCCGCCGGCAATTCAGCTATGCGACCCGCTTTCACTACCTCATAGACCGATTGTTTCAATATGCGATCGGTTTCAGCGCGCGTGGCCTGGTCGTGCAAGCGTGAGAGTTTGTCGGTTGTGAGAGTCTCTTTACCTTCGGTCGCGAAAATGTTGTGTGCTTTTGTGTAGTCGGTCAGGTCCTGCTCAGCGCGCTCGACTTTTGCCATAAGCTCGCGGGTGGTGGTGTCGAGCCACTTCGAGGCGCTGGTGAACCGTTCGGTCTTGTTTTCGAAGTTCTGATCGATGAAGTCCTGCGCTACACCGTTGGCCACCGCCGCGCAGATGACAGGATCAGTGTGGGTGTAGGTGACTTTGAGCGTTCGCGTCTCTTTGACCTGCTCGGCCTGCAACCCTCCGGCGACCATCGAAACATAAGGCGCAAGCCTCTCGTGTTCCTCTTGCGAACGAGCCTGCTTGTTTTCCGGTCCTGAAACCAGCGACCCGACGGTGGTTAGAGGTTCGGGCTCCGGCTTCTTGAATGTGGCCCTGTTGATTACCGCTTGCACAGCTTCCAAAAATGATCTCTGAGAGGGCTCGCTGAACTTGGGATTCTTATCGAGCTGCAAATCGGCGACTACGTCCTCGAGGAGCGGCTCGCTGGTGAGGCGGAACAGGTTCGTGTTGATGCTGAGTTGAGGATAATAGAGATCGTCGTCGGCCTGGATCACCATTCCGTTTGCGGCTGAGCGGACGGTTGGCGTCTCCTTGCCAATTTCTATGAACGACGACGCCTTGTAAACAGACTTGGCGCGATATGCTTCGATGGTAACGAGTGTGGTAATGATCACGGTGATGCAGACGATGAGCCATCGGCGCTTGCGGATGATTCGCCAGAGTTCACGAAGGTGAATGCTGTCTTCCTCATCCTCACCGTAGGCGTTGCCGTAACCATAAGCCAACGAGTCAGGGTAGCCGGGCACTCGCGGGTAGCCGGGCCGCACGAGCGGCGCTTCTTCGTGAGGTGACACCCTCTCGAGTTCGACTCTTTCGTCAGACATTTTGAACTCCTAAAGAGACCGGGGACCGGGGACGGCCGACCGAAACCGGTTTGGAAAGACTCTGCTCAGTCCGTTAGATTTAACTCTGAAGTAATCGCTCGTATGAGTCGTGTGGTCCAATCCAGAACCAGACCAAGCCGTCATTTCTATCCTTGGCAAGTGCCCGGTGACGCAAGCCTACTCTCACCGACCAGAACTTTCCGATCCGCTTGAAGCGAAGAGAGGGATGCCGCGGATTAGATTTGAGCAGTTGAAAGTTCTTATCGGCTAGCTCCTGTATTTCTGGGAGTAGCTGCCGGTAGTAGAACCAGAATTCGGGGGACGCAAAATGGTTCAAATGGGAGTGCACCGGTCCGCTTCAAAGTCATCGTCGGCGCGCTTGCCAGCCTTATCCAGTCTCCCTGCCTGAATGTCGGACTCGATCTGCCGGTCCCATTGATCGGCCAGGAATTCCTCAAACCACTGCGAGAAACGAGCAAGTTCCTCCGGCGACAAACCCGAAACTACGGATTCAAGTTCCTCAACGCTCATATCGAAACTCTATGAAAAGCTCTTTAAAAGTGCAACGTCCTTGTGAACCCAGCGATGGCACCCGAAACCCCATGGAGCTTTCACCCGCTTATTTTCGCTGTGCAAATCCGAAGTCTCCCAGTCGTTGCAACTATCGCTGCCAGCACTAAGAACAACAAAGCGTTGGATGGGAGCTGGAGATTGAAATCAAACAGGCTGTGAACCAGTATTGCCACGATTCCCGCGCCACCCCCGAGCGCAAGCGCGCTGAGAAACGGATCTCTCGATTTCATTCCGTGAGCAAAGTCACGAAAGACTGCAATGATAAACCACAGGGCAAGTGCGGCTCCAACTATGCCGCCGTCCGCCAACACCTGCAGGTAATCGTTATGTGCGAACTGTATTACAAACGTGCCGTTCCCGCGTCCGTAGATCGGATAGACCGTTTCAAATGCTCCGAGCCCAACTCCGAGGATCGGGTGCGCGCTAAACATCTTCAGTGTGTCTGCCCATACGGCTTGCCGGTCCATCATCGCGCCGGTGGTCAACGGATCGTTCGCGACTCGCCTCATAATATCGAGGTCCGCGCCAACCCATACGACTCCTGCTACGATCACAGCCGCCAACACTACGATCAAAAGCGCGGGTTGAAGGATGAACGAAGAGCGTTTGCCGGAATGCGTTTCGTCACACTTTAGTCTTGCGCTCATGATCGCAAGGAAGAGCAGACCGAAGGCAAGGCTCACCAAACCGCCTCTCGAGAGCGAAGCGAGCTGGGCTATTCCCGTTACCGCCGCCGCGAAAGCGTAAATGAGCCGGGCTTCCAAACGTACTGCTCGCGAGAGCGCCAGTGCCAGCGGGATCGGTATCAACATTTCCATGTATCCCGCAAAATGGTTTCGATTAACGAACGGGCCCCCGGTTCCGGCGCCGGCTACCGGCATTGGGCGAAACCAAAACAAGCGGCCTTCCCAGGTGAAGTGCTGAATCAAAGCGAACACAGCAAGCGCGAGCCCGAAGACGACCAGAAAGTTCGTAAGGCTGCGCAACTTTTCACTGGTGCGAAAGAAATTCGAGGCTATCAGAAAACAAGCGAACAGGAAGAAGATCACCGTCGAAGCGCCGCGCGTCGCCTCGACGTCCATCGACAGACTGGCGGTCCGGCCGTTGCCGCCGATGTCGATGCTTTGAATGAGCCCCAGCAAAACGAACGCCGCAAGTGGCAACGCTGCGGCCGGAAAGTAAACTTCAAGACGCCTTTCGACTATTGCCTGCGTTGCCCAGAGCAATAAGATGACGACGACTACGAGCTCGAACAGTGCGACCGACCAGGCTTCTACGGTGCCAAGCGCAAGCGCGGTAAAGGCCACGGCGAACATCAAGCCGCCGGCGATAAGAATTTCGAATTTCGAATTTCGGATAGCGGATTTCGGATTGCGGACTTCGGATTTCGAATTTTGGATTTCGGATTGCGATGAGCCGTCAGCAACAAGTGAAGCTCGCACCGATCGCGTGTTCATGCCTGGTCTTTTCAATCCGCAATCTGCAATCTGCAATTCTTCCCGGGGCGAGCTCCGCCCTCGAGTCTTAAGCCCCGAAGGGAAGCCACCGAGTGGCAACTAGATTTCTCGATACCACTCCAAGCCGGAACGCATTCGAAGACGAGGAGCGTCGTCTCGCGCGCCCGGCAGTAGAACACTTCAAAACCAGTTTAGGGGGACGCACACCTGTGTGATCTCTGGTCGAAGGGGGATTGGTGCGGCTACGTCTCCAAGTGTCAGTCTCGTTGCGAAGGAGCTTCGAAATCCTGGGGCCGAGCTACAAGCCCAACCTGTCGAACCAGACTCACAGTTTGCTTCATAGCTCTGGTCTGAAATGCTTCTAACGAAACGCTTAAACCGTTCGGCGGAAACATACTGTACAATGGCTTACGTGTCAATGATCTACGAGTTTGGAGTGCGCCGCCCTCGACTAGAGATTTGCCTGGTTTGTAATCGGCGGCGCTTTGGATTTGCAGGTAACCTTCTAAGAGACAGCGCGGAAGCCAAAGCGCTGCCAGGATAGCTGATGAAATTCCTTGATAAACAGCGGCGCAGTCCAAAGTAGTGTAGCTCGCGCATTGCGCAACTGAGGCACACACGCTCCAGGTTGTCACCAGTCCGGCGAGGCTTCATACTCATCATAAACGCGAAGCTTATCAACCTTGAATCCGTAGATTGTCTTTACTTGAGCCGGCCGGGCGGTCCGCTCAAACCACGCAGCCGAACACCAGGGATATTGGTTTGCAACCGCTACCAGCCCGTGCTTGACCGCATTCACGTGCACATAGTTCAGACGCGCGAGGTAGATTTTTCATAGGTCAGCTTTGTTTCCCAGAAATTGTGCCACACTACTCGGCCCCTGGGATGTCGTTTACACCCTCCGACGGATGAGAGTAAAGCGAATAGAAGTAGTCTTAGAGTGCGCCGCTTTCCTTCAACTATTTGGTTACCTTCTAGCCGGCGGCTTTGGAATTGGGATTAGCCTGCGAGATACGCCCGATCCAAAGCGCCGCCAGTCTGTAGTTGATGAATTGTTTGACTAAGAGGCGGCGCACTCCATATGCGATCACTTCTGGGTGACTGTAACGCTAGTCGAAGCGCTGTTGCCCGCTCCGTCATAAGCTGTGCAAGTCAAGGTATGTGCGCCCTTACTCAACCTGTCGGTCTTCCACTTCATCGTGTACGGAGGTCTCGACCACGACGCAACCAGTTGGTTGTCGGCGTAAAACTCTACTCGCGCGACCGCTACGTTATCTGCCGCGCAGATCGAGATGTCCTGATCACTCTTGAGCTTGTCTCCGTTTTTCGGTGAGACGAAAGAGATTTGAGGCGCGATCGTGTCTCGCACGGTCACGGTGATCGAAACGCTGGTTGAGTTACCGGCCTGATCGGCAGCTACGGCGGTCAGCGCATGGCGCGAGCCGACAGCGAACGAAGTGCAGTCCCACCAAAACACATAAGGCGCAGTGTTCGCGCTGCCAAGAAGCGTGCCATCTGCAAAGAGTCTTACTGATGCTACGCCGACGTTGTCCTGAGCGTTGATGCTGATCGATTCGTGGTTTGATTCGCCTACCGTTTCGTTGGCTTGCGGCTGTGCGAAACTCAATGAAGGTGGCGTAGTGTCGGGCGGAGGGTTCACGGTTATGCTAATCGAAACCGATGTCGAGTTGCCGGCCTGGTCCCTCGCCGCAGCAGTCAGCATATGCCGAGAGCCACCCGCGAACCCGGATGTGTTCAACACAAACGTGTAAGGCGTCAATGTGTCAGTGCCTACCAATGTCCCGTCGGCGTAGAGACTCACCGATGCGACCCCAATATTGTCTGAAGCGGTAATGTTAACCGGCTCGCCGGCCGATATGTTAACGGCGCCTCCCTGCTGAGGCTGCGCGAAGCTCACTGAAGGCGGAGTGGTATCGGGCGCCGTTCTCGCAGTGACTGTGATCGTAGTGCTAACCCAATTGTTGGCCTGGTCACCTGCTGACGCGATCAGCGTATGTTGCGAACCGGCCGCGAAAGAAGACGTGTTCCAGGTGAATGCATAAGGAGCAGCCGTCTTCGTGCCTACGAAGTAGCCGTCAGCGAAAAGGCTCACAGAAGCAACGCCTTTGTTGTCTGAAGCGCTGACTACCACAGACTCCGTGGGCGAGATGTTCACCTGTCCATTCGCTTGAGGCTGCGCGAAGCTGACCACAGGCGGCGTAGCGTCGTATGTCGCGCTCAACATTACGGTAGTAGATATGCTTGTCGTGTTCCCTGCCTGATCCCTCGCGACTGCCACGAGCGTGTGCTGCGAGCCGGCCGCCAGCGACGACGTGTCCCAGTTGAAGTTGTAAGGAGCCGATGTGCTGGTGCCTAACAAAGTTCCATCGGCGAACAAGCTCACTTCGGTCACGCCTCGATCATCAAGCGCGTTCACTTTCAACAGCTCGCTGCTTGATATGCCGGCCAGACCACTCGACGGGCCTCCGACTTGTGGTTGCGCGAAACCAAGTGCTGGTGGGATTGTGTCGGGCGCTCCGGTGAGCATGGCTTCAACGGCATTGATGGCACGGCCTACGTTGAGCCGTCCCCATCCGTAACCGGGATCCCAACCGGCCGGGCCAAGGTCGTCTGCTGTTACTTTCAATATTGTGTCTATCTGAGCAGGTGTGAGAGCCGGGTTGAGCGATAGCATGAGTCCGACTGCACCGGCCACAAGCGGAGCTGAGAATGAGGTGCCGTTCACCGGTTGATATCCCCCTCCCGGCGCCGTAGTCAGAATGCTAGTGCCCGGCGCCGACACATCGACATAAGGTCCGGTTGTTGTGAACCAAGCGACTTGATCGTATTGATCGGTGCCGCTCACAACAATGATGTCGGGCGTGTCCGGAGCGCCGAAGTAGCTGTTCGTGTTTCCGGCTGCCATAACCAAAACGCCGCCTTTGCTTTGAATGTAACGCCCAGCACTCTGCATCAGACCGGTGTCGGCTCCCATATAGCTCACACTCGCTACCTGGGCGCCGTGATCGGCTGCCCAAACTACACCGGCGGCGAGCGCGCTTATGAGCGCGCCGCCGCTCGGTTCGGATGTGACGCGAACGGGCATAATGCGGCAGTTCAACGCTGGAGAGGCCACTCCGATTAGATTGTCTCCGGTGGCCGCCGCCGTCCCTGCGGTCCATGTTCCGTGTGAAGCAACCGGGCTCGTGTCCGAGTTGTTGTCCACAACATTCCAGCCCGGCACAAGCTTCGACGAGAGATCAGGATGACTTGCATCAACTCCCGTATCGCACAAAGCAATTGTCACCTGATCGCTGCCCTCGGTCATGCCCCAGGCAGTTGGGCAGCCGATCGCGGGCAGGTGCCATTGCGATGGATACATCGGATCGTCTGGAACCATATCGCCGACCGGATAGACTATGTAATCTCGTTCAACGGACTCAACCTCGGGTCGCGATCTGAACCTTTGCGCACACGCTTCCTCATCTGCGCCGTCCGGCAACTGGACCGCGTGGATGCCCAGACCTGGAAGCTCGCGTTCCTCGCGGGCGCCCTCCGCAATCAGCAGATTCTTTCGCTTGCGGGATGAAACTCCCGCGCGATACTTCACCAGGAGCCTTCCAGGCGCAGCCTGAGGCAGCAACCGCGACGTCTCGGCTATGATCTGGTCAGAGTGTTGGGTCGCCTCGTCGGCCCTGGTCACCCTTTTGGTTGTCATCTGCGACTCGGCAGCTAAAATGAAGACCGCGAGCCATACTGCGCACACTGTCCCGGTCCGGTTACTCATAGAACCTTCTTCCTCATCGAAACGCCCATTCCTTACCGCGTCCTAATACAAGGTGTGGTCTCAGCTACATATCCAATTGGGAATTTCTATTACGCAGGGGCGGGTCGCTAGACTCCTGGCAAGCTTCGGACCAAAACGAATTCGTGCCATCAAGGTGATTGGCGGAAGTGACAATTCTCTCGGAAAGGTACCCGTTCGCTCTACGAGAAGTTTCTCGTTATCGAATTCATTCCACGAGTCGTGACCGAGACCGGCCTAAGACAAAGTAATCAACGTGACAATTCTGGGTAGTGGTTGAGGCAGAAGAGGTCAGTAGCCGGGGCTGTTTGTGGTGACAAATGGGTGTACGACGACCGGAGACCGATGACCGGAGACCGCGGAGATGACCGGAGACCGATGACCGACGGACGGAAGGGACCGACGGGGAGATCCGGCGACGGGGCGAGTGGGAGAAAGAATGCCCTGGTCTCCGGTCTCCGGTCTCCCCGTCTCCGGTCTCCCCGTCCGGTCCCCGGGCGCGCTATCGGACTGGGAATTCCTTTGTGAACAAAACTCTTCCAGTAACATTTGGGCTCGTGAGACAGCTCCGTAAGGAGCGACCTGTCTATAGCACCGCCGCGTTCAGCAAATCACCGTAGCTCCGTAAGGAGCGACCTTCTGCTCATCGATCAAAGCCTCAAGAACAGGTCGCTCCTATGGAGCTACGCGCGCGGATCGATGCATTGGTGCTATAGACAGGTCGCTCCTACAGAGCTACGGCAATTCGAAATCCGCAATTCGCTATTCGAAATCCAGTGACCTCTGACTTCTGATTTCCGGGGTCTGAACTTGACCAGCTTGCGCGTCGGTCCCGGTCCGCGTCGCCGGATCTCCGCGTCGTTCCTCTCCGTTTCTTTCTCCCACTCGCCGCGTCGCCGGATCTCCGCGTCGTTCCTCTCCGTTTCTTTCTCCCACTCGCCGCGTCGCCGGATCTCCGCGTCGGTCCTCTCCGTCCCCGGTCTCGGTCGGCGGTCGTCATTTGCTCTTTCTCCTTACAGAATACGGGGGGAGGAAATCGTAGCTCATTCCCTGTTTTCGGGTTGACAAGATGAGTCGCTGTGGTAGTATCGGCGGATGCTGGGATACTACCGGCCAGCACTTTACTACCATCATAGTTGTTCGTAATATATTGAGACACCCCAGACAAGTCGAATAAGAAGACCCTTTCGGAGCCCGAAGCATGAAGTCAAGCCAGCAGGTATGCGTGAGAGATGTGGAATGACCGCGACGCTGGAGAGCTTCAGATACGCAGGCTGCTCGAGTGCCGAGAAGTGTAGTCAGGTGTCGTTGGAGGCTTTATGAGTCGAGTGAGACTTTTTTTGGAGAAGAGGATTGCGGGTGGGCTGGATCAAAATCACGCAGTCACCGGTGTAGGCGTTATGAAGAGAGTGGGAATCCTTCTGGCCGCAGCGTTTTGCGTTCTAATATTCGACGCCACAGCATTCGGTACGACCTATTTTTCACAAACCTCCGGTGCGCCAAACACACAAGCGAATTGGAATACAAATAGAGCAGGTGGGGGAACATCACCCGCTAATTTCACCGCTGGCGACATATTTGTGATTCAAGGGACCGGGAACGGCGGGACCACTCCGCATTCGATGACTACAACTGCTACCTGGACGGTGTCTGGCACGGGCGCAGAAGTTCAGGTAGAAAACGGAGCTTCGCTTGCTACAGCGAACACGACGACAGTGCAGCGTTTGACGATACTTTCAGGAGGCACGGCCTCCGTAACCGGAGGCGTGACCCTGACCGTCAATGACGGAAATGCAGGAGGCGTGGACCTCTCAGTCGCGGGAACACTATCGCTTAGTAACGCGTCTGCGGCCTTTGCTTATGGTGGGGCCGCCACAGGGCAGTTTCTTTCCGGTGGCAAATTCACTCTTGCTCGAAACGGTGGTGGTGGTGGAGTCGTACCGACCGCCACTTGGGATGCAAATTCAACCTGCGAAATCACTGGGATTACTAGCACCGTGCCACCCGGTCTAGGTCAGTCGTTTGGAAACGTTACCTGGAACTGCTCGGGACAAACGGTCAACAGCGCTATCGGTAATGCCTTAACAACTCAAGGTGATCTAAACATTCAGAATACCGGTTCTGGAGCGCTTCATCTCCCAAACGACAGCGCCAATACAGTTGGTGGAGATTATGTGCAGAGCGGTGGTAGCGTGCAGATAGGGAATAACAATGCATCGTCGTTGACAGTAAGTGGTAGCTTTACGATGAGTGGCGGAACTTTTACGAAGCTTGGCGACGCCACGCCGGGCTTAACGATAAATGTCGCAGGCCATTTTTCTCTTACGGGAGGCACCCTCGATGGGGGCGCTTCAGGTCTAATTACTGTTGTGTTCAATGGTAATGTGACGCAGACATACAAATCCGGCGGGACGGTATCAAATGCCGTTAACTTCACTGTAAACAGCGGCACGACGTTGCAAATGGATGTAGCCGGGACGGTCGTCAGTGGAACTACATTCACGCTGTCCTCGGGTGCAACGCTGGGAATTAGGTCGACAGTCGGAATCACATCTTCAGGAGCAACTGGTAACGTTCAGACCACGACGCGAACTTTCAGCACTGGGGCCAACTACATCTACAACGGAAGCGCAAACCAAGCGGTCGGGAATGGACTCCCGGCAACCGTTAACAGCTTGACCGTCGCGAATACCGGGGCCGGAGGCAGCAACATCGTAACTCTGGCGCAAAACACCGCCGTCACAAGTACGCTAACAGTGAGCAGTGGAGTCCTCGATCTGAGCACGTTCACCGCAAACAGATCGGCCAGCGGTGGTACCATAACAGTTAGTAACGGCGCGACACTGAAAATAGGTGGGACAAATTCCTTCCCGTCGAACTACACTACTCACACACTTGGCTCAACAAGCACGGTCGAGTACAGCGGGACCAATCAAACGGTGACCGCGGAGAGCTATGGCCACTTGACTCTAAGCGGTAGCGGCACGAAGACGATGCCTGGCACGACTACGACGGTTGCTGGGGACTTCACGATGGCTGGCACGGCGTCAGCGACAGCAGGAGCAACAATCAACGTCAGCGGAAAAGTTACCCTCGGCTCGGGAACGAGTCTAGATGGTGGCACCTTTACTCACACCGTCGGAGGCGACTGGACGAACAACGGTGGCACATTCACACCGAGCACAAGCACGATAACTTTCAACAGCACAACAGTAGCTCAAGCAATCAACGGCACCGTGTCCAGTCAAACCTTCAATAGCATCACCGTTAGCAAGAGCGGTCAAACGTTGAGTGTCAGTGGCAGCACTACCACTCTCGCGATCAACGGCACATTGACGCTCACCGCAGGAACATTAGCAGCAGGAACGGCCAGCAATATCAACATCGCTGTCAACTGGACGAACAATGGGGGGGCGTTTACGCCAGGCTCGGGGACGGTAACCTTCAACAGCACAACGGCCGCCCAAGCGATCAATGGCTCCGCATCAACTCAGACCTTTAACAACCTCACGATCAACAAGAGCGGTCAGACATTGAGTGTTGGCGGAAGCACCACCACTCTGACCCTTAACAGCGATTTGACAATCACAGCGGGAGGATTCTCTGCAGGAACCGCAACAACCATCAACGTAGCGGGCAGTTGGACAAACAATAGCGGCACAGGGTTCACTTCAGGATCGAGCAATGTCGTGTTCAATGGCAGCGCCGGTCAGATTGCCGGCTCGCAGCCGACGAGTTTCAACGGCCTAACTGTCGGTCACGCCAACGGACTCACGATTGCGACCTCTGGCTCATTTACTACGTTCGTGACGGGAACGTTGGCGCTGACAAGCGGAGACCTAAACACCGGGGCTCACACACTCGAAATGGGCAGTAACGCACCTACCTCGACCGGCACCGGTGACGTGGTAGGCAATGTAACCCGCACAGACATCGCCAGCCCGTTGGGAACGACTAGGACCTTTGGGAATCCCAACGTAAAGATCACAGAGTCCGTCGGCACTATTAGCAGCATTACCGTGAATCTGGTTAAGAACACTACGACCTCTAAATCTACTTCTGTAAAACGGCTATACACCATCACTCCAGGTGGAGGTACGCTTACAAACGCTACGTTGCGGTTGCATTATCTGGGAACCGAGCTAAACGGCAATTCGGACAACACGGGCATGCCCTGCACTCTCCAGTTGTGGAGAGAGGACACTACGACCCACGTTTGGTCTCAGGTGCCTTCCACGGACTGTAACAACAACGACCCGAACAGATGGGTAGAGTCCAGCGGAGTGACCGCATTCTCTCCCTGGACTATCGCACCTACAGGCGTCCCCACTTCATGCAAGCTCGAAGCGTTCGCCGCCTCAAGATCCGATGACGGGGTCGTGCTCGAGTGGCGGACCGGCTACGAGGTCAACAATGTAGGATTCAACATCTACAAACAGGATCAGAGCGGCACACTAGTCCGGCTGACTCCCAATCCTGTTGCCGGGTCGGCATTGATGGTCCGGCGCGGGACTCCGCTCACCGCAGGACTCTCTTACTCGTGGACTGACCCCGGCACCAAGAGTGGAGAGACGCCGCGCTACTGGCTGGAGGATATCGACGCGAGCGGACAGAACGTATGGAATGGACCCTTCTGGATCGACGAAACCGGCAAGCCCTCTCGCCCGCCTTCACCGGGCGGCGGAAGATCGGTGACCATCAACTCGATGAATGCACAAGTGGCAAAGGAGATTGCCTCTTCCGCAAAGGGCTTTCAATACGAACCCGTTGCTCAAATGGAAACCAAGGCTAAACCGGGCAAGCTGAAAGGTTCCGACCTGACCCAACAACTGGACCTTGCCGGTAACCCTGCGGTTAAGATCTCGGTCCGCCAGGAAGGGTGGTACAGGGTGAACCAGCCTGACTTAGTTGCGGCGGGGCTTGACGCTTCGGTTGATCCGCACAACCTCCAACTCTACGTGGGCGGTCAGCAGATACCGATGATCGTTAACGGTGAGGACGACGGAAAATTCGATCCGCAGGATTCGATCGAGTTCTACGGTCTTGGCCTTGATACTTCGTCTACCGACACGCGAGTCTACTGGCTGACTGCGGGACAGGATCCGGGCGATCGCATCAAGGCGTTTAAGGGCTCGCCCAAGGGGAGCGCTGGCAGCGGATTCCAGTATACCGTTCAACGCAAAGACAGACTCTTCTACTTCTCGAACATTCCCAACGGAGACAGGGAGAATTTCTTCGGCGCGTTCATCTTCAATCAGCCGACTGATCAGACGATGACCGCCTCTCACATCGCTCCCGCTGCCAATGCAACGCTTGAGGTAGCAATGCAGGGCTTCAACGCGGGGCCACACAACATTGGAGTATCGGTAAACGGGACTCTGGTAGGAACGTTGAGCTTCAACGATCAGGCTTACTCGATATCGACTTTGACTTTCGCTCAATCATTGCTTACCGAGGGCACAAACACGGTAACAATGGTGGCGCAGGCGGGCAGCAGCGATTTCAGCTTTGTGGATTACATGAGGCTGACCTACCTGCACAGCTACGACGCGGACAACAATTCGCTCAAGATCACGGCCGGCGCGGCACAGAGCGTTACGGTAAACGGGTTCAGTGATCCAGCGATCCGTGTGATAGATGTCACCGATGCGACGACGCCTAAATGGATGCTGGGCAGGGTCAGTCAAACCCCGCAGGGTTACTCGGTGCTGCTGGCGACTTCGGGCGGGACAGGCACCAGGACTCTGTTGGTGTTCGCCGATTCGCAAGTGAAGAGCGCCGCAAAGGTAGCCGCGAACGGACTCTCAAGCTTGCGGCAGCCTTTAAACTCGGCCGACCTTTTAGTAGTCAGTTATGGAGCCTTTTCTTCAAGCCTTCAATCGCTTTTGTCGTTGAGAGAAAGCCAGGGACTGCGGACTCAACTGGTGGACATCGAGGATGTGTATGATGAGTTCAACGCTGGAAGCAAGTCGCCGCAAGCGCTGAAGGATTTTCTATCGTACGCGCACACGAACTGGAAGAAACGGCCGAGGTACGTTCTGCTCGCAGGAAGCGCCAGTTTCGATCCGCGGAATTATCTCGGCTTGGGCGACACGGACTTCGTGCCTACGATGTTTGTGCAAACGGAACATATCGAGACCGCGTCCGACGATGCGCTGGCCGACTTCAATGACGATGGAATCCCGGAGATGGCCGTGGGTCGGCTACCCGCTCTGACAGCGCAGGAAGCGACAACGATGGTAAACAAGGTTGTCGGCTACGATCAGGGAGCCAAAGGCGACGGCGTGCTCCTGGTTGCTGACATAAATGACGGGTTCGACTTCGAAGGCGCAGACGATCAACTCCGCTCGCTTGTGCCGGCAGGCACGAACGTGCAGGAAATCCGGCGTAGTAGCGATCCGCAGGCCGAACAGGACCTGTTGAATGCGTTGAACCAGGGGAAAGGGTTAGTCAATTACGTGGGCCACGGGTCCGTAAACTTGTGGAGAGCGAATCTGTTGGTATCTACCGATGGAGCGTCGCTCACGAATACGCAGAGGCTGTCGATCTTTGTCGCGATGACGTGCCTGAACGGGTATTTCATAGACCAAAGGTCTGAGAGTCTGGCGCACGCGCTGATGAACTCACCCGGAGGAGCGGCGGCTGTTTGGTCGTCATCGGGATTGACTGAGCCGGACGCGCAGGCTCTAGCCAACCAGGAACTCTTCCGTCAGATTTTCAATGGAGCCTCGGCCAGGCTTGGGGACGCGACGATCAAGGCGAAGGCGGCAATTTCGGATCTTGATGTTCGTCGCACCTGGATACTAATCGGCGATCCCACAACAAGGCTCAAGTAAGTATCGGAACGGCGACCGTCGTTATATATATTACGATTCGTTGGGCCGAGTCGAGCGCATAGCTAGTCGCAGAGGAACGATTCCGTGGGTCGTTCCTTTTGCGCTGACCTATAGACGGGTCGCTCCTACGGAGCTGCGAACGATTAATCGATGCGTCAGTGCTATAGACAGGCCGCTCCGACGGAGCTGCATCTCGGGTGTTAGTCCCGTCGGGACGACCTGTCTATAGATCTGCGAAACACAGGTCGCTCCTGTCGAGCTGCGTCTCCTGTGTTAGTCCCGTAGGGACGACCTGTCTATAGCAACAGAGACCTGGATTGAATTGAAGCTCCATAAGAGCGACCTGAACCTGTGTTAGTCCCGTAGGGACGACCTGTCTATAGCAAC
>Ga0070711_100000026_pt1 | contig 109906 bp, 81 predicted proteins | sample LARL53metaG_FD_65452 | JGI IMG/M metagenome (GOLD analysis project Ga0070711, IMG submission 65452) | Corn, switchgrass and miscanthus rhizosphere microbial communities from Kellogg Biological Station, Michigan, USA - LAR L5-3 metaG | ecosystem: Host-associated > Plants > Roots > Rhizosphere ... | reverse complement strand
CTGAGCTGCCTCCCGTTGAGAATTCTCTCCAGGAGGCTACTTCTTGCCAGCTCATTTCGGGCACTTTTCTTTAATGAGGCAACGAATCCCTTTCAGGCACTTTTTAGATGAGTCAATGCGCCATATTGACAAGGGAAACAAAACGGATTACTGTCGTCGCGTCAAAACGGTTACCCTTTGGTTTCACAAAGCACTCTGGAACGCACACTCTCCCAGATTTCAGGAAAAGAAAGGAAGAAGATATGGCACGCAAACTGGAAAATGAAGTGGCTCTACTGGATCAGTATAACGAACAACTACGGAAGTTAATAATACAGTTGAGTGAAGCCGATCCACAAAGCGGTAAGAAAATTCAGAAGGAGATCGACCAAAGGCTAGAGATTTACAACAAGCAGTTCCACTTAGTTCATACAGAGTTCCCCGACTCTGATGTTTGGCAGCTTCACGAGGCAGCCTTCTATACATTTCAGGCAGGAAAGAAAGTTTTTGGCTCCGGTTTTCTCAGAAGAGTAGCCAGCAAGTCTGGGCAGAATATGGCTGTAGGACTCGCCTCTGCCACAATTGCTCACCAGCAAGAGAAGCATGCCGCGCGTGAGGCATTGACTCTCTTGGATAAGGCGCTAAGCATTTTCGACTATCCAGGTGCCCGTTTTCAAAAGGCGCAGATCTATGTTGCGTTGAAGCAGAAAGAACAAGCTCTCGCGGAGTTGAAATACATCATTGCCAACTTCGAGGACGACGAGGTGTACATCGGGGCTAGGCAGATGAAGGACGAGATAGAGACTCCACCGAAAAAAGGAATGTGCTTCGTCGCGACTGCCGCCTATGGCTCTCCACTCGCAGAAGAGGTGGTTACTCTGAGCCGCTTTCGGGATGATGTGTTGCTCAGATCGAAGGTTGGCGCACTCTTTGTAGCCCTGTACTATCGTGCCTCGCCGCCATTGGCTTCGATAATAGCAAGCAATGGATTTCTGAAAGCGGCTACGAGAAAACTTTTCCTTGCACCAGTCTTACGCTTCCTTAAATTTATGAGACTTGATTCATAACTTCGTTCTTAAAAAGGAGAAGTGCATCGATGAAAGTAAAACGAGGAGAAGGGTTTCTTGCAGATGTCATTCTCACAATTGATGGACGAAAAGTGAGAAAAGGCAACTCCCCTCTTGGAGATGTGCTGATGACTATAGATGGAACCAAAATCAAGCAAGGAGACTCTTTGTTTGGAAGAGTCTTAGCGACGCTCGATGGCAATAAAGTGATCGCTGGGGAACAAGGACTGTTCGGTTTTGGGGACAAAGTGATAGCGACGATTGATGGGAACAAAGTTTTGGAAGGAAACTCTTCCTTTGGGAAGGTTATTGCTACGGTGGAAGGTGGAAGAATGTCAGGCGCGGCGGCAGCCGTCTATTTGTTGTTGATGTGAACTGGGATCACAGGAGTTAAGTAAATGTTACGCAACCTTCTCAACGCAATTACAAGGAAGCAACCTCACACGCGAATTGCCTTCGAGCGAACGGGTGACGGTATCCCCGGCCTTCCCCGTGGACTTTTTACAATCAACCCTGATGGAAGCGATTGCAGGCAACTTCGAGATTCCGGCGAGAGTCCCAAGTGGTCGCCGAACGGAAAGTGGATTTCATTTATTGAGAAAACCAAGGACAACGGCTGGCTGCCTAGCGTCTTTGTTATGAGAGCCGACGGACAAAACGTACGACGCCTTACATTCCATCACGACGTGAGCTCAATACCTGGTGCGTGGTCGCCAGGCTCTAAATCGCTGGCGTATGCATTGTGGCTTTGGAACGAAAAGAGGTATCAACTCTGCGTTGTCGACGTTGAAACGGCGAACTGGAAACCTGTTATCTACACCGAAAACGAAATCTATCCAAACTGGTCACCGGCACACAAAATCGTATTTACCGACTCCAGCGGTTCCCGGCTGATTGAAGTTGATGAAGATGGCCGTAACAAGAACTACAGCCCCACGTTCCAACCGGGAGACATCGAGCCTGTATGGACGTATGATGGCAGTAAAGTTGTCTGTGGAAGCAATGATGGCATTGTGGTAATGAACGCTGATGGCAGTGACCGGAAAACCCTTCGGTCCCCACAGGCAGCGATCCAATGGGCAATTTCACCTGACGGTGAGAGCGTCGTTTACACATCGTCTCGCGAAAGACCTCAATCAGGATTTGAGGTGTTCATTGTTGACCTGAAGGACGAGTCCAAAAGAAACGTCGTAGCTAATCCCAGGAAAGGCAATCAAGAAGTTGATAGCCGATATGTTTCTTGGTCTCCTTGGTTGTGAAACCGCCCTGCAGTCTGAGAATCCAGCAAGGGACCGCGTGCATCTACACCGCCACAGAGTCTTGTACACATAGCGATTAAGTGATCAAATCAGATTCACGCGGGGGACAAGCGTGAAGAGGACTAATAAGGCAGCGGAGGACGAATCGAGATGCAATGCTCAATATGCCGAGGATACGATTATCGAGGTCGTTTCTGCCGCACGTGCGGGAACGACAAAGATAACGCTGCGCACACCGGTGCTCCTGGAATAGCATCCCTAATAGCGGCCTATGAAGCTTTGAGCTATCCGCGTTTCGATGGCAATGCAGCAATTCCCCACTTTGTGCAGTGTCTACAATATGAATCATCTTTTCCGCCTGTTGTAAGGCTAGTGGCTCTGTTTGAATACGCCATGTCGTTTACGAGGCGTCCTGATTACGCGACCTTGTCTAAGAGTCTGTCTGACGAAGAGCTCATGGAATTCATAGCAGTCTTGCACAAGGCGAAAGGAGTTTACCTGGGGCTTCCAGCAGATATTAAGCAGGCATCCGTAGTCAGGGAATATGAGTCTTTGATTCCAGGAAATCTTAATGAAGCAGTGCGAATAGTGCGGACCAGAGGTTTAGATGTCAGCCGATCCCTAGCTCTTCATTTGAGACGATAACGCCATCCACGAATCATAACCTGTATTGCCGAAGCCCTTGCGCTTTCGACTAGAACCCTGCCGGTCTTTCTCTCGCCACGCCGAACTCCCTTTCGAGCGCTAGTCCCACCTGTCCGAGCAATCCGTCGTCGAACAGGCGGCCGAGGATCGTGATCCCGTGAGGCACTCGACGCGGCGGATCGAACTTCGGAAGCGGATTAGCCGGATCGGGAGCCCAATCACTTCGCGCTTCCGAGACTTCGACGAACCCCGCTCGCATCGTTAGCGAAGGATGCCCGGTGAAGTTCGTAATCGTGAGCTGCTCATCTCGAAGCGACGGCACGATCAAAAGATCGACGTCTTTGAACACTCGCGCCATCTCGAGCGCCACCTTTCTGCGAAATCTATCAGCCTGCACGAAATCAACCGCCGAAAGAAATCGCGCTTGTCTGAACAGATTAGGCCACGCATCCATGACCTGCATCTTCAACGATCCGAGTTGATTGTTGAGCGCCAGCTCTTCGAACGACGCTGCGCCCTCAGCAAAGAGAACCGGCATCAGCGAGCTGTAAGGCCAATCAGGCAGTGTCACTTCTTTCAACTCCATCTTCAACTTCTTCATTGTTTCCATCGCAGCTCGGTCAACATCAGTCGCCGGAGACTCCTTCATCCACTGTGCGATGTAACCTACTTTCAGTTCCGCAATCGGAGCAGTCGCGTCGAAGTTGAGACGACTCGGCACGCTCGACGCATCGCCGGCATCAGGACCGCTGATGGCTTGAAGCACCAGCATCGCGTCTTCGACCGATCTGGTCATTGGACCGAGCTTATCCAGAGACCAGCAGAGCGTCATCGCTCCGGTACGCGCCACGCGGCCGAACGTCGGACGGAGGCCGGTCACGCCGCAGCGCATCGCGGGGCTGACGATGCTCCCGCCAGTTTCGCTGCCAACAGAGAACGCGACCAATGCCGCAGCCGTCGCTGCTCCAGGACCCGCGCTCGATCCTGAAGCGCCTTCTTCCAGGAGCCAAGGGTTCATCGTCTGTCCGCCGAACCAGATGTCGTTGAGCGCGAGCGCGCCGAGCGAAAGCTTCGCCAACATCACCGCGCCCGCGTCGTTCAGTCTGCGCACGACTGCTGAGTCCGCCGCAGGAACGCGCTGTCGAAAAGGCTCAGCGCCGTAGGTTGTCGGAATGTCTTTCGTATCGAGCAGGTCTTTGACCCCGTAAGGAATGCCGTGCAGCGGGCCTCGATATTTGCCGGAGGCGATCTCGGCATCGGCAGCTTTCGCTCGCGCGATTGCATGATCTTTCGTCAGCGTGATGATCGATCGGATCTTTGGATCCAATCGCTCGATGCGACTGAGATAGATATTCGTCAGTCGCTCGGATGTGAGTTGCCGCGACTCGATCCATCTCGACAGTTGAGTCACGGGCGCGAACGCGATGGCGTCGTCCGATGAAGGAAGTGCCACGCCATCGGCTTTCGAGCGAACGAACTTATCGACGGATGACGACGACATCACATTCGACGCTGTCACACCCGGGATCATTGGATTCCATAACATCGCCGGCGCGTCCGTGTCCGCGATTGCGACCTTGCGAGGGCCGGTGCGACGCTCGAGATAAGGCGCAAGCAACTGACGCCACGAATCGGCGGCCTGCTGCCGCTCGGCCTCAGTCATCGTGACTTGCATCAGCTTCTCGGCTTCGGCAAACGTTGTCGTCGAAACAGGAGGACCGGCTCCGGGTCCGGTGCCCCACGTCGGCGGAGCGCCGGCGGTCGTCGGTGTCGATTGTGTATCGGTTGTCGGCGACACGTTGCGACAGGCGGAAGCGGCTACGAGAAAGCCAAGCGGCGCGGTAATCAGGAACTCACGTCGAGTGTTCATAGGATGAGCAGCCTACTATCGCTTGCTTGCCGGGGCAACCCTCAGATCGACGTTGATGCTACTCCAGCCTGCTCCCTCCACCGTTGTTCGTCCACGCCCTTCACGAGGAGCCAAATAATTTGGGCGAACGCGCCGACGAGGGCGAGGCCCACAATGTATAGGAACCGACCGTATGTGAGCGGCGGATACAGGTAGCTCAGCCAACCTAAACCTCCAAGTATCGACAACACGCCCAGAAATCGCGGCAGGAAGGTGGACCTGACAATGAGATAGCCGGTCAGGATTGCATAGAAGCCGAAAAATACTAAGGCGATTCCGGCGCCCTGGTTGTTCACCTTCAGAAGTAGGAGCGCCAGCGCCTCCCTCTGTTCCACGTTGAATACACTCAAGTACTGCGCGCCTCCCAGGACGAGCAAAGGAGCGATATAGAAGAGGCGGCTTATAGTCTTGATGATGCAACCGGTGAGGCCGAGCGTCGCCGCAAGCAATGAGAGACTCTTGCTCACAGGCTTGAGCAAAACATAAAAGAGAACTGTCATAGTGATATTGCACGCCATTTCGATGAGGAAGACTCCAAAACTCAACTGAAACAAACCTCGGTGCGTGAGTATGTTGGTCGCCGTCGCCGCGGCGTCGCTGGATACAACAAGCCTGTCGCTAACAAAGCCCTGCGCAAATACTCCCGTCAGTATGGTGAGGAGAGAAAACACGCCGGCCATCCTGGCAATGAAACGCGGCGACGCTTCTGTGATTCGTTGCGTCGCGCTTGCCGCTTTGCGTTGTGAGTCGGCGATAGTGGTAGTTGTCATTTTTATTCCTTTCATTCATGTCTCAAGGCGACCAGTGGATCAACGCGCGCTGCGCGGCGCGCCGGAATGTAACAAGCAACAAAGGCAACAGCAATCAATAAAACCGAGACGCCAAGAAAGGTGACCGAGTCAGTCCTGCCGACGCCCAACAACAAGCTTCCCAATGCGCGCGTCAATGCAAACGCGCCCGCCAATCCCAGTACAATTCCGATCAGCACCAATCGCATTCCCTGACTCACAATCAATCGCAACATATCTCGAACTTGCGCGCCAAGCGCCATCCTTATTCCGATTTCTCGCGTGCGTTGGCTGACGGCATACATCATCACGCTGTAGAGCCCGATGGTCGCCAACACTAACGCCAGCACTCCAAACGTTGTGCCCATACCGGCAGCCAAGCGCGGCGCCAGGTACGCAAACTCCATGTTCTCATTCCCCAGCATCACACCGTAGGTCGGCATTCGGGGATCCAGTTGCGCTATTTCACGCCGCCCGGTTTCCACCACCTCCGGCAATGCAGCAGTCGACTGCGCGCTGATGATCAAAGTCATCCCTGCTCGAGCATTCTGATAGAAGGGCAGGTAGATGTACGTTTGCTGATCTTCGTACAACGAACGATAGCGTCCGTCTTTCGCTATGCCGATGATCTCCATCAAGGGCGTGCCTTGCGCAAAGCGAAAGCGCTTGCCCATCGCAGATTCGGCCGTGCCATAGAACCGGCGCGCAAATTCCTGATTGACGATCACGACTCGAGGCGCTTCGGCGTCGTCACGGTCGGTGAAATCGCGTCCCTGCACAAGCGGCATCTGCATGGAGTCAAAAAACTGCGGCGTCACAATACTGGTATCGGAGTACAGTCCCTTATTCGGCGGCGGGTCAATCTCGCCTTCCTTCACGATCGGGCCGCTCGAGATTCGAGCAACCGCGAGCGGCATTTCATTGATCAGGGAAGCGGCTCGCACTCCGGGCTGTGCCTCAAGGTTGCGCTGGAGTTGGTGGAAGAACCGTTTGATCGCCGGCTGGTCATAGGCAAGCAACCCGGGGTTGATCATCATCGTGACAAGATTCTCGCTGCGAAATCCGGGATCGGTTTTGAGAGCCTTGCCAAGGCTGCGAATAAACAGACCCGCGCAAATCAACACGACGATGGATATCGTGACTTGTGCTACTACCAGCGCGCCGCGCAGATTCAGGCGTCGGCCTCTTTGGGATGCTCCCGCCGCCGCTCCTTTGATCACCGCGACCAGATCAGTCCGCGATGCAAACAAGGCCGGCGCTAAACCAAAGATCACACCGGTCAACAGCGAAACTGCCAACATCCATTTCAAAACGTAGCCATCCGGCGTAAAGTCGATAACGGCCGGATACGGAATTGGCGGAAAGCTCGCCCTTATCAACTGCGTTCCTTCGTACGCAATAGCCCATCCCAGCAAGCCGCCCAGCAATGAGAGCAGGAGGCTCTCGGTCACCAGTTGCCTGACAATGCGCCAGCGGCTGGCGCCGATCGCCAACCGAATCCCGATCTCTTTGGCACGAGTGACCGCGCGCGCCAGCATCAGGTTCGCTACATTGGCGCACGCAACAACCAACACCAAACCGGAAACAAATAAGGCGAGCAAGCCGCCGTACAAGATTACCCTGGTTCCATCCGCGAATCGCCCATCCGCTTCTGTCGTGAGATGGATCTTCGTGTCTGCATTCTCGGTTGGATAAAGTTGCGCGAGTGAGGCGCCTACTAAATTCAAATCAGCTTCCGCTTGAGCGATGGTCACGCCGGGTTTGAGACGCCCGTACGCTTTGAATGTTGCGTAGCTGCGATCCGTTCTCCATTCCACGCGCCGGCCAAATGTGTGCGCCATCATCGAAGGCACATAGAACGCCTTGCGAAGATAAAACGTCGAGCCGAGAAAAGATTCGGGCATGACACCAACGACGGTGAACGGAATGCCGTTAAGATAAATCGTCTTGCCAACAATCGCTGCGTCCGAATTGAAGCGGCGCTGCCACAATTGATTTCCAAGCACCACAACCGGATGAGCGTTCGGCGTGCTGTCTTCCTCGCGCGTGAAGTCGCGTCCGAGAATCGGCTTGACTCCCATCACGTCAAAATAATTCGCGGTGACCAATTCTCCCCACAGGACCTCCGCGCGTTCGGTGTCGCCTGCATTGCGCGTTTCGCTTGAGCTGATGCCTGCCGAAATCTCCGACCATGCACAGAGATCGGAAAAGGTTTTGTTTTGGTCGCGCAAATCAACGTAGTTCGCGTAAGAGAACAGACCCCAAACCTGGTTGTCGATCTTCCTGCCCCAGAACGGCTCGATCAACTCCGACGGCTTTTCGACGGGGAGGGGTTTCAGTACAAAGCCGTTCACCGTACTCAGCATGGCGGTATTCACACCGATGCCCAGCCCTAACGCCAGCACCGCAACCGCGGTGAAGCCAGGTTGCTTAGCAAGTATGCGAACGCCGTAGCGCAAGTCCTGAAGCAGGTCCAGGAGCCATCGCGTCCCGCGCGCGTCGCGACACATTTCCTTCACCTGCTCGGGACCGCCAAGAGCGAGGCGAGCTTGTCTTCGCGCTTCCTCCGGCGTGTATCCCTGAGCGATCAGGTCCCTTGTGTGCAACTCCAAATGGAAATTCAATTCCTTTTCTAATTCTTCTTCACTCTTATCGCGACGAAGTAATCGCTGCCACCAATTCATTTGGCGCCTCCTTCAGACAATTTCAGGATCAGGCTGACGGCTTTAGTCAGACGGTCCCAACCCGCGGCTTGAGTCTCGAGCTGACCTTTCCCTTTGCGCGTCAGCTTATAGAACTTGGCGTCACGCCCGGTCTCTGATGCATCCCACTCGGCCACGAGCAGGCCGCGATTCTCGAGCCGGTGCAGCGCCGGATAAAGCGAGCCTTGTGGAATTTGAACGACGCCTCTAGAGACCTGTTCAAGACGCTGCGCAATCGCATAGCCGTGAACAGGCCCGAGCGCGACAACTTTCAAGATCAGGAGATCGAGCGTGCCCTGAGGAAGATCTGATTTCGGATGAGCCATTGAGTTACCTCGTTTCCTACGATTACCTCCGACTTCTACATATCAGGGCGACATACTATATAAGAACGTGTAGAAGCGCAAGGTATTAACGGTATTGTTCTTGAGGAAGTTTCTTTTTAGTCTTCTTTAGTGAATCCGTCGTCTCCAATCTCTTGGTGTTGGTTTTGCAGCGATCGCTGCAACCCCAAAGGAGTTGCATCTCTCAGCCCAGGGTTGCCGTACTCGGCTACCCTGGGTGATGAAGCGGGTCATCGCGACCGTTGGTATTGTTAGCAACCCTGAAGGGGTTGCGGCCTGAGGGTGGTTGTTACAGGCTGGGTACTATCTCTCCGTGTTCGAGACGTTCGGCTACAACACGAATGGCGAAGGCTTGTGCCGTTGCTCTGGCTTGTTCTGAAGTCTTGCCATAAGCCAGCACTCCTGGAAGCTCCAGCACCTCGGCGATCCATCGCCCGTCATCTTCTTGTTCGGTCTCAGCAATGAAATGCATTAAGAACTCCCATCAATGTTCTGGCACTCGTTGTATCACGGAAATCCGGGACCCTGCTTTACCCCGTCGATAGACATAACCAGGCAACTCGACCCTGAGGCTTTCGACCTGAGTCTCCGTACCAGATCGTCCAACCCGCTCCCTTAAACCATGATTCGCTAAAGTGAACAGGCTTGGCTGGCGGCCTCCACGCTCCGTTATGGCAGTGGCTGAAAAAGATCCCATTCTCTGATAGTCGGTTCGCGAGCGGATTCATCACCGTCCCAATGTCGCGGGAGTAGTAATTCTGAACCGTCGACCGCTCGATGATCACATCAAAGGGCCCTGGGCAAACCGTTGGATCAAGGATGTTGCCCGTAACAAATTCGAGTTTCCCTCCGGGGCTCTCGAATCCGGCTCCATAATATTGAGAGATGGCGCCCATTGGAATCTGAAATCTTTTGGCGATCTCAGCGGCTTGCGGTGAGATGTCCAGGGCAACTACATCCATTCCAGCAGCAGCGAGTATTTTCGGTTCCTGGGAGATGCCATTGCCCGCGCACAGGACGCGCTTCATTCCTTCATCCTTCATTGCTCTTACGAGCTCAGAATCGTCCAGGAACATATCCAGGATTTGTGGCCCAAACCCGCGTTGAATATGGCCAATCCAATACTGGTCCCAAGCGGAGCCGTCAAGCAGGTCTGCAGGCGGATCTTGCCAGTTCATATCTGACATGATGTCTTCGCTGTTGTCTGGAGAAAACATTTCCCGGACTCGATGGAATAGTAGCCATAGTCTTAAGAGCATTACGTTCCTCGATTAACGAAGTACAACAGTTGAGATCGCGAAGTACGGCAGGTTCCCACGTCTGAACGGCAAAGCTACCAGGAACCTTGAAGTAAGTCACGAAGCCATAGCCGCGATCTTCGACCTCTTGCGTGAACTCGACTCCGCGTTCCCGAAGAGTCCTTACCGTTTCGTTGATGTCGTCGCAAATAAAACGAAATATCAGCAGTGCCCGACGCGGGGTCATTGCAATCGGTAGGGCGCACGCCTATATCGTATCAAAGATCGGCTAACCCTCTCCGACATCCGTTCCATTGAACCCTAACTTGTCACGCAGGACTCGCGAAGCTCGTCCGCTTGTGAGGAATAGCACATCGCGTGTAGACCACGAATCATTGCCTTATTCCTCCTTGAAGGTCATTCGGTTCTATCTACCGGTACCCCAATGACCGGTTGACCGGGCGGGGCACATAACGCAGGGAAGCAGGCGAATCTTGTTTGCGACTGCGGTCGCACCGTTTGTTAAGAGCGGTCAAGGTCTAAGGTTTCAGGCGGTCAACTTCGTTATGGAACTTCTCAACCCTCTTTGGAATGATGAACAAGTACTCGATTATGTACTCCAACAATTCAATCATTAATGTTGCTGTCTCCTCATTTGGCTCTCTCTCTAAATCAAAATGAGCGCCTAAGTTTCCCCCCTTTCGTATTGCATCGGCCAACAAGAGAATCGGTTTACTGAGATCCCTGTGTTTGGGCAATTCCTGTAGCTGTCTGGCAAGTGGCAATTTTTGCTCTGCCTCTGGCAACTGCGTTTTGCTCATTCCTTCAAGAAGACGGCGACACGCAATTGCGGTAGCGTTCCAGTCTTTCAAATTGTAGACATTGATTGCAGATTCATACGCTCGCCTGAATACTTCTCCGAACTCCGCAAGGTCACCAATATCAGCTATCGGATAGCGGACTTTCGGAGCAGGATAAACGTATAGTTGCCCTTTCTTGTGACTGTCATCTCCACGATCTTGTACGCCGACTAATATGAAATTTGGGTGTTCCCGACAAGCGGGGCATCTAGCATAAGTGGCCATACCATTGTAATCTATAACATTCGAGCGCCATTTGATGGAGTAGTTAACCTGCCGTCCACAGAACGGACATATGAGGTCCACCGATGAAGGGAAATCTATTCCGCTTCTATTATCATAATCAACTATGAACTCTTCTGCGATATGGTGCATATGATCATTCGTCCCCCGGGTCTTATGTGCGTATGACATATCAAGCCCAACTGTCAAGCCGCTCATGCCTCATCAGCGAGTTGTTATGCCGCTTGTTGGGTTATTCTGTGATGGCTGCTCGATCACCGGTTGAACTGGCGTTGGTGTGGATTGAGATCGGGCCGCCTTAATTCCGAAGAAAACCGTGAAGAATATTGCTAACACAAAAGCCATGATTTGAAGACCAGAATATGTTGCAGCCGCTCCTCGGATACTAGGCGAGGTAGTATTGCCATTAGTTGGTGCTTGCTTCGGTTGCAATTCTGCTGTCAGCGCTAAAAGGGTAACAATACCGGAGAGAATCGAAAGACCGTGTAAAACCCATGCTATATACGCATACAATTTTATGTCGCCAGGAACGTTTGTAACGAAGTCTTTGGCAAACGTAACCATGAATGCGATGATACCTGTAGAAAGTGTGATGAGTTGTTTAGTTGCGTCCGCACAGAAGTCAAATGCTTTCTGTCTTTGAGTGTCGAAGTTGGCCATTGGTAGCCCTCTTTGTAGTTCCGAGATCTATTCCGATGACTCTGTCTCCGATGACTCTGCGAATGGCTCTGGCCTCGCGATCAAGGGCTCGGGCGTTACGATGGTGGAAGGCGGTGGCGTTCTCCATGAAAACGGATAAACAGGGCAAACCTTCAGTTTGGCCTCATGAAATGCATTCCGCTCTAGTTGGCTTAGATTTCTTGTTTTAGCATCAGCTACCATAAGTGAAACAATGTTTAGAAGATTTTCTTGAGCTTCCCGGATTTTCTCCAAATTATCGGCGTCTCCCTTGAGGCTCATCTCTTTAGACCCGGCCTGTATCATACCGAAAACATCCCGTATACAATTCGGAGAAAACCCAAGGCCATAGCTCATCGCCCAAGCTTGAACCAATAATCTGCAACCTTCTTCAAGATCATTTCGCATTTTCTTCTCCTTTGCTTTATTAATTAGGACGGTATTGAATAATACCGCCGTTACGATTCCTATTCAAGGTCACCACGCTCCCGCTCCATCAATCCCGACGACATTTTCCGGTGGAGTCCGACGAAATAGCAAACATCAAATGTCCAACCCGTCCTCGGGAGGACTCGCAGTTCCGCGACATCAATGCCAGCTTGCTATCGCTCGCAGTTAACCGCGCGGGCGGGTGATGCCTAGCTTCCGCAAGCGATTGTTGAGTGTTGTGCGGTTCAATCCCAGCCGGGCTGCTGCGCCGTTCGGGCCGCCAATTACCCAACTCGTTTCGCGTAAGACTCGCAAGATGTGCTCGCGCTCGACTGATTCGAGAGTCGATGTGCTTAACTGATCTGCCGAAGATTGAGCTGGTTGCTTTAGCTCTGATAAAGGTATCTGAAGAACCGTTCCCCGCGTTAAGATTACCGCTCGCTCGATCAAGTTTTGCAGTTCGCGAATGTTCCCCGGCCAACTGTAATCCGTTGACACCTGCATCGTCTCGACCGGAATCCGGTCGATGCTCTTTTTCATCTGCTGAGCGAACTTGTTCGCAAAGAAATGCACAAGCAAAGGAATGTCTTCGCGGCGTTCGCGCAGCGCAGGCAACGCAATAGGAAAGACGTTCAGACGATAGAACAGATCGCTTCGGAACTTTTTCTCCGCGACTAACTGCGGAAGGTCGACGTTGGTGGCAGCGACCACTCGCACGTCTACGCGAATCACCTTTGAGCTTCCGAGACGTTCGAATTCCTGTTCCTGCAACACTCGAAGGAGTTTTGGTTGTAACTCAAGAGGAATGTCTTCGACTTCATCCAGAAAAATCGTGCCGTGATCGGCGAGCTCGAAGCGGCCGATGCGGCGCTCGATCGCGCCGGTGAAGGCGCCTCGTTCGTGACCGAACATCTCGCTTTCCAGCAGTCCGGTCGGAATCGCCGCGCAGTTGACTCGCACCAGAGTTCGATCGCGACGCTGGCTCAGGTTGTGAATCGCGCGCGCAATCAGTTCTTTGCCCGTGCCAGTCTCACCGTAGATCAACACCGTCGAATTGGTTGACGCCACCGTCTCGACTTTCTTTAAAACCTGCTTGAGCGCCGAGCTGTTCCCTATAATCTCCTCGAAGTTGTACTCGGTCTGCATCTCTTCTTCGAGGTAGAGCTTCTCTTCGGCGAGCTTGTCTTTGAGCGCATCGATCTCGCGAAACGCGAGTGCGTTTTCGACCGCGATCGCGACCTGGCGCGCGACCTGCCCAAAGAGCTCGGCGTCTTCAGCGGTGAAAGCGTCTTCGCGCAAACTTCCAACCGTCAATACCCCGAGCACTCGATCGTGTGAAATCACCGGAGCGCTGCAGCCGGATTTGACACCCGCTTCAGTGAAACGCCGCGCCGACGGAAGCTGCTTCAAGTGTTGAGAGTTGCTGATAACAGTCTTGCGCGTAGTGAAAGCCAGCCCCGGCAAAGTACCTTCAAGCGGAATCTGTTCATTCTCGATGAACAGCTCTTCGTTCGCCGGGAACTCGAGCGCCGAAGCTCGAAGCTTGCTGGCATCGGCATCATAAAGAGCCAGACCGGCGACGTCGTGAGGGATGACCTTGCGAAGACAAGCAGAAATCTCCGACAGGAGCTCTCGAAGGTCGAGGTTCGACACCAGCGTGTTGTTGATTTCGAGAAGCAATTGCGAGCGATCGCGCTCGTGGGTGATTTGATCGCGATAGCGTTGCGCTTCCATCGCAACTGCAATCTGCGCGGCTACCAACTGGGCGAATTCCAGATCGAGTTCATCGTAGACGCGCGGTTTGTCGCTTGTGAAACTCAAGACTCCAAGGCGTTGTTGAGCGGTCGTCAACGGTAGATTGCAAATTGATTTGATTGAAAATTCCCGCGCCAGGTTCATCGTAACGAAGCGGCTTTCCTGTTGAACATCGCCCGAAACGAACGGAGTTTGATTCAACAAGACCCATCCCGCCATTGAACCTTCAACCGGAACCTCCTGGGGGAACTCACGCATCGTCGAATCGGTTGTTTCGAGCGTGTGCATTCGCATCACGTTTCGACGTTCGTCGTAGAGCATCACCGCGAGATTCTCGAAGTCGAACAGATTGTGCATGCGCGCGGCGAGGTCATGTAAGAGATCGCTCAGGTCTCGATGTGAGGCGATGGCTTTCGAAAGTTCGAGCAGGATCAGGTATTGCTGCGCGGGTAATCCGCCTGCGATCTGGACGCTCTCGTTGGTCAAACTCATTACCTTTACTTTAAAGAGTGACAACCAGCTAACGTTTCCGTCAAGCGCGTGAGAGCGACGGTGCGTGCGAATAGGGCGTTTGGGTCAGTCGAGCTACCACCCGTACCGAGATAAGCCCGCTCCTGCGTAAGTCCCAAGACTCTACTGCACACTAACCAATGACCATAATTCGTCACGTGACCATATGTGGTCAGACCGATAACCAAACCACGTTCATCATCCACGTTAGGGGAGAGGATGTAAAACGTTAACCGCCAAAATGTTGCAGATTGCTAACTGAGGTGAGAACTATGTTGGTCCGTGGCCAACCAATTGCACTTGTGACCTCGAATTCACACCGCTCCGCTGAGGAGTAGACAAGTAGCATGCTGAGAATCGATAGCACCGATGAAAACGGGCTGACCACGCTCACAGTAGAGGGAAAGCTCATGGGTAGATGGGTGAAAGAACTGGAGCAGTGCTGGCAAGGCATCGTCTCTTCCGCTTCACCCGGCGAACCATCTCAATCAATTCGAGTAAAGCTTTCCTCCGTCGGTTTCATCGATTCAGAAGGCAAAGAGCTCTTGACTCGAATGCGCAGACAAGGCGCGGTGCTGGTGCCGACTGGGTGCTTCATGAAAGTGATCGTCGACGAAATAGAAACCGAGGTGGCCAAAGGATGACTAAAGTGTCAAAGCGCAAGATAATCGCGGGAGCAGCAATTCTTCTGATAGCCATCGTGGCGGTGTTCGTCTTCAGCCGCACGAAGAGCAAGGGTACTGCTCAAGCTGCCGCGCCGGTAGAAGTCGAAGTGACGCAGGTCGAGCAGCGCGATGTTCCAATTTACAGTGAGTGGATTGGGACCCTCGATGGAATAGTGAATGCCGAGATCAAGTGTCAAGTAACCGGTTATCTTCTGAGCAAGAACTACACCGAGGGATCGTTTGTGAAGAAGGGTCAGTTGCTCTTCGAGATTGATCCTCGGCCGTTTCTAGCCGTGGTCGAACAGGCCAAGGGCGAGCTCGCAAAAGCACAGGGCCAGCTTGCGCAGGCAAACAGCCAGCTCTTGCAGGCGAGGGCGCAATTGGTTCAATCCGAGGCGAATCAGGGCAAGACGCAAAATGATGTCGATCGCTATACACCCCTTGCGCAACAGAACGCGGTCACCCAGCAGGACCTCGACAACGCGGTGCAAGCGAACCTTGCTGCAAAGGCTCAGGTAAAAGCGTCCGAGGCCGCGGTCGAAACCGCGAAAGCAGCAATCGTTGCCGCCAATGCAAACGTGCGAGCCTCGGAGGGCGCGGTGAAGACTGCCGAGCTCAGTCTTGGGTTCACAAAGATCACTTCGCTCATCGATGGCGTCGCCGGCGTAGCGACCGTTCAAGTCGGCAACCTCGTTGGTCCGAGCAATCCAAACAGCCCACCACTGACAATTGTGTCGACGGTCGATCCGATCAGGGTCTGGTTCAACGCGACCGAACAGGAATACCTCAATAACGTCGAGCACAATCCAAATGCAAGCGAGCGCGCGGCCGCAGCGAGGAATCTTGAACTTGATTTAATTCTATCCGACGGTTCGACCTATCCGCACAAAGGCAAGTTCTATGTTGCAGACCGCAACGTCGATCTCAACACCGGCTCGATCAAACTCGCTGGAGTGTTTCCGAATCCGGGAAACGTCCTGCGTCCCGGTCAATACGCGCGAGTTCGTTCGGTCACCAGTGTTAAGCAAAACGCGTTGCTTGTACCGCAGCGCGCAGTCAGCGAAATGCAAGGCAGCTATCGAGTCGCAGTTGTTGGTAGCGATAACAAGGTAAGCATTCGTCCGGTGAAAGTCGGTGAAAAGGTCGGCGCTATGTGGATTATCGAAGACGGATTGAAGCCCGGCGAGAGCGTGGTTGCGGAAGGCATACTGAGAATCAGACCTGACCAGGTGGTCAGTCCGAAACCATATCAAGCGCCGACAAATGCGCAGAGCTAACTGTATGGGCGTCCCTCCGTGGGCGCCCCTCCTGAACTGATAAGGGCAATAGGGCAACGAGGGCGCCCACGGAGGGACGCCCATACAGGATAATCGTTCCAGCGTTGACAGGGTACTAGTCGCAATGATCTCCAAATTCTTTATCAATCGACCCATCGTAGCGATGGTCATCGCAATCATTACCGTCATCCTCGGCCTCGTTGCAATGCGAGGCTTGCCGCTCGCGCAGTTCCCCTCGATCGTTCCGCCTCAGATTATCGCCGCGACTACTTACACGGGCGCTGACGCCGTCACCATCGAGCAATCCGTCGCGACGCCAATCGAGCAGCAGATGAACGGCGTGGACAACATGCTTTACATGCAGTCCACTAACGCGAACGACGGCACGATGCAGTTGACCGTGACCTTCGATATCGCGACCGATCCTAACGTCGATCAGGTGAACGTTCAGAATCGTCTGGCGCAGGCGCAACCGAATCTGCCGGCAGACGTCAATCAGTTCGGAACGAGTCTTCGCAAGTCGACCGGCTTGCCGATGATCGTCATTTCGCTCTTCTCGCCGAACAAGACTTACGACTCGCTGTTCCTTGCCAACTACGCAAACATAAACATCAACGACGCTTTGTATCGAGTGCCCGGTGTCGGCGAAGTCAGGCTCTTTGGCGCAAGCGACTATGCAATGCGAATCTGGGTGAGGCCTGACGTACTCGCGAAGCTTGGCTTGACCGTTCCAGATATCACTCGCGCTGTACAACAACAAAGCACCGTGAATCCTGCCGGGCAGGTCGGTGCTGAACCCGCGCCAAAGGGAAAGGAGAAGACGTACACGGTTCGCGCACAGGGTCGTCTTCAATCGCCGGAGGAATTTGGACAGATCGTCGTGCGTTCAAACCCCGGCGGTTCGGTCGTGCGTTTGAAGGACGTGGCGCGCACGGAGCTCGGTGCTCAGAACTACCAGCAGATCGCTCGAGTAAACGGACAGCCCGGATGCATCGTCGCCGTGTTTCAAGCGCCGGGTTCCAACGCGCTCGCGGTGGCCGAAGGCGTCCGGAACACGATTGCCGAATTGAAGACTCGCTTTCCGCAGGACCTCGATTACTTAGTGACTTTGGACACTACGCTTCCGGTAACCGCGGGCATTCGCGACATAGTCAAGACGCTCTCGATTGCGGTAGTTCTCGTCATACTCGTTGTGTATCTTTTCCTGCAGAACTGGCGAGCGACTCTGATTCCGATGATCGCGGTGCCCGTCTCGCTGATCGGAACGTTTGCGGTCTTTCCGCTGCTCGGGTTTTCGATCAACACACTTTCGCTTTTCGGATTGGTGCTGGCGATTGGTCTGGTAGTCGACGACGCCATCGTAGTAGTCGAAGCTGTCGAGCATCACATTGAAGAAGGTATGGCGCCACGCGAAGCCACGCTTCTGGCAATGAAAGAAGTATCCGGACCGGTAATCGCAATCGCGTTGATTTTGTCTTCGGTGTTTCTACCGATTGCGTTTGTCGGAGGAATTCAGGGCCGCTTGAACAATCAATTTGCGGTGACGATTGCGATCTCGGTGCTCATCTCCGCGTTCAACGCTTTGACCCTTTCGCCGGCGCTTGCGGCGATGCTACTCAAGCCGCGTAAGAAGGCTCGCGGGCCGCTCGGTCGTTTCTTTGACGGCTTCAATCGATGGTTCACGAAAGCGACGCACGGCTACGTCAATTGGAGCGACGCTCTGATCCGCAAGGGCCTGATCGCGGTTCTAATCATCGGCGTCTTCGCCGGACTCGATGGGCTCCTGGGAACGAGACTTCCGACCAGCTTTCTTCCCGATGAAGACTACGGCTACTTGTTGTTGAACGTGCAGCTTCCGCCGGCGGCCTCGCTTGAAAGAACGGATGCGGTTTTGAAGAAGGTTGAGGCGATACTCGACAGGACCGATGGTATTCAGGCTTACAACACGATTGGTGGGTTCAGCCTGTTGACTCGCGTGTCCGCGAGCTACAACGGCTTCTTCTTCGTGATACTGAAACCATGGGAGGACCGTCCCGGTTCTCAACTCGAGGCACAGAGCATCGCGCGCAAGTTGAATGTCGCGATGAACAACGAAATTCCTGAAGCCATTCCTATCGCGCTTCTTCCGCCGTCGATTCCCGGACTCGGAGCCGCGGGCGGATTCTCATTCTGGCTTCAGGACAGAAGCGGCGGCTCGGTTGATTTTCTCGATCAGAATCTCCAAAAGTTTCTCGAGGCATGCAGAAAGCGGCCCGAACTCGCCGCAGTCAACTCGGGCTTTTCGGCAGCAGTTCCACAGATCTACGCCGATGTCGATCGCGATAAAGTGTTGAAGCAAGGCGTTGCAATCAGCGACGTTTATCAAACGATGCAGGCTTATCTCGGCGGGCTGTTCCTGAATCAGTTCAATCGCTTCGGTCGGCAGTGGAGGGTCTTTCTTCAAGCTGAAGGGCAGGAGCGAATGAGCGACGCCGACATTCGACAGTACTACGTGCGAGCCAATGACGGAAACATGGTTCCATTGTCGTCGCTGGTGACGACAAGAAAAATCAATGGTCCGGAATACACGAATCGCTTCAACGTCTATCGAGCGGCCCAGGTGATCGGTGCAGCGGCGCCCGGTTACAGTTCGGGTCAAGCAATGAACGCCCTCGAAGAAGTCGCGAAGGAAGTTCTCCCGACCGAGATCGGTTATGACTGGGCCGACCTGTCGTATCAGGAACGGAAAGCCTCGGGTACCGCCACGACAGGGTTTGCTTTGTCGCTCGTCTTCGTCTTTCTGATTCTTGCCGCTTTGTATGAGAGCTGGTCGCTTCCATTGTCAGTGTTGCTTACTGTGCCGATTGCGATCTTCGGCGCGTTCATCGGATTGCTTCTGCGAGGACTCGACCTCGATGTGTACGCGCAAATCGGATTGATCGTGTTGATCGGTCTCTCCGCGAAGAACGCGATATTGATCGTAGAGTTTGCAAAGGCCGAGTTTGAAAAAGGACGCGATCTCGCCGAGGCGGCGCTGACAGGAGCGAGGCTTCGACTGCGACCGATCCTGATGACTTCCTTTGCGTTCATTCTTGGATGCGTGCCGTTGTGGATTGCGTCGGGCTCGGGAGCGGCTGGCCGAAGAATACTTGGAACCGTTGTGATCGTCGGAATGTTGGCAGCAACCGGAATTGCAATCTTCATCATACCGGCGAGCTTCTACGTGGTTGAGAAGTTTTCGGGAGCGAAGAAGCACGTATCGGAAACGTTGCCGGAAACGCCCGAGCCATCTCCGGGAGACTGAAGCATTTTTCATTTGTCATTTTGCATTTTTCATTTGTCATCGCTCTCACAAATGGAAAATGACAAATGCAAAATGACAAATGGAAAATACCCGAGCGATTGAAGAATACACCGATGACTTACCGACTATTGATTGTGCTCTTGATTGCAAGCTTGCTGGCGGGCTGCACCGTCGGACCAAAGTACAACCGTCCTTCGGTCGCGACTCCGACCGTCTTTCGCGGAGCCGCCGACCCGACCGCGCCGCCTGACGCTCACTCGCTTGCAGATTTGAAGTGGTTCGAGCTGTTCAAGGACTCGCAGCTTCAGGATTTGATCAACACGGCATCGACACAAAACTACGATATACGCGAGGCCGTCGCGCGAGTCAGCGCGGCTCGCGCACAACTTGGAATCACGCGAGCCGAACAGTTCCCGGAGATCACCGGCACTGCGGACATCACCAAGCAACGAAACTCCACTAAAGGGTCTTTTCCGTTGCCGCCGGGAGTCGCTCGCGATCGAACATTTGGAACGATCCTGCTAAACCTGCTCTCATTCGAGATAGACGTCTGGGGCCGCCTGCGAAAACAAACCGAAGCCGCGCGCGCTCAGTTGCAGGCAAGCGAAGAAGATCGCAAGACCGTGATGACTACTCTCGTTAGCGACGTTGCCACTTCGTATTTCAACCTGCTCGAGCTCGATCTGGAACTCGATATCGACAAGCGAACTCTTGCGACACGGCAGAACTCGCTTCAACTCATCAAGGTTCGTCAGCAGGGCGGCGTCGCGACGATGCTCGATGTGCGTCAGGCCGAGCAATTAGTCTACAGCGCGTCGCAGGAAGTGCCCGATGTCGAACGCCAAGTTGAACAAACGGAGAATCGAATAAGCTTGTTGCTTGGCAAGAACCCGGGCGCGATTACGCGCGGCAAAGCTTTGGGAGACCAGGAGCAGCCGCCGTCGGTACCTCCGGGTTTACCTTCCGCGCTGATCGAGCGGCGGCCTGACATTCGAGCGGCCGAACAAACTCTGATTGCGGCCAATGCCCAGATTGGAGTTGCGAGGGCCGCTTATTTTCCAACGATCAGCCTGACTGGATTCCTGGGGACGCAAAGCGATCAGTTATCCAGTCTGTTCACCAACCCGGCCAGCACATGGTCATTTGTGCCTCGGATTACACAGCCGATCTTCACCGCTGGAAGAATCAAATCAAACGTGAAGTTCACTCAAGCACAACGAGAGATCGCGCTCATCGATTACGAAAGAACAATTCAAACTGCGTTTCGCGAAGTTTCAGACGCGCTTGTTCAGTATCGAAAGATCCGTGAGATTCGGGCTCAACAGGAACTTCTGGTCGGGGTGCTTGAAGACCGCTCGCGGCTGGCCTACTTGCGCTATCGCGGCGGGGTGGACACGTTGCTGAACGCGTTGGACGCGGACCGCGATCTGTTCAACGCTCAATTAAGCCTTGCACAAACAAAGCGCAACGAGTTGTTGTCACTCGTGCAGCTTTACAAGGCACTGGGTGGCGGCTGGCAGCAATAAGACTCAAAGCGATCGCTACGGCGTGCAGCTTATGCGATTGCCTTGCAAGCTCACGTCATCGATGTACCAGCCAAGTCCTTTGCCGTCGGAGTCGGTCACGACTCGAAATCTTATCGTCACCGCCTTGCCGGCATAACTGCTCAGATCAACGATGACCTGCTGAAACGTGCCGAGCCTGCCCTCTACCCAGGCTGCGTCGCCGGCAATCGGGTTGGATCCGAACTCGTAGATCGTTCCATTGTAGCGGCCTTTTACGATCTTCGTTCCAAGATCTTCAAAGTCTGCGCCGGTCGATATCTCGAGCACGCCGCCATCGAATTGACCTCGCTCGAATTCGAAGGTGTGAAAGAAAACCAATTGCACATCGCGCGCGTCGGCCGGAATTTGAATCGGTAGCGTATCCAAATGTGCGTCCGTAACCTTGTCGCCGGGATCAGGGGTGAACCACGCGCTTGTTCCCGAGTGCACTCTCTTGCTCGAAATAGACCACGTATCGATGCGGAGTTTCTTCTTCTTTATGCCACTGCCGTGAGTCCACTTCGATTCTCCCGACTCGATGTCATCCGAGAACACAGCAATCGGCTGCGCTTTTCCAACTCGAGCGGTGAATGGAACGCGCGACACTGAGCCCTGGCTTGCAACATCGAGCACAAAGTTAATCACGCTGCCGCACGCTACCGATTGCGCTACGGTGAAGGTGAATGGAGACAAGCTGCTCGCGCTTTGGCCCGATGCGATGCTCGGAAAGTCGGCCGCATTTCCGGTGACGACAACCCCAGTGGTGGACGTCGCCAGCGTGCCGTGCGGCGACGCGAAGGCGATGGGCGATAGATCAGATATGTTGATCGTCATCGAAACCGTTTCGCCCGGGTCGGCAACGCTGTCTGAGCCGCCCGCCAGGGTTACGCTCGCGATAGAGGCCACCGGCACATCCTTTTGCTCACCGTTGTAGACAACCAACGCGAAGTCTTGATCCGTCGCATCAGTGTTGCCTGGAACGCCGTCACCGGCGATGTTTGTAGCGCGAATTCTTACGACAAAAGTTCCAACGGTTCCGACAGGCAGCCAAACCGCTTCGACGTTGTTCTTCGTGTCGGCGTCGCCGCCCGGCTGCGAGACTTGTCCGGTAAAGTTGTTACCTCGGTAGAGCTGTCCGTTGATCGTAACTTCGAGATCGAGGTTGTTCACCCACGGCGCGACTCCCGAAAAGCCGGGCGCATCAGTCCAGGCCACCATGACTCGAAAGGGGTGCGTTGAATCTTTTACTTCTCCAGTAACAACGAATTCCTGACCGCTGTCGGTGAATGTGTTCGTCTGATTCACTAAGATTCTCGGCGTGTTATCGAAGGCACGGTCTAGATCCAGCAGACCCCAGCCTTGCCTCGCTTCTGGAAGATCCCCGCCCGCTCGTTCGCCGGTCATATAGGAAGCGGTGTTGAGCAGCAAAGCCTTTGTGAGCGCTGCCGTCGGTTGCTGTCCTTTGTTAATCAGGAATTGCCGCGCAAGCGCCGCGGCTCCCGCAACCTGCGGCGTCGAATGACTGGTTCCGGAGGACCAGGTGTAGAGGGTTTGGCCTTCAGGAAAAAAATGATTGTCCAGAGTTTCGCCGCAGACTCCTGTGCCATCAAACATTGGATTCTGTGAAGCGGCGCCTTCGATGTGAGTGCCCGGCGCCGTTATGTCCGGTTTTATTCGGCCATCGTCGAGCGGACCGCCGGATGAAAAGAACGCGATGTTCGTCGCATTATCCGAATCGGAGTCTTTCACGTTGCAACCGTCGGTTCCGTCCTTACGTGAGCTTTCGCTGGCCGCAACCGAGATTACATTCTTGGCGCTGCCCGGCGAGCCAATGGTCTTGTCTAAGCCTGCGTTTCCCGCGGCGAAGCAAATGGTTGTCTCCTGATTTCCCGGTTGATCGGGATCCGCATCGCGAACTCGCGAATCATATTCCTGCGAATCGATTGAATAAGTGTTCGAAGTTTCTCCCCAACTGTTTGACGAGACTCGAGCGCCGGCGCGATAGGCGTCCGAGACGAGCTTTGTATACGGATCGATCAAGTCGAAGCTGAGGTTCGATTGAAAAATTTTCGACGCGCCCAGTAACGCAAACGGCGCCACTCCAATGCCGAAGCCAAAACCCGAAGCGTCGTGAACCGCTTTATCCGAAGAAAAATTTGAGCCGGCCGCGATGGACATATTGATTGTGCCGTGACCGGGAACGTCGCTGGTATCCAGTTCTGACGTGTAGTCGCGAGCGTATAAGATTCGGCTCTGCTTGTTTGAATCCAGAAAATCAGGATGCAGCTTGTCGGCGCTTGTCGAGCCGCGATCGATTCCGGTATCCGACACGTCTATTGCGAAATTGAAGTTCGATGTGAAACCGTGCGCGGCCAGCCACGAAACGTAGCCAGGTCCTCGCGCCCCGGTCTGGTCCGAAGTCAACTGGCCCGCGATTATCTGTGACGAACGTTCGTCGAACAAATGAGGAGGACTCCACGGCTCGATGTTGACCACGCTCGGCAACGCGGCGAGATTGCGAATTCTGCTCGCGTCGATTCTCAATCGCAGGTTTGTAAAGTTAATCACGCCATAAGCGTCAAGCATCACCGCTTTCGCAAGTTTTCGCGCTTGCTTAACCTCAGCGTTGTTTCGCGCGTCGCGCTCTTCTTTGCCTAATGCCAGCTGAACGGCGACAGTTACCTCTCCTGATTGATTTTCCATCGCCGAAAGCGCCGGATGAATCTTTTGCTCGTCCAGAAACGGTCCCTCCCACTGAACGAACCCTTCGCCGCTCGCCTGGGCAAGTTGATTGCGTGACAACAATCGATCCCGCGAATCGGCGCTTCCTCGCACCAGATAGCCGTTGTTTGGAACGTACGCTATGGGTTCGAGCCCGCTCTGTTCGAGTTGCTCGATCCAGGCTCGTTTCACCGGACCAACAAATTGGATCAAACGAAACTGAGAGCCGGTCGCACTTACTTCCGAAGCAGCATTTGCGGATTCAAGTCCATAAGAGGCCGCAGCGCGATTCAATCCAATGAACGTGCCCGACGCGCCTGCGTCAGTCGTATCGATCGCCCGCGACCTGAGCAACAGCACGTTCAAGTCGTCACGAACTCGCGACGCAAGAAGTCCGGAATCAGCTTCTTTGCCGGCGGTTGAGAGAACATGGCTCGCCTGCTCGTCCTCTCTTTGAATAGCCGCCTCGTCCATCGCAAACAATTTGAAAGAACCGTAGTCAGCAAGCTGCACTGCATGCGATCTCGCCAGGTTCAACGCTCCCGAATCGTCATTGGCAATCAGGATCTTGTGGAGCCCACCGGGACTTCGATACGAGCCGGCGCCGATCGAGCTCGCTTTGTAAAGCCGGGCCGCTTTAGTTGAAGCGTGATCGACAGTATTGCTCGACCCCTGCCTCCCGGTTGACAGCAATAACACCGCTACAACCATTAAGACGATTGTCAGGCGCGTTCGCATGGAAGCCTCCTTGATCCCGGTAAAACGATTTTGCATTTGTGTGATTACATACGCCTGCACTATCGGCGTCGTTTGAATTCGAAGGCCATCAGCCTCCACTCACCGCTGACATCCTGATAGGTGAGGGTAAGCTCTCCTGCTGCTTGCTCGAAAGTAGTCGTGTAGACCGGCTTTGCCATTCGGTCCTTACCTTCCCCAACAAAATTCATTCCGATTCGCCCCCAACTGACGACCTTTCCATAAGCGGTGAGCTCCTTGAGGCTGTCGGTTACTGTTTGGCGCGATTTGTTTTTTTTGAAGGTGTCCGCAAGATCGTTGTAGATACCGTCGTAGTCGTTGCGATCCAACCGTTGAAGAAAAAGCCCGGTGGCTTTGTCGACGTCTTCAGGCGGCGCCTCGTGTGAGAGCAACGAGCACCCGGTTAGCGCTACGACACTGAACAATACAGCAGCGAAGACGAACTTAATTAACATCATTCCTCTTGAAACGGGGAGATTAACCTCGGGGGCGAGTGAGAACAATACCAGCAGATACGGCGCAGCGGCAATCAATCAAAATGGCAACAGCAAAAAGACAAAGCGACTAATCGTTTGTCTGGCCGTTACCAGGAATAAACCACGCGCTCGGTCATCATTGGCGAAGCGGATTGCCGAGTAAGCTTCATTTCGCTAATTGAAGATGACGCCACGAGGCTCGACAGGTTGTCGCTGAAGAACTTGATTTCAGTCTCTTCTTCATCATCTTTGGCTCGCTTTGGTTTGATCGCCTTCGTACGGCCATCGAGCTTCGACATCAGTGTGTCAAATACAGGTTTCGCGGCGCTCACTCGAACTAATGCGTAGAAATCAAGCGGTTCATCAATGCGGGCGGAGGGCGACGTAGCCTTTGCCGCCTGAAGTATATCCGCCGCGAACTCCTTGCTTGACGCCAGCACGAGGCAATTTGCGGTCATCGAATAAGCCGCGCCTTGTTCGAGAAGCGTCTGAGCAACATAGCGAACCGCTCCCTCGTCCTGCCACGCGAGTTGGGTTTCGCTGCCTGACACCACGAATCTCGAGCGCAACTCGTCGGTAACCGCGTGCTCGAAAGCCTCGCGATTCAAAACAGCTTCCGGTTTCATTTGAACGATGACCGCGCGTTCGAATCTTACGAACGGCTTCCCTGCTTCCGCTTTCGATCTCACGATTTCACAGTACGCGCCGCTCGAGACACTCGAGAGAATCGTCGACACGTTCTTTGCGAAATTGTCTACCGCGGACTGCTTGGAAAGTCTTTTACCAGACGATACAGCGCTGCTATTCGACCCGCGTTTAGGAGCTTGCTCATCGTCAACGTCTATGTCGAAGCGCTCGTCGAGCCGGCTGTAGCGCTCTGTCCGCGTGTTATCGTTGTCGCCGGAAGTCTTGCGCGTTCGATCCGGAACTTCGCCTGGCGACCACGAATTCGCAGGAAGGTTCCCGAAAAGAGATTGCTCGATGACCAACGGCAGCGGCTTATTGTTGCTTGCCGAGTTGACTTCAACTAGTTGGGCATCCGAAGGAGCGAACTTCATCAAAGAGGTTGCCTGTTCCTTGCTAATCGATCCTCCCTCCGACGGCTGCCTCCCGACCGCCGTCTTGAACCATCGTTGCTCGGTCATTCCTTCGCGAGCCACGCGCAAGTCGATCAGCGCACTCTCGAAATTAGCCAGCTCGCTCTTCGCATTGTGATGTATCCAGTAATTGTCAAAATATCGATTGGAGTTCAAACGCGATTGATCGAGCCACATCGTTACGTCGTGGGCCGCGAATCCCTTTGCTTGCTCAGCCAGCGCGACAACATCCGATAGCAACGAGTCCGAAGCAGGTTTCGTATTCGCTATTGCTCGAAGCATCAAGCCTTCGGTGGTTGTAACGATCAACTTCCCGTCGATGTAGGCAAAGCAGAACTGCTCATTCAATCGTCCACCGTCAGTCGATACATCGCGGACATAGTAGGCTGTGCCATCAGCGGATCGCTCTTGAAACTGTGGCGCTTGCTTGAACAGCGCGGAAGCGACTGCGCGCGCTCGAGGTATTTCGGTTACGAATACGATTTCAATCTTGCCGATGTCGTAAATCGAAATGGCCGACTCACGGCCCGCAAGTTCCGCCAATCGATTCTCGTCGAGGCCTATTCCAATCGCGGTTTCAATGTCTTTCTTTCGATCCTGGAGCTTCAAGTACACGCGCGACTTTTGAAACGACGCGAAGCTTGCGCTGTCGTAGAACTGAGAACGCACCGGCGACGCGAGCCACGTCCTCATTAGGGCTGCGAGGTCGCTGGTCTGTAAGTAGAGCATCGCGCCTCGCGGCATTACGCCCGCAAGTTTGAGTTGATCAGCGATTGATCTGGCCTGCCGGCCATCGGATCGATGACCAAGAGCAAGCACAGCGACCGCCATTAGCAAGATCAGCTTTCTCATTCGCATGACAGATGTCCTAAGCCAAAATCGGCACGTTCACTAGTCACGTTCACCTTCCTAAAACACGCGACGCATAAATCGATTCGGCCGCGCTTGAACGATCAACCTTGGTCAGCAATGCGAGCCTTTGCTCGCGAGCTTTTTCAGCGGCGACAATTTCAGCGAGCCGCTTCTCGATCTCGTTCTTTTCTTCCGGCTTGGTCGCTTCGGCGGCGCGCAATCGCTCGACGGCGATCGCTCGATCGTATTGCCCAAGCCTTGCAGCGGACTCGACAAGCACCGCCAGCAATTCGCCTCTCGCGTTTGTGCCCGCCGAGTCGTTCATCTCGGCGAGCGTTCTGAGCCCGGCCGACCTTATCCGTGCATGGTCAAGCGCTGGCTCGAATGAGAAAGTGCTTTGAGTCGCCGGCTGAGCCGTACCCGATGTGAGCGCGCGGCGGACGCTGTCGCTGATCAACGATTGAGAACCCTGCGGCTCTCCTTCGGCGAGTCGTATCGCTGCGAGATCGCGATTGCTCTTGCCATAGAGGATGATCAAATTTGTCCGCGGCCCAGGTGCGTTGAAGGCGATCGCATTTGTGATCGCGCCGTCTGCGTCGAGATACAATGAATGTTCGAAGTAATTTACTGCTTCCCCAGACTGTCCGGCTGCAAGCGCAATCAACCCGAGTTTCATTTGTGCGACGGCCGCGAGCGGTCCTGTCGTCACGTTCGCCAGTGACGCCCGAGCCTCTTCACGATTCCCCGCTGCTTCGGAAATCGCCGCCCGCGCGACCGATGTCACTGCTCCGTTTCCAACTCGGTCTAGTGCGGCGGCGACTCGAGACGCCAGTGAACGATCCGACTTGACGATCTCTCCAAGTACTTCCGCAGCTTGCGCGCGAACAGTGTTTGGAGTGCTCCGCTCTCCTATCAACGTGACAATTTGATCGATACCGTCAGTCGCTCGGTTAGCCGCAGCAAGTACTCGTCCAAGTTCCAACCTGTTGGTCGCGTCGACCGGATTCGCACGCGCGATCTGCTCTCGAAAATCAATCGCGTCAACGTGGCGACCTATTCGCGCCGCCGTTTCGGCCGCAAGATGCAACGCTTTCGTGTTGTCAGTCGAACGCTCGACCAACAGCTTCAACAATCGCGACGCTTCGTCCGTTCGACCGCGCCGCGCTTCGATCTCGGCCAGACCCGCGAGGCTCGCGTCATCGGAGTAGCGGGATTTCACAATCCTGCTGTAAGCGTCGTACAACAGTGCATCCGCCTCCGACTCTTTGTGCTCGGCGATCAGCAACGAGTAAGCCTTCAAGCATCGATCCTGCGAAATCGTGCCTGCATCATCATCGCTCGATGATTTCTCGAGGCGACAATAGCGACGAAGCTCGGCGATCGCGTTTGCATCGTGTCCGCTGCGAAGCTCGATCAATGCGGATGCCAACGGCAGCCAGTCGTAGCGATCCTCGCCTTCAGAAATGCTATCGTCACCACCCTTGAGCGCAATCTCTTGGTCGGCTTGCTCACGCTTGATCGTTTCAATCAACAGCCGGGCCTCGTCCGGAGACCGCGAGCGAATCAAGTAGTCGACCAGCCGCTTGCGCCAGTCTGCAAGCTCGCGAGCCGGATAAACGAACTCCGTGCCGCCGTAATAACCGCTCTCGTATTGAGGAGTTCCGATCACTGCCGAAGCGAAATCCGACAAGCGCTGATGAATCGTTCTGTAAATGCTGGCAAGGGTGTTGTCCGGAAGCAGGTTTTCTTCGATCAGCATTCGACCAACTATCAAGTCGCTCGGCATCGCATTGATGATGTTGTGAAAAAACGTTGCTACTTCGCTTGCTGTCTTCTGATCGCGGCCCGCGCGTTCGGCGATTGAGCGAATCAGCGGCTTGATCGCTTCGATCCGATCACCGGCTTGGCGGTTTCGCGAAGCGCGATTCACAAACGAAACGAGAAAGTTTTCCAGTTGAGGAAGTGCTTCGATCAGAAAGCCGTTGTCGGCCATTACCTTTAAATAGGCTTCGGCATCGGCAATCGTCACTCGACCGCTCATCATTGAAGCCCACGCATCAAGCGCGCCTTTGCGATCGCGCGCGGCGAGCGCAACCATGCCGCGCAGCACCGCTATATCGCGATCGCCGGGCGCAAGCTCGGCAGCAAGCGCAACGTGCTCTGCCGCGCGAGCCGTATTCTTTTTGTCGAGATAGTATGCTGCAAGCTCCAACTGAGCGCGCTCGCTCGACGGATGGCCCTCAACCTCTCCAACCACGAACCTGCGGCTGTCATTCTCACGTCCAACAAGACCCAGCCAGTAACCATAATTACGAGCCCCAAGGAACCAGTCGTTGCCGATAAGGGATCGTTTTCCGTCGACCTGACGATTGAGCATTTCTCCGATCGGTCTGAGATCAAGCGCCTGTTTGAAATAAGGCTCGTTCTCAGGTGAAGTGTCTTTGATGAACAATCCGACTTCCCCGCTGCGTTGCAGCACCCACGACGAGGACTGTTTCGCGTTTGAGACTGCATCCAACGCCAGAAGCTTTTCATTTTTCTCGATCAGGAAATTGATCAGTTGAAGCTGATACGCGCTGTAGGTTGAAGCCAATCTCTGAAGCTCGCTTCGCTGGCCCGTCGAATAAAGAAGATTCAGGTATCTATCGACCCAATCGCTGTTGTTGGCTGTCAGATCGCCGCTCGCGCTCGCATACGCCGCGCGCAGCCATTCCAGCTCGCGGTCGCGATCACCGGACAACCGATATTCGGCCGCGATCTGATTCTGATAGTCGAACCGGTTCTTGTACGGATCGCGGCGATATTCGCTTGCGAGCATTTCCGCCGCTCGCTTGTAAGCTGCGTGCCGATCGTAAAACGCGACCAAAGCTCGAAGCTCGTTGTAGAAAGCAGAATCCTGTGTCGTGAGGGTTGGAGAATTCTGCGGGCGAGCGGCGAATGCCGCGTCTTTGAGCCGCGTTTGCAACTGCTCTTCGACGTCAACCAACCCGGACGCGCGGGCGATGCCAAGGTAGCGCCGCAACGAATCACCATCGGAGTACGAAGTGAGTTTCGCTGTCGAAGCCTGAATAGCCGATGCGAGCGCCGCAGCCTCATCGCCGTTCGCATAGTCGATCACTCCTTTGCCGAAATCCGCTCGCATCGCGCCGTCGATAGATTCGACTATGCTCTTCGCTTTGTAACCTTGAGTATTCTCTGATATCGCCAGAAACTGGGCGCGCAATTGTTCGAGCTTTTGATATGCGGAAGCAACCGGCTCGCTTCGAACCAGCGCCCTTGCGTAGCTCGTCAGGCTGCTTGCCGGGAAGAACTCATCTTCCTCGAGCTTCTTTGGCAACGCCGACAATACCTGCTCATAAATTCGCACAGCCTCGCCGTCCAAACCCCACGCCGACAGTTGCACGGCGATGTTTACCTGGGCTTCAGAAGTGGCATTCTTCTTTGCCGCCAATGCCTGACGAATAATCGTAACCGCTTCATCGCGCTGGCCCTGTTGCACCTGAATTCTCGCGACTTCGACGAGCCACTGCGGATCGCGGCCCGCGAGCGTCCAGCCCTGCCGCAGAGTCGCGATCGCTTCATCGTAGCGTCGTTGACGCGCCAGCACCGATGCCAATGTGAAACGCAGGTCAGACCGCTGAGGTTCGTTCAGAACCGCGATTCTGTACTGCTCAGCAGCGCCGGCAAGATTACCCTTTCTCTCGTAGATTCGAGCAAGTACCAACTGCCAGCGATAGTTCTTATTCGCTTCTTTCGACAGTTTCTCGTAGTAGCCGACCAACCGCTCGGTCAACTCGTGCTGCTCGGCGTAATCGATCGCAGCCGCCAGCTTATCCGCGTCCTCCGGAAAGCTGTTTATGATTTCTATGTGTTGATCGACCGCCTCCTGATACTTGCCAAGCGCATTCAGCGTGCGAATCATCCCCACGCGCAGTTCTGCAAGCCGCGCTTTTGTTTCATCGGCCTCCAAACCGGCTCCCCGAGCCTCTTTGAAGGCTTCCTGATAAAGCGCGGCAAGATCGTCAAGCTTCTTCTCAGCGCCGAGCGTGCGGGCCAGTTCGGTAAATACTTCGGTGTCGGATCGGTTCTCGTTGTAGAAACTTCGCAGCGTCGCCTCGGCGTCGGCCAACTTGTTTGCGTCGATTTGCTTCCGCGCGAGCAACAGCGCGAAGCTGCGCCGATTCGTACCAAGCGCCCGAGCCAATGTGCGTTTGTAAAGATCGAGCGATTTATCCAGGAGACCGGCTCGCCAGTAGAACTGCGCCGATTCTTCAACGACTCCGACATTAGTCGGATAGTCGCCCACAAGTTTGTCGATGAGCGCAATCGCGCCATCGACCTGGCCGTGACGTTCCATGAACGCCGCAAGCTGCAAGCGATACATCATCGCTTCGCGCTCGTCGCGCGCAATGGCCGAGAGCCGCGCGAGGACCTGTTGCTCATCTTCGGGGCGAAGGATTTCGTGAAACAGATCACGGACGGATTCAAGGAACTCGACGTCGTTTGATCGGGACACCTCGGTGCGTAGCATCGCCAAAGCATCAGCTTGATGCTCTCGCTCTGCCTGGTAATCTGCATAACCAATGATTAACTGCCAGTTTGACGGGTCGGCCGCGCGCGCCCGCTCGCACGCAGCAGAAATCTTTTCCGCCAATCCCGCTCGTCGAGAAAGCTGCGCCAATCGCTTCGCGCCAGTGTCACGCCCGTCGCCCGGTTCTGAAAGAACCTTCACGTATTCAGCTATCGCCGAGTCAAAATCATCCTTCCCTTCGTAGACCGCGCCCATTCGGTATGCGTAGATGTTTTGATCTCCGGTCACACTGCGCAGCTCTTTGAACACGCGAACCGCTTGATCGAATTGATAGTAGTCCCAGAAAACCGTGGCGACTTCGAGGTAGGTGTTCCGCTCGCCGGGTTCAATCGCGATCAGCTTGTCCCACTGCTCCCCGGCCCGTTTGAAGTCGCCCATTTGAGCGTAAACTTCTCCAGCCTTTATTCGATAGCTGTGATCCTCGGGATAGATGGCGGCCATCTGCGAGGACACTCGAGCTGCTTCTTCGTAGAGCTTGTCCGACTGTTGTCCAAACGAGCGAGTAAGGTCGGCCAGTCGATCGGCGTATTGCGGCTCACCCGGATATAGCGCCACAAGCTGCCGATATGCAGCCAGCGCCTCGTCGTGATGTGACAACCACAGCGAAGCGTCGGCGGAGAAAACGGCATAAGCCGACGCCGACCTGCCGGGTGGAGGGGCTGAAGAGCCGAGGGGCGGAGGAGAAGAACCGGCAGCGCCTCCGCTCCTCCGCGCCTCTGCTCCTCCGCTCACACGAGCCTTAGCGTGTCGCTCGCGCAAAGTTCCCTGCTTCGACAGCCACGCAAGATACGGCTCTCTAATCGATCGGTCCGCGAAGTAGTAGTCCGCCGACAGCTTTTCCCATCGCGCGCGATCGTTCTTTTCGAGATAAGTCAGCATTCCTCGCACGAAAAACAGATTCCGAGGGAAATGATTGTGCGCGTAGCTGTACAAATCGAACGCGAGCTGTTCATCCCAATTCAACTCATCGCCCGCAGCCGTCGCACCGTAGCCGGCAAAACGCAACAGGTACTCGGTGATCTCATCTTCATCGAAGACGTCGATCAGTTGTCGCGAATACTTCGACAGTTCCTTGCCGCGTTTTTGTCTCACGTACCATCGCGCAAGCCGGTGATACCACGTGTTCGAATCGAATTGTTTGATCGCGGAGTCGTAAGCTTTCAACTGCTCGTTGATAAGCTGAGCTTCACCAAGCCATCTCAAAAATCTTTCATAGAGACCTTCTTCGCCGGGATGTTTTTTTATCTCACCCCAGAAGAAAGCAACGGTCTCCGTCTTCTTTTCGTCTGCGGCAAGAGACGACACGTAACGCTCGAGCACGCTGCTGTACGTTGGGCCTCGCGTGCTTTCAGCTTCGGAGGACTGCGAATCGACATCGGTTACTTCTGAATCGGTGTCACTGTCGTCACGTTCGTTAGACTCAGGCTTGTCGACGGTTGGATCGTAAGTGTCGCTGTAAGCTTCGATGTTGTAGCGGATCCTGTCGATTAAATTATCAAACTGAGGTGTGATGCCGTAGCTCCAGTGCTTGGGCGAGACTGGCACGAGCGGCGATCCCTTCGGCCGATTGCGCGCCAGTCGATCGAGCAATTCAGCAAGCACCGCGCGCTCGCCATTACGATCCTTCAACGCGACGTACGAGTCGGCGATGCGCAGCGAAACATCGGCGTAACGAGGCGAGTCGGGATACAGCTTTTGAAATTCGCGGCCGGCTTCGATTGCGAGCTTGTGTTCGGAGAGCGCCGAAAACACATTCACGATTCCGAGATACATTTCGGGAAGATGTTTCGAAGCGGAATATTCCTGCTTGAACGATGTGAATATCCGGTACGCAAACGCGCGGTTGAAGTAACTCGCGGCCGCTTTCTCCTCGGTAGCAAACTCTTGAGTAGGATTGCTTCCCGAAAGAATCAGCGAGAGCACGCCGTTCATGAAACCGGGATGTTGATCGACCTGAGCCACATCTCGATAGAAGGAAAGGTCGCCTCCGGCAACGCGAGTCGGCGTGCCCGCCGCGTCGAGCACAACTTTGAACAAACGATAGAGCGCTTCTTCGCGAGACTCGCTTCCAGAACGAAGCCCGCCAGCGAGATAGAACGTGTAAAGGTAACGGGAGGCCTGATCGTATTGGCCAATCGAAGTGAACAACTCAGCTACCGTTTCGAGTTCGCCTGCCGGCCAGTTTGAGCGAAGGCTGTCCGCTTGCGGCGTCTTCTTTCCTGCTCGACGATCCTCGAGGTCGAGCAATAGACGAGCCGCCTGATTGTAGCTCGCTTCGTAGGATAGAGTACTGAACAAGCGGCCTACCGTATCGAGGTCGGTTGCACCCGATCGCACTCGCTCCTGCAGCGCTCGGCGAACGATGCGATAGCGGCCGAAGCGCCTGAGCAACTCGTAGTAGTCGCCCGAAATCGCTAGCGGCCAATTCGGATTGAACGCCGAACCATAAACCTGTTCGGCGGCTCGGCGGTCTCCGGTCGTCTCGTAAATCTGCGCTCGAGTCTTCAGGAAATAAGCAAGCTCGGCGGGAAACTCCGGCTGATGAGAAGTCAGCACCGAAAGCGCATCTTTGTATTGCTTCGCGAGCTGAAGCTCTTCGACGTAGTCTTTGATCGGTTGAATGTTCGATGGGTCGGCGGCTACGAGCTCAGCAAAAAAGTCGGCCGGCTTGAATTCTTTCAATGAACGCGTGCGAACCAGATCCGCGGCGCGCTTATAAATCGGAGCGCGCTCTTTTGGCGTCAAAGTCTTTGCCAGTTCCTGAAGCGTTCTGACTTCGTCGGCGAACCGGGCTCGATGATGATAAAAGTTCGCAAGTCTTCGCAATGAGTCAGGCGAGTGCTTGCGAAGGTCGGCATACCTGGTCATCTCGGTTGCAGCTTTGTCGAATTGGCCGAGTCGATCAGCGAGCTGCGCAGAATTCAGGTGAAGCCTCGCGTCCTTCGGATATTCGGCGAGAAGAGCATCGACTCTTTCAAGAGCAACCGAGTAAGGTCTGGCCACTGAAGTCTGCGTACCGAAGAACTCTTCATTGGTGTAGAGCGCTTCGTCCACGAGATTCTGCGGCGCGCGATTTAGATCAGCAGGTCGAATCGACCGAGACTGAGCAGTCGCATTTCGCTGGTGGATTGTCCCTCGCTTGCGAGTCGACGCTTGCCTCGATGATCTTTGTCCCGCTCGTTTCTGCGCAGTTATCTTCTTTGCGCTGACGAACGTCGCAAGTCCGATTGATGTCGCTGCAAGTAGCACAACCCCAAGTTGGAAGAGTCGTCTCTTCACAAGAACCTCCGAAACCTTATGGATGACCTAACGACGCCGAAGCCGATACGTCTGCCACTCGACCCAATTCCCGCATCGTTCTTCCTCACAACGATGTGGGTAGTCCTGTTGAACCATGAAGTCGGCTTGCATCTGCGCTTTATCTAGGCGACCCTCGGAATCAACAAAGACATCGGCATCAAGACCCTGTTGAACGTCCGAGAACGAGGCCCTGTACATGTCTTGTCCTAGGGTTCGAACCCAGGCCATCACGATGCTACCGTCCACTCTGTGCATCCTCGAGAAAGGCGGAACGTTCTCTAGCGGAGAAGTAAAACGTAGCAGAGTCTGCTGAAGAGCTTGAACCGTTTCGGGATTCAAGCCCGGTGCGTTGCCAAGGAACCGCGAGAAGTGAGTTGCAAAGTCAGTCCTCACCTTCGCGAAGGCACGACTCTCTCGAGCTTCAGCACGCACCAATTCCAGAATCTCCTCCACCATTTCTGGAACTTCGCGTCTCTGCTTAGGCGTGTCGTCAGCGGGCACTCCACTAAGGTCCCGTTCCAACTTTTGCCACCACTGTTCGAACTGCTTATCGAGCCGATCATTTGTCACGCTTTCGCCTAGCGCTTGATTTAGCGCGTGCATCACGCGGAGTGTTTCCTCCTTCTCTGCTTTCACACTTTGAAAGAGAGAGAGAGGTCCTTTTAGATCGGTTGATTCCAAGCCCAACAAGAAGGGACACACAGCTTTCTCAGTCTTGTCGAGGGCTTTGTACAAAGCACCAGCCTCGAACGCTAGCCAAGGGGCCTCGCGATTTTCCGGAGTGACGCAAATTATCGCGAAACTGGCTTGGCCCAACTCCATAGCCAGCTCAGCCGTCCATCGGGATCCCTTACTGATGTCTTCTTCCGACATCCAAGGGTCCGCCGCCTGAATGACGTAAGGAATCCATTCGCGAAGAGCCAGAGCGACCGCTCGGCTCCTTTCCCGCGACCATCCAATAAACACCTTCATCCGTTAACTCCTACTTCAGTGGCTGGACGCGTATCGGCGTGCTGATAGAAAATTCGCGGCCATTAGGAATGACGCCCATTGCATGCGAATGGAACGGTTGGTGTACACTCTCGTCGAAAGGAGTCAGAACCATGACCATTGTCTTGAACGAAGAGGAAATCGAAGCCCTGCCAATCACCATCGATCCCGAAATCGTTAGCGGCACGCCGGTGTTCCGAGGTACTCGTGTACCCATTGATGCCCTCATCAACAATCTCGAAGATGGCCTCACGCTCGACGAGTTTCTGGACAACTTCCCAACCGTGGCTCGTGACCAAGCCATTCAAGTCCTCGAATTCTCAAAAAACACTCTGCGTCGGCTGACTGCCAAATGAACATTCTCCTCGATGAATGCACGCCACGCGCGGTCAAGAAGCGGCTTTCTCATTTGGCAATTCGCACCGTCCAAGAGATGGGCTGGAGCGGTGTAAAGAACGGCGAACTGCTCAAGCTTGCAGATCAGCAGTTCGACGTGTTCATCACTACCGACAAGAACCTGCGCTATCAGCAGAATCTTGGTCGCGTAAAGCTCGCCTTTGTGCTCCTTCCCACTAACAGCGTGCCTGTTGTGATAGCGGTGCTTCCCCAAATCGAAGCAGCGCTCAAGACAATTCATTCGGGAGACTTCGTCGAAATCCCGATGCCTTGAACATGCCGATACGTCCACTTAGGCTTCAAACATCCTTCCCAATCTCTTAGCCACCACCGATCACTTCCACCACTAATTCCACCGCGCTTGAATTGTGCGCGAAGTCTTCCGCCGTGATTTGAATCGTGTAAGTCCCCGACGGTAATCCGTCGGGTATCATCAGATGACCGATGTTGGCCTTCGCCTTCGCATCCCAGACCACAGGCACCGGCAACGATCCGAAGATGCGAGCCGCGATCACTCGAGTGTCGCTGTCCGCGTGAACTGTAATCATCAGGTCCTCGCCTGCGTGAGCCATCGTCTGGTTGAGCGATGCCTGAAGCCGCGGCGGCCGGCTGTCGATTACAAAACTCTTTTGCTCCTGATATGCATGTCCTTGCCGGTCTACGAGCACGAGCCGGCAGTGATAGACGCCATCGACCATTTCACTCGGCGCCACAAAACGTGTCTCCCAAACGTCATCGCCTTTGATATAGGTCATCCTCTTCGTCAGTCCGAAGGGAAAGACGGCCGTCACTTCAACGATCGATTCGTCCGCGCGAACTCGAAGCACTGGGTCCCCGGGACGAATCACTCTCGGTCGAAGCAATGAGCGCGGCGCCGCAAGAAACGATGTGTAAGGAGTAACGAACTTATATTTCTTGGATAACGCGATGATCTCGTCGATCGCCTCTCTTGTTTCACCCTCGAGAGCGATTTGCCTGAGCAACGCATCGACGCGCGCGCGAGCCCACATTCGCGGAATGTGTGGATGCGAATCGTCGCGCTCGGGCAGATCGATTTGCTGCGTCAGTCTTACCGGCTTGCCCGATTCGTTGCCGGTGAGCGTTAGCGATACGAAACCCGGCCGCTTGTAGCGGCCCACGAAAGACAGCCTCGTTCCGTCATAAGCGGTCGCATCGTAGTCCGGATAGACTTGATAGAAGTTGGACGCATCGCTGTTCTGAAGCTTCAAAGAGTCTATGGGGTCGCGGCCAACCTTGCTCACAAAGGATTTCAGCTTGAATGAAAGTTCATCAGTCTCACGAGTCCAATCGAAGTAGCCTCGCGATGCGCGCGCAAGCTCGCCAAGCAGTCGAATGTTTGTGTCGGCGCCAATCCCAAAAACGTAAAGCCGGGCTCGCGCGCCCGAGTCATTCGATTCTTGGAATCGATCGACGATCGCCTTGGTGCGCGTAGTCGCAAGAGTCGAGTTGCCATCAGTGATCATCACGATCGAGCGCTCTTTCTTTGAAGGCATCGCCTTCGACAATTGCGACGCGCGATCGAGTGCCGTTCCCAAATCAGTTCCGCCCGACAAATAGCTCGATTTGATGAATCCAAGCGCGCGCTCAATCTGATCCGATCGCGCATCGACCGGACCGTTGTTGAATACTGCAACGTCGTCGTTGAACAACATCAGGTTGAAGTTGTCTTGAGGAGTGAGCGAACGAAGCAGTCCTTCCGTAGCTTCGTAAGCGCGATCGAGTTTTTCGAATTGCATCGACAGTGAAGTGTCGAGCATCACCAAAATCGATCGAGGCGGCGGAGGTGCGGTCTCCCCGGGCGCCCGGCCCGCTTCATTGAAGACTGTCGCGGCTTCGAAGTAGCCGTCCGGTTCACGCTCGGCCAATCGCGGGTCGCGAAGCTCATCGGCGGTTATTCGTTCCGGTGCGCGATAGGCAAGGAACTCTAACGCAGTGCCTTTGACGTTCAGACCGTAGCTAAACGAAAAATCCTCGCTCAGTTGAATGTTGCTCGCCTCGAAGCTTGCCGATTTGTGTTGTGGAGTGTTGTCGATGAAACCAAGCCCAAATGTCTTGCTCTTGATATCGAGTTCAGTCATCGGCACTCGGCTGTTGATTTGTAACCGCAGTTCCAGATGTCCGACCGATTGCGTCCCGTACTCGCCGGGTTTGAAGGGAAACGAGAAATAGGATTCCAGGTTGTCGACCGAGAGCGCTTCGGTGTATTCGAGCTCCAAACGCTTCGTGCCGTAAGCGGGAATAGGCGCGACCTGAACGGTAAAGGCAGTGCTCGCGGTGTCATCGCGTTCCTGCTTCATGAGTCCGGGATCAATCGATTGCAGCGCGAGGTCTTTGTAGATCTCCTCCGCGCGACGTTTCTCGAGAATCACTCCGGGAATTCGCACGTCTCCATCCCAAACGGCGAAATCAGATATTGAAGCAGTTGTCGGTATCAGAAAGACGTAGCGGCCTTCTTGAATGTGATCGGTGTGATTGCCGAAGATCTGAACCACTCGAACGCGCGAGTATTGATTGTCGATCAGGACGTTCACAGTCATCTCGTCGAGCGAGAGAACTGAGGGATCGGGCTTCTCGGTGCTCGACGGAATGAGCACGCCGGACTGGGCATATGCAACGATCGAAGACAAAATGAGCAGCGTTCCAAGCGAAGCAGCTCGTGCCAATGCTGCCTTGATGCTAAACGCCCTTTCGCTCATAGGTCACCGAATGTTGCTGCTCAAATCAGATTACCCTTTTCTCAATTCGCACCAATCCATTCATTGTTCCTACATAAACGAATTGATGATCGCTCGTTATAGCTGTGACGTTCTGAGAAGCCAACCCCGCGCTGATGCGAGTCCAGCGGCGGTCGCGCGTATTATAAACCAAAAGTCCGCGGTCGCTAGTGCCGACATATAGTCTCTCGCCATCAAAGTGCATCGCGTTCTGATTCACGTCGAATTTTCCCGACTCGTCGCCGAAGTTCAGCCACTCTCCGGTCGGCAACAGCGCATCAACTCCTCCGCCGTTTGTGCCCACATAAAGCGTGCCGTCCGCTTCAGCGAGCGCCGTCACCCAATCATGTGAGAGCCGCGAGTTCGAAGTCTTGTAGGTGCGAACGACTCGGAGCCCTTCAAGCTCGACAAGCCCGGCCAGACTCCCGACAAACAATCGAGAGCCTACTGACGCCGACGTATAAAGATGATTGCTCGCAAGCCCGTGAAACGCCGTGATCGAACGCGCTCGACGACCGGCGATTTCTGTGAGACCTCCGGCTGTCGCTATAACTACCGACCTTCCGCCCGGCTTTTCTGAAGAGCCTGCGGTCGAAGTCATAAGCAAACTTGAATCAACATCGGCGAACGTGACGTGAGCGACCGAATCGTTTATCAAACCACCCTGCTCGCGAGTGACGACCGTTTGCTTCAAGCCATCGCCAAAAACCACGAGTCCCCTCGAAGTAGCAGCCATCATCTTGTTTTCACTTCGATCGAACGCGAGGTAATTGATCTCACGAACGCGGTCAGTTTCAATGTGAGTAAGCCGCTCGGTGGTTGCAGGAGACAGCAGATCGATTCCCCGATCAAAGTAACCGACCCACAGCTTGCCCGAGCCATCGCCGGCGAGCGAGGTTATGTGACCCGCAGTCAGCACGTGGTCATGGATTAATGATCCGGCTACCAATTCGAATCCGGGATGGCTCGCTCGCTCGCCGCGAATGAACGCGCCTTCTGTTGTCAACGCCCATAGCTCGCCGTCTTGCACAGTCACCGTAGCCGGAATAGCAGCGGGCAGGCCGGCGACTTCTGATAGGTCTTCAGTTCGCGAGTCGCTTGATTGACTCGGTTGACCCGCGGTGAGATCGACGATTCCTCCGTTGAAGAGTCCCGCCCACAAGTGGCCGTTGCTGACGGCGAGCGATGTTATGTTCGGGCGATTGGAGAGCGGCTTGATCTCATTCGAATCGGTCAACGTAACAACTCCGAAGTCGGTTGCTACGACAATAGTCGCTGAATCGAGATTCGGCGTAGTTGTCAGTCCGGTGATATGCGGCGACGGAAGGCCGTCGGTGGAGGTCATGTGCTCGACGTGACCCTCGCGCCAGAAGTAAAGTCCGTCGTCCTGAGTGCCAACATAAAGGCGCGACGCGAAAGGAAGCAGAGAGGTCACCCGGCTGAAATCGGCTCCTGGAGCCGAATTGAAGCGACGGCTGAATCGCTGGCCGTCGTATTCGAACAACCCGCCGTCGAGGGTCCCGATCAGGAGCTCGCTCGCAGTCGAGGTCAAGACGGTGACGCCGGCAGCTTTCGGTTTTACAAACCGGTATGCGACGAAGTTGTTTCCGTCAAACGCGATCAAACCGGCGCTGGCGGTCCCTATAAAAAGTCTCTCTCGAAACACGACAAGCGCAGTAAGGTCGTTTTCAGGCAGGCCGTCGAATGTGGTGTATCGCCGCTTGACCTCACCGCTGTTGTCGAGCGCAATCAAGCCGCCGGAAGTCGCGAGGTAACGCAAACCGTCAAAAGTGGCGACCGCTCGCACATCGGAGGCGTTTAGGTAGAGAGTCAACCCATCAGTCGATGGCGCGCGCAGGGCGCGCTCTTCAACATTAACCCGTGTTGCTTCCGCCTGGCGCATACGCTCGCCGGCGATGCGCCGATCGAGTTGCACAATATAGATGATGGCGGCGCCGATCAGTATTAGCAGCGCGGCTGCGGCGATGATCCAACTTGCGCGCTTTGCTCGGAGATTGTGAATGAAGACCGGCATCGAATTCTTCCGGTGACCTTAGATGCTCTTAAATAAAAAACGATTCGCGAAAGTAATGAGTGATTCGTGATTCGTGATTCGTGATTCGTGATGCGTGAGCGGGAGGGTCTAACCTCCGATCACGTTTCACTCATCACCTTTCACTCATCACATTTCACGTCTTTCTGGTCACGCATCACGTTTCACTCATCACTCTTTCTTTCGCGGTCCTGTCTTTCTTTCGCGGTTCTTGACAATGGAGCAGCGCAAAAATATAGTCAAGCAGGCAAAACCAGGATGTGCGGCTTCGATTTACCGCCCTCGGCTGAGCTTTTAGATTTCGTGCCCGGAAAACCTATTCAGGAAATCGCATTTTGAACCTTCCGAACGCGCTTACGCTGTCCAGAATTTTTGTCGTTCCGCTGCTGGTCGTGGTGTTGTTGACCAGGTTTCCGAGCGACTGGCTCGGAATACCCCAGCAACTTTTCGGGCTCGGCCTTTTCGTTGGAGCTTCGTTTACCGATTGGCTCGACGGATACATCGCCAGGAAACGCGGTCAGGTTTCGACGCTCGGAATATTGCTTGACCCGATTGCCGACAAACTGCTGATTTCCGCAGCGCTCGTATCTTTGGTCGAGAATCGACTCGCTCCGGCGTGGGCTATCGTGATCATAATCGGCCGCGAGTTCGCGGTGACGGGACTGCGGTCGATCGCCGCCGCTGAAGGCTTCACGATCAGCGCCTCGAAGAAAGCCAAATTCAAGATGCTCACGCAGGTGATCGCCGTCACTTTGCTGATCCTCGGAAGCGTGCCCGGCGGACCTTCCGGTCTGCAGCCGCCGAACGGGGTGAACTCCGAAGTGCCCTTCGCTTCATTTCAGGAGACCGGACGCGCCGTTGTAGCAGTCGCAAGCAAAGGCTCGATGTCGATCGATGACCTGCGAGTGCTTTGTTACGGCGCCGGGCGAGCGACTCTCTGGATCGTCGTGGTCTTCGCGCTATGGTCGATGTATGACTACTTCGTGAAGTTCTACGGGAAGGTTCGCGACCGCATAGAAGTTCGCGAGCGGCGGCGCATCAGACTACGTCGTCGCCGCAGAAAGAAAGCGGCGGCCGCAATGTTGAGTTCCGGAAGAGGCGAAAGTGTGAAAGGCTGAAAACTGAGCAGGAGCAAAAACGTAAGGACCGAGAAGGATCCTCAGTCGGTCATCCACGAGCCTAACATTCCAAAATTTCCAACCGCAGAGTGAGATTCAACAAAAACTCCCGTGTCGCGAAATTCTGTGTAGCTGTTTGCAGGTGGCAGCTTGTCTATGGCGGTGCGAGCCGCGTCTCGCTCCAATAATTCCGGTGAACCGTCTGTAAGGCGCATCAATTTCGATATGCCCAGCAGGAAACGGCCTGCAGCTTCCGCACTCGGATGATAAGAAATGATCGAAGCGTTCGAGGGACGCTTAGCGATGATCTCACGAAGCCGCTCATCGGTATCCGCGCCGTTATGTTGTGCACGTATTTCAAGCACGCGGACTATCTGATCTCGAGTTGCGAGAACCAGGACCCTGTCGATAAATGCCGCGGCGCGGCCTTCATCGCCTGATGACGTCATTATTTCGATTCCATCGTGCTGCTCAGTTGCGGCGGCGCCCCCCTTGCGGTTCACATACCGCGCGACGAACGGCTTGATCTTCTCAGCATCGTTTACAGCAAAAAGCATGCCTTTGGGGCTCTCATCTCCGAGGTTTACAATCGCGATCTCGGCGCCGAGAGCATCGCCTATTGAATCCGAAGAGCTCAGTCCGTACTGTTCCCGCAGGTTGATCACGAATTCTCGGAGCGCGACACCCGCTACGATGTCCAGCGCCGGAGACAGCCGTTTGAAAACTCGTTCGGGTAACTCGCCTGCTCGTTCGACGTTAAACAACGTGAGCGATTCCACGTCTCGCGGAACAAAGCCGAGCGACTCGAAACTGGCTCCTGGAGCCGCTTTCAGCGGCTCGCTGATCGCTTCAGCAACCACCGGCCGAAGCGATGTGAAATATTTTTCCGTAACGCTGCCAGCCTCAAACGAAGCGGAATAACAAACCCCGTCGATCGTCTGACTCGACAAATGCTCGATAAGATCGGAGATCGAGTTTGATGTTTCAGCCTCCGACGAACTGCGAGCGAACAAGAGAGGCGACAACTCGACTAGTTTGCGAATTCCGCTTGCCGTCAGATAACCGAAGATCGACGGCTCGTTCCCAACTACGCCGCGGGCGTTTTTCAGCGTCGAGTCCGACGCAAGCGAAGGTGCACGTCCAGCAACTGCGTCGAGACAGGATTTGATTGCGTCCACATGATTTGCGATCAGAATCACGCTTCCCCAGGATGCTGCGAGTAATTGACGGCCAGGCTCGGAGCTCTGGAAGGTGACCATCGCGGAGCCGCGATAATCTCCCGATTCTTCCGTAACCGAATCACCGAATATTCGTCGCGCGACGATCAGCGTGCGGTCTCGCACGAGTCTTGCTGCAGTCTCGGGACTCGAGTGAGTCTCAACGATCAACGCGAAGCGAGGTTTGATATGAAGATATACGCCTTCGTTTGTTTCACCAGCGTTTGAATCGATTCCTGTGACGGCAATAGCAAACTGCGCTCGGCCCGCGACCACTGCTTCATCGGGACCTAAACCGCTTCGACCAATCAAGTCGGTCACGAAACCGACCTGACTAAGCTGACTCGACAGACCAAGCACGGGGCCAAGCTCGCGCCAGGCCTTGGTGTGAGTCAAGCCATCGACCAAATCTGTCAGGCTGTCGATTTCAGCGAATGCGAGTGAGTCAGAGGGCGCGTAGCGATCCATCGACACGCGCGCCGGTCTGCGCAAAAGAAAAAAACCGCTGACTAGCAATGCCGCGATTACTATTGAAGCGCCGATGATCAGGTTCCTGCGAGTAAGTAGATCATCCTTCTTCATTCTGTTGAATGTAACACGAGCGGCGTAGGGCGGTCAGTGGCTGTGCTATAATCCGCGACGACAACCCCTCGAGTATCCCGCCCCGGGAAGCGATCGAAGTTGAACCAGGATGTCACAAATTGCTCTCGTTGCGGCAGGCGCACACCTGCCGCGCGAGGCGAGTGCATCTACTGCGGTCAGGCGCTGCCTTCAACGAAGATTGAATCTGCGCCCTCTCAACGAAACATCGAAACGGCCGAATATGCTTTCAACACGGTGCTCGATCCGGTTCACGATTCCGCGAGCGAGAGCGCGGCTGCGTTGGCTGCGGCCCTGCGACTTGATTTGGACGAAGCCGCAGGTTTTATTTCAGCCGGCAAGCCAATCCCGCTGGCGCGCAGTCAGACACGCGCTGAAGCAGAGATGATCGCCGAGCTTGTCCGAAGATGCGGATTCAAAGCCACTGTGATCGCAGACGAAGAGTTGAAACCCGAGCAGGAACTTCTTCGAGCGCGACACTTGTCGCTAACAGAGGACAAGGTTGAGATCTCGCATTCTGCGGGTGAGATTTCTTTAGCGAAAAATGATATCAGCGTCCTGGTGCTTGGCACGTTGAAGGACACGCGAATAGATTACATCGAAGGCATCAGCGCACGACGAGGCGGAGGCGTGCTCGACACTTCTGAATTCAGATCTGACGAAGCGGTGCTTGATGTGTATGGAACAAGTCTGGAGGAGAGCTTCCGAATCAAATCGGACGCGTTCGACTATTCTGGTCTTGTGACGCCGCTGTCCTTCAGAACGCAGGTGAACTTTGAAGCCGCGGCCTCGACGCTTCGGGCCGCTCTGCCCCAAGCGGTTTTTGATGATGAATACAAATCAATTCAACATTTGCTCGGGCGAGCCTGGCCCCAGCGAACTCGCAACGAAACGCGTGGCTTCAAGCGCACAGGTCTCGCTTTTCGCTCGGTCGCTGGAGCGAGCACGCTCAGCGACAATCGAGATCAATTCGAGCGCTATTCACGGCTAATGTTTTTGATTTCGCGGAAAAGACCCGAATGAGGCGCCGCCGAATTTCGAGGGTAAATCCTCAATTGATTTTTACAACAATGACCGACGTGTTGTCCGCGCCGCCCGCGGCGTTTGCTGCTACCACCAGTTCTTTTGCAGCAGTGTTCGGGTCCGGGTTCACCAGTAAAATATCGCGAATCTGGTCGTCGCCGAGCATGCCGTTCAATCCGTCGCTGCAGAGCATAAGCGTCTCGCCGTAATGAAGCGGTCGCCTGACAACATCGATATCGATCTGTTCATCGGCTCCAATCGAACGATAAATAACGTTGCGATATGGATGGCTTCGCGCTTCGGACCGCGACAGGTTTCCAGTGTTCACCATCTTCTGAACGAGCGAGTGATCTTCGGTGAGTTGTTCGAGTCGATCACCTGAAAGCAGGTAGCACCGGCTGTCTCCCACGTGAGCAATCGTCAGCACGTCTCCAACGACCATAGCGACAGTCACAGTCGCGCCGAGTCCTCGCTCTTTTGGATTCGCCGCAGCGTATGACATCACCTCGCGGTTGGCGGCGATCACTGCCTGTCTGAGCATCTCGGTAGTCGCCATCTCGTGACCATTCGCGATTGCCAGCCGCAAGCCGCCAGTGTGAGTCGGCGCGGCGATCTTCTCCTCGTGAGTCGATTTGAGCGAGGCCGAGATTAGTTTGTCAGTGACCCATTCGGCAACCGCACGGACGGTGACGCGAGACGCGACTTCTCCAGCGGCTTCGCCGCCCATCCCATCGGAGACGATGTAGATTCCTATCTGCGTCTGCACGGACTCGTAGTACTGCGTGAGGGTCAATGAAAGTACGCTGTCCTCATTCAACTCGCGCAACAAGCCAACGTCGGTGAAGTGACCGGATTGCAGGACTACCGGTAGATTCAAATCTATGAGCGCTTGACGAAGCGCGGCCACGCTCTGATAGCGGTCCGCAGGATCATCGGCGAGCGCTCGAGCCAGAAGCCGCTCAAAGTTTGGAAAAACGGTTGCTACGGGATAGAGACCCGCGACTTCGCCGGTGTTCGCACTCTCACCAGTGAGAAGAAACTGAAGCATTGCGCCGATCGAATAAACATCGGACCTGACGTCGTAGACGGCGCCCTGCGTGAACAACTCGGGCGCGGTGAATCCCCGGCTTGGATAAATAGGAGCGGCTTCAACCGGCGAGCCCGCTTGTCGCGCGCGATCAAACCCGATCAAGCGAACTCGCCTGTCGTGATCCATCACGATGCCGTAGGGCTCGAATCCGTTGTAGACCCACCCGCTCTCGTGAAACTTCTCAGCGTGCTCGCAGAGTTGCAACCCGATGGCGCGCGTTTCCTTCTCATCGGTTTGATCGAAATGTCCAACGGCTCGGCCTCGAATATGCTCGAGGATGATGTAAGCGTTATCGCCTTCGACTAAATGCTCCACCGGTTTGAACAGACCGAATCGTTCGAACGCAGGCGCCGCGTCTTCGAGTGAACCTGAAACTCCCTCGTCCTCGCCGGCTGCCGTGGGCGAGCCGGCCAGTCCACCGTAGCCGATTTGCTGCTGGACGATCGTGTGGCGCGTTGAAGCCGAGCCCTGAAGGCTTGCGTCATAAGCGTTGTAGGTCGGCGAAGACCACAATAGCGAATGCACCACAAAGCGACCGGCAATGACGCCGCCAGGCTCGATCGGTTCTGGTGCAGCGGGTGGTTCAAGCAAGGCAGAATCGAGCTTCGCGCCGCACGTTTGACAGAATGCCGCGTCGCTCTCGTTGCTTGGCGAGCCGCAATTCGGACAAGATGCTTCTATGCGATTGGATCTCTCTTCCATATGAAAGTCTTTTAGGATAGCACAGGCAAGCTGAGAGTTTGAATCTGCATTGTGTGTGGGGTGTGATTAAACGTGGGACTTCGACCCTGCGCCGCTCATTAACACCTGAATTCATCGAGGTGTCGGGGAGTTAGCACCAGTGACTGTGACTGTTTCAACAGTTTTGCCGTCAACCTCGTAAACCGTTGAAACGGTTTCGCGGACATCTCAGTTCACGACATCCAACTGAAAGTTGGGTGTTAATCAGAACAGAACCTGCAGTCGAATTAGTAGGTCGATGTCAAGAGCACGCTTTCAGACAAGTCCCACTTTTAATCACACCCATGTGTGCGAGTCATCCTTCCGCGACCGCAACCCAAGCGGGTTAAAAATATTCCGCATCCTTAACATCATGCCGGGTCGTATTTCTTTGACAGAGTTTTATCGCGCTCGTTATCATTCATCTTAAGGCTCCCTTGTTAATAGTCAGGCTTGCGGACACGTTTTGGCTAATGTGAGAGATAGCGCGAAATTTTCTTATCGTAAGGTGAGCGGAGGAAGCGAACATAACCGACTTTTTTTGAACCTCTTCCAACGCAAGGGCGTACAGAGAATTCGGTTGACATTCGCACTAACATTCGGAGGCAATCCTTTCAATGCAGCTTAAAGCAAGTCGTAGGAAAAAGACTGTAATCATCGCGGCGGTCGTAGTCGGGCTCATCGCCATCGTCATCCTGTCGAAGGCCGTCCAGAAAAAGGAAGGCGAGCCGGTTCAAGTTGGAAAGGTTGAGCGCAAGGCGAAGCTTGAATCGAAGGTGACCGCATCGGGCGACATTCGTCCCGTGAATTTGTACAACCTCACCGCGGAAGTGCCTGGTCGTGTCGAACAGATCTTTGTGAGCGAAGGCGATCCGGTCAAGAAGGGTCAGCCTCTTGTGCGCGTCGATCCGACGCAATCGAGCTTCGCAGTGACCGCGGGCGAAGCTTCAGTGCGTGTTTCGCAGGCTGATGCCGCGAATCAGGAAGTCGCTTTGCGGCAAGCGGAGAATAACGTTAATCAAACGAAGGCTAACGTCGCTTCCGCTGAAGCCGACCTCGAACGCAACAAGTCCGATCTTGCGAACGCCGAGGCCGAATACAACCGCTATCAACAACTGATTGAGAGCGGCGTCGTGAACAAATCACAATTCGACGCGGTGAAGTCGCGCTTCGAACAGGCGCGCGCCGTGGTGAACGCGCAGCAAGCTCGGATCAATCAACTGAAGGTTCTCGTGCATGACGCGGAACTCGGCATCGATCGGGCTCGCGCCGCTCTCAATTCAAGCGAGCAACGAGTCAAGCAGGGCCAGGCGGATTTGGCCCGCCAATCAGACCAGCTCAAAAAGTCGACAAGATATTCGCCGATCGACGGTGTTGTTTCGAGCTTGCCGGTCAAGGTCGGCGAGTACGCTTTGGCTAGTTTTTCAACGACGCCGCTGATGACCGTGGCCGATATGTCGCAGATAAATACTGAAGTCAAAGTTGACGAGACGGATATCGCAGACGTGCAGGTCGGCCAGAAGGCCAAAGTAAAAGTCGACGCGTTAGGCGACGTTGAGATCGAAGGCGAGGTCGTTGAGAAGGGCGCATCAGCAATCACTCGCTCCGGTCAAACGATCGCTCAGTCGGCCAACACGCAGGAGGCGAAAGATTTCATCGTCAAGATCAAGCTCAACCCGATTCCGGCGGTGCGCGAAAAGCTGAGACCCGGGATGTCTTCCACTGCTGTTATCACTACGGCGACCGTTGATGGTGTGTTGACGGCTCCATTGCAGGCGATCGTGCCCCGTGAAGCGCCGAAGGACCAGCAGCCCCAACCGCCAGCGGACCAGGCAGCCGGCGGCAACACCGCGAAGAAGAAAGAAATCGAAGGCGTGTTCGTGTTAGGAAAGGACGGCCGCGGTCACTTCACTCCGATTACAACCGGAATAAAAGGTGAACAGGAGATCGAGGTGAAAAGTGGATTAAATGAGGGAGACGAGATTATCACCGGCCCTTACAAAACCCTGCGGACTTTGAAAGATGGGGATCAGGTGAAGCGAGAAGCAGCGCCAGCGAAGGTTGAAACGAAGAGCTAGGGCTGGATGGGGGACCAACCCGAAAACAATCGAGGCAAGGATATGATGATCGAAGAAGCTGTGCTCGACAAGGAATTGGCCTACCTGGATGTCGGTCCGGGACTCGACAGCATCATACGAACCGATGACCTTTGGAAAACCTACGTGATGGGAGCCGAGGAGGTCCACGCTCTGCGCGGCGTCTCCTTCGACGTTCAGCGCGGGGAGTACCTCGCGATTATGGGGCCATCAGGTTCAGGGAAATCCACGCTTATGAACTTGATCGGTTGCCTCGACACTCCAACCTCGGGGCAGTACTGGCTCAACAGCAAGCTGGTTTCCGAGATGGATGATGACGAACTCGCGTACATAAGGAACAAAGAAATCGGTTTCGTCTTTCAGACTTTTAACTTGCTGCCTCGCGCTACTGCTCTTCACAATGTCGAGTTGCCGTTGATTTATAACGGCACGCCTCGAAAGGAGCGGCTCGAAATGGCGCGAGTGGCTTTGCAGCGAGTCGACCTTTCCGACCGAATGAATCACAAGCCGAATGAATTATCTGGAGGTCAGCGTCAGCGAGTCGCGATTGCCAGAGCGCTGGTGAACAACCCGTCGATTATTCTCGCCGACGAGCCAACCGGGAACCTGGACTCGCAAACCTCTGAAGAGATCATGCGCTTCTTCGGTGAACTGAACCTTCAAGGCAACACGATCATCCTCGTGACTCACGAGCACGACATCGCCGAGCACGCTCACCGAGTGCTTCACATTCTGGACGGACGCATCAACCTCGACGAGCGGAGATAACGTCGGCGACAACTTTCACTACTATCTATAAGCCTGGGCAATAGTGCCCGGGCTTTTTGCTTTTCGGCTGCGACGACAATGAGGACCGCTCCGCCCTTCTAAAAATCCTGCCGGTTGATATAATCCGTTCGCTGTCGATCGATTATGAACAAATTTATTGAAGCCGCTGCGATTGCGATTTCTTCTATAATGTCCCACAAACTGCGCTCGTTCCTGACTCTTCTCGGAGTCATCATCGGCGTCGCGGTTGTCACCGCTGTGGCTACCGTGATTGAAGGCGCCAACGCTTACATTAAAGACAAAATCGCAACACTGGGAGCCGGCGTCTTCAGTTTGCAGAAGGCGAGCGTCACCAGCTTCGGCGATTTTCAAAAGTTTCTGGATGCCTATCGAAGAAACCCGGATTTGACCCTCGATGACCTTGCGGCGTTGCGTGAACAAGTGACGCTCGCTGACCAGATCGGCGCTCAGGATGGAGGCTCGCAAGCCATCACTTACGGAAACGTTTCGCTGGACAATGTAGGAGTGCAGGGAGTGACGCCGAACACGCTGCTGCTGTCGAGCGTCGAAGTAGATCAGGGCCGCTACATAAACGACTTCGACAATGAATCACGCAAAGACGTCGCGTTTCTCGGCTCCGAAGTCGCGGAAGGATTGTTCTCACAACTGGACCCGATCGGCAAAGAGATAAAGATCGGAGGCAATCTGTACACGGTCATCGGCGTTGCGAAGAAACTGGGTTCGGTGCTCGGACAATCTCAGGATAATTTCGTTCAGCTTCCGCTTATGACTTTCTTCAAGACATTCGGCAGGCGAAGCTCACCAAGCTTTCGAATAATCATTCGCTCGCGGGCGGAGGTCCCGGCCGAGAAGGTTCAGGATCAGGTGCGGCTCGTAATGCGCACGCGGCACAAGCTCGACTACGGAAAGCCTGATGACTTTTCGATTGCGACCGATGAGGCTACCGAACAGTTGCTTGGGTCGATTGTGAATGTAGTAGCCGCCGTAGCTTTTCCAGTCGTCGGCATATCACTGGTCATCGGCGGAATTGTGATTATGAACATAATGCTGGCAAGCGTGACCGAGCGGACTCGCGAGATCGGCATTCGAAAATCTCTGGGCGCGACGCGACGCGACATACTGATGCAGTTCCTGGTCGAGTCCGCAATGATGTCCGGAATCGGCGGATTAATAGGCCTGCTTCTTGCGGTCTCCGGTATGGCGATCTTAAAACAATTTGTGCCGGTGCCGGTGGCGATACCGCTTTGGGCTCCGGTCGTCGCGATTGGAGTCTCGACTCTGGTCGGCGTGTTCTTCGGTTTGTATCCGGCAAATCGCGCAGCGCGCCTCGATCCGATCACCGCGCTCCGAGCCGAATAGTAGAATAGGGAGTGAAACTTGAGGACTGAAAAGTGATGCGTGAAACGTGAGGCGTGAGAGTCCGGCAGCGGTCAGCACACAAAGTCCTAACACTTACGATACCGTTTCACGAATTACGTTTTCACGCATCACTATTCACGAATCACGATTCACGCATCACGATTCACGAATCACGATTCACGAATCACGATTCACGTTTCATTCATCTCGCTCATATGCACCTACAAGAAATCGGCGAAAACGTTTTGATGGCGCTCGATACTTTGCGGACGCACAAGGTGAGGTCTGCCCTGACAATGATCGGAGTGATCGGGGGGACGATGACTGTCATTGCCATATCATCGTTCCTCACCGGACTGAGAGAATACGTGCTCGAGCAGACGAAACGGTTCGGCCCTGACATTGTCTTCGTCACCAAGTGGGACAACATCGGTATTCGATTCAGCCGGCCGTCACAATCGGAGCGATCCCGCAAGAACTTGACCATCGACGATGCTCGAGCGATTTCGGAGCTTCCAGCCGCCGAGAGCGTGAGTCCAACGGTCGTTGTCGGTTCATTCGGACCGGGAGGCAATCAGCCTGTCGTCAAGTACCGAGGCATCGAAGCAAATCGGCCTATAATCTTCGGAGTCTGGTCGAACTACGACGCAGTTCGGAATGTCTACATAAGAAGCGGGCGATTCTTTACTCAGTCCGAACAGGATCATCGCGCGCAAGTCGCCATAGCCGGTTACGCAGTTGCAGAAACCTTGTTCGGAGCGCTCGATGCGATCGATCGGGAGATCGAGGTTGACGGTAAAGTCTATCGAGTAATCGGCGTGATGGAGAAAGCTCCCGGCGGTCTCTTTGGCGGCGACCCGATTGAAGACCGGCAACTGCTCGTGCCGTTTGAGACGCTCAAGCGGGATCATCCGGAGATTGAAGACATTACTATAAATGTAAAATCCAAGCCTGATCAGTTCGGAAGATTGTACGATGAAATAACTGAGCTCATGCGCCGCCGGCGAGGCGTTCCCAACGACAAACCGAATGACTTCGGCATCAGCACTCCGGGCAGCATCTTTGAAGTGCTCGCGCAGTTCGCCGCGGTTGCGAGCTTCATCGTCTTTCCGTTGTCCGCCGCAGGCCTGCTTGTCGGAGGCATTGGCGTGATGAACATAATGCTCGTATCAGTGACCGAACGAACGAAAGAAATCGGAGTGCGGCGCGCGATTGGCGCCAAGAAAAGCGACATCATCTGGCAGTTTCTAACCGAAGCAATAACATTAACAGCAGTCGGCGGGTTGATCGGTATTTTTGTCGGCTGGCTTGTGAGCCTCGCGCTCAGACAACTGGCGCCGACTTTGCCTTCAGTCATTCCTTTGTGGGCTATCGTGCTGGGATTCGCGGTGTCGTGTTCAGTTGGCTTGATTTTTGGAATGTGGCCCGCAATGAAGGCCGCGCGGCTTGATCCCATCGAAGCGCTTCGATACGAATAGCGTCGCAGTTACTACTCGAGTACTAACTGATCGGTCCTACGGAGAACCTGGGGATTGTTTCGTCTAATGTGGAGCGTTGACCCGGCCGCTGAGTCATATTGTCGCAACGGCGTCCTAGTTTGTGACTACGTGATATCCGATCCGTTTCAACTCAGGCTGCGGTCCGGCTGACCATTGAATCTCGCCCGCGTCGTCAAGAAGCATAAGCATGCTGCATTCGAAGTCGGTGTTAGAGGACACGTACAGCATTGGTCTTATTCCGGCCGATGCCCGCTGATACAGCATCTCTTCAAAGAGATCTACCATATCGACTTTGTGTTGCGACCGCTCCGCTTCCAGGTTTGCAATCGTTTCTTTCACAGGGCGGCAAGGAGCAATCAGTGTGCCGCTTGTGGATCGACGATTTACAAAGCCTTATCAAGAAAGGAACCGCACTATCGATCAATTCAACATTCAGCCAATATCACCAAGTTGCGTATCGCTTACACACCCGAGCGAATTAAAATCATACCCTCGCTCGCACCGGGCGAGGCACGGCTCTCAAATTGGGACTACCCGAACATCGCGGCCCAACCCACTTTGATGATCACGAATACGGCCCAGAAACCGAACACGACCGTCGCGGCCTTGCCGGTTGTTATCTTGCGCGAGCCGGCAATCGCAGCGAAGCCGATCGAGAAAAGAATCAAGAGCCAGATCGTAAAGATGTCGAGTGAACCGGCAAGCGACTTAATCACGGCCGATGTATCCGAAGCCAGAAACGCGGCTAGATTAGTCGGAACGATACCGCTCGGCTGCGTTGGATCGATGCTGCGCAAACCTTCTTCATCTCGAATCATCAAAGACGCCATCATTACCAACGTTCCTACGATCCCTGTTGCCGCACAGCTCCAGGAGACAACCGAGAGAATCTTCTTGAAGGTTGTCTTCGCCTGAATGAACATCAATCCGAGCGCAAAGATGCCGGCAAGGACCACATAGAAAATGGGTGTGAACACAGCACCTATGATGGGGGAAAACTTAGCTATTGTCTTGGCGACCGTCACCTGTTGATCGAGTTGCTCAGGAGTCAACTGCTGATTTCTCTTTTCCGCCTGTTTCTTGAATTGCGTTCGCATGATCGTGTCCCAATCGGGATGCACGCGCCACGAAAAGAACAGCGTCGAAGCAAGCACTGTAGCGACGGCGATGATCATTGGCGCGATCCACGTCGGCTTGCGGTTAACATCGGCAAACGTTTCGCCGGGCGAGAAGAGCGTGCCGGTCAATCTCGAAACTGGACCGAGTTTGGCAGGCTCTTCGGCGGCGGGTTGTTCGTGTGGCGGCGGCGCCGCATATTCAGGTGCTACGTCGGGCGTCTGGTTTGCGGTAGTCTGATTTTCTGGCGAGCTCATTTTAGTTCTCTCCTGAAGGCTTCTCGATGATGAATTTCTGATCGCGGCTTCAACGCAATCCAAAATTCCCGCTGAGCCTACTATGTTTCTGCGGCTGGCGCAACCACCATGCACGCGACGAAATGACCGGGACTTGTTTCAACCAATTCAGGCTCTTCATCAGCGCACCGCGCTTCGGCGATCGGACATCGCGTGCGAAATCGACAGCCAGACGGTGGCTCAATCGCAGTAGGGATGTCTCCCTTCAATGGCAATCTCTGCTGTGACAACTCCGGATCGGGAATCGGTATTGCCGACAAGAGAGCGCGAGTGTAAGGATGCAGCGGGTTGTGAAAAATCTCGGCGCTCGAAGCTACTTCGACCAGCTTGCCGAGGTACATTATTCCGACACGCGTCGAAATGTGCTCAACGACTGAGAGCCCATGCGAAATAAATAAGTAGGTGAGGCCGAGTTGCTCCTGAAGATCCTGAAGCAGATTCACAACTTGTGCCTGAACCGAGACGTCCAGCGCCGACACGGGCTCGTCGCATACGATGAATTTCGGATCCAACGCGAGCGCCCTCGCGATCCCGATCCGCTGGCGCTGACCGCCGGAAAACTCGTGCGGATATCTGGACGCGTGCTCCGGCTCGAGCCCAACCAGTCGCAGCAACTCCCCGACTCGATCACGCCGCGCCGCTCTATTGCCGATGCGATGAATCGTGAGCGGCTCTTCAATGATCTGACCTACCTTCATTCGAGGATTGAGCGACGAGTAAGGGTCTTGAAATATGATCTGCATTTCGCGGCGCAATCGCCGAAGCTTCTCCGATGAAAGCGAGAGCAACTCCTGACCGTCAAAGCGAACTTCGCCCGAGGTGGGTTCTATCAGTCTGAGAATTGAGCGTCCTGTGGTGGATTTGCCGCAACCCGACTCGCCGACTAAGCCGAACGTTTCTCCGCGCCTGATAGTGAAGCTGACGTCGTCAACAGCCTTCACCACGTCGCGCCCAACGCCGAGCATTCCCACTCCGACAGGAAAGTACCTGGTAAGACTTCGCACTTCGACGAGGTTGTCGTTCTCATTCACCATTTCGATTCAGGTAGCAGCTCACCTTCATCCAGCCAGCTTCAACCGGTGACCCGAACGTTCGGGATGTGTCTTGCTCTCTTCTTTTCCAAGGTCTTGAAAACGGATACAGCGCGCGAGCCGGTCGTCGCCCGCATCAAGCAATGGAATATCGGCCTCAGTGCATTGGTGGATGACGTACGCGCATCGCGGGGCGAACTTGCAGCCGGACGGCAAGCGCAAGAGATTTGGCACAGTGCCTTCGATAGTCTGAAGCCTGCGTTGCTTGATTCCCTTCTCCGTCAGTCGCGGGACTGAAGCGAGCAGCCCTTCGGTGTACGGATGTCGCGGAGCGCGGAAGATCTCGCGCACCGGTGCTTCTTCGACGATGCGGCCGGCATACATGACCGCTACGCGATCCGCTGTTTCCGCAACGACTCCTAGGTCGTGAGTGATCAGCAGCATTGAAAGATTGAAGTCCTCTTTCAAACTCCGGAGCAAGTCAAGAATCTCGGCCTGGATCGTCACGTCAAGCGCCGTGGTCGGTTCATCCGCAATGAGAAGCTTGGGCTTGCAAGACAGGGCCATCGCAATCATCACGCGTTGGCGCATGCCGCCCGAAAGTTGATGCGGGTAATCCTTCGCGCGACGCTCGGCATCAGGAATTTTGACCCGCTTCATCATCTCTACCGTCTTTGCCCAGGCTTGTTTTCGCGACACGCCTTCGTGAAGCAAGATCGCTTCGGCAATCTGATCTCCGACCGTATAAACCGGATTCAGCGAAGTCATCGGGTCCTGAAAGATCATCGCAATCTCTCGTCCACGAATGCGTCTCATCTCGCGCTCGTCCAGGTTCATCACATCGCGCCGGTCAAAAATGATTTCGCCGGCGACAATTTTTCCAGGCGCCCTCACGAGCCTCATTATCGAGAGGCTTGTGACCGATTTGCCGCTTCCGGACTCACCAACCAACGCAAGTGTAGAGCCGAGCTTGATCGAGAAGCTCACGTCATCTGTTGCTTTGATTATGCCGGCGCGCGTGAAGAAATGGGTGCTGAGGCTTCTGACTTCGAGGATGTTTTCGGTCGTCAATCGATTCACTGAAAATCTTTCACCAGGTCGAGATTCGCCTTAAGCTCGATCGCGCGGTTCTTGACTATTTGCATTCGGCTGTCGGCGCGCATCGGTATGTACATCGTGCCGTCGAGCTTGTCATAAATGCTACTCAACAACTTGAATTCGGCATCTCGAAACTTCAACCATTGAACCTGCGCATCCTTAAGAGCGGGCTTGCCGTCCGCCCCGAGTCGCTTCATCAGCTCCGCGTAAAGCCGGTTCAATTCCTTGTCCCACTTTGCGTATGCTTCGCCAATGCAGTTAACCATTCCCGCCGTGGAGCTGTCCTTATCAAGGCATGCATCCAGCGACTTGTCTATCGGATGTTTTGCGGTCTCCTGCGCGAAGGATATCGAGCACATGGAAAACAGAATCGCGATCAAGTGAATTGCTTTTCTCATCGGTTCGAGCTCCTGCTCAGGAATTTTCACTCATTACTTGCCCCGCCATATTCGCCAAAGACAGCTCGCAAACGATCGGATATTTCTCCGAGCGTCGCGTATGCTTCGACTCCTCGAATGATGTGAGGCATCAAGTTTTCATCAGTGCGAGCCGCTTGTTCTATTTGCTCCAGGGTCTGGCGCACTTCTCGCGCGTCGCGGCGAGCGCGCACGCGATCGAGTCTTTCGACCTGCTGACGCTCGAGTTCAGGATCGATTCGCAGCAAGGGAACCGATGGCGAGACTTCCATTGTGAAGCGATTGACTCCGACGATCGTCTGCTCCCCCGATTCGACTTTGCGTTGGTACTCATAAGCCGCGTGTTCTACTTCGCGCTGAACGTAGCCCTTTTCAATTGCTTTCAACATTCCGCCAAGATCGTCGATTTTCTCAATATAGTCCGCGGCAAGTCTCTCAATTTCATTCGTCAAATGCTCGATGGCGTATGCGCCGCCAAGCGGATCAGCCGTGTCCGCAACTCCTGACTCATACCCGATTACCTGTTGAGTCCTCAACGCCAATCGGGCAGCGTTTTCAGTCGGCAATCCCAAAGCCTCGTCCATTGAGTTCGTGTGAAGCGACTGCGCCCCGCCTAACACCGCCGCGAGCGCTTGAACCGTTGTTCGAACGATATTCACTTCGGGCTGTTGCGCGGTCAAGGAAGAGCCAGCCGTCTGGGCATGGAAGCGCAACATCTGCGATCGAGGATCGCGGGCCTTGAATCGGTCTCGCATAATTCGCGCCCACAGCCTGCGAGCTGCTCGAAACTTCGCCACCTCTTCCAGAAACTGGTTGTGAGAGTTGAAAAAGAAGGCTATGCGCGGAGCAAAATCATCGACCGCGAGTCCGCGTTCGATTGCCGCTTCGACGTACGCGATCGCGTCCGCAAGCGTGAACGCAACTTCCTGCGCGGCGGTCGAGCCGGCCTCGCGAATGTGATAGCCCGAGATCGAAATTGTGTTCCATCGCGGCGCCTCGCGCGCGCAGTAAGCGAAGATGTCAGTGACGATTCGCAGGCTTTGCTTTGGAGGATAGATGTATGTTCCGCGCGCGATGTATTCCTTGAGAATGTCGTTTTGAACCGTGCCTGAAATCTTGCCGGCGCCGATGCCTTGCTTCGCGGCTACTGCGATGTACATCGCAAGCAGAATCGCGGCGGTCGAGTTGATCGTCATCGAGGTCGAAACTCTGTCGAGCGGAATTTGATCGAACAGCAATTCCATATCGTCGAGTGTATCGATCGCCACGCCGACTCTTCCGACTTCGCCCTGAGCCATCGGATTGTCCGAGTCGTAGCCCATTTGCGTCGGCAAATCGAATGCGACTGACAAACCGGTCTGCCCCTGCTCAAGCAAATATCGATAACGCGCGTTAGATTCAGCAGCGGACGCGTACCCGGCGTACTGACGCATCGTCCACAGCTTGCCTCGATACATCGATGCGTAAGGGCCGCGAGTATAAGGGAAGTCACCCGGATCACTCAGATCGCGCTCGTAATCCACCGCAGCGTCCAACGGAGTGAATACCGTTTTCATCTCGATGCCCGAACTGGTTTCGGCCTTTCCTTCAGCGCGTTCTTTTGTGCTCATTGCTTTCGGCTCGTTTGACGATCAGATTAACAAACCGCTGGTTGCTTGCCAAACTTGCGCACCGTCGCATGAAACGCGCAACAAGCAAAAATGATCATCGCTCCGACAAAGATCAATGAACGGTAGTCACACCATTCGGCTGCGGCTAGACCAACGACGTGTGGGCTCGTGAGATTGAAAATCGCAAACACAAAAAGTAACGCGGCGGTGATTGCAAAGCGCCCCTTGGGAGAGTTTCCGGCCTGGAAAAGCAGAACTGCAATCGGCAGCATCAAGATTACAAAATGCGACTTCCAACTGAGCGGAGATAACAAGACGGCGCAACAGAAAAAAGGCGCAATGCCCGCGAGCTCACTGCGGGCCCGAACGGCTGCCAGGATTGACAAAGCGATAAACACGATCGAGAGAATAAATGTTGTTGAATCCGATGGGCTCCGTGAGCTGTTCGAATAATCCCTGCTCGCCGATGAATCGTCGTCTTTGATCGATCTTTCAATCGCACCGCGCAATGATTGATTGCCGCTGTCCGCTAGATTAAAACCCTGCTCGTTCCGAATTGTCCGGTTGACGAATATCTGAAATTCAGAAGCCGACAAACCAAAAGGCAAGAAGCTGACAAACGTGACCGCCGCGAGAAGCGCAATGCACGCCGCAGCAAATTTCAGTCTAAGCTTCGCGATGTGATAGATCAGCAACACTGCAGGAGTCAGCTTGATTGACACGGCGAGTATGAGCGCGACCGCCGCCGCGGTCTTTTTTTGGCGGCAGAAGAAAAAAACATGCGCGATTGATAAGGCCGCGACAACAGTGTTGATTTGTCCGAGGCTGAATGTGTCCAAGACAAATCGGAACACGCCGATCGCGGCAAGCGCCGCGAATCCGAATTGCGTTGTCGTCAGTAAGTTCGTCGCATGGTGGTCATCATCCTTCAGCGCCGCCAACATCCAAATCGACGCAATGACCGCAGCAGCGCTGATAACGAACCAAATGTAAGCTGCAACGGGCAATGGAACGAGAGCGAGCGGAATCAGCGCTTCCGCTGTCAACGGAGGATACAGATACGGAGTCCATTCGCCGAGTGAATCCCGATAAGGGCTGTGGCCTTCGAGCATCTCGCGCGCCGCGTGATAGTAGACGTTGAAGTCGTTCGAATAGATTTCAGGATTTGTCCCGCTTTTTCGAGCAAAATAAAATCCGCTCGACAGAACCGCAACGCCCAGAAAGCTAAAGACAAATATTTTGACTTTGGAATCCAACGTGGTTTTCGTACTTGATGTTCGCATGACAATTGCTTCACGCAGAACTTTCGCGCCATCGAGTGACCGTTAGTCTTCAGTTAAGTCCCGTTCGCTACTTCAAAAACCTCGACATCGCCTGCTCGGAAAGCGAGGCTGAGCCATGCAGGAGGAACGAAGTTGTGCGAGATGGCTCGCTCGAATTCGCCGTAGACTACGTAGCTCACGCGTTGCTCGCGAAATAATCGGCGCGCATCTTCATCGCTCATTGCTCCGGTAAAGAAAGCGGAGACTTGAGCACCTTTTTCATCGCTGTTGATCGTCTGACCGTAGTGACCGAGGTAAACGCACAACCCGGTCATCGACGGAGCGAGATTCCCTGTCAAGTACGACGTGAATACTACGGCGTTCGGCTCGCTCGTCTTGCCCAACCAATCGAACGCCGCCACAAGATCGGTGGGGATGTAGCGTCTTGAGTCAACGGCAATGTCGCTGCGTTGCATCAGCAATTGTCCGGCGATGAACCCGATGTTGGTGATCGAGGCAAACAAAATCGTGCCGACGAGAAACGCCTTGCGCTGCATCGCTTCGCTGTGTTGAAACTTTGTATCGGCAATTCGAAAGATAGCGACTGCAGCCGCGATCGCCAGCGGCAATTGAATTCCCTCGACTAATCGTCGTTGAAAGTTGACCGGCGCATAAAGCAATGCTGCCTGGACCAACGTCCATATCAAAAGCATGATGCCGAATCGCGATCGCTCTCTCCACATGATCCAAAAGCCCGCAACGGCCAACAGGAATACAATCCCGAAGCCGGCCGCGTACTCCCATGCCGAAGGCGAAAGCGTGTCGGTTACGCGCAGCCATTCACGTAGCACCTCGCTCGACCGATTCACATAGAGGAGGTATGTAACGCCCGGAAGCGCGGCCACAGCGAGCCAGCCTCCGAGACGAAACCCGATGCAAAGCTCTCGACGGAAGGTTGATTCTCTTTGTGTGATCACCGGCCGGCATAGCAACACAGTTGTCGCTACAGCGAGTGCGACTACAACGATGTACGGATGCACGACTGCGAGTATGGAAATCAGCGCACCGGCAGCAAAAGCGCGGCTCGCTCGCTCCTCTGTGATTGCGTCAAAAAAGAGCTTCAGCGAGAGGGCCAACAAGGCGACTCCGACGGCGAAGTGCACCTGACCGAACACTGACCGAAAGGCAATTGCTTCCGGTACATTCAAATCAATCGACCCTGACCTATCAACACGAGCGTCGTTCAAGCTACCTTTGAACAAATAGACCAACCAGCCAAAGCCGGCGGACGTAGCGTACAACAAGAGACAGTATTGGACGCGCGCCCGTGACTTGATCACCGTTTGAGCCACGACTCGCGCGACAAGCAGCAACAGCAACGCGGCGAAAATTCTGGCAACGTGAAAAAGGAATGCGATGGGCGCATGAGTAATCCTGACAACCAATCCCAGAGCGCTCCACAGCGGAAGAAAGAATCTACACTCCTGCGTCTCGGAAGTGAACAAATCACACATAAGCACTCGCCCGTCCGCGCTCTGCCGAGTCCAGGCGAAATAAGTGAAGGTGTCATCGTACGCAGTCAGCACTCCGGTGAAAGCGTTGCCGCGCGGCGCGCGCAACGCAGCTACGACATACGGTGCTGTGGTGACGACGGCGAGCACAGACCACACAAGCCAGACCTCGCGAATGCTTTGGAATACACGATCAGACAGGCGAGAGAGCGATTGCCTCTCAATCATTTCTCGTAAGTTCTCCCTTTAGAATCCTGCCGACAGTGCTCGCGAATAGTAAAAGAGAAGCGGCGCGCAGAATAAAATGCTGTCGATTCGATCGAGCATACCGCCGTGACCCGGCAAGAGATTGCCGGAATCTTTGACCCCGGCTCCGCGCTTCAGGAGGGATTCTGCCAGATCGCCGATCTGCCCAAGCAGCCCAATAGCCGCACCGAGCGCGAGTGCATGCGACAGGTGAATTTCCGGAAAGAATGTAAGCTTGCACAACGGGCCTACGAGAATCGCAGTTGCCAAGCCACCGATCGCGCCTTCAACAGTTTTTCCCGGACTAACGCGCGGCGCGAGCTTGTGACGACCGAGCGCTCGCCCGATGTAGTAAGCTCCGGTGTCGGTCATCATCACTATCGCAAAGAACATCGTTAGAAGCTTCGAGGCTGCGTGCGGGAACGCGGCTGCATCGGTAAGCATCCGCACTCCGATCAGGCAACTCGCAAGCACACCGACGTACACCACACCGAATAGAGTTGCAGCAACTGAGACCAGTGCCTGCTCAATCTCTATCGGCCTGGAGACTCTCGATGCAAGCGACAAAATCGACAATGCGGACAATACCGCAACGATCAAAACTGGGCGGTCAAACGTGAAGCTGAGAATCACCGCGACGGCGGCCAGGGATCCCAAGACAGTCTGAGGCCTGCAGGCTGACTTTAAAGACAATGCATAAAGCTCGTTCAACGCCAGCAGTATCGCGATCGCAGTCAAAGCTACGAAGAAATACGGCGAGGGAGACCAAATTGTAAATAGCAGAATTGGCAGGCCAACAACAGCAGTAAGAATTCTTTTCATGAAACCGAGAACCACGGACTAAGGAAGTCAGTGCTGCTCAGTCCAGTCCTCAGTCCTCGCAGTTATTTCACGTTCGCAGCGATGAGTGAACCGTTCGGCGCCGGCTTGACGTCGCCGTATCTTCGCTCGCGTTTTTGGTATCCCAGAATCGCTTCGAACAGGTTGATTCGTCGAAAGTCCGGCCACAGAACGTCGGTAACATAGATTTCACTATAAGCGATCTGCCACAGGAGAAAATTCGACACTCGCATCTCGCCACTGGTGCGGACGAGGAGATCCGGATCAGGCAAGTCGCGAGTGAAGAGGTGACGTTCGACATCGGATTCGCTTATTTCGGATGGATCACACCCGAGCGCAAGGCATTCCGCGGCAAGCGCTCGACAAGCCTCGGCGATTTCTGAACGGCCGCTGTAATTGAGCGCCACCGTCAGCACCATGCCGTTGTTGTTCGCGGTTTCTTTACGCGCGCGATCGATCTCGCGGCTTACGGAAGTCTCGAGCCCGCGCTCGCGGCCTATTGTTTTAAATCGTATGTTGTTTCTTTTCAAGCTTCGAATTTCTTTGCGAAGAAATTCGCGCAGCAAGCCCATTAACGCATCGACCTCGAGCCTTGGACGTTTCCAGTTCTCGGTCGAAAATGCGTAGAGCGTGAGGTAAGAAATGCCCAATTGAGCCGCCGTCTCGACCGTAGCTCGCACAGCTTCTGCGCCTGCGCGATGGCCGGAAACACGGGGCTGATTGCGACGAGCGGCCCATCGCCCGTTGCCGTCCATTATGATAGCGATATGCGTGGGAAGGCGCGTGGGATCAATTTGTCTGAGAAGGAATTCGTCTTCGGAATTGTTCTCAATTGAGTTCCCGAATTCTCTGAGAATATCAATGGTCATCACGAATTTGAATTCAAGTGATTGCGACGAACAACAATGGGGGTTACTCGACCCGTCAATTTAATAGTCCACCCGAACCAAAGTCAACCCGTTGGCAGGAGCAGAAAAACCAGCCCGTGAACGATCGTGACTCTCAAGAATCTCACTCACGCGAGCCGCGGTTTGTTTTCCGCGCGCAACATCTATCAACGTTCCGGCAATCGTCCGCACCATGTACCGCAGGAAGCCGTCACCTTCTGCGAGTATTAAGACTTCGTCGGCTGACTGATGAATATCGAGCCGAAAGATTGTTCGAACATGATCCTGAACGTCAGACTCACCCGAAGTGAACGCGCTGAAATCGTGCTTGCCGATTAGAGAAGCTGCTGCCGAGCGCATCGCTTCCAGGTCGAGCGGGCCGCGAAAGGCATGAACGTAGCGATAGGAAAACGGGCTCACAACGCTAGCGGTCCAGATTCTGTAGCGATAAGTTTTTTTCTTTGCGCACTGTCGGGCATTGAACTCTTCGGCGACGCGTTCGACCGAATGGACGCGGATGTCGCGATCGAGATTGCCGTTGATTGCATCGCGCAACTCTTCAGTTTGAAAATCTCGATCAAGGAAAAAATTCGCGACCTGGCCTTCAGCGTGAACTCCTGCATCGGTGCGACCCGCACCGTGAACTGTCACGGACCGATGATCAAGCATCGACAGTACGCGAGTCAGCTCGCCTTGAATCGTTCGGCCGTTGATTTGTACTTGCCAGCCGTGATAGTTGGTGCCGTCGTATTGAATTATGAGCTTGAAATTTTGCATCGCCGCGCTTCACGCTTTGAGCCCTCGACTCCCCGGCTTAATCGCAACGCCTCCATCTTTGCACAGGGGGCAATTTGCAGGGTTATAAACCGGGACATCAAGAACCAGCAGCGAATGCCTTTTGACGCCGAGATCGACCTGGCCGCCGCTGCGATCAACAATTGATCCTGCTCCGACGACATTACCTCCCGCGCTCCTCACGACGTCGATCGTTTCACGCGTTGAGCCGCCGGTAGTCACGACATCTTCGACCACCAAAACGCGTTCACTCTGGTTCAAGCTGAAGCCGCGACGGAGCGTCATGCGTCCGGACTCGCGCTCAGTGAAGAGCGCGCGAACCGAGAACGCTCGCGCAACTTCGTGCGCGACAATTATTCCGCCCACGGCCGGCGCTACAACAACATCAACATTGTCGGCTTCGAAGAATGCGGCGAGCGCTCGACCGATTCTCTCCGCATGATGCGGATGCTGAAGAACGAGCGCGCATTGAAGATAGCGTGGACTATGCAGCCCCGAAGTGAGTTGAAAATGACCCTCCAACAAGGCACCCGTCTGCTGAAAGAGTCGAAGGAGTTGCTGGTCTTGCTCCATCATCGCCACCACCTACGTGCTATTCAATCTACCTTAGCAAACTATTTGAGTAAACGCGCACAGGTTTCAATGCTTGAACCGGCGTTGCACTAATCATGAGTGCCGATATACTTCAAATCGATGATTGAAACTGCTGGATTCGTTACCGCGGGCGGTCTCAGTTCACGGATGGCGAAAGACAAAGCATGGCTTGATATCGGCGGGCAGTCGATGATTGAGCGCGTGATCGCGGCTCTGACATCGGTCAGCACAAATGTCTCGATAATAGCGAATGACCCGGACTATTCGCGGCTCGGCCTTCCAGTCTTCACAGATAAGCTCAAGGGAATCGGTCCCCTGGAAGCGATTCGCACCGCGCTTACCAACACGGACTCGAGTCAAATTCTTCTGGTGGCTTGTGACCTTCCTTTCGTCACACCTGAACTCTTCCGCTACCTGGTGCGCGCTCAGGGAAATCATCAGATCGTGGTCCCCGTCGGCCCCGATAAACAACTTGAGCCACTTTGCGCTATTTATTGCAAAGAGGTGCTTCCAAGAGTGGAAGAACTCATCGAAAGGGGGGAACGAAAGGTTCGACGCCTCTTCGCCAAGGCAACGACGCGGCTCGTTGCCTTCAACGAGTTACAACATCTTCCCGGCTCAGATCTGTTCTTTGAGAATGTCAATACTCCAGGCGATTACTCACGGGCCCAGGAGAAATTGCAATGCCTCACTAAGGGTGAAGAGGTTACAGGCAGACCTCAAAGGTAACTCTTCAAAAAAACCCTTGCAAATGATTCAACAAGCTGCGTATACTTGCTCGCGCTTCGCCCCTTCCGGTTCAAGACAGGTCACCAGTAAGTACAGTCGCCGGCGGCGCGAGAACAGAATCTGAAACCTGAATCCCAAGAGAAGGTACGCTAGATGTCATTCTTTTGCCGATTAAGCAGAAGGCACTACTGGTGCACGCCTCACCGATCTTCAGACAAACGCTTGGTTCAAGTTTGCTATGAGTGCGGCGCCGAGCGTCCTGCGCGCGAGTTTCACGACGATTTTGCATCAGAGCGCCTGGCTCATTCGCTCGTCTCCGCTAGAACCGAAGCAGCAAAATTCTCCGCACGGCGAATGAACGAGGAGTCGTTAAACAACTCGGCCAGTCAGGAACGAATTGCAGTGGGGCAGACCCGCAGCAGAAAGTTTTTGCTCGTGAAGTAGTAGTTCTTTTGAATCGTACAGAAAGACCGGCTGCAACGCTCAATTGCGAAGGTGTTCGTACTTCGCGAAAGAGGCATTACTTTGTGGTCAAAGATGTATGCTTCATTCCTTCACTTTCTTTATCCCAAACTTCTCAAGCCTATACTGAAGCGTTCGAAAGGAAAGACCCAGGAGTTTTGCCGCCCGCGTAATATTCCAGTTAGTCTGTTCCATTGCCTGAGTGATGAGCGATCTTTCCACTTCATCAAATGAGATTCCTTCGGGCGGCAGCTTGAAGTTAAAAGCGGCAGCGGATGATCCCTCCTGACGAATCTCTACCGGCAAGTCTTCCACGCCGATTTCCTCTCCCTCACATAGAAGGATCGCGCGCTCGATAGCCGATTCCAGTTGACGCACGTTACCGGGCCACGAGTAGCTCATGATCAAGTTGCGCGCGCTCGCAGTTACACCTTGAATCTGTCGATTTGCGCTCGCACTGTGTTTAGCAATGAAAAAATCTACGAGCGGTGCAATATCGTCTCGACGATTGCGCAGAGGCGGAATCACGATCGGAATGATGTTCAGGCGATAGTAAAGATCTTCTCGGAAACGTCCGTCTTTAACCATCGCCTCCAGGTCGCGGTTCGTTGCTGCTATCACTCGCACGTCGACTTTGATCGGCCGTGTTCCGCCGACTCGCATTATTTCTTTTTCTTGAAGCGCTCGCAGAATCTTCGCCTGCATACTGATGTTGAGATCGCCAATCTCATCGAGGAACAGCGTGCCTCGATCGGCGGTTTCGAACTGGCCTTTCTTTTGGGTATGAGCGCCGGTAAAAGAGCCCTTCTCGTGACCAAATAATTCCGACTCCAAAAGGTTCTCGTTAATGGCAGCGCAGTTGACCGCTTGAAATACCTCGTTCGCTCGCAAGCTTGCTTTATGAATCGCGCTCGCCACTCGTTCTTTGCCGACGCCCGACTCGCCACGAATCATCACTGTCGATGAAGAACCCGCGACCTTGAGAATCATTTTCTTGACGCGCTCCATCTCCTCCGATTGCCCGATGATTTCGTCGTCAATGCGGTTGAGTCGTTCAAGCGCGTTTTGGACTACCTTCAGGAGTTGATCCCGGTCAATAGGCTTTTCCAAATAATCGAAGGCGCCGCCACGTAGCGCGTCTTTGACAGACTCGACAGAGCCGTGTGCGGTCATCATAACTACGATTATCGAAGGATCAAGCTTAAGAAGCTCGCCCAACAATGTCAGGCCATCCATACCGGTCATCTTGTAATCGGTGAGCACCAGATCGAATCGGTTCTCGCGCGCAAAACGCAAGGCCTGCTCGCCGCTTTGCGCGGTCGTGACTTCATAGCCATCGTCTTCCAGAATCATCGTATAGATTTCACGTTGGTTTTTTTCGTCGTCAACAACCAGAACTCTTTTTCTTGCCATATCTACTTGACCTCTCCTTGCGCTACTCTCCCGCACCGTGAAATTGATCGCCTCGAACAAATGTTGAAAACCGCTGCCAGCTTATCGACCTCTCGCCACTGGAAGCCTGACGGTAAATGTGGTTCCTTGTTTTGGGGCGCTCTCGACCTCAATCGAACCGTGATGTTCGTCGACAACGGCTTTGGTGACAGCGAGCCCCAACCCAAAGCCCGCCTGTTTTGTTGAAAAATAAGGTTCGAATATTTTGCCAAGTGCTTCTTCGGTTATGCCAACACCGGTATCTCTAAAGGTCACCTCAATCGCTCCATTAAGCTTGGCTATTCTAGCGCGGAGCTGACCACCATCAGGCATCGCCTGAAGGGCGTTGATCGCCAGGTTGGAGAAACAGGATTTAAGACGGCCGCGATCACCCAGAATCTCTGCCGGAGCCCCATCTCCTTCAACCTTTACATCAACCCCCTGATCGTCAGCTTGAGGACGGACAAGTTCGATTGTTTCGGCGACGAGCTTGCATAGATCAACCGGCTCGACCGCGAGCCTTGCCGGTCGTCCATAATTCAGCAGATCGCTAACCAATCGCTTCAAGCGTGCAACTTCATCTCGAATCGAAGACAAGATGCGCATAACCTGTTCGCGTTGCTTTTGATTCTCAGGAGCATACTTTGTGGCTACGTGGTCGATCGACAGATTGATGACATTCAATGGATTGCGAATCTCGTGAGCTACCGCTTGAGTGAGCCGGCCGATGGCGGCTTGCCGTTCCGCATTGTTCAGTTTCTCCTCGAGCTCCTGCTTCGATTTTAATCCGGCAATCATTTCGTTGAAGGTGTCGGCGAGCTGGCCGACTTCGTCACCTCGGTTAATGCCCACCTTGAAATCCAGGTCTCCTGCAGCGACGCGGGCAGCCGCGCGTGCGAGTTTTTGAATAGGACGAGTAAAGCTCCAGCCGATCATCACCGCAAAGGCCAGGGCAAGCATTAACAGACCGGTCGTTGCCAGTAGCCTGATGTTTGAGAGCCCACGACTCTTGCTCGCGAGTGTTTGAGACGCATCTTCGATCTTGTTGATGATGTTTCCCTGTTTGGTAACAATGATTATCCAGTAGAGACCCTTCGCGGAAGTGAACGGCATATCGTACGTCTTGTACACCTCTCCGTGAATACGGAGCTCACCCTCGACCGGGTCGCCCGGCGCTTCTTGAACGACTTCGGTATCCGGGACTTTTATAAACTTGCCCTTCTTCTCTTCGATCGACGTATCGCTGACAGCACCGTGCTCATCAGCTACTATTATGTGCTCCACCGTATCCGGCAATTTGATCTCACCAGCTTCGATTTGCTTATAGAGATATCGTTCTGAATTCAAGTTTTCAATCGCCATGCCTATCGCCTTAACAAGGTCACTGTACGCATCGTTAACTGCGTCTTTGACTTGCTCGCTCTGCTGGCGCACTTCCTCTGCAGCGCGCTTCTGAGCCCACTTGTCCAGAGCGAGCACCAGCGCAATGGTCAACACCAGGAACGAGGTGAGCAGGAGCATCAGGCGGACGCGAAAGCTCATGAAAAACTTTACTCTTCCGGACATCTTCACACCCGGGAACTTCGACTAAAAAGCCTCTCAGAAATCAGCGTCAAGCTGATCACTCAAATCATATCATGGGCAACATTCTATCGGTCTCTTGTTTGGGTAATAATATAGTTGACGCAGTAACCTTCAGGCTGGCAATTTAATACTTCGCTTATTCCTTTGTATGACTCTTTGAAAATTATATGGCGGGCATTCTAGATCAAATGAATATTCTCGATTATAAGAGTCCTTGAGAATAATAGAAAAAGATAATGGTGCCTCTAATGGCCAATCGAGCGAATAGCCAAAGTAAAATCGTATCCAGCCACTAAAGTGAGTACCCCTCTTCAACTGCGAAGATGGTGAAATTTGACTCTTAACATCTGTTAGGAGTTGACCCCATATATCTCTCCAATCCGAGATTCCATCAACATTGATATCTTCCTCTCTTTTCACAACCTCAAAGGTTGAAACATCGTCAGTTGCTTCGCCTTCAAGAGTCTTGTCTTCCAGGGTACATACTGCTCGATAATCCTGTATTAGGGTTGGAGCTTCCGACGAATTGAATATCGTTAAATGGACAAATAAACTTGAATGTAGAGTTCGAATGACTTCTTTAACTTCAATTGTAATGTCGGGATGAGTCCTTTTCTTTTCCGTCTCTATCGCTAGAAGTAATTCACGATGCTTTTTCCACGAACCTCTAAGAACAAAAACAAGGGTGAGAGTCAAGCATGTGATGACTATCCAATACCACTGTAGATGGGGAAATAATACTGCTAACTTTAATTTTTCTTGAATCTCCGCTGAGATTATTTCAGACCGAACGGCGCTGAGAGTTTGCCATAAAAGAAATAGCATATTCGTAATCCTCCACCATAGGCCGAGGATAGAGCGGTAATAGTTAGCTATTTCTTTGCCGTTTTTCATGAGCATACAAGCGTATCCTCAGCAAGTCGCATGCATCAACATGAAATCAGCATTTTCGAAGATGGGTTTGGAGCGGGGGTTATTTTTCTTTGACGACTGAATGATGCTTCTTTCTCTTTTCTTTTTCTCGCTCGTAAATCTTTTGCTGTTCGTCAATCTCTTTCTTGGGAACTGACATTATCTTGCGGGTGAAATCTATGAAGCGCTCTGCTTCGGATTTTTCTTCTTGTTTATCTTCCATGTTTATATTCTACCTTTATAAGTCTAACTCGTCATCGACTAAAACTTCCATTGATACTCCTACCAGTCTCGAATACTCCAAAAGAACAAGCAATGACGGCTCACGTTTGCCAGACTCATATTCTGAAATGTGCCCAGTCTGCAAACCTGGTTTAGCTTTGTGCAGACGTTCGGTCATTTGTTCTTGAGTAAGATCAAGTCTTGTTCGAATCTCTTTCAATTTTGAAGCAAGTCTAGCGGGTTGCTTGCGGCGGGATTGTCCCATCAGAAACCTCCCGATGAGACTTGATTTTCCCGCTTGATTAACCTCGCAATTGCGAGTATTCTTGGTTGCCGTTTCGGTTCAGCCCAGAATCGAAAAGGATTCTGGAAATCAGGTATCACCTTGATTGCTCAGATACCCGAATCATTTTTCAAACGAGGATATTACAATGAAGATTGTTCTGAGGGTAGGCAGGCTAACAATTATTCTTTCTTTGCTCAATTTGCTTTTGTTCGGAGCTAGTGCGCAACAATCAGACAAGGGAAAATGGATTTTTGATGCTACTCCAGACAAGATGACTGATGAAGCGACTCCTACTGTATTTCTTAATTCAAACAATGTAGCTGGAGCTATTCTAACGATTCACAAATTCAAAGAAAACGGCCAATCATTTATCACGTTATTTCTTCCCTCGAATCTAGCGTTGATGATGAATAAGAAGTATCTGAGTAATGAAGATCGACGGCTTTATCAGGTATATTATAAAGAAGCAGTAGAAGTGTCATGGCGCATAGATGATGCCCCAATGAAAGGGGAATTATGGGATTGCCATAGAGACGGCGTAGACGCTCTAAATAATACTGAGATACTACGCGCAATGTTAAAGGGTAAAATACTTCTTTTGAGATTAAGCGGGGTTAGCACTGTTCTTGAATTTGACGTTCGAGGACTTGACTATTATATGCCGAAATTGGGATTAAGTAATTGAAAGATAGTTTGTTCAAATGGTTCAACATGGGAGAACCCTGGGCGAAGTTTAAAATTGAAGCGGAGGTTTAGGAATGGATGAGACATGCTCAAGTTGCCGATACTGGAACTCTGGCAGCACTCCAAATATTGATGATAGAGGTGAATGTCGATTTAACCCGCCTACAGTTGTTATCACCAAATTGGATGAGAGCAGAGATGTTAGCGATGAACACCCAGTTGGAGATCCGTTGACTAAGCGGGAGAGGACTAGATATAAATGGCCGTTTACTCAAGGTGCGGATTGGTGTGGCCAATTTAAGTCGCGTTAATCAGTTATCGATTTGAATCGTTGAATCTCGGATAGAGCCCTTTTCAGTGCTTCCTCTGAAAGTTCTATATCAATCTTTGATCGAGGAATTACAAAACTTTCCGCAGAACTTGCAAATAAAAGTGACGCATCTTCGGATGCACCTTGCGTAAAGACACGAATACTAACTTTTTTGGTTGACATAGATATGTTTTCCTTTTGGAAGAAAGATTACACTTTCCCGGTCAATTGTTCATAGGTAAGTCTGCGGCCAACAATCAACCGAGAAAGCGCCAAGAATCGAAGCTGGTCAGTAACCTTGCGGTTATTGAATCGGAAAGCTTGTTCATCAAGGTAGCGGAAAAGATGAAACGGCTCGACCGAAATGTAGGTTCCCTTGATGCATCTTTTCAGAAGTGACCAAAAGTTTTCGAGTCCATTTGTGTGAATTTGTCCATCGACGTACTTTTCGGCATGGTCAACTACCTGATGAACGTATTCGTCAAGCCCTTTGTAGGATGGCAGAGCATCAGTGAATAACTCAGCGCCTTGCTCGACGTGTTCTCTTACTTCTTTTTGAAGCGTGGTTCTCAAACGGTCTGGAACTACCTTAACGCGGACCTCGCCATGTCTTTCGAGTAATCCCATCACTGCTACTTTTCCCATTCCACCTGTACCAGTGATTTTTACTTCGCGCTTGTTTCTATGCATGAATCGCGCTTTCCCACCAATGAAGGTTTCGTCAGCTTCGACTTGACCGGAGAGTTTGTCAAATGTCCCGGTCTGCATTGCAAGGCGGATTCTATGAAGTAAAAACCAAGCGGATTTTTGGGTGATGCCAAGCGCTCTGTGAATCTCGTATGAACTGATACCATTCTTTGCTGAGGTTATTAACCACATGGCTGAGAGCCACTTATCGAGCCCTATTGGGCTATCTTCCATTATGGTTCCGAGCTTGACTGTAAAAGTCTTTTTGCACTCTTTACACTGCCAAGTATTGCGGGTAGAAATAAACGTGTTTCGGTCGGATTCACAGCGCGGGCAAGTGATGACTCCATTTGGCCATCGAAGTTGAATCATGAAGTTGAAAGCATTATCAGGATTTGAGAAGTAAACTATCGCTTCCTGTAGAGTTTGCGGAAAATCATATTGCATTGTCATAGTGCTATTTCCCTCCATAGGTGATATTCTGCATCTGTCGTCGTGGCGGAATTGGCAGACGCAGGTGATTTCCAACCATCCGGGTTGCCACCCGTGCGGGTTCGAGTCCCGTCGGCGACACGTAACAGAGTCTATTGACTAGGTTACGGAGGTGAAGTAGAATGCCGGTGGTTGGAAACCACCAAAACGTTAGACATTAAAGGGTCGATGGTTCTGGCAAGAATCGTTGGCCCTTTAATTTTTGAGGGATTTTGCTTGTTTTGATTGTTTTTCATTACAAGCAGTCTAGCAGATTTTCGCTACTGTGTCAAGTATATTATTGCCCTTGTTTGACACTCATCCGAATAATACAATGATAAAACAAGTTCACGGCAATAGCATCAGCGGAGGCTTTATGGTCAAACAAACGAAGTTCACTACGTTGCTCTTTATTTTGATCACCATCGGGATCGGAATCGCGGATGCCCAGGAACAAACGGACCGTCCGATGCGGCCTTCAATACGAGTGATCGATGAGGCAACAGTCACGGTCAAACCGGATCAGGCTGAGATAAGCATCGGCGTCATCACGCAAGCCGCGACAGCTCAGGCAGCAGCCGCGCAAAATGCGCAGAAGCAAGACTCAGTGATCTCGGAACTTCGAAAACTGTTGGGTGCTGGAGCCGATATCAAGACCATAAGCTATTCGCTGAATCCTAACTATCGCTATCCCAAAGACGGCGGCCAGCCTTCTATCGCCGGTTATAACGCTACGAACACAGTTCAAGTTAAAACTACGAATCTCTCGCAAGTTGGCAGCGTGATCGACTTAGCAACTAACTCCGGCGCCAACAACATTCAATCGCTTCGGTTCAGCCTGAAGGATGAAACAGCAGCCCGCAACCAGGCGCTGCGCGAAGCCTCACTCAAAGCGCGAGCCAAGGCGGAGGCGATCGCTTCGGCGCTTGGTCTGAAGATTCAACGAGTCCTTCACGTTGAAGAAGCTGGCTCGATTATCCGTCCAATGCTCGAGATGAATGCTGGATTTGCCGGCGCGCGTGCTCAACAGACGCCCGTGGAGTCTGGATCAATCGATGTTCGAGCATCCATAACGCTAACAGTAGAAGTCGCACCTTAACTCGGTGCATATTTAAAGTAATATCTGACATGCCGACGCCGAGACTCGAACACTGGAATGCAGATTGGGGCGAGATAACTACTCTCTCTATGCAAAAGCATCTTGAGTTGCAAGGTTATTCAGTTGTTAGGTACGAATACGCGTCAGGCACTCGCTTCAACGATCATACACACGAGGTCGACAAGAACGCTGTGGTCTCCGGACGCCTCAAGATTCGCATCGGTTGTATTAACTTTATTCTCAATAGTGGAGATATGATTGAGATATCAGCGGGTGTCATTCATAGCGCTGAAGTGATCGACGATGAAAATGTTGTAAGCCTGGACGCTACAAGGCGCTGAGGTCGCAGTTCAACTGTTAGACGGCAGTGCTTAACTGATTCTTAAACAGTCGTGGCGACGACTCCTGTTGGTTAAGGTTAACAGTGGAGCGGGTGACGGGGATCGAACCCGCAACTTTCAGCTTGGGAAGCTGACACTCTACCATTGAGTTACACCCGCGCAATAAAGAATTTCAACGACGCCTATGTTAGGTTGCGTTCGCGCCCGTTGTCAACAACAACGATCATCTAAGCCAGGCTCTTCAACGCAAGGCCAGCACGGCATAACGCACGACAAACAGAATCGCGAAAACATAAACCAACCAGTGCGCCTGCTTCGCTCGTCCTGCGATCACTTTCAAAAGTGCATAAGAGATAAACCCAAACGCGATTCCATCGGTGATGCTAAACGTGAGCGGTATGAGAACCAGCGTCAGGAACGCTGGCAACGCCTCGGTGAAATCGTCCCACTCGATATCGCGAACGGAGCGCATCATAAAACTTCCCACCACGATTAATGCCGGAGAAGTTACTGGATAAAGAGTGAAAGTGCGTGCGATTTCCTGACCTTCGATTGTGACTACATCGTGTACCGCGACTCCGCCGCCGATGATTTGCACGATCGGCGAAAAGAACAATGCGATCAGGAACAGTCCGGCTGTGACTAGCGCCGCCACACCTGTTCTTCCACCAGCCGCTACACCAGAAGCACTCTCGATGTAGCTCACCATCGTTGTGTTTCCAACCATCGACGAGCCTACTGTTCCTATGGCGTCCGCCAGCAGGGCTCGCCCGGCCCTCGGCAGCTTACCGTGTTGCATCAAGCCTGCCTGCTTCGCGATTCCAATGAGGGAACCAACGGTGTCAAACAAGTCGAGAAAGAAGAAGACGAAGATGACACCTATGAGATTTTGCTTTAATGCGCCCGCAATATCCAACTTCAAGAACGTCGGTGCAAGTGAAGGCGGGAGACTTACGATCGACATTGGTAAACTGTTGACTCCGAGAACCAGAGCCGCAATAGCGGCGCATAGGATTCCCAAGAGAATAGCTCCCTTCACTCCTCGAACCATCAATACTATTGTGGCGATCAGACCGAGCAATGCGACGACGACGGGCTTGCGATCCATCGTCCCCAGCGTCACAAGAGTGTTAGGATCTAGGCGCACGAGTCCTGCCCATTCCAAACCAATCAACGTCACGAAGAGACCGATTCCAACGGCGATCGCGGACTTCAAAGATTCTGGCACTGCAGCGACGATCATTTCCCGCAGCCCTAGCGATGCTGTCGCTACAAACACAACTCCGGAGATAAAGACGGCACCCAGTGCAGTCTGCCACGAGACCTTCATTGTCAGAACGACAGTGTATGCAAAGAAAAAGTTATGACCCATGGCCGGCGCAACAGCCACGGGGTAATTTGCCAGGAATGCCATCAATACGGTCGCGAAGGCGGTGATCAAACAGGTGGAGGTAAACACGGACCCTGCGTCCATGCCCGTCGCGCCCAAGACCACTGGCTGCACGAAGATTATGTAAGCCATCGTCGCGAAAGTTGTCAGACCAGCGATGAGTTCCCTCCGGATGCTGGCGTGGTTTTCCTCTAGTCTAAAGTATTTCTTGAACATGAAAATGATGTCGAAGTAAAACTTCAGATTAAAGCCGGTAAGCGCGGGTCAGTAATCAATTATCGATCTCTATATCAGCTAGTCCTTTCGCTCTTTGGCGCGAGTTTTACTGACATGAGGCTTTAACTTTGAGTAGGTACCAAGAACTTCGTCCTTATGGTTTGGGCTTCCCTTGTCGAGGATTACGTGCCGGACCATGACCAGCAGCTTCTCTCGCCTTCCCGCGAATCTACCGGTAAGTGGGTTCTGACCAGTCACGTCGACGAGGCCCTCTCTTACCCATTGCCAGAATTGTTTTTGCGTAGTCCAGAACTCATTCTCATTCGTGCAAACTATTCGAGCGTTCTTCTTGACTTTCATGCTGGGCCCCTCAGATGGGTTTCTTGCGAGACTCTGCGCTACTTTCGGCTGAACAACCAGAGAATGAATGAGAGGATGACGCTGAGAAGAATCGAAGTCGCCAGTGGGAAATAAAATCGCCACCTGTCGCGTACGATATAAACATCGCCGGGTAATCTGCCGATTCGCAGACCGGGGAACCGCCCGGCTATGATTAATAGAATGCCAACAAAGATAATCGCGATGCCGAGCAAAATCAGGTATCTGCCTATTGTTCCCGGACCTTCGGGCATAAATACGAAGTGTCGCGATGGATCTGGTAAAGCGAAAATCCTAAGCACTACGATAGTAGTTCGGCAGCGCGCTTTCCCAGTTCGGCCGGACTCTTCACCACGTGGATTCCTGCCTCTCTCATCGCCGCCATCTTTTCCGCGGCAGTTCCCTTCCCGCCGGCGATGATCGCGCCGGCATGTCCCATGCGTCTGCCGGGGGGCGCAGTTTGCCCCGCGATGAAGCCAACAACCGGCTTCCTCATGTTTTCGCGAACGAACTGCGCGGCCTGTTCTTCAGCGCTACCGCCGATTTCGCCTATCATTACAATCGCATCAGTCTCAGGGTCTTGTTCGAAGAGCGCCAAAGCATCGACAAAGTTGGTTCCAATAATCGGATCCCCACCGATTCCAATCGCTGTAGACTGGCCCAAACCGAGATTGCTCAGTTGATGGACGGCCTCATAAGTCAAAGTTCCACTGCGTGAGACAACTCCGACGCGGCCTTCAGCGTGTATGTGACCAGGCATGATTCCGATCTTGCATTTGCCGGGCGAAATGATGCCCGGACAATTCGGTCCTATGAGCCTCGTCGGTCTGTCTCGAAGGAAGTCGAACGCTCGAACCATATCCAGCACCGGAATTCCTTCTGTTATACAAACAACAAGCGGTAATTGCGCAGCGGCAGCTTCCATTATTGCGTCCGACGCGAATACGGGAGGAACATAAATCACGCTCGCGTTAGCGCCGGTTTTTTTCACGGCATCTTCAAGAGTATCGAAAATCGGGACGCCCTCATGTTCGGATCCGCCCTTACCCGGTGTTACTCCCGCTACGATATTGGTACCGTAGGCCTTCATCTGTACGGTGTGAAAAGACCCTTCTTTGCCCGTTATGCCTTGCACTACCACGCGTGTGTTCTTGTCTATAAGTATGCTCAACTCATCTCCCGATAATCGTCGTCGAATTCATCGGACTCAAAGGACGAGCACTATATCACGCACGAGAAACCGTTGTTAAGTCATGCGCCAGTCACAAAAGGTTGCACGAGTTTCCAGCTTGAATCAAAACAAACCGCGTTGACTTAAACGGTTGGCTCAATTGACAATCGTTCTGCCTTAGGAGTACAACGCTCCAAGAGCGGGCCTGCCCGCTGGCTCGACTGCGGGTTATCAAGCGCAGGTCCTCTCCTGTTGGCCTTTCATCAATCGGCGTTGTCCGAATTCGAGGTAGCAGATTTGGTTCCGTCACAGGTTTCTCACTACCAAATAGTTCAGAAGCTCGGCTCCGGTGGAATGGGTGAGGTGTTCCTGGCGCAGGACCTTATGCTCGATCGCAAGGTCGCTATTAAAATGCTTCCTGCTAAATCGATTGGCGACGAGCAGGCGAGGAAGCGGCTGTTCCGGGAAGCAAAGGCTGCGGCCACACTCGACCATCCGAACATCTGCCCAATTCACGAAGTCGGCGAAGAGGCTGATTGCGCCTTCATCGTGATGCAGTACATCGAGGGAGAAACTCTCTCGAAATTGATAAAAGAGGAACCTCTCCCGCCGCTGAAGATAATTGACGTCGCCATTCAAGCGGCGGAGGCGCTAGCCGAGGCGCATTCGCATGGAATCATTCACCGAGACATCAAGCCTCATAATGTAATCTTAACTCCGCGTGGGCGAGTCAAAATCCTCGACTTCGGCCTCGCAAAAATAGTTCACCCTGAACGGGCTATGCAAATGGCCGACACTGACAGCCGGCTCACGAATTCAGGCGAAGTAGTCGGCACGGTGGGATACATGTCGCCGGAGCAACTTAAGGATGCGCCGGTCGACGCACGCAGCGATCTGTTTTCACTTGGAGTCATGCTCTACGAATGCGCGACCGGCGCTTCGGCCTTTACCGGAACCAGCAAGATAGAAATTTGTCTGCAGGTGATTCAATTCGATCCGCCTCGCCCTTCTCACGTCAGGCCGGAGATACCGGTCGAGCTTGATGACATTATCCTCAAGGCAATTGCGAAGGACGTTGATTCTCGCTACCAGTCGGCTGCCGACATGCTTCTCGATCTGCAGAGACTCCGGCAGACACTCGAAGGGAGCCGTCTGGACACCCGACCCTTGACTTCCGCACCTGCGTCGCTTCGCGCGCTCACAACAAGAAGTCTGTCGCAATCGATTCGAAGGCCTCGCGTTGCAGCGATGACGGCTGTCGTATTTTTTCTGATCCTTATTCTCGGCGCGTTGTCAGTTCGCAGGTTATGGAGCTCGCCTTCCTATGGCCCATCTGGTGACGCCAGGAAATATTACGATAAAGGAACTGAAGCGATACGCTCGGGTGCCTATTACCAGGGGAGCGAAGCTCTGAAGAGGGCGATCGAATTGGATCCGAACTTTGCTCTGACGCACGCGCGATTGGCTGAAGCCTATGTTGAAATCGACTACGCTGACAAGGCACGCAAGGAACTCCTGCGCGCTCTCTCGCTGGATCCAAATCGTTCCGCACTTTCAAATCTGGACGAGATGTATATGAATGCGGTAGCGGCTACGGTAAATCGAGATTTCGCAGCGGCGATCGATTACTACGGCAAGATCGCCGACCAGGTACCTGATTCGGAGAAATCTGTCGCCTATGTGGATCTGGGACGCTCGTATGAGAAGAACGAAAAGCTGGACAAGGCGATGGAATACTACGATAAAGCTCAGCAGGCAGATCAGCAATCAGCCGTAGCGTTTCTTAGGCTGGGCATACTCTACGGCCGTCGCCAGGATTTTAAGAATGCCGATGATGCATTCAACAAGGCCAAAGCGATATATCTACCTCTCCAGAATCAGGAGGGTCTTGCTGAGCTGTACTACCAACGTGGAGCTTTTCTTAGCAGAGTGAGAAAACTCGATGACGCGAAGAGCGACTTGGAACAGGCATTGAGCTTATCCCAGAGCCCGCCCAACGAGTATCAATTGGTAAAGACGCAGTTGCAGTTGAGCAGCGTTTACTACGCTCAGGGAGACACTAAGAGTGCGAAAGAGTTAGCAACCGAAGCGATCGACAGAGCGCAGAAGGTACACAGCCTGGCCCTCGCTGCCAACGGCATGATTGATCTCGGCTATACGCTTCTGGCCCGCGGCGAATTCAACGAAGCGGGAGACTACTTCAACCGGGCGCTACGTTTTGCTGGCGAGGAACAGGCAGGTCGAACTGAAGCTCGCGCTAAGCTGGGACTCGGAAGCCTTGCCATCAAACAAGGCGATCCCGATAAAGCGATTCACCTTCTTGAAGAAGCACTTGCCTTCTATCAGGAATCCGGTTATCGAAAAGAGTCCTCGATTGCGATGGTGTTGCTCGGGCGCGCTCATCGAAACAAGGGTGAGTACGACATCGCGCTGGACATCTTCAACAAGCAGTTTAAGCTGGCGGAGGACCTGGATGATCCAGCACAGAAAGTTGCGTCACTTTCCGGCATCGCAATTACATTAGGTTTCGAACAGGAGAAATATGCCGAAGCGCTTCCCTACGTCGATAAGAGTTACGAGATCAACAAAGCGACCAATGCAAAGATCGGTATGGGATTTGACCAGTTGAATCGCGGGATTCTGCTGTGGCAACTTGGACGCTACGATGAAGCACGCGAAGCACTTAAGTTCGCGTTCTCGATAGCCAACCAAGAGAAGGCAGGCTTCAACGAAGTTTTGGCGTGGGTGGATCTCGCGAATTCGCAGATGGCTGTAAGCGAGCGACGCTTCGCGGAAGCAAAAGCGGCGGGTCAACAAGCGCTCGATAAGGCTGGGACGCAAATCCCCGATGTTTCTCTTCAGGCCAAATATACACTCGGTCTGGCCCAGGCTTTGACCGGCGCAAGCCAACCAGCAAAAAAACTTTGTGAAGAAGCGGTTGCCAGCGCCAAAGAGCCGCGTGCGCTCTCGAGTTCGCTCCTTGCGCTGGCTGAAGTATTGTTGCTTGGGAACGACGCTACGAAAGCAATTTCGAATGCGCTTCAGGCACAAGCGATGTTCGCCCGCGCGGGCGAGCAAGACTCAGAGTGGCGATCCTGGCTCATCGCCGCCCGGGCTAGTCAGGTAGCCGGCAACAATTCGGCCGCCAGGGAATACGCTACGAAGGCCGATGGTGTTTGCAAAGATCTCCAACAGAAGTGGGGAGACGATGCATATAACGGCTACTTGCGTAGACCAGACATCCAGGGTTATCGCAAGCAGCTTGAACAGATTCTTGCACGCAGCAAATGAAACAACTCTAACTCAAAGGAGAATAGGAATGACGCCCGTGACTCACAGGCCCATACACGATATGAGCCGACTTCCCGTCGCACTGTTCGGTGGTCCTGACGACCCAACCGGTGGCCAAGCCGGCGGCGGCAAACGGCCCTCAAAGACCGCAAAGAAAGGCGCCAAGAAGCCAAGTTCGGGAAAAGCTCCGAAGAAGTCGGGCTCCAAGCGCAGGTAAACTCTGAATCGTTTGACGGGCCCTGAAGAGTTCGACATCGAATCAGACTAGTGCCCCGGTTCGCGCCTATCGCATGCAGTCGCCGGTTGTTGTCGATGATGCCTAACGCTGCAAGCGCTCTGAATTGAAGCCGAATAAGCGTGCACCGGGTATGGGTGTGTCCTATCGTCGTCAGATAGTTGTCCAGGCTGAGTAATGTATGAGATTTTTGAACGGAGATGTTGATGTCTGACAAGGAAGAAAAAACCGGAGCAAGAGCACGGCTCGAAGAAGCTGAAGTCGCTTTAAAGCGCCATCCATCTAAATTGACTCGCCTCTCAGATTTTCTGGACTCGTTTGAAAAAACCAGCCGGTTAACCAAAGAAGATCGACTCAGAATAATAGAACAGGCGCTTCTGTTGCTCGAGATGAACTACGTTCACCTTCCGCTCAAGCGTGCAATGCATGCCATCGATCCGATTCAGCGGCTCAAGCTGCTCAAGTTTCGGCTTACCGAGATGAAGGAAAGTGAACTTCCTCCTGAGATTGTGTTTCACCGTAGAATTCTTGAAGTGTTTGCCTCGACCCGCGATCTCCATACTTTGTACCTGCTGCCGGCGCCGTTCCGAGATCGAGTTGCATATCTTCCATTCCTGATCGAGCAGTATTTTGAAGGCGGCAACACGGGTGAAAGAGTCGAGAAGTTCATGGTCTCGCGAACCGTCACTGAATTCTATCAGTCCATCCCGAGTCCCGGTCACGAAGTGCTCGCCTTCCTGCCCGGTGTCGAAGTGCTCTACTGGAATGGAGTGCCAATCAAACGAGCCATCGAAATCAACGGCGAGACGCAGGCCGGCAGCAACCCCGAAGCGCGGTTCGCACGCGGGCTCGATAACCTCACGATAAGACCTCTGGAAACTTCATTGCCCCCCGACGAAAAATGGGTGGACATTACCTACCTTTCACACTCCGGAAAGGAGCTAACGCTTAGGCAGGAATGGCTGGTATACCTGACGAGCTCGGCCGAACCAACGGAGATGCCGGCGAGATCCTCTCAAAAGAAGAGGGCGGCAATCGACATCAAGAAGACCAAAATCAATCACATGAGACGGAAATTGTTCGGGCCGCACGAAGTACAAGTCGGCACGGCATTCAAGGATATTTTTTATTCAGAGGTCAGAAGGGTAGAACGAAGAGACGTCGGATACATTCGGCTATTCAGCTTTGAAGTCGACGACCCTGCGGAGTTCGTGAATGAGTTCAATCGCGTGATAAAGTCTGATGGGTTTCCGCAGGACGGTCTCATCATAGACGTTCGCGGCAACGGCGGAGGCGAAATCAAAGCGGGCGAGCGGTTGCTTCAACTGTTTAGCCCTCGGCAGATCAAGCCCGAGCCATTCGAGTTCATAAACACTTCATTGAATCTCGAGATTTGCCGGCTGGCGCCCAAAGAGTGGAATCTGTCTCGATGGGTTGATTCGATCGCGGAGGCGGTGACCACCGGAGCGACCTATTCCAGCGGCTTTCCGCTCACCTCAGAAGCATCGTGCAATGAAATTGGCCAGACCTATTATGGTCCCGTGGTTCTTGTAACCGATGCCTTGTCCTACAGTGCGACTGACATATTTTCTGCCGGTTTCCAGGACAATGAGATCGGGGAGGTTCTTGGCGCGAGTGACAATACCGGGGCAGGAGGCGCCAATGTATGGCGCTATGAGATACTGATGAACGTCGTCGGCAACCTTCGCAATTCTCCGTTCAAGCCTCTTCCGAGAGGGGCAGACCTCGCGGTTGCAATTCGCCGGAGCATACGCGTTGGCAAGCTCGCCGGCAGACCTCTTGAAGAGCTGGGAATCACCCCAGACCGTCGTCACTATATGACCAAGCGAGACGTTCTTGGCAGAAATGAAGATCTCATCGCACAGGCGGCCAGAATTCTGAGTAAGAAGCCCTACTATTGTCTTCTGGTAAAACCTTTTAAGAGTGAGAACGGCTCTCGAGGGATTATAGTCACCGCGCACTCGAAGATACAGCCCGGTGATAAAACTAAAAACATCACGCGGATTGATGTATACCTCGACGAAAGACCTTATCAGACTCTCGACGTCAAAAACGGGTCGATCGAAGAGCTTAAGATAACTGTCGATCGGCTAAGAAAAGCTAATGAACTGCGAATCGAGGCTTATGATCGGTCGAACACGCTTGTCGCGGTTCACCGTTCGCCTTTCTCAACCCGCCGTGCAAGCCCAACCGCTTCTGAGAGTCGCGGTCATCGGCCGGCTGGCGGCAAGTAAAATCGAGAGTCGGCTCAAGACTCACACGTACGATCCACCTGTAACTAACACTACCGTACCTGTTACGTAATCCGAAAGCGAGCTTGCGAGAAACAGTACCGGTCCGGCTGCTTCGTCCGGAGTCCCGGCGCGCCCGAGAGGAATAAATTGCGTAGCCATCTGTCGCATTTGATCGGGAATGCCGAGCTCGACGTCCTTGCCCGCGCGCTTGATCGTCTCGTGTTTCTCTTTTGCCTGGGTGAGCCGAGTATCAATGAACCCATAAGCAACAGCATTCACGTTGATATTGAACTTGCCCCACTCTTTCGCCATCGTCTTGGTAACTCCAACAATTCCCATTTTGCCTGCAGAATAATTCACCTGTCCGGGATTCCCAGCCACGCCTGAGGTGGACGACACGTTGATCATCTTTCGATGAACTCGCTTGCCTTCGGCGATCTCCTGCTTTGCAACCTCACGCATGTAGGGAGTCGCCGCGCGAATGATTCGAAACGGCGCAGTCAGGTGTACATCGATCATCGCGTACCATTGCTCATCGGTCATGTTTTGAATGACTGCGTCCCACGTATAGCCGGCATTGTTGACGATGACGTCGATTCCGCCGAACGATTCCGCACAAGTCTTCACCAGGCGACCCGGGAATTCGACGTCGGTGACGCTCCCGGCGCACACGACCGCTCTTCCGCCTGCTTCGTTAATCTCATCTGAAGTCGCCTGCGCAACTTCAGAGTCGATGTCATTGATCACAACCGAAGCGCCGTGATCCGCAAACAGCTTTGCTATGCTCTTCCCTATTCCGCGGCCCGAGCCGGTCACGATCGCAGACTTGCCTTGAAGCAACCTGTAGTCTGTCACTCTCGTTCTCCTTTTTCACTTGATTGCCGAGTTACGCCGATGGGCAGCGCGAGATGATACACCAATCGTGACGCAGAAAGAAACGACGATGGAAAACCGCAGTCAACGACGCGGCTAAGTTATGCAAATTCCGCCGTCGACCGGGATCACAACACCGTTGACGTAAGCTCCCGCTCTGGAAGCAAGATAGATCGCGACGCCCGCCATATCCGGCGGCGCACCGATCCGGCCGAGCGGACACTGCCGCTCGATCTTTGATTGAAAGTTTTCAAGCAGCCACTTCGTCATCTGGCTTTCAAACGGACCCGGAGCGACTGCGTTCACCGTTATGCCTTGCGGCCCAAGCTTCACTGCAAGCACTCGCGTCAGGTGATGGACGGCCGCTTTGCTCGGCGCGTAGGCGTAGTTCTCGACGCTCGGGACCTTTATGCCGTCAATCGAACCGATGTTGATCACGCGTCCTGGATCGCCCGGAGCCGAACCTTTCTCGAGCAACGGTACGAGATCACGAGTAAGAAAGAACACAGACTTGACATTCGTGTCCATGACCTTGTCGAATCCGGACTCCGGATAAGCAGCCAGAGTTTCTCCCCAGGCGGCGCCCGCGTTGTTGACCAGTATGTGCAGAGCTTTCTCGCGCGCCGACAACTCGTCGACCAGGCTCTTGCGTCCTTCGGTTGTTGAAAGGTCGGCAGGGATCGACGTGCACGAACCTACGGCGGAAAGTTCTTCTGCCGCGCGATCGCAGGCTTCCTTCTTGCGCGATGAGATGTAGACTTTCGCGCCGGCTTCAACGAACCCGCGCGCGATCATGAATCCAATTCCGCGCGACCCGCCGGTCACAAGAGCGGTCTTGCCTTTGATTGAAAACAGCTCCTGAACATTGATTGCCTGGTCGGTCATAGTCTTCCTTTCGAGCGACAATTTCTTAGGGCAAAAGGCGCCGGCATCTGAAAGGAAATCAGCGATTTCGGACTCGCCTTTTGCGCGATTCGACTGACTGTACCAGTTCTTCAAGTCAGGTGCTACTCGATCCCGACCAAAATTCCTCGACTTTCTTACCAATTCATTTTCTCTTTCAGCCATTATGTTTTTGTTGACAAGATCACAGAGCAATCGTATCATCGGCGCGTTGTATCGCGGTTGGCCCGAGGCTGTACATTGCCGAGCAAGCAACAAAATTAGAAAAGCTTCCAGGTTGGATTCTCAGGCAGGATTCTGTAATCAAGCAGCGTTGAGGGGATGAAACCAAGTCGGCTGTTGATCTCTTGTCGACTTGTTGAGTTTAGATTTAAAGTCGAAATGATTCGCACTCGATTCCTAATGTAATGGATGTTCTAGACCGGGGGTTGTAATGTCATTCCCATTTGGCTCGGACGGGATTCGTATGGCTGCCCTTCCAGGAGTGCTGGTGTTGGCCACCGCTATTTACTATGGTTTGGCCTCGACACAATGGCACTCATTTGCCGAAGATGATCAAGTGACAACCGCGATGACAAGACTGAGATCTGGCGACGCGTCAACCAGGGAGGGCGCCAAAGAGGAGCTTCTAAAACAGGGGTCTGGTGCGGTAGGCCCTTTGATTACGTCACTAGAAGAGTTATCCCTCAATCCTAAACCGCACTTTGATCTCGGAAATGAGGCAGAAGGCGCGCGCGCTCTCCGGCGCCACGATGATCTGCCGGTGAACGAAAGAGATCCTGCTGAGGGTCTTATGATCGACATAACCTGGAGACTCAAGTCTGACATGATTGAGCTCTTGGGGAGACTCCACGACAAGACCGCCGTATCGCTGATGATAAAACTGACTGCACAAGAAATGCACAGTAGCCAGAATGAGTATTTGCGTCCGCCGATGAAGGCTCTTGTCGAGATAGGGGAGTCAGGTGTTCCTGATATTCTTGATGCACTCGAGTCGGTGCGAAGCGATGAGGCTGAGACCCTCTCAAATTGCTGCCCCAATCTGACGGCGAAACAAAAGGAAGTGATGCTCGATCTTCAAGAAGAAGTAATGGTCGCTAGATTGGCGATTGTCCTAGGTGAAATCAGAGATCCCCGTGCCCTGCCGGCCCTTCAAGAATTGATTGCTCGTCCAACAAGTAGGTACCATTACGCATCCACTTACGTCAAACAGGCTATCGAGAACATTGAGAACGGACCTAGATAGCAGCGGCGAGAACGACTGCTCGGGAAAAGACTGACTTAGACGCATGCTTATGGGTCTTATTACAATGCTCGAGAAGGGCGGGACCGCGCGTCAGGGCGCTCACCTGACTTGTGCGGTCACCGATATTTAGTCTTTCAGTCTACCGAGTCGATCTCACGACCTTTCGACTTCTCTTGACGTTCCGTTTCTGGCTGTCATAAATTCTACAGCCGAAGGTTAGGCCCCTTCGCCCGGGAAAGATTTTTAAAGGTTGTAATTCACATGCCGATCTACGGATATCTGCTCATGGCAAGCGACGCCTTTTTGATTCTTGGCGGCGCGACAATGTTCTGGTTCTCGCCGAGGATCAGGCGCAACTGGATTCTCGGTTACGGCTCACCGCGGTCAATGCTCAACGACGCAACCTGGCAATCTGCGAATCGCTTCGCAGGTATGGCCCTCGCGCTGGTTACTCTGATCGCGATGTTCGTTCAGGTGAGCCTGTGGGCGATCATCGCGTCAAACGATGTTGCGCAGGCGCTCGCAACCGCTTCGATACTATCGCTTCCTTTGTTAGTAATGTATCTGACTGAACGATACCTTGCGCGAGTGTTCAGAAACTAATTTCTGAAGATATCTCTTTGCGAGCTTTGCGGTCTTTGCGTCTCTGCGCTGAGAATTCGTCTTCTGTTGTCGCTAACTCCGCAAAGACAATCTACCGGAATGCTATCCGCACACTCTGGCCCGTTAGCTCCGGAGAAGCGACCTGTCTTATAGAAACGTTACGACACGGGATTCGCCGTAGCTCCGCAGGAGCGACCTGCCCATCGCAAGCAATGCCCATCGCGGACCGTAGCACCTAACCAAATTGCCAGGTCGCTCCTCCGGAGCCGCACGACTCGCTTGCGATTAATACCCTTGACGGAGATCATCAAACCCATGCGTAGAAGAGACCTACTCAAAGCCATAGGTGCCAGTGTTCTTCAATTCGTCTTTCGCCCAGCCTTTGCACTGCCGTTCGGACTCAAGCGCGCGGTCACTCGTCCGCGGCCTTCAGATCCGTTGTGGCCCAGCGCCGCTAGTTGGGCAAAGCTAAAAGCAGCCGTCGGCGGCAATCTCCTTCAACCGCGCGCGCTTTTCGCTGATTGCCAAACAGATACAAACAGTCAGGCTTGTGCTGAAGTCCGGAAGAATATTCGCAATCCTTTTTACATCGGAGACCAGCCGGCCGGCACCGAAGTCTCGGGATGGCTCGACGCCTGGAGTCCTGCGCCGAGCGCGTACGCGGTCGCCGCGCGTAACGCCGCCGACGTGGCCGCGGCCATCAACTTCGCTCGCGAAAACAATCTGCGGCTTGTAGTCAAAGGCGGCGGTCACAGCTATCTCGGCACATCTAATGCCCCGGACTCTTTACTGGTGTGGACCCGCGCAATGAATAAGGTCACTCTTCACGATGCGTTTGTAGCTCAAGTCTGTAAGGCTAACACCGCGCCGGTACCTGCAGTCACCGCCGAAGCCGGAGCGATGTGGATCGACCTCTATCACGCAGTGACCACCGAAGCCGGCCGCTACGTTCAAGGCGGCGGCTGCACGACTGTTGGCGTAGCCGGACTCATTCAAAGCGGCGGCTTCGGTTCTTTTTCGAAAGGCTTCGGCACTGCCGCAGCCGGACTCCTGGAAGCCGAAGTTGTCACCGCGGACGGCAGAATTCGCATAGCCAACGCCTGCACTAATGCAGACCTTTTTTGGGCGATCAAAGGAGGAGGCGGCGGCAGCTTTGGAGTTGTCACCAAAGTCACACTTCGCACACACGAGCTGCCCGAGTTCTTCGGCTACGTTGGCGGAAGGATCAAAGCGCAATCAGACGATGCGTTCAAACAACTGATCGAACGATTCATCAGCTTCTATCGAGAGAACCTTTTCAATTCGCACTGGGGTGAGCAAGCTTCGTTTGGGCCGGATAACACGCTCAGGCTCTCGATGGGGTGTCAGGGGCTCGACAACCAACAGGTAGTGAATCTCTGGAAGCCGTTTTTCGATTCGGTGAAGGACTCAAAGGACTTCGTTGCATCTGATCTTGAAGCCGGCGCCGGACGCTCTCGTCACTATTGGGATGTAGTCGACAGAAAACGCAGAGGCAATGACTCGATGATCAGCGACTCGCGTCCGGGCGCTCCGGCGATTCATGGATATTGGTCAGGCGACCAGGGTCAGGTAGGTGCTTTCCTTCACGGATACGATTCGCTCTGGCTCCCTGCTTCACTGCTGGAAAAAGATCAGCAACCGCGCCTCGTTGACGCAATGTTCGCAGCGAGCCGGCACAAGAAGTTCGAAATGCACTTCAACAAAGGAATCGCCGGAGCACCTCCCGCAGCAATAGCGGCGACTAAAGACACGGCTACAAACCCAGCCGTTGTTGATGCGTTTGTTTTGGTGATCATCGCCGACGGCGGCTTCCCCGCGTATCCCGGCCTCGCTCGTTCCGGGACAGAGACCTCGAACAATCCGGCGATCTTAGCAGCCGCTCGCAACAACAAGACTAAGATTGACCTCGCAGCAGCAGAGCTCCGCAAGATCGCTCCGAACGCAGGGTCTTATGTATCAGAGAGCAACTACTTCAACGCTTCATGGCAGCAGGCTTATTGGGGAACGAATTACTCGAAGCTTCGAGCGATCAAGAAGACGTACGACCCTGAAGGTTTATTCTTCGTCCATCACGGCGTCGGCAGCGAAGATTGGAGCCCCGACGGCTTTACGCGCGCGGTGAAAGGCTCTTAGCCAACAGACAGATCAATGTCCGGGGTTGGCCTTTGAATGCACGTTCTTTTTCGAGTAGAACGATTATCGCTTATACGAATGAAAACGATTCTCGCCGATGATCAATCCCTCAAGTATCAGGATCTTACCTGCACAGATCATCACTGCTACGGTGATTCTTTTTCAGAATACAACGTAATGTCTACGATTGTATTCGGGCCTGTATCGCCGGCTCGATTTCATCAGAACATCTGTCCTCATCTTGTTTTGATACACAGCAAAGACGACGACGGCATGCCGAGTGACGGCGTATTTGGAGTGCGGCGCGGTCTGTGCGTACGCGCCGCTTTGGCTGCTTTGAATCGCAAGCCAACAGCCAAAAGCGGCGCGTACACACACACCGCGCCGCACTCCAAAAACCGCATCGCCGGATAGTTCTCGTCGACCAACACAAGGATAGGACAGCACAGCGCATTGCAGAAGAAGGCGCTGGCCGACTAAAGTCGGTACTCTGAACACCTGGTGGCTTACTTATCGTCAGCGCGTTTGAGCCCTTGAGCCGGAGTCTTACATGGAACCGATATCACATTACTACTACTCTCATCGCTTGAAGCTGCATTTCTGGGATTGGGGCAGCGACGGGAAGCCCGCGCTCATTCTCGTTCACGGTGGACTCGACCACGCAAGGAATTGGGATTGGGTGGCGAGGGCCTTGCGCGAAGACTTTCATGTCTATGCGATCGATCTAAGAGGGCACGGCAATAGTCAGTGGGCGCCGGGAGCGCTCTACAGTATCGCTGAACACGTGCTCGATCTGTCGGCGCTCGCGGATATCATCGATGCGTTTCCAATTTATCTTGTAGGTCACTCGCTCGGTGGGATTGTGACGTTGTTTTACTCGGGCGTTTATCCCGACCGCGTCAAGAAAGCCATATCGATTGAAGGGCTCGGGCCGCCGCCCAATCATCGCATCTTTCGTCCGGCGTCTGAGCGAATGCGAGATTGGATCGAACGAATCAGGCAAACTGAACGTCGTGACCCGCACAGCTATCCGAGTCTGGATGCCGCGGTCGCTCGAATGAAAGAAGCGAACCCGCATCTCTCGGATGAAGTGGCGAGACATCTGACGCTTCACGGTACGAACTGGAACGCGGACGGGTCGCTGGTGTGGAAGTTTGATAACTATGCCCGGCCGTTTGCGCCTTATGGTCACAGCAAAGAAGACTTCACTGAAATACTGGGACAGATTACTTGTCCGGTTATGTTGTTTTGGGGAATGGAGAGCTGGGCTGTAGATCCCGAGAGCGATGGGCGCGCGATGGCAATCAAGGATCATCGGCTGGTCAAAATGCCAAACGCGGGACACTGGGTCCATCACGATCAGTTGGAAACGTTTTTGGAGGAGGCAGTGAAGTTTCTGCGCGAGGATTCCAATGGTGACTGAGCCTTCCGCACGTGGCTGGAACCAACCCCGAAGGGGTTGAGTCTCTCAGCCCAGGGTTGACGTACTCGGCTACCCTGGGTGATGGAGCCACGTCAGCGCGCTGTTAGAGTCAATTGCAACCCTGAATGGGTTGCGCCCGATCGTTGCTGTTACATCAAGTCCACGCCGATGATCAACAGCGTCACAACCCCGTTGGGGTTGAAGATTATCGGCGATTAATATCCCAAGGTAGCCGAGTACGGCAACCTGTGGCTACAAGACGCAATCCCGTTGGGATTGCTTTGGGTTGTAAGCGGAAATTCGATGGGATTGCACAAGACGGGACAGAGCACGCTAAGCTTCCGTTTTGTGCTCGAGCGTTATTCGTACTACGTGCTCCTTGCCGTCGCTCTCAAGATCAATATCGATCCCATCAACATGCTTTCCATCGAGTTCTATATCCGCGGCGCCGCGATTCAGATTGTGAGGGTTCTCGATCTGCAAAGTGTATGTTGTTGATCCGTGCCGGTACGTAATCTCAAACTCTCTCCAGCCACGTGGAATGCACGGATCGATTTGCAAGCGATTGCCGCGAAGCTTGAAACCCAATATGAATTCAAGTCCCGCGCGATACATCCAACCCGCTGAGCCCGTGTACCAGGTCCAGCCTCCTCGCCCTGTGTGCGGCCAAACAGCATAGACATCGGCCGCTGCAACGTAAGGCTCGACTCGATACTTGTGCAGCCCCGCTCGCGTCGAAGCATGATTGATTGGATTCAACAGAGCGAAAAGCTCACCCGCGCGATCCCCGTCGCCCAGCATCGCGTAAGCAATCACCGTCCACAGCGCTCCGTGAGTGTACTGCCCGCCGTTCTCGCGCACTCCCGGCGCGTAGCCTTTAATGTAACCAGGATCGCGCTGTGTCTTGTCGAATGGCGGCGTAAATAAGATGACAAGTCCATCGCCGCGACGAACCAGATACTCTTCGACGGCCGCCATCGAGCGCAGTGCTCGCCCGCGGTCGGCTGCGCCCGAAATCACTCCCCACGATTGCGCTATCGAATCGATGCGACACTCTTCATTTTGCGCGGACCCTAGCGGAGTCCCGTCGTCAAAATAAGCGCGGCGATACCAGTCGCCGTCCCATCCTTTTTCATCGAGTGCCTGTTTGAGCTTTTCCATTCGCGTTCGATATTTCTTGCTGCGCCGCTTCTCTGCTCGCTTATCACAGAAGCGAGTAAACTCCGAGAGCGTGTTGTGAAGAAACCATCCGAGCCAGACGCTTTCGCCCTTGCCTCCGTTACCGACACGATTCATTCCGTCATTCCAATCTCCCGAACCCATCAACGGCAGCCCGTTTGCGCCAACCTCCAGGCTGCGATCGATCGCGCGAATGCAGTGCTCGTACACGGTTGCTGATTCCGTTGAAGCCTCAGGCTGTGTGTACGATTCGTCTTCTCCTTTCGCAAGCAGCGCTGCCTCAAGGAACGGCACACTCTCTTCAAGCACCGATTCATCGCCCGTCACACTTACGTAGAAGCAAGTCACGAACGGCAGCCACAGCAAATCGTCCGAACAACGAGTGCGCACGCCCCGGCCGGTCGGAGGATGCCACCAATGCTGCACGTCGCCCTCCTTGAATTGACGCGTAGCCGCGCGAAGAATTTGTTCGCGTGCAATCTGGGGCTTCGAATAAACAAGCGCGCAAACGTCCTGCAACTGATCTCGAAACCCATAAGCGCCGCCCGATTGATAAAACGCCGACCGTCCCCACACCCTGCACGAGAGCACTTGATAGAGCAGCCAGCGATTCAAAATGATATCCATCGCCGGTTCCGGCGTCTTGATTTGCACGGCTCCCAACAGCGCATCCCAGTAGGTAATGACTTCTTCAAAAGCCTGCCTCGCTACCGCTGCTTGCTTGAACCTCTTCACGATTGCACGAGCTTCATCGATGTTCTCGCCTTCACCGAGAGCAACAACAATTTCGCGTTCTTCACCGGGGCCGAGCTCGATAATCGCTTGCATCGCCGCGCAAGGATCGAGTCCGGCGCCGGTTTGTCCCGACAGCCTGATTCGTCCAAGAGCCGCCGGTTTTTGATATGAGCCGTTGCGGCCAAGAAACTCCTTACGATCGCAAGTGATCGAAGCGGCGTCTTCGCTCATCGTCGCGAACGCGACTCGATGCGCAAACTCGTTGTTATAAGGATTACGCGCGATGACAGCGCCGGTCTCGGCATCCACTTCAGTTATCACAAACGGCGCCATCCTGCTGCGATCGACTCCCAACACCCACTCGGCGTAACTGGTGATCGAAATTCTACGCTTCCTGTCGGAGCTGTTCTTCAAGCGCAACAACGAAATCTTCACAGGCACATCAACGGGGACGAACACCAGCAGCTCCTGAAAAATTCCGTGACTCGAATGATTGAACGCGGTGTAGCCTTGCCCGTGCTTTATCAGGTATTGATCCGACTCGCGTATCGGCAGAGGAGTGGGCGACCATATCTCGCCCGTATCTTCATCTCGCAAGTACACGGCTTCACCGATGGGATCGCTCACCGGATCGTTTGACCAGGGCGTCAATCGGTTCTCGCGGCTGTTTACCGACCAGGTGTAGCCGGCGCCGGTTTCAGAAACCTGACAACCGAAATCCTTGCCGTTCGAGATGACATTCAACCACGGCGCAGGAGTCCACTGGCCCTCACTCAGAATGGCAACATATTCTCGTCCGCCTTCGGTGAACCCGCCCAGGCCGTTGAAGAAAGACAGCGGAGGAACTGTGAGTGGCTGTTCGGGATATCGCCGCGAGGGCATTCGCGGCACGAATGTGGAAGGCAGCACATCTTCGACCGGTCTTCGCACCAGTTGCTCTTCGAGCGGTCCTCGATCGGCGACTATCACAACACGCGCGACAGTGTGTAAAAGAATCCGATCGGCTTCGGGCATGATATCGGTTCGTCGAAGAAACACGCCTCCAGGTTTATCAATCAACGCATGCGAGCCGCTTATTCGCACCAGCCGCTGCAATTCGTCGTGTAGATTTTGAAAGTAGCTCGGCGGGTTGTCATTCAAGATGACGAGGTCAAACACCAGCCCTTTGAGTCTCAAATACTCATGGCAACGAAGTATCTCGCGCACCATGCCCATGTCGTCATCTTCTTTCAGCCTGACAAGCGCAATCGGCAAATCGCCGCTGATGCCGTAGGGCCAGAGATCAGGTTGCGTTCGCGTATTGAGCGCGAGCACGTGCGAGCGAGGCCGCAATGAAGGATCGGAGTACAACAAACGCCCGGCGAGTCTCTGAAAGAGATGAGCCACGTCGGCATCGATTTGTAGATGCCGCATCTCGACTTGAGCCTTAGTCCACGCGAGTCCCGATTCGCGCTCAAACGCGTAAGGGTTGTGATATTTGTCCAACAGCCTCAACGCTTCATCGCGCGAGTGGGCCAAGCCCGTAGCGAAGGTCACTCGCGCAGTTTCTCGCGGCCCGACTCGTATATGTTGTCTTAGCGAAAAGATCGGATCGAGCACCGAGCCAACGGTATTGGAAAGGGGCCGGCCTTCGGTGACCGCTATTGGATTGGCGGGCGTATGGCCGCGTCCCAGGAATCGCGCGCGGTCCGTCTCATATTGGACCGCTCCCACTGTTTCGCCATCTGCAATAACAACGTGAAGTCCCCAAACTTCGCCTTCGTTTTCTGAACGACGACGCCTCGTGGCGAGAAGACCATTTTCGCTCGCGACGAATTCAGTCTGGACAAATAGATTGCTGAAGGTTGAGTGTGCGAGATCCGCGGCGCCGGGCGCCAGCACCACTTCCATGTAGCTGGTAAGCTCGATATCGCGCGTTCGGTTGGTGTTGTTTGTCACACGGATTCGGCGCAGCTCGGTGTTGTCTTCAGGCGAGACGATCACTTCCATGCTCGTCACAATTCCCGAATCCGTGCGCCGAAACTCAGCTTTCTCCTCAGACAACGATGCTTCATACGATTGCGGCTTGCCCGGAATCGGATGGTAGCCCGCGGACCAAACCGCGCCGCTGCGAACGTCGCGCAGATAACAGAAGCTGCCCCAGTGATCTCGAGTGGCGTCCTCTCGCCAACGGCTAACAGCCGTCTCTCCGCAAACCGAGTAGCCTGAGCCCGATGTCGTTATGACCACCGAATAGACTCCATTCGACAACAACTGCGTTCGCGGAGTCGGCAGGCTGGGCGAGTCGTAGCGGCGAGGATCGGGTGACCGGAGAATCCCGCGAGCGCCATCGGAACGAACCTCTTCGGCTCGCGGCCGCGCAAGCGCGACACCGCGAGGAATGCGTTCCTGCAACAACAACTCGGTCGCTTGAACGAGCGGCTCCGAATGAAATCGCCGCTGCATTACATTGCCGTTGAGCACATCATCGAGCGCGACCAGGATCATTCCCTGATGGTGCGCCATAAACGCTTTCATCAACGCTCGATCCTGGTCTGGTTGAAGTCGATCCTTGGTGTAGTCGATCGATTCGTAGAAGCCGTACCGAGTCAGCGCTCCTTCGCGAGCTAACCGCCGCATGTTTTCAAGCGCAACTCTCGGCTCGACCAGCGCTGCAAGCGCAGTGGAATATGGAGAGATCACAAGGTCATCGCTCAACCCGCGTTTTAGACCCAGACCCGGGATGCCAAACGGACCGTATTGGTAGTTTAGTTGCAAGTCGAACGCGTTATATGCTGATTCCGAAACACCCCATGGAACTCCTCGCTCCTTGCCGTATTCGATTTGCCGCGCAACTATCGCGCGATAAGTCTGATCGAGAAGCGTGTCCGGATAACTGCGCATCAACAGAAGAGGCATCAGGTATTCGAACATCGTCGCGGTCCACGAAACCAGCGCCCGGCCTCCATCAACTTGTGTGAACCCGCGACCGAGATGAAACCAGTGCTCCTGCGGCACATCGCCTTTTGCGATTGCGATGAAGCTCGCTAACCGCGATTCAGATGCAAGCAGATCGTAGAAAGAGTTGTCGCGCCTCCCATCGGTGACGCTGTAGCCGATGACGAAAACTTTTCGCCCTTCGTCATACAAAAAGCGAAAGTTCATCGCATCGATCATCTCCTGACTGTGAAGCGCCAATGCGCTGTACCTTGACACAAGCTGGGTCGCGAGTTGCGACGACTGTTCGATGAGATTCTTCAGGACATCAATTCCCCTTAGCGCTTTTTGCTTGTCGCCTCCATCACAGGACGCAACATGCTCGCGAAACTCTGCAAACTTCTTTACCACGTGACTGCACCACTCAGGGAGCTGTTCGAGAGTCGGCACCCGGTCCAGAGCCTCGAGGACCTGTTTCCATTCGGCGGCAATTTCTGCAGAACAGCCGGCGATGAGGGGCTCGAGGCGCGATGTAAAAGCAAGCGACCAGGGCGTGAGCGTCGCGAGGTCGCGGCGTCGCTCGCGCAGTTGATGCGTCAGCGATTGAGTCCACAAGCTAAGCTGATCAAATTGTCCGCGGTCGTGTTCGTGAGACAATGCTTCGACGATGTCTTCGATTTCAATCGCGCGGCTCGATAGTGCTTGAAACAACACTTGCCATTCCGACAAACGTTTTGGCATAGCGGCTTCTAATGTGGAAGAGCAACTTTCGATTTCGCTCCGCAACTGTTTTAGCGTGACCGCGCCGGTGCTTTGGCGAACGGCTTTGAGCTTCGCGGACTCTTCACGCATCAGGAAAACCGTGTCCCTCAATCCTTCGACCGATGCGTCGTCAAAGACCGGCAACTCGGCGATATCAACACACGATTGCTTCACCGCAAGGAGCAACGCTGCGAGATTTCCGCTGTCTACTGTTGAAATATACTGCGGCCACAGCGGCCCGAGCGTCTGTGTGTCGTACCAGTTGAGAAAGTGACCCTGGAAACGATCGAGCTTTTCCATCGAAGCGAGGGTGAGCTCGAGGCGCTCAGCCATTTCGAAAGTTCCAACGTATCCAAGGTCGCGGCCAGCAGCGGTTGACAATAGGAGCAACCCAATATCGGTAGGTGAAGTGCGATGTGCGATGATTGGCTTGGGATCTTCCTGATAGTTGTCCGGCGGCAGCCAATGATCCCCTTCCCCGACAAAAGTCTCAAAGAACTTCCACGTGCGCCTCGCAATCAGCCGCGCCACTCGGCGATCGTCCAACGCGAGGTCCTGCTCTCTCTTGGGCAGATCGCGGCTCACCCAATAGGCGATGAGCGGCGCTGCCGCCCACAGCACCAGGAACGGCGCGGCAACAGCAAACGCCAGCGGCCTCGTGAGCGAGATGAATATCGCTATTACGAGGATGAAGGCTTCGGCGGGCCACATCAGCCGCCAAAACGCTTGAAGGTCGTGCGCGCTTCCCTTCTCCGCTTGCGCGGCCGTCTCCCATTCGAGAAGTCTCTTTTTGGAAATCAACTTGCGATAGAACGTAAGTGCGATTGCGTGAGACTGCAGGTAAGCCTGGTGCGCGATGAAAGTCAGCGATAGAACGAACTGCGCTGTGTTTGTGCGAAGGTCTCCCCATACGCTCCAGAAATGACTCGACCACGGAATGCCACGCGGATGAACGAGCAGTGAGTTGGTGACGTGACCGTAAACCGGGAACGCCAGGAAAACTATGGCCGCGATCGTCCAATAAAGCGGCGAACCGGGCAATACGGTCCAGGCCGCAAACAACCACAGAAGCATCGTCGGGGCGACGATGCTTCTACGCAGGTTGTCGAAAATCTTCCAACGCGAAATCAGCGACAACCTGTTTCGCACGGGCCTTCCATGGGCGTCGCGCACTCGTGGAAAAAGCCATCGCGCAATTTGCCAGTCGCCCCTCGTCCATCTATGTTGCCGCTTCGCGTATGAATCGTAATGTGACGGATAGTCGTCCAGGAATTCGACATCAGTCACCAGAGCTGCGCGCGCATATAAGCTTTCAAACAAATCGTGACTCAGCAAAAGGTTTTCAGGCACCCGACCGGCAAGCGCAGCCTCGAACGCGTCAACATCGTAAAGGCCTTTGCCGGTGAAAATTCCTTCGCCGAAGAGATCCTGATACACGTCGGAAACCGCGGTGGTATACGGATCAATTCCGGTATGCCCGGAGAATATGCGGGAGAAATGCGAGCGCGAAGAACTGGTCAGCGTCATGCTCACTCGAGGCTGAAGAATCCCGTATCCTTCAGTGACTCGATTGGAAAGTGGATCGATGCGAGGTTGATTCAACGGGTGAAGCGCGGCTCCGATCAAACGGCGCGCCGAATCGCGAGGAAGCTGGGTGTCGGAATCCAGAGTGATAACGTAGCGTATGGTCGAAAGAAAAGTCGCATCGGCGGTCGCTATGAAATAACTCGTGTCGAAAGCACCGCGAAGCAGCCGATTGAACTCATGAAGCTTGCCGCGTTTGCGCTCCCATCCCATCCACTTGTCTTCGGTTGGATTCCATTGACGCCGACGGTGAAAAAGATAGAAGCGTTCTGCCTGCGATTCGCCGTAACGCGCATTTAATTCCTCGATTCCTTTGATCGCGAGGTTCAACACAACGTCGTCATCGGGCATATGCTCGCTCGACGCGTCCGCAAAGTCTCCGAGAATCGCGAAATAAATATGGTCGTCACGGTTCGCAAGGAAACACACTTCCATTTTGTCGAGCAGATCGCTAACCGTGTCCTCGCTGGTAAGCATCGTCGGAATTACGACGAAGGTTTGCGCGTGATCGGGTATGCCGGATTCGGTGTCCAGTTTGGGCGGCAGATTCGGATCGAGCAGAACTGTTATATCGAGGTTCAAAACACTGACGGCGAGATCGCTCGCGGCGACGAGCAGTAGCACCGCAACGCCGACCAAGGCCCAGGACTCAGCGCCGCTGACGAATGCGTAGAGAAGAAAGGGACTCAGAATGAGCGCAACCAGAACCAGAATGCCGCCGAGATAGACAGTCGTGGGATGCCTGAGAACAATCCTAAGCAACGCTTCCGGGAGGCGCGCCCGATATTGAACTCGCTTTTCCAGTTCTGCGCGGCCCCGGTCAATGAGATAGAAGCCAACGTGCGACCGTCGACTGTCGTCGGGCATTGAACTACGCGATTGTTCCGCGAGCGAAACTGCGTTGCGAGCAACTTCCTGTTCAGTGAGCCTGGTACGCTTGGCAATTTTTTCTATTACATGCCTGTACCGGTCTCGGGTGGCGAAGTCCATCAACCGGTAAGCGTCGGCTGGATCCTCTGCGAGTATGGGGTCGATCTGACTGACGCTTTCAAAAAATTGTTTCCAGTCGAGTGTCGACAACAGACGCATGCTTGTGATGATGTTGCCTACCGTGACTTGCGTCGCGGCCTGTCGCTGATGCTCGATGTGAACGGTTTGTTCTATCGTCGTCGACTCGAGCGAGAGTTTTTTCTCGATCCAATCGATCGCCGGCCATACTTCGGGGTCTTGATCGCGGAGACGTTGGGTGAGCTGAACGATGAACGCCCGGTCGAGTTGTTTCTTTTTCTCGAGCGCCGATTCCAGAAGCTCGACCAGCGCGCTCGGCTCGCGCCCGGCCATTTCAAGCAGTTGGTCGGCAAGCGCGTCCGCCTGGTCTCTTGCATCGCGCGCCGCAACTATTCGGAGAGCAAGTCGCCTGAGGTTCTCAACCAGCGCGAGCCGTAGCGTGATTGCGATTGCCCATAATTCTCCGATTGAAAGCGGAACGACCTGTTGATAAGCGCGCACAAAACGGGCGATCGTGTCTCCATCTAGGCGGCTGTCGGTGTGTGCGATCAAGGCCAGCGCGACTGCATACACGCGAGGATAGCCGGCCAGCTCGCCACTCTCGAGCTTGGGAAGTTCCTTGTAGTAAGACTTCGGCAGGTCGTGGCGAATCTCGCGAAGCTGTTCTTCAACTATGTGAAAATTATCGACAAGCCATTCGGCGGCGGGCGAAACAGCGCGCCCTTCCCTGGTTGCGTCTGCAAGCGCGCGGTAGACCGCAATCAACTTGCGGCGATTCTCTTCCAGTCGAGGTAGCAGCCGCCGGCGCTGCGCAGGCCGGGAAGCGATCCGGTGTTCGGCGGCAAGCTCGCTCGCGAACTGTTCCAAACGCTCGACGCTGAACAACTCTTCTCGTATTGGCTCTTCGTGTGTGTTTATGTCAGAACGAATTGTTCCCTGGGGTGAACTCATGCGGCATCGACTCGCTTCGCGTATGTGGACAAACCACGAAGCGCAACGCTTTCAGCATATCATCTCGATGCGCGCTCACGCGACCACGATTCCAACAATCGCCATGAAGAAATCCCGTTAGCTCAGGCAATGAGGTTCTTATTGAAGTCTCACGACCTCGCTCTAACTCATGGTCTCGATCAGTGTTGAAAGGTTTTCGTTAATAATCGGGTTGAGTGATCAATCGCGGTAAGATTGATCGATCCGATCGAGCTTTCGCAGAAGCCCGGGCCAGACCAGATCCGCTCCGATCCCTTTGGTCACGACTTTTGCCTGAGCCTCGATACCTTTCAATATGGGGGTCGAGATATGCACAAGCTCGCTTCCGCCGGCTTCAGCCATCAGTTGAATCTCGCACGCGCGTTCGAGGTTATACATCGCCAGGAACGCTTCGGCGGCGTTGCTCCCGATCGTCAATAGCCCGTGGTTGCGCAGGATCAAATTGTTTTTGTCGCCAAGGTCGGAGACCAGCCGAGGCTTCTCGGCTTCGTTTAACGCGAGCCCTTCGTAATCGTGATAAGCGATCGAAGCCAGGGCGAAAAGTGACTGCTGTGAAACCGGAAGAAGGCCCTGCTTCTTTGCTGAGATCGCAACACCATGCCTCGTGTGGAGGTGCATAACGCACAGCGCGTCTTCGCGGGCGGCATGAACCGCACTGTGAATCGTGAACCCTGCCGGATTGATGTCGTACGAGCCATCCATCACCTTCTTGCCGCCGAGATCCACCTTCACCAGGCTCGAAGCAGTGATTTCATCGAACATCAATCCATACGGGTTGATAAGAAAATGGTGCTCGGCTCCGGGCACTCGCGCCGAGATGTGCGTAAAGATGAGGTCATCCCAACCGAAGAGCGCGACCAGCCGATACGCCGCCGCCAGATCAACACGCGTTTGCCATTCTTCAGCTGTGACTGCATCGCGAACCGCGACCGCTCTTGCTTGCATAATGCTTCGAGCTCCTTTGTCGAAATTGGGTTACCGATTGATAGACATTACAAAGGCGGGCATGACCCGCAGCACTTCGGAACCTAACGCGAATTCGCGGCAATGCCGCGAAACTGGCTCTGGAGGCCGCTTTCGCGGGCATTAGGTTTTTCGGGAAAAGCTATTTACATAACCGAGAAGTCAGCAGACTTCTGATCCTTCTGGACGCCGCTTTCATCGAACATCTGAACTTCAAGCTTGTACTTGCCTTTTGGCCAACCGGCATCTGGAGGCGAGAAGGTGAACGTCGCGGTGCCGCTGGAGGCTAACTCCACCGTGGTCTCCAGTCCGGGAATCGGACCGCTCTGTTGTCCTTCAACAGAGTCCACTGCCAGGCGTCCCTTTACCTTCACCTTTCCAGGATTGTTTGAGACTTCGGCGATCCCGTACACCGTGTCGTCGACTCCGAAGCTGCTGGTTTGCTCGTTTCCGGCTTTGTCCTTGCTCGTCTTTAAGCTGCTGATGTTGGCAGTTGTGAAGCTGCAGGCAACGAAGCTGATGAACACTAGTAAGAAACCGGCACTAAGAATCTTTTTATTCGTCTTCATTCTCTTTTCTCCTGTTGTGCGTCATGCGTTCGTCGGCGTCAGGGATCCAAGCGCCCAATCCTATACAGAATCCGCGAAGTCATCAAGGTGAGCCGCGCGCAGGTGAGCCGCGCGCTTGCTAATGATCTAGAGTTGTTGAATGTTGATTTTGCTACATGTATAATCCGCCCGCCTCCTGTAACAACGATATCCCAAGCCTTTCAGGACATCGGAGCAACGAAATGAAACCATTAGCAAGACTCTTGATGCTCATCTGCTGTGCCGCAGCAGGTCTGATAATGATTAGTCCACCGCGCCTCTTCGGGGCGCGAGTGGTTCTGGCTGACAAGGATGAGTCGCCGGGTCCGCAGGATCAGCCGGCGATTGCTCAGTGTCCGGATGCGAAGGAGAGTTCGTTGCCGCTTCCGAGTTCGATGACCCCCGACCAGTTTCATGACAAGCTGCTTGCCTTCCTTCAGAGCACCGAATACCTGAAACTGAATTGGTGCGTCGATAAGGGCGTTCGCGATACCGGACCGTTCGTCGACTCGACGTACCTGGGCGTTCATCCGGCAGTCAGAATCTACTATTCACCCGCGATAATGAACTGGCTCGTCAACGGCCGCATAAACGTCATCGCCGACGGCGCGATGATAGTGAAGGAGATGTACAACCCGGGCCCGGCCGCTCGATACGCCGGTAAAAAACTTATTCCTTCTTCGTGGACGGTGATGATCAAGGACTCGAAGGCTTCAAAGGATGGCTGGTTCTGGGGAGGCTTGTGGACGAGCGATCCTCCGATGCCCAAACCGAGCTACAGCTTCAAGCCTCCTTTCAACGTTCTCAATGAAGGCTTCGGGCTCTCGTGTTTGCATTGCCACGCGTCCTCAGAAAAGGAGCTTACCTTCACCGCGACCGATAACATCAAAGGCTTTCCGGGAAATCCGCTGAGTTACTTCATCGACGACACGTGGAGAAAGCCTGCGACCTTCGCAACGGTCCTGAACGAATTGGAGCATACGCCGCCCGATCATAAGAAGATTCACATATCAGCGAAGCCGCCCGTACGCTTTTCGCCCGACAGCGACTTCCTGAAGTTCTTTAAGGGCACTTCGCCCGAGAGTGCTGAAGCGCTGCAAGTGATGCCGGCTGAAACGTACGATCACATTTTCGCCGGTCACGACGGCGCCGAAGACTTTGTCACCTCCGATCAATGCATGATCTGCCACAGCGGGAATGCGTGGTTCGGCAGCAAGTTCTTGATGATCCTGGATCCGACTTCATCGAACCCGGTGAACGTTTCGCCTTACGGGGAATGGCGTTGGTCGCCGATGGGCCTGGCCGGACGCGATCCGATCTTCTACGCTCAACTCGATAGCGAGCTCGCCTACTTGAAAGATCGCAAAGACGATCAACAAAGAGTCATCAATACTTGTTTTCGATGTCACGGGGTGATGGGCAAGCGGCAACTTGATGCGGACAACGGCTACGATCCGGCATCGACCGTCAACAAGAATCCCGAACCGAATTTCAATGTCGATTTTGTCTACGACACGAATCTTTCATCGAAGAACTTCAAGTATGGGGCTCTCGCTCGCGACGGAGTGAGCTGCGCCGCTTGTCATCACATAGTTCAGGACAAAACGCCTGCCGGCAAGGACCCGCTCGAATGGTTCTTGAATCACAACATCACCGGTCAATTTACAATCGGAAAGCGCGATGAGATGTTCGGTCCGTTTGAAGACAATTCAGTTAAGCCTCCTCCGAGTGAGGCGAACACAATCTCGCCGCATCCGATGAAGGAATCGCTCGGCGTCGATCCAAGATACGACGCTTACATAAAAGATTCGAGATTGTGCGGCAACTGTCACACAATAAATTTGCCGGTGATGGATGAGAAACCGTTTGGCCATTCGCTCGAACAAGTCACCTACCTCGAATGGCTCAATAGTCAGTATCAAACGGATTTCAAACCGGGCCCGAATGCGAAGTCTTGCCAGGATTGTCATATGGCTTCGAGCTACGCCAACGCGGCAAACAAAGTCGACGTGCCGCTGATTCAAACCGCGTTCGCCGACGTGCAAGACGATACGTATCCGGCAGCGGATCACCTTGCACCAATGGATCAGGTTCGCGCGCGTTTTCGCGACAAAGGGTTCGTCCGTCATCAGCTTCAGGGGCTGAACATTTTTCTGCTCGAGATGTTCAATCAGTTCATGACCCCCGACAAAAACAATCCACCGAACTACTCCAATGATATTCTCGGAGTTCGCAAGAGCGATTTCATGAGCACGCTCAACAATGATTTGCCGAACTCGATTTTGAACTTTGTGCAGGCCGCGCAGCACGAAACGGCTACGATTGAAGTAACCAAGCCGGTTGTCGACGGTCAGAGTTTCGTCACAGAGGTGACAGTTACAAACAAGACAGGCCATCGCTTCCCGAGCGGTGTCGGATTCCGTCGCTTGTTCATCGAGTTCGATGTGATCGATGGCTCGGGCAAGACTGTATGGTCATCGGGAGCGACTAACGACGAAGGCTTCATCGTCGACAACAGCGGGAGTATTCTTGAGACCGAATACATCGGCACGAGCCGCAATATGAAAGGACCGAGCCAGCCTCACTTCTACGGCAAGGAGCATCCGATCACCAGCTCAAACCAGGTGCAAATTTACGAGGAGCTGATTAAGGACTCGAACGGCAACCTCACGACAAGTTTCATTCGCCGCGACGCAATAGTGAAAGAGAATCGGTTATTGCCCAAGGGCTGGACACGCGAAGGCCCCGCGCCGTTGTCGTTCAACGGCGAGTTCCTGCATTCGACTTTCCCGGAAGGTGACGCCGCGAATGATCCGAGCTATCTGAACGGCAGCGGCACAAGCAAGGTGCGCTATGCGATACCGCTCTCACAATTGCCAAAAGGGGTTGACTTGTCGAAGCTCACTGTGAAGGCGACGCTGTACTACCAATCGATCCCGCCTTACTACCTGATGCAGCGATTCGAGCAAGCGCCAAACGCTCGGGGCACGCAGAGATTGTTCTATTTGACTTCACGCTTGAACCCGAAAGGAACGCAGATTGAGAATTGGAAGCTGTTGATCGCGTCAACTCAATAGCAAGTCAGCGCCGTGAGGATCGCCGGGTGAGAAGCTCCGCCAGGTTGCGCTGAAGAAGTGATCGTTATCGATTGACCATGTAAGATTGAAATGACAGATACGCAAGACTGACCCAGGGCCTACTCTCCTCAGAAGTCCATGATGCTTATGAGGTGCAGAGCCTGGGCATCAGTCTGTGGGCACAGGTCCAGCGCGGTGTTTCTTCGCTCGGCCATTTGCACTCAAAAATTAGTTGCGAGGAACGATGATGCATCCTCATGTTTTTGTCGTTATGCCATTCGGCGTCAAGGAAGCGCAGAGGGCAACGCCAGCCACTGAAAACGCCCCTGAGAAACCGGCCATCAAGATAAGCTTCGACGAAGTCTATGATCTGCTGATCAAACCTGCTCTGACCAAAGGCGGGTTTGTGCCCTTTAGGGCCGACAAGGAACCGGGAGCCGGTGATATTCGCACGGACATGTACTTTGAGTTAGTGACCGCCGATGTCATATTGGCTGACATTTCTATTCTGAACGCCAACGTCTTCTATGAGCTCGGAGTGCGGCACGGCGTGGCGCCGCGCGGGGTGTTGATGATCCACGGGGGGTGGACGAATAGACCGTTTGACGTGGCGCCTGATCGCACCTTCTCTTACGATGGCAAGCTTTTCGCTGTAAGGCCAGGCGAACGCACCGATGAGTGGAGCACGCGACTCGAAGCCGAAACGGATAAGCTTGCGACGCTTCTGAAGAATGCGTCGGAGGTTGACGAGCAGACCATCGGCAGTCCGGTTTACAAGGAATTGGTAGGCCTAAAGCCACCCGATTGGAGTAACATCCAGACGGCGCGGGCGAAATACTTCGGAGACGTATTTGCGGACTGGAGGGCGCGCGTTGAATCGGCGAAGCTGAACGGATGGCCGGGTGACATACTCACTCTGGCCGACGACGCGCCGACGCGCTTCCACCGCGCCAGGCTTCTCTGGCAAGCCGCTGATGCGCTTTGCAGCATGCATCGTTTTGAGGCCGCACTCTCGGTGCTCAAAGACCTGCTGGCGCTTGACCCTAACCACCGCGACGCGCAGACGCGACTTGGTCTCGTGCTTGGTCGCCTGGGCAAGGTCAACGAGGCAAAGGTGCATATGCTGAATGTCGTCGAGCAATACAAGGATGATACGGAAGCGCAAGGCATCCTGGGCCGGGTCTACAAAGATCTCTGGCGGTTGGAATGGAAGGATCTCGAATCGCTGGAAGAACGACAACGACAGGCGGTCTCCACGTCCAACTACATCGCTAGTGCAGTCCGAAGCTATGATCGGGCCGCGCGCAAGAAGTTCGACTACTACAATGGAATCAACGTCGTCTCCTTCGTCAAGCTCCTCGAACACTTGAAGGAGGCGACCGGCGAGCAGCCGGTTGATTGCAAGGTTAACGATATTCCGGATTTGATCTCGGTGGTGCGCTTCGCTGCGCAGAGCGCGCTCGATTGTGCCGGACTCGACGCCGGGCAGAACGGCGTGTGGGCGGCAGCCACGCTCGGCGAACTCGAGCTTGTCGTAGGCGACGCCGAAAGAGCGCGCACGTTTTATCGCGATGCGGCGAATACGCCCGCCACGACCTACTTCAACGTTAACTCGATGCTGGACCAAATCTACCTCTTCGAGAACCTGGGCTTCCGCCCCGACGCCGTGGCCGGCGTGAAGACAGTTCTCGAACTGAGGAGGAAAGTCCTCGAACAGAGGATAGGCGGCTTGAAGAAAGCCGACCCTCGCTTTAAGAAGGTTGTGCTCGCCAGCGGCCATATGATCGATAAACCCGGTCGGCCTGACGAGCGCTTCCCGCCGCGTAAAGAGGGAGCAGTCCGTGAGCTTATTGCCAAGCAGCTCGAGGCCTGGAAGGTCGGAGCAGGCGACCTTGCCATCTGCGGCGGGGCGCGCGGCTCTGACATACTCTTCGCAGAACTTTGCGCCGACCGCGGGGTTGAAGTGTGGGTGCTTCTTGCGCTACCCGAGGGCGAATTCCTGGAAGAGTCCGTCAGGCTGCCCGACAGCGATTGGGAGGCACGTTTCTTCACCCTGCGCGATCACGCCGCAGTAAAAACTTTTCAACAGTTCGATCGGCTGAAGTCGCCGCCAAAAGGCACCTCAGTTTTTTCACGCAACAACCTGTGGATGATAAATACCGCCCGGGTCGAGGCAAACGATCCAAAGAACTTGTACGCCGTCCTTGTCTGGGACGAAAAACCGACAGGCGATGGTCCCGGCGGCACATCCGATTTTGTAGCGCGAGTCAAGCGCCTGGGCGGTCACCTCGCATCTGTAATTAATCCAACGAGACTTTGATTGCCCTTCCCCTTGAAAAGGAAAATGAGCATGTCGATACAAGACAAGACAGACAAGCAAGGCCCGCGCAAACTTCTGGCACTGGATGGTGGCGGCATCCGAGGCATCATGACGCTCGAAGTGCTTGCGAGGATAGAAGAGGAGTTGCAGAACAAGCTTGGTCGCGACGACAAGTTAGTTTTGGCCGATTACTTCGATTACATCGCAGGAACGAGCACGGGGGCGATTATTGCTACGTGTCTTTCAATAGGAATGCGCGTTAGTGAGATTCGCGATTTCTATATTGACAGCGGGCCGGCTATGTTCGATAGGACGAACCTGATCCGACGTTTCTCCCGCAACAAGTTCCACGATCAAAAACTCGCCGCGAAGCTTCAGGATGTCATCGCGCGAAAGACTGGCGAGCCCGAAGCGACGCTCGGGAGCGACGCGCTTCGAACCTATCTGCTGATCATTCTGCGCAACGCGACCACCGATTCACCATGGCCGATTTCGAACAATCCCGCCGCCAAGTACAATGACCGCACTCGGGCCGTTTCCAATCTGGACCTTCCGCTGTGGCAACTCGTGCGTGCCAGCACCGCTGCCCCGACTTACTTTCCTCCAGAAGTGATAACCATCCGCGACAGTAAGCTCATCGACCATGAGTTCGTCTTCGTTGATGGCGGGGTCACGATGTTCAACAATCCAGCCTTTCAACTCTTCCTGATGGCCACCATCGCACCCTACAACCTGCGTTGGCCGACCGGGGAGGATAAAATACTGCTAGTCTCCATAGGCACGGGAAGTGCCGCCAATGCAAACGCGAACCTCAGCCCGGGGCAGATGAACATTATTTATAACGCGAGTTCAATACCTTCAGCCCTAATGTTCGCGGCGGCAAACGAGCAGGACTTCTTATGCCGCGTGTTCGGCAATTGTCTGAACGGCGGGATGATTGATCGGGAGGTGGGAGTGGTCATGAGCGGAATCAATGGACAAGGGCCGGTGTTTCCGAAGCTCTTCACCTACATGCGCTATAACGCCGACCTCTCACGGGTCGGTCTCGACAACTTGGGGTTGACGCACATCGAGCCCCGCAACGTACAAAAGCTGGATTCTATCGACCACATATCAGAGCTGCAGGAAGTCGGACGCAGTGTCGGCAAACAGGTTGATATTGCTCACTTCGCAGGATTCCTGCAGTAAGCAGCTTTAAGCACTGGCCAAAGCGCGCCTTCTTCTGATCGCTTTTTGGCGGACTCTTGTACAGACTGATTATCGGCAGCGTGGATGTATGAGGGTTTGTAGACATCTTTATGCTCACACGTTGGAGGTGAATCTGTGCGCAACTCCAAGGCGCTCGCACGCGACCAAGCCATACGACGCGGGCTCGAGTTCATCTATCGCACGGCTTGCGATGAAGAAACCTTCGAAGACTGGGGCCACGATCTTCTGGGTTGCTTTCATTGCGTTGCCTCGACATCGAAGGACGCTGACCTGGCGAAGCTCGCTCGACAATTCGGACAAGAGCGCGCTCGTCACTGGCGCAACAATAATAGAGCCGTGCCCAAAGATGCTGACGCGAATATGGTCGCGAATCTTGTCTTCGGCGCGGTCGCGGCGAATCATTTTGGTATCCACGACAAAACGCTCAAACCAAAGATTAAAGAAGCCGCTTCGAAGTTCACCGGTGAAGACTACTATTGGTTCAACGCAGCGTCAGAGCCTCCTCCAAGCGATGTTCCTGCCGACTGTGACTGTGGCGCTGTAAATCCGCGCGGCCGGAAGACCTGTTCGAGTTGTAAGAGCCGTTTGCAGATATACAGCCGTTACGGGATCTACATTGATGCGCTCACTCGAACTTACTTTGCTGAGCGATTGGGCGTCACTCTCGGCTCTCGATATGTGGATGTTATCAAATGGGTGCCCGAGCTGCGGCCTTATCGCGGGCGGGAAGGCGGCGATAATCCGGACTTCTTCGATTCAATCTACGCGGTTACGCACATCGTCTACACCTTGAATGGTTATAGCATGTATCGCCTGTCGCCTCACTGGCTTCCCGAAGAATATGAATTCCTCCTGGCCAATCTCGTTGAAGCCATTGCGATCGACGACCCTGATGCGATGGGGGAGTTTCTGGATGCGCTGAAGTCATTCGGGCTCACGGAGAATCATCCCTTGATTCGAAAGGGCATGGATTATTTGCTGGCGACCCAGAATCCGGATGGAAGCTGGGGAGATATGAATGCGGAGGACGTCTATGATCGCTATCACCCGACGTGGACCGCCGTTGACGGATTGCGAGACTACGCCTGGCGCGGTGAGAGGTTGCAATACCCAAGATTCATGCGGCTGCTGAAGAAGTGGGGAGCAAAATTGAGATGAGGCACGAGGACTCGATGCAATGAGAATTGACGAGATAAGAGAAATCTACCTGGAGTTCTCGAAGACTTACGACAAAGACGTCAAACGCAGTATGAACTACACGGCGTATCGCAGGGTTCCTCTGCTGGTAATGAAACATATGCGGGCCGGCGCTCGCAGAATCCTCGACCTCGGATGCGGCACCGGACTCAGCGCTTTGCTCTTCTTCAAGAATGGCTATGAGGTTACCGGTATAGACGGGTCTCGCGAAATGATTGAACGCGCCAGGAAACTGCCTTACCAAAAGCTCCTCTGTCAGAATCTGGAAAAGAACCTTCGCGTAAGAAATAAATCGTTCGATGCGGCGGTGATGGTTGGAGTGATGGATTACCTGGACGATCCTGCTGCCGTGCTCACACAGGTCAGAAAAAAGCTCGTTGACAACGGCGTGTTTGGTTTTACCGTGCCTCAGAAGAGCGCCTGGTATTCGGACTGGGGTTTGTCGTCGTATTACCGCAATGAGATCGAACCGATCATAGAAGGTGCAAGGTTTACAATACTCGAATCTGAAAAGATCGTCGGCGTAGAGGACTACGGCAAGCGGGCTTACTATAGGAACTACGTGGTCCGCAAAAGGTGAACGCCAGCTAACACGTTTGGCTGTCGTTGCCGTAAGCGTTTCTTACACGTGAGATTTCTTGCGACTAGGTTTCACTCCTGACGGAGTGAGTAGAGCACGCCCTGTGACTTCACTCAAAGACTCATTCGTCAATCACCGCTGTGTTATAATGCCCGGCGCAGGGGAGCGTTCATGAACACGAACTCTTCGGACCTTAAGACCGAGACAACAGAACCGAGTATCGAGGCCTCTATCGAATCAGTAGTGCGCTTGCTTAGGAGATTACTTGAAGGAGATCCACGCGAGCAACGAGAAACATTCGAATACCTCAAGAGCGCGCTTGAAGAGGATCGCCCATCAAATCGCAGGCTCTTTCAATGAGCAAGATTGTCCAACGAGGCGACCGTCGTAGTGATATGTTTGATTGAAGATGAGTTGTTCGCCCCCTGCCAGCCTCCCATAAACGGGAGAGTTTCCTCTTCTGTCACCTGTTCAACGAAAGGTATCTCGACTCCCGCAGCCTTTGCCTCTAGATAGACCTGGCGCGCGTCTGGACCATGACTTATGAGCCAATCACCAACCAGCGCAACTCATTCACCGAGAAATTCGGCGCGGTTGTCTTCAATCTATTCATCGCTTTGCTAAATCTCTCCTGTTTGCAGGGGAGCGGAATCTTCATTCCGTTGATCCGATTGAGCGATGCGCTCTTGTTGTCGAAGCCATTGCATTAAAGACTGCAAGTCTTTCCGCGGCAACGGTCGAGCATCTTCAATGATTTGTTCGAGGGTGCTCTTTGCCTCACCTCACGGCACCGCCGATTTGAAGTGATCTTACACCAGCTTCGGCAAATTGTCTTGATGAACTGCCGATGCTAGATTCGTTATGAGCTCAACACGTTTTCAATTCTTCTCGCGTCGCATCGCGAAGGGGGCCGCGTGCGATCATAGTGATCTGCCCAAACACGATTCTGGGTCAAGGGTGTTCTTGACATCCGAGAGTGACATTGATAATAGAAGCGTGGGCCGTGCCCCCGGCGACCAATTGAGGGGTGTCTATATAAATGTGCTCAACACTCAAATGGAGCCAAGGACTGTCGATCTTTGCAGTCC
>Ga0070711_100000025_pt1 | contig 111524 bp, 106 predicted proteins | sample LARL53metaG_FD_65452 | JGI IMG/M metagenome (GOLD analysis project Ga0070711, IMG submission 65452) | Corn, switchgrass and miscanthus rhizosphere microbial communities from Kellogg Biological Station, Michigan, USA - LAR L5-3 metaG | ecosystem: Host-associated > Plants > Roots > Rhizosphere... | reverse complement strand
CATCGGAATGAACTGAGACAGCGGCAGGGTGTCGTATGCAGGATCAAACGAAGTCTGATCCCACCCGTCGGTGAAGACGCAAGCCAACTCATACCAAGGCTCGCTTGCATACTGGCTGCGCGCTTCCGGATCTTTGCCTAACAACGCGTAATAATGACGGCCTTGAAAATCCTGATGCGTGCGAACGACCTCATACGTCTCGCGAGAAACGTACGGCTTTAGGATTTCTGCTGCGATGGCGGGATGGTTCTCAACCGATATGACCTTGCCGATGTCGTGACACAACGCGGCTACGATCATCTCCTCGGAAGCTCCGTCGCGAAGTGCGCGCGTTGCGGTCTGCAACGCATGATCGAGCTGGTTGACCGCGAATCCGTCAACCTGTTCTTCGAGTTGAAGCAGCATTGATTTGATGGTCTCGGCCATCGAAGACTGCCGCACCGCGACTGCCTGACCGATCGCCATCCAGTCTTCAATCTTTCCCTGGTCCATTCTGGTGAATGACATATTGAATCCTCGCTCAAACGGGTTGAGTAGCTGAAGCAAAAATATAATGCCTGAATAGACAATTGACCAACCGAACTTTTATTGCGAGGTCGACGTCGAATTGAGAGAATGAGCGCTCAAGTCGAGATTTTTAGTTCTAGAGCGACTGATGACTCGAGAACTGCTGATCGTGCACGCCTCGCAGCTTGTGACCCTCGCAGGTCCTCAGCGACCACGGGTCGGTCCGGAAATGCGGGAGCCGGCAATGGTGGAAGACGGCGCGTTGCTGGCACGCGATGGCGTGATAATGGCTCTGGGGGCCACTTCTGAGGTTGAGCCTCTCGCAGGAACCGGTGCCGTTCGAATCGACGCCGGCGGGTCAGTCGTGATGCCGGGATTTGTCGATCCGCACACACACCCGGTGTTCGCCGGAACTCGCGAAGACGAGTATGAGATGCGGATCGCGGGGATGACTTATCAGGGAATAGCGGCGCGCGGAGGCGGGATTCGCTCGACTGTAAGAAAGACCCGCGAGGCTTCCGAGGATGAACTGTTCAGGTTGGCGAAAGATCACGTCGTCAGTTTTCTCGAGCACGGCACGACCACAATTGAAGCGAAGAGCGGTTACGGGCTAACTGTCGCTGACGAAATCAAGATCCTTCGAGTGATTCGAAGACTGAACGCCGAAACGCCGCTTGAGTTGATCCCGACGTTTCTCGGCGCTCACGAGATACCGGACGAATTTCTTGAAGACCGCGAAGCTTACATTCGCCTGATCGCCGACGATATGCTTAATCGAGTGGCGGCTGAAGATCTTGCGCGCTACTGCGACGTTTTCTGCGAGACGCACGTCTTCAGTGTAGCGCAATCGCGACATGTGCTCGTGAAGGCTAAGCAACTCGGACTGGGAATTCGTCTTCACGCCGAGCAATTGAGTTTGAGCGGCGGCGCGCACCTGGCGGCAGAACTGGGCGCCGCGTCCGCGGATCACCTCGAATGGATCGACGAATCTGGAATTGACGATCTTCGTCAAGCCGGTGTCATCGCGATCCTGCTTCCCGGCGCAGTTTTCAATCTGGGACTCTCACGATACGCGCCGGCTCGCGCGATGATCGACTCGAAGCTTCCGGTCGCCCTTGCCACTGATTTCAATCCTGGCAGTTCTCCGACTCCCTCGATGCAAGCCATCTTATCGATTGCGTGCACGCAAATGCGAATGACTCCGGCGGAAGCCATAACCGCCGCGACAATCAATGCAGCTTACAGCCTTGGCATAGGCACGCGAGTCGGCTCACTCGAGATCGGCAAACAAGCTGACATTGCAATTTTCGATCGCCCTGACTATCGGCAAATACCCTACTTCTTCGGAGTAAATCACGTTACAGCCGTAATCAAAGCAGGAGAGTTATTGGTCTTCCAAGGCGGCAAGGGCGTTAAGACCGCGTAGTCGGCTCCGTCCCGCAACAGGTCGTTCGGCAATTGCACTGACGTGGCTTGATGAATATAATTCGTCCGATTTCAGGACTATCCGAAGGCCCGAACGTTAAGTTAGTCGAGCTGATCAAAATCTTCGAAGACAGTTCGCGATTAGTTTTCGAATTGTGAGCCGAAGCGGGGGCCGCTTGCGGTGCCAATGACACGCTCATATAATCCCGCCGCGCTATCAAGGCCCGACCCGCTTTGCGGGTGAGAAGCGCGCTTTTCATGTTGTGATTCGAACTATCGAATTAGAAAGGGAGAAACATGTCATATCAACCACCTCAAGGAAACTACGGAGCCCCGCCCCAGGGTTATGGAGCGCCACCCCAGGGAGCTTACGGTGCACCGCCTCCTGGTAACTATGCCGGCTTAGGATCGAGACTGGTGGCAGTCATTATCGACAGCCTGATAGTCGGCGTCGGTACGATACCGGGATGGATCGTGTTCTCGATTGCGATGGCCGGCGCAGTGGCAACGTCGGATGCCAGGGGCCATATCAGCGATGAAGCAGGCGCCGCTGCCAGTATTGGGTTGTTCGCCGGTTGGGCGCTGTTGTTTATCGGCGCGGCAGTGGTGTGGTTGTACAACATATATTTGCTTGGCCGCGACGGCGCGACGCTTGGCAAACGGTGGATGAAGATCAGAGTGCAGACTCGCGATGGCGTTCCTCTCGGGTTCGGAAAGGCTTTTCTGCGCGAGCTGGTTAAGGGCATTCTTGGAAATTTGTGTTTCCTCTTGTACCTCTGGCCGATTTGGGACGCCGAGAAGCAAGGGTTGCACGACAAGGTCTTCGGAACTCACGTGGTTCCAGCTTAAGTGAAGTAAGATGACAATCGATGAACAATGAACCAGCGGGCAGCGGTCCGCTGGTTACGTTCGCGTTATGAACAGACAAAAAGAACAGAGTGCTAAGCTAGTTTCCTTTCCATTCTGAAACGATTCATCTTCGGCGGCCTCGCCGAACAACCGTAAGGACAGGAGAGAATAACCATGAACAAAAAGGTGTTACTTCTACTCGCCATTTGTGTGCTCGCATTTAACGTGGTGCGAACGGCCGCTCAGACGCCGACAGCGCCCCCAAAAGTTATCTTGATCGAGCGCGAAGAGATCAAGACCGGTCGAATGGAGGCTCATCAGAAGCTCGCCAACGGATACGTTCAGGCGCTTTCGAGCGCGGGCAGTAAAACATACTGGCTCGGCATGTCCACCGTTGCCGGGAACGAGAACGAAGCGCTTTTCATCACCGCTTATCCATCTTACGCTGCCGTCGAACAGGACCGCGCCGACACCGAGAAGATTATGACCGGCGCGACCAAGCTTGCGGTTGAGAATCTCGATCGCCAGGGAGCCGACCTTCACGTTTCGCAACGGCAAATCATCGCCGAGTTTCGCGATGACCTCAGCTACAGACCCGGCACGCGGATTCCCGAGATGCGCTACTTTGAAATCACGACTACTCGCGTGAGACCGGGGCACGAGCGCGATTTCGAAGAGGCACGAAAAGCAATCAAGGCAGCGCACGAGAAGGCCAACGTCGAGGAGCACTTTGCCATCTATGAAGTTGCATCAGGGACTGCGGGATCTACTTACCTGACTTTCGCGCCGATCAAATCGCTCGCCGAATGGGACGTAGAGGTTCACACCAAGGCTTATCAGGAAGCTCTCGGCGACGATAACCGAAAGAAGATCGACAAGATGCGAGGCGAAGGCATCATCTCGGTAGACGTTGCGCTTTATGCTTTCGATCCAAAGATGAGCTACCCGCCGCCGGATTTCGCGAAAGCGGATTCGTTTTGGAGCGTTAAAGCCAAAGCAGTGGCGAAAGCAAAAGCACCAAAGAAGCACGCGGCTAAGGAACCAGCCAAAGGACAATAAGTTTCGTTCTGCCGATTGAAACACAACGAAAACTTGCGACTCAAGTTTCCTCTGGAAGCGAAGGAGAAAATGTCATGAAGAAAAGTCTGTTGTTCGCGCTTGCAGTATTTGTTTTTGCTTCGACGGCGCATCAGGCCGCCGGGCAGCAGCCAACCAACACCTCCCCGCCTAAAGTGCTTTCCGTCTTCCGCGAGGAGGTCAAAGCGTCAAAAGGAGCAGGGCACGAAAAAGTGGAGGCCGGTTACGTTGCGGCTCTTCGGAAAGCGAACTGGCCGGTTTACGGAATCGCCCTGACTCCGGTCGCGGGTCCGAACGATGCGTGGTTCACGACGGGCTACGATTCGTTTGAGGCGTGGGAGAAAGATCGACAGGCAACCGACAAGAACGCCGAGTTGGGCAGGGAGTTCGACCGGCTGGATAATCTGGATGCGGAGTTTCGCACGAATCAGCGCAGCTTCGTCGCGGTCTTGAGGGATGATGTGAGCTATCATCCCAACGTCGACCTGGCTCAGGTGCGCTACTTTGAAATAATCACACTGCGCGTACGGCCGGGTCACGATTCTGATTTCGAGGAGTTGGCAAAGATGATTCATACGGCCTTCGAGAAGAAGAATAGTCCGACCGATCACTTTGCCATCTACCAGGTGATGGCCGGGCTGCCGGGAGGAACCTTCTTTGTATTTCTTCCGATGAAGTCGCTGAAGGAAGTGGATGCGAACATGAAGCCGGAGAACCAGCAGGCTTTTATGAAGGCGCTTGGAGACTTCAAGAAGCTTGAAAAGTTGACGGGCGAATCGGTGCTGAGTGAGGAGGACGCTATCTACGCGATTAATCCGAGAATGAGTTACGTCTCTAAGGAGTTTGCCGCGGCGGGTGGTGACTTCTGGAAGCCGAAGCCGATGGCGAAACCAGCTGCGAAAAAACGGGCGGTCGCTGCCAAACCGGCGGAGAAGACGCCCCAGTAACACTCGGCAATTCAGCAGAGAAATGTCGTGGAGCCGTTGTTACGATCTCGTGGCAACGGCTCTGTGGTCTGGGATACGGCTGTGAATACCGTCGTTTACGTTGGTCAGACGAAACCCGTTGCCCGCTACATCTACCAGTATCGGGCTGCACTCGCAGTCACAGATACTTGCATCCCAATAACAGCCGTCAGAACAAGATTGCGGTGGACAAAGGACAGCCAAGGTCGCAGTGCAATCAAAATCTGCCATAACCGTTTTGAGTTTGACTGCACCTGTTGCGCCACAATAATACGACCAAGAGACGCTGTTGCCGTCGCTAGCGCAGTTGAGATCGCCTGAGTAGTACGAGCCCGATCCGCAGGATGCTGGTATAGAGCGGCAGCCGGTGGTGACAAGCGGAGTGCAGCGGGATTGATTGTAATGCAGCGAACAATCAAGCGTGAAACACCTATTACCTTGGAGATCGGTATACACATCACACCGATTGGTTCCGCAAGAGTCTAGCGCCTGCACTCGCTTACCAGACGAGAGGACGGCGGCTGCAAAACAGATTCCGATGACGAGAATGGTGCGAACGAGCACACGCTGATTCATCGGTTGCTCCTTCTTATTTCGTCAAATGCGTCAATCGGCAGGCTTAGCACTCTTTCGACCTCAGCGGCTGAGGAATCTCTTTTTTCGTGCTTGGTTCGTTCCATTATAAACACTGTCCCTCGCTGAAAGCCCTCCCCCCACTTTGCCGAGTGGCCATCTGGTATGACGACGTCGACAGGCCGTTCCAGGTATTTTGCAAAAGTAGCCGGGCCCAGTTCGGTGAGCAACTGGAGTAGATGCCGGGACGCAGTATGCGCACCGGCGCGCATACCTGCCAACACCTCAGCAGACGAATAAGTATCAGCTCCCCAGGTTGTACCATCCGTGAATTCAAGGAAGTCTATTGATACGACAATTCGCTCGATGGGTAGTGAGTAATGGACTCCGCCGATAGTTGTTGTTCGTGCTTCTCTTGGTTGTAGAAGGAATCGTGCGCCAGAAATGTTATTGAGCTCTACTCCTCCGGGATGTGGCTGACCGGAAGAGACAACATCATATCTGATCGCATACGCGCTCACAGGCTTATTGGTAGAGTTGGTGATTATGATTTCAACTTCCGGGTCATACTGATCTACTCCCGCAGTCTCAGGCTGTGCGATTTGGAGCGTCAGCGGCGCATCGGACACGGTGGTAATGATTGCCCGTGCTGTCTGGTTCGACAGGCGACCGTCTTCACGTCGGGTTCCTTGCCTTGACTGGGCGTCTAACAAGACCACGAACGCGCCCAACAAGACCACTGACGCTGCAATATCAATGGATCTGGTCTTGGCATTCATCGCTTATTCCTCCTCTAGCAGCCAGCGGGCGGCGGCGTCAAAGCTTCGCAATGGTCTCCGCCTAGGAGCGTTCGCGAATTCACTTGGGTGTTAATATCTGGAAATCCACTTTTCATTGAGCTCTATGAGCTTACCTACGCCTTCTTGGAGATTGGAAATTCCTGCCAACTCCCCTCGAATTGGTACGTTTTGCACCGACTCGGCGGTCAAGCTGCTCTGATGCCACTGCTTGAGCTCATCGAGCAGATACAGTTCCCTCTGTTTTGCTCCCGCAAGACCACTTCGCACCGATGGGACCTCATCTTCATCAACAGGAAGCGAAGCGATCGCAACGTTAAGCCTCTCGAGCGCAGCAGGCTCATTTGCATCGGGCCACTTGAGCGCCTTCTTGAGTAAGCTATTGATTCGTTTTAGTTGAATTCTCTCGCCCCGCCTGTCGTCCAATACACCCTTGGCCCACTGATACTCGCCCGCAGTGGTTCGATCGTCAAAAACGACAGCCAGAATCGTTATCGTTGGCTGAGTTTTCGCAGAGCCGCAATGGTCCGACACGGCTTCGGCAGCAGTAGCTATTTCGACGACTTGCCCCGGTTCGATTGATTGATCTCCAAGGGTGTAGTCCGCCGACGACTCTGGGAAGTCGCAGACCGCCTTCACATACGCAGTTATCGCTTTATCGGAGGCGTTTTGAACTCGCATCACGAATTGGTGGTCAATCCGTTCCAGACTGATAAGCCGGAACGATCCGGTGTTGTCCTTCACGGCGGGCAAGCTGACCTCTTGTTTGCTTCGTCGCGCGCTTGAGGTCAGTACGGCGGCGCTCAAGAGAATGGTGCCTACGACAACACTCGATACGACGAATAATCGTTGCTTAGTGGACAAGCTCGTTTGGGAATCCATCGTAAGCCTCCTGTCGGTTCAAAGGAACTTGAGGTCGGTTACCCAAGCTGGCTGGAATACAAACTACTGCAGACGGGCGTTGTATATCATACGGTCAAGACAAATACAACGAAAATCCATTACTTTAGAGCGTGGTGATATGCCACTATTAGGTATACTTCCAGGTTGCCTCTAGCCAGCGGCATCAAGACTTCAAAACGGTATGTTTCACCCTCTCCCCAGAAGTCGATGTGAATTCTCTTCCCACCTTTTGGAACTTTCACGACGCCTCGCGTGAATCAAACATGTCAGCAGGCGGCTGGCGGTTCCTGGACACGATGACTTTGCCGACGACTCCCAGCGATGCGGACCTGCTGCGGCTGATGATGGCCGGGGACGCCGACGCGTTTACATTGCTTTACAGAAGACGGCACGGAAATGTCTTTCGATTCGCGCTTCAGATGAGCGGGTCGCGCGCGATCGCCGAAGACGTGACTCAGGAAGTGTTCATCGTGCTGATCCGCGAAGCTGGCCGATACGATCCGAACAGAGGTTCGCTGGCCGCGTACCTGTACGGCATCGCGCGCAATTATGTTTTGCGAAGTCTCGAGCGTGACCGGATGTTTGTTCAATTCTCGGATTCGCCAGAGGAAGAAGAACAAACCAGCGTGGCAATGATCGATCGTAGTGACCCGCTCGGCGATTTGACTCGCAATGAGATGGTCGAGGAGCTTCGACAATCGATTCTGTCGATGCCGCCGCGATACAGGGAAGTCGTAGTGCTCTGCGATCTGCATGAGTTGAGCTACGTTGATGCGGCCGCCGTAATCGGCTGCGCGGTGGGCACGGTGAGATCGAGGCTTCATCGTGCGAGAGCATTGTTGATCGAGAAGCTTCGAGCCGCTCGCGACCGGGAAGAATCAGAAGACGTGAAATCCGAGAGGTGTTTCGCATGAGCTGCCAGGGTTTACACACCACTATCATTGAACTTGCTCGCGGGCACATAACGGACGCGTCATTGCGTGATGAGGCGCTGTTGCACACAACATCGTGTGCACGCTGTTCGATGCAGCTCGAGGATCAACGAACACTTTCGGCCGGGCTCAAGCAAGTGGCCGCAGTCACACTCGACGAGAAAGCTTCCCTTAATGTCGAAGCGAATCTGCTCGTGATGTTTAGTGAGCAACGCGTCGCATCATCGGCGCTTGCGCACTCGAGTCGAAAGAAATTGAGCCGATGGCTTTACGTCGGCGCGGGCGTTGCTGCGCTCATTGCCATTGTCGTGCTGCTTTCGTTGACAGTGTTTCGAGCTAAAGAAAGGCAGGATAACGTTCAGGCCCCTGAAAACCACAGCGCAGCAGATCCGAACTCGACAGAAAAAAAACATGAGGCGGTAGTTCAGCCACTCACGTCCGGTAAGACTCCGGAAAAGACCAACCCGCCTAAACCATCATTGGCAAGCAACAAACCGAAGGGCGGAACGCGTTTAGTGAAAGCTGATCAATCTGCTTCAGAGCCCGAAATCGCCACGGACTTTTTTCCTCTGATGAACCGAGAACTCACTCAACTGGAAAGCGGACAGGTTGTGCGCGTCGAGCTGCCGCGCTCCGCGCTGATGTCTTTTGGATTGCCGATGAATATGGATCGGGCGAACGAGCGCATCAAGGCTGATGTAGTCGTCGGCAACGATGGATTGGCTCGGGCGATTCGGTTCGTAAGATAAAGCTTGCAAGGGCGGCCCTCGTGGCCACCTTCTTGAAAGGACAATGCTCGCAGATTGTGCGAGGAGGGGCATCGACGGAACGATGCGTAGCAGTTACTTCAATTTCAAAGAGAGGACCACCATGACTTTTCAAAGAAGAATTCCTGTAGCGATCATTTGCGGGTTCGCCATGCTGCTGAGCGTCATCGGCGTAAGCGCACAGGCGACCAAGGAGAAGACAGCGGCCTCCACGCCCGTCGTTGTGCAAGTAGCAGGCATCGAAGCGCGAGCGGGAACACCGGTGATTGCCGGTCAGGGAGACAACACGTTTATCTTTGTGCGTTCGGAGATGAGCTTCGACGAGAAAATCGTGAAGGGCGCTCCGTATTCAGCTCAGTCCGTGAGCGAGAGCGTTCAGACCCTCGCAGATGGCAATCGCATCGTGCGCCGCGATTCATCGGCAATCTATCGAGACAGCGAGGGCCGGACTCGACGCGAACAAACGCTCGGTTCGCTGGGCGCTTATGCGGTTTCAGGCGATGCTCCGCAAATGACCTTCATTAATGATCCTGTAGCGGGCGTGAACTACATACTTGACTCGAAGAGCCACAGCGCACAAAAAATGGATTTGAAGATCAAGACCATCGCCGCCAGGAATAAAGTGGTCGCGGAATCGAAGTTCAAAACCGAGATCACTAAGTCATCCGAATCCGAACCAGGTGCAGTTGTCGTCGAGGTGAACACCGGTGGGCCGGGCGAGATAGGCATGGCTCATTCGATGAAGAAGTCCACGCTCAATTCAAAAGACGTCAAAAAAGAATCGCTTGGAAAGCAAACTATAGAGGGTATCGAAGCAGAAGGTACTCGAACGACGGTCACGATAGGGGCGGGTGAAATCGGGAACGATGCGCCGATCAGCATTGTCTCCGAGACGTGGTATTCGCCCGATCTTCAAACTGTGGTGATGAGCAAGCACAGCGATCCACGCACGGGCGAGCTTACGTATCGACTGACTAACATCAATCGCAGCGAACCCGCGCACTCGTTGTTCGAGATTCCGTCCGACTACACTTTAAAAGAAACCGTGTCACCTGATATGCGATACAAGATACAGAGCGAGGTCCGACGACCAAACGGAGCGAAGCAGGAGCAGTAATAAACTATGTAAGGGCGAGGCGGCAAGCCGCTTCGCCCGTGTTGCTTCCTTATCTGAGTACTGATTTTCATAAGGGCACCGAACAAACGCTACACATCCGCCATTAACTGCTTTAGCGTGACTGTTTCTCGACCCTTCCTTCCCATTTGTAACTCATGCTATTTCCATCAATCTGAAACGGCGAAATAGAAACGGTAATCAGTTCACCCGAGGGAGGAAACTTGTCTAAGCGTTGCTCCGGCGTGATCGTTGATTTCCAGACCTGGCGAACAGTTCCGCCGGACTTTAACTCGAGTGTCGCACTACCTGATTCAAGTATACTCTTACCATCGGTGGTCCATGTGAGCTCGTAATCCTTTACCGAGACAACGTCGGTAGGGCCGTTGTACGTTCCGTTGATGGTTATGTCCGTGTCCCATTCTGAATCTCTAACCGCTTTGACCCGCGCATTCGTTTCAATTTGGCTTCCAGGGAAATCAGGGTATGAGATCGTCCGAACAACGCTATAGCTCCCTTTTGTCAGGTCGTACAAATTCACCGCCGGATCATCCCCGAGTCTGCTAAGACCAGCAGACGTATGATGGCTCGTTCAAGCCATAGTGCCCAGGGTGGCCGGATTGAGGCCTGTCGGGAGATTGATGAATGTGCAGGCCGAACTCCCACCATGCCCCGTGTTGATCGTCGCCAACACGTCAACCTTCATCTGGCTCCCGTTTACGATTCCAGAATAAGTTGTCTTTGCCGTTACGTCTATATCCCTTATGACACGTTGCCGAGGGCACGCGGTAAGGAACGCAAAGAGGATTATTCCCAGGCAAGAAAACAACCAACGTTCACCGAAGAGACTTATGTGACGCAGCATTTGTTCGTCCTCCCTTTCTATAGTTTGAGATATGAGCCCAACCGTACAACGTTCTCAGCGTGATATTCGCTGCCATAGAGAACTGGCTGCAATGAAGCGAGTGGTTTCGGCAGCGAACACCACTGAACCGACCGGACTGAATCCGGCCGCGATTATACGCGTATTGAAAGAGATTTACAATCCCATGTAAGTAATCGAGATCGCCCAGGGTGGTAATGGAAGATGTCTGACTGTCGGGAAGCCCTCTGGCCGCAACCCGAGCCGGCTCTCCGGCAATCAAAGTTTGGAACGTACGGGTGAATTCAATCGACTTTACTGTCCCTGCAAATTTCGTTTCGCCCGCCGACTAATTTCTGGCAAATTCCTGCTCTGCCTGCATTCCATAACTAAAGCCCGTTCCCTGACTCGGTTCAACAAATCGAACGACGCTCAATCCTGATCGTTGAGGTGTGATATGAGAACTAGAATTTCGGTGAACAGAATTCTGTCGGCTGTAGGCATGGCAACGCTGCTATTCGGTTTGACGCTGCTTTGGCGCTCGCAGTCTGTGCTCTCGAAAGCGAGCGACGGAGCCTCGGCTGAAAAACCTGCACCGTCCGAGTTCAAACAAGTCCAGATCGACCTGAGTAAAGCAATTGAAATCGCGCTCCCAAACTTGAGCGCGGACCTGAAACCTGCGCGGTTCACGACCGCCGACGGTAAGAGCGGATGGGCCGTAAGGATACCTGGCAACAGACCGATAGCAACGCCCGCTTATTGGGATGGTATGGTGTTCGTCGGAGGCGGCTACGGCTCGCACGAGTTCTACGCGATCAATGCGCAGACCGGCGCGGTCGCCTGGCAGATCAAGACTTCTGATGACGGACCCACGGCGGCGGTAGTAGAAGACGGGTGTGTAGCCTTCAACACCGAAAGTTGCACCGTGGAGGTCTGCGACGCCAAGACCGGCAAGCTTCTGTGGCAAGAATGGCTCGGCGATCCGCTGATGAGCCAGCCCGCAATCTACAAAGGCCGCCTGTACATCGCGCATCCCGCGGGTCAGCGAACCGGGACGCTTGCAATCCAGGGCAATCAACATAACGTTACGCACGTCGCCGCTTCAGGTCGCGCCGCCGGACACTATTTGTTATGCGCCGATCTAAGAACCGGCAAGCATATCTGGGATCAACCGATTCCCGCCGATGTGATTTCAGCGCCGGTAATCAACGACAGTCGAGTTTACTTTACGTGTTTTGACGGTACATCTTTTTGCTTCGACGCTGCCCGTGGAAGCCTTGTGTGGAAGAAAGAGAACTCTGGCACCAGTGCCCCGCTGGTCGCAGACGGTCAGCTCGTGATGACCCAGAAGGTGCAGGTGGGCGGCAAGAGTTACGAGGGGTTGGTGCGAGTAGACCCGAAGCAAGGCAACGCGAAAGACGAAATTCTGCTGGCGAAAACAGAGGCGGAATATCTCAAAGAGAACAATGGCGGCGGCGTTGGCTTAAGCGAGCAGGTGACGGTGACGCTCGACACCTCGGTTGGATTCAGCAGTGCGCCGCCGGCCGCGAAAATCGATGCGGCCAACAAACAGGTGGGAGTAAACACAGTTGTCGGCGGCTGGGCCTATCAAGGTTCGCGAGCAGCTTACAGCAAAGGGCAGATGATGAATGCCCAGGGCAGATTCCTGAATTGCATGCGTGCAATCGACGGTAAATTCGCGTGGCGCGCTGAAGTGAAAGGAGCCGGCATTACTGCCGACTCGCAGGTGTTTTCTCCTCCTGCGGTCGGCAATCTGAATATTTATCTGTGCAGCGCTCAAGGGCACGTGCTCTCGGTTCGCCAGCGAGATGGCAAAGTCGGCTTCATGTACTTGCTGAAGCAGCCGATCACGTTTCAGCCCGCGCTTGCCGAGGGCAACGTCTACGTCGGGACCGCGAACGGACTTTTGATATGCTTGAGAACAGGAGACCGAGACGCCGACGGTTGGTACGCGTGGGGCGGCAACGCTCAGCATAACAAGTGAAAGAAACAAAGGATGCGATCCGGAATTACTTTTTCAATCTAGATCGTCAAGGACGCAAGCGGTATTCGCGACTTTGCGTTGTCGAGGCTCGCGAGACGGGAAAAACACGAACTAAAACAATCTAATAGGTGTACTCAGATTTGCGGCATGACCACGTGGCTCTATGAAAGAGATCGGTCACAGCTGTGCGACAACTCGGTTGGAACTTGGTTCTACCTTCTACCTAGCGCAGTCTTCGTTCGCTTCGTAGTTTCTTCCTGCTCTTCCCGATCTTCAGCCATGCCTTCGCGCAATGCGTCCACTGCCGGCAGGCGCGCGATGTCAGGCATGCGAGAGCCGGCGCCGCGAACTGAATACCAGATGATCTCATTCACAATCCGGGCGTCGGCCATGTCCGCGTGCTCGAAATCTTGTTCCGCCGTGCGCTTCATCCAGTATGCTTCCGTCGAATCGCGACCAGCGCGCGCCGGTATCATTAAATTGTTGAGCGCTACATCGGGGAGGATCGCTTTGTAAGATCGAAGATCGGGCTTGTCCTGGAAAATATCGATCGGAGCGGCCGATGCGTCGAGTTGATTCATCGGTTGCATTCCCAACAGAATTTCCATCGTTCGAATCAAGCTTACCGTCGTGTGGAATTCATGGATGAGCGCGCCCGGCCGATTGTAAGCGCTGATCACAAGCGCCGGAGCGCGATGGCAATCGACGTGATCGGATCCATCTTGCGCATCATCCTCGACAACGAAGATCGCCGTGTCTTTCCAGTAAGGACTGTTTGAAACCGCTTCAACCAAATAACCAACCGCGTAATCGTTTTCGGCTACAAAAAATTGTGGCGTGGCGAACTCTGGAGCGAGCCCTTCGGTATGATCGTTGGGCAGGCGAATCATGGAAAAGTTAGGCAGGCGATCCGGCTTGCCGGCTTCAAGATCAGCCACGTAGCTCCGAAACTCCTCGAGCCATTCGCCAAGCCGGGATGTGCCGCGAAATCGCGGGTCTTCGTTGTTGCGAGTAATTACGGTGTCCGTCCAACGCGAAGCTTCTTTTGCGGCTCGATAGGTATCGGGCGTCATCGCATCCGGCGTGCGCAAATCGAAATTGCGAAAAGTCGTGCTGCAGTGTCCCTCGAGCGACTTCTTGGTCGGAATCGCTATGACTGTCGGTGTGATGTCCGGGTAAGACCGCTGCTTATTTGCGTTCACGGCTGCGACATTGGCTTCTGAAAGCGTGCCGACGAATTCTCCGTAGTTGCGATAAGTCAGGCCCGCTCGCGCGGCCGCATCCCAAAGATAAAGCGTCTCCGGCTCGGCGATGTCGCGTCCACCATTCAGGTAAGGAATATAACGCCGCAGGAAGTTCGACATATCGACTGCGGTCACCGGAGCGTTGAACATCGGCAGAGAATTGCTTCTCTCGGGTCTGAACTCCGGCAGACGATTGAAGCCTTCGAAATCGTAAGGCCGGCCCCGGCTTGAAGAGCTCAATCTGTAAGCCTTGTCTGTGTAGTCGCTCGAGAAAGCCGCGGTCGACCAGTTGTGACCTTCGGGGCTTGAAGCCGCATTGACGAAGAAGCGATCGAACAAGCCGAAGCGCACCGCAAGCGCTCTCTGATTGGGGTCGATGTTTTGAGCCGCGCCGCCCGGAAGCCGCGCTGCCTCACCTGCTCCGAATATCGCCAACGATGAATCGCCGTCAGCAGCGTGGCCGTCGCCCGATCGCTCGAGGTCGCCAAACACTTGATCGTAGGTGCGATTCTCTTTGATGATGTAGATCACATGTTTGATCGGCGAAGGTCCCTGGAAGAGTCTTGTGCGTTGTTGAGCGAGCAAACCGTCGTTGCGCATAACCTGCTGAGTGTAAGCTGCGAGCGCGCGCTCATCGGGCTCGCTGATGGCGCTGATGTTGCCTGACATGATCGAGAGAGAATATTGGCCACCGCGATTCTCGCGACCGGTACCCACTGGAAAGCGGTCGTTGGGCAGGTTCGGATCCATGCCGGAGTGGTCGACTACCAGAGACGAATTCTGAAAGCCAGTGCCCTTGCCGTTGCCGACGAAGATCGTGCCTGCTGCTATGGCTACCGCCGAGGGATACTGACCGGTCGGAATGAAACCTCGAACCTTGCTTCGATTCATCTCGTCGGCGTGCTTTTCAGGCTTTTCGTTTTCAACCCGTGGGCCGGAAACGCCTCTCGCTTTTGTGGAAAGAGAGACGACCGCGATCGCGTTCGCGTGTGCATTCGCGACATACAAGATCGATTCATCACCGTTGAGCGCCAGGCTTTCCGGGCTGCCGCCGATCAATGCCTGTTCGGCGAGCCTCACATTGATTCGTTCGACCTCACGATCAGTCGTGGTATCGATAACCGACACGCTGTCGGCGTCGGAGTTCACTACGTACAAACGCGAGGCGCTCGAGTTTAGAATCATTGCGCTCGGATGACGCTCGACCGGAATGCTCGCGACTGGTTGAGCGGGCTTTTGCGGATCGATCACCGCGATTGATGCATCTCCCCAACACGAAACGTACAACCTGGAAGTGTCATCGGAAGCTTTCGAAGGCAAGGCTACAACGCTGTAGGGATATAAAAACTGGGAGGAGCCGGCTCGCCGGAGGTCGACGCGAATCAAGTTACGCAAGTTGCGAACGTTGGTGATGATGCCGAGGCTGTCGGCCAGGTTATTTGCGACGTAAAGCGTGTCTCCATCGGGGCTGATGGCCAGTCCGGTTGGATAAACCGGCACGCGATTGTCGTTATATCGCTGTGAATTGCCGACGGTGGTGAAGCCGCTCACATCAATGAACGGAGCCTCGACGGTTGTATTTGGTCCGCGTGAAGCCGGACTTACAGGAGTACTCGCGGCAACTCGAAAGTGAAAGATCCAGATTTTGTTTTCGAATCCACCTGACGCATAAAGAAGAAAAGTTCCGTCTTGTTCCGGACGCGGAGAAAAGACGAGTCCAACATTGACGCTCTGAGGCGTTGGAAAGTAAACGTTCTGAATCACGACCGGGAGTGGACGAACGTTCAAGTCAATTACTGCGAGCGACTGTTGAGCCTTGTTGGTGGCCGCGTTGAACTGAATCCCATAGCCGCTGTTGACTGCGATCAGGTAGCGGCCCAGTCCGTCCGGCCCGGTCTTGTCCGGACTCCGAACGAAGGCAACCGGTAACGCGCCGACTGCGGGTTGTCGTGTGGTGATATCAACTACCAAATTGCCCGCCGGAGTTATGGGCCGGCCTTCTGATCCGAACTCACCTTGTGCAGCCACATCGGCGACCGATCTCATCGTTCCCGCACTTCCCAACAAAGTCAAAGCGGCGCCGATCAACGCGAGGCAAGCTGATCGCCAGCGAGATTTGTTCATGCAAGATTCTCCTGATGAGGGTGCGGCTCGCGCATCATTCATCTTTGACGAGCGAACCAATGTCTGCCCGGACGTGTCAATATAATGACTTCAGCGAACAAAACCAAGCGGTGAAGACATGAACTTGTAAAGTCAGTTGGCAGCTTCGATGAACAACAAGGCCGACATCCTATTCGCGCCGAATTGAACGCCCACTCCATCACGCAGCAAGTCGTCGCCCGTTACAGTTGTGCTCGCGCCGGTGTCGACATCGGTTACAAGATAGGACGACGTCGTGCGCAGCTTGTCGATCGCAACCAGTTGTGCGAAGGCTTGCTTGCTGTCCCACCGGTAGAGTATTACCGCTGCTCTCTTTCGACGCCCGTCGTAGAACGTTACGCCGGCCGCGGGTGCGCCGTCGGTTGGTTCAAGAAGCTCGTAGAGGCTAGCGAGTTTGATTGGGTTCATCCGTCGGTAGTTTTGAATCTCCTGCACAATCATGCTTTGTTGATGATCGGGTATCTTTGAAAGGTCCGCGGATATCCCCCAGGTTCCAGCCATTGCGCTCCGGCAATACAGACGAGTGAGCTCGTCGTTTTGCGGATCCATCTGGTCCAGGTTGTTTGTCCATCTGTAGACTGCCCATGGTGATAGAAAATCCAAAGCTCCCAATGCGAGCTGAATGTTTTGTTGCGCGTGACGTAGCCCGGTCAGTCCTCCATCGGAAAGCCACGTAGCCTGAGTGGCCATAGTCGTCAGCGCGTTGATCATCCGCCCTCCGGATTGACAGTTCTCGATTGCCAGATCCGGATTTGCCTGCCGGACAGCGAGCAGCGCGTCTTGAAACGCGATAACGTTCCGCATCGCGCCCGCGCGCGTCGTTGCGCTGAAAAAAGTTTGATCGTACTTCCACCAGTCAGCCAAATAGCGATCGCGCAGCATTGCCACGTGAGAAGTGAGCCGGTCTGTGAAACCGCTGTCGGCGAGATCCAAAAGATAACCGCCGACGAAGTCTTCGTAATAAGGCGGATCATCTACTTCGGGCGGAAGCCGTTTCCGCTTGGCGGTCGTGAATTGCGGGCATGACCAGATGCCCACCTTGACTCCGTTGTCGGAGATCGATTTGAGGATCGATTCGAATTCACCGGGTTGAAACTTCGAAGGATCAGGCTGCCAGCTGCCAACCGCATCGTACCAGCCCGCATCGACTATGAAAGCGTCGAAGCCGTAAGCCCCCATCGAATCGATTTGCCGTCTGAGGAAATCCGCATTTACATCGAACCCGATCGAATACCAGTGATTGTAAGTAAGCGGGAAGGATGGGCGCTCGCCGTGATAGACCGAATTCGCAAGCACTCTTGTTTGACCGATCCACGCCCGGCGGCTTTCGGAGTCATCCGATCCGGTAGCGGGCATTACAATCACTGAAGGGCCATCTACGGCTTCACCGGAATTCAAAACAAGCTGGGTGTCACTGGACGGTAGACGAACCACAAACGAAAACCCATTATCTTCGCCCTGCAGTTTCGCGGACCATCCTCCACACCACTCGAGCCCGAAGTAGAGCCGCGCGCTCTTTCCGCCAACGGTCCAGTAAGGCGTCGCGCCTTCTCCGTCGCTGCTCACGTCCGAGCTTTGCAGTTCGCTTCCCAGTCTGACTCGCGCGCCGGCGGATAGCTCCTTCTCCACTCGGTTGTAACTGAGCGCCGGCCACGATCTGACCCAATCGGCTCCATTGGGAATCTGCCATGCAGCTGCCCACGCCGGAAACCAATCTATTGTTTGCGTCGCTACGCTGTGGTTGGTTAATCGCACGTGAAGTCGAAACAGAGAGCTGACCTTCGATAGCTCGATTATCCATGTGAGTTTGATTCCGTTCGACAAATTCGCACAGGCTTGACCCAACACGAAGCTGTCATTCTCGGACAATTTCCATGGATCCGACTTGATCTTCGCACTGCCATCGGGGATCAACGTCTCAGGCAGCCACGACGTGAGATCCAGGGAGTCGCCTGAATCCGTAAAGGCAGGAACATCGCTTCCGACCCAGTTGCCTTGAGTGACAATCGGCAAACCGGAGGGGCTTGTTCCCAACTCGATTCGAAATGAACCGTTCGTCAACTCGGCGCCATTCGCTGATGTAATGAAGAGGATCGACCATGCCGCGAAGAACTCGAGGAGCGTAAACAAACGGCGCTTGAGGCAAACGTTACGCTTGTCAATCCCCGAAAAAGGCGAGGCGCACGCGAGCGCGGGAGAGCTATTCATGGCGGGACTCCAATGTGCTGGGGAATATCCACTGGTGGGCTAACCGTTGCGCTCGCGTTAGGACTGGGAAGCGACTTGGACAAACGAGCGCCGCTCGAGAAGGAAGCTTGTTGGGTTAGACTAGTATCGGAATGCCTGAGTTTGGAAAAGTTGCATACGCGATTCGATCAGCGACGAATCAACAGTGACAACGCCATCAAAAGACCGATGCCAATCACTGCTCGCTTAACGAACGTACGTCCAAGCTTGCGGGCGAGCCCCGCGCCGCCGTAACCTCCCGCGATCGCCCCCGCTGCCATCACTATCGCGTGCGGCCATTCGACTCGGCCGAACGCGACAAAATAGCCGGCGGCAACTAAATTGATGCAAACGGCGAAGAAATTTTTCAGCCCGTTCATTCGGTGAATGTCCGCTAAACCCATCAACGCAAGCGCTGCGAGCATCAGGATTCCGATGCCGGCCCCGAAATATCCGCCGTAGATCGATACGAAGAATTGAAAGACGATAGCTCCAATCCACCAATGACGTGACCGCGCGCTCTCGTCGACGACGGTTGTCCCGTCCTTCATTCTGAAGCGATTCATCAGCGGATCGCTGATCGCGAATAGAATCGTCGCAAATAGAATCAGATATGGAACGATTGAAGCAAAAAGCGGCGACGGAGTGAGAAGCAGCAATCGCGCGCCAATCAAGCCTCCGATGACAGACGGCGCTCCGAGCAACAACATAATGCGTCTGCTGTCTCCCAGTTCCTTGCGAAAGCCTACCATCGCACCGAGAGAACCAGGCCACAGCGCAACCGTGCTGGTAACGTTCGCGCGAATCGGATCAACGCCAATCCAAACTAAGGTAGGGAATGTCACCAGCGTTCCGCCGCCCGCAACCGAGTTCATCATGCCGGCGATGAATGCTGCAAAGAACACCAGCAATTCGTGCCAGATCGTCATTCGGGGCAGACTAACACGAACCAAACGCAGAGGGCACTAACCCTGGGGCGCGCCATCTTATTGCAGGTATCGTCTTATTACTCGAGTCATGATTTCGACGCCCAGCGGCAGCGCCGACTCATCGATGTCAAAGCGCGGCGAGTGATGAGGATGAATGAAACCGCGCTCTTCGTTGCGAGTCCCGAGGAAGAAATAGCAACCCGGCACGCGGTCCAGAAAGTAGGCCATGTCCTCGCCTCCCATCGTTCGAACTGACTCGTCGCGAATCACATTTTCCGCGCCGACGACTTCGGCGGCGCATTCAGCGACAAGTTCGCAGACTTCATTGTTGTTCACCAGCGGAGTGGTCTGCCTTGTGTAATCAAGATTGTATGTTGCGCCCATCGCTTCGCACACGCCGCGGACCACTCGCTCAATCATCTGGGGAATGCTCTGATAAGTCTCTCTGTTGAAAGTTCGAACCGTGCCTCGAAGCTGCGCGCTGCCCGCGATGATGTTGAAGGCAGTGCCCGCGTTGAAAGTTCCTACGGTTACAACTGCCGAATCAAGTGGCGAGACGTTTCGGCTCACTACCGTCTGAAGCGCGGTGACTATATGCGAGGCTACGACGACGGCGTCGACGGTTTGTTGAGGCAACGCGCCGTGCCCGCCGACACCATGAACCGTCAAAGCGAATTCATCGACAGCGGCCATCATCGGTCCGGCATAAATCCCGACCGTTCCAACAGGAAAATTGTTCCAGACGTGAAGTCCGATGGCGACATCGACACGCGGATCTTCGAGCGCTCCGTCCTCGATCATTGCCAGGGCGCCGTTGCCGCCTTCTTCGGCGGGCTGAAATGCGAGCTTCAGGTTCCCTCGCAGCTCTTCTCGTTCGGCTGCAATTCTGCCAGCTACCGCAAGAGCAATCGCGACGTGAGCGTCGTGTCCACACGCGTGCATAATACCATCGTTTTGTGAGCGGTATTCGACGTCGTTTGCTTCCACAATGGGCAGCGCGTCCATGTCCGCGCGATAAAGCAGCGTTCGAGTGGCGGCGGTTTCACTGACAGGCTCTGACACAGAATTGGCTCTGGAAGCCGCTTTCGTGGCAGACAGCAATCCGAGAACGCCGGTTCGCCCTACGGCCGTTTTAACCTCGCAGCCGTTTGACCGAAGGCGCTCGGCAACTACCTGCGCGGTGAGCGCTTCCTTGTAAGCGAGCTCCGGGTGCTGATGGAAGCGACGCCTGTCGGCGACGAGCTGAGCGATTTCAGGTTGGTTGAGCGAGGTTGGAAATTGACTGGTGTTTGACACTGATCTCTCCAGACGTTTCTTGAATTACCTGATCCGATCGAGCGAATGAGCATCTTCCGCGTGGCCCGGCTCATTGCCCGCCGCGCGTTGGTGTTCTTCAATAAGGGTCGTCATCATTTCTTCGCGGCGGGCGTAAAGTCGCTTCAGCCTTCTCGGCTTGTGACGCGCGAGCGCGTACGAAGTCATGATTGGCAAAGCAATTGTCGAATCGAGATAACAAACCACCGCATCGGGCAATCGGTCGGGATCGATCTTTCCCCAGCTTACTGCTTCGCTTGGAGTCGCGCCCGATAAGCCGCCGGTGTCGGGGCGCGCGTCGGTCACCTGCAGGAAGTAGTCGTGGCCTTTCTCTTCGATCTTGAGCACTTCTTGAATCTGAGGCTCAGTCTGAAGAAGAAAATTCTTCGGGCTGCCGCCGCCAAAGATCAACACCGCCGATTTCCCGCCGGTGCGTTTTGCATCGAGCACGATCGACGCGGTCTCATTCACGTCAGCGTTCACGTCGTACCGCAGCTTGTTGCCCGTGAGCGCCTTGGCGGCGACGTTCATTCCGATCGAGCTGTCGCCCGGCGAGGAAGTGTAAACCGGAACCGCTGCGTCGTAAGCTGCGGCGAGCAGGCTCTTGCGTCCGATCTTCAGCACGCGTTCGCGTTCGGCGACGTAGCGTCCGGCAAGATAATGAAACTCGGCCGTGCTCATCTCGTGTTGAAACTCAGGCGCTTCGATCATTTTGCGATAGAACTCATCGGTCGAGAGCAGCACGTCGTATTCGAAAAAAATGTCGTAGATGCGAACGACGCCCTCATCGCGAAGCACGACATCGGAGATCTGCGCGTTCCCTCGATGCATCTTCAAGCCGATGCCGAAGTGGGTGTCGTGATAAAGATTCGCGCCGGTAGAGACAATCCAATCGACAAAGCCGTTTTCAATGAGCGGAATGATCGCCGACATCCCCAACCCCGCAGGCGTAAGCGCTCCGGTCAGGCTCATTCCAATCGTGACGTCGTCTTCAAGCATCTTTTCGACGAAGAGCTGGCAAGCTTCGCGCAATCGCGCGGCGTTGTAAGCCAGGAAGGCTCCGTCAACAAGATCGGCTACGGTCATTGAAGCGGTGACTGGTTTGGGATCAATCGCGGCGCCACTCAGAAAGTTTGTTCCTCTCTTCATAGTCATCGGTAGTCATAGTTCATTCGAGAGACTGTGGTCAAGGATTGCGACACGTTGTGCGACTTTCTTATTACTCACACACTCTAATATGATGGTCAGACGAGAGCTTCATTGAGCAGGGAGAAGAAAACGATGGGACGGATTGCATTAGTGGTTGCGGCTGCGAGTTTGATGTTGTCGGCTCTTGCGGTGAACGCCTTTCGCCCTGACGCGATTGAAGCCGCGGAGCAATCGACAAGTCGTCCGAGCGCTCGAACATTCGTCGTGGATGGCGTCGAGCGGCGGGCGCTGCTATATCAGAACTCAACACCCGCGCCTCGTGCAGGAGCGCCGTTGGTTTTCGTTTTTCATGGACACGGCGGAACAGCTCAACTGATGGCAAACAGGCTTCCGGTTCACGAACTGTGGCCTGAAGCCGTTGTCATTTACATGCAAGGCATCCCCGGAGTCGTCGGAATTACAGACGCCGCAGGCACTCAAAACGGCTGGCAAAAGAACCCCGGACAAGTCGGCGATCGTGATGTGAAATTCGTCGACGTCGTTCTCGCGCAAGTCGAAAAGGAATTCAAGATCGATGCGAGCCGCGTGTATGCGCTCGGACATTCAAACGGCGCGCGCTTTGTTAACGTGCTTTGGAATATGCGGGGCGAGAAGTTCGCAGCGTTCTGTTCGGCTTGCGCACCCGGCGGCGTTTTGATTCAGACGGCGATCCCGAAGCCGGTCTTCGTCATCGCCGGAGAAAAGGATCAACTCGTGCCGTTCGAGGTGCAGAAGAGAAGCATTGAGTTGATTCGCAAGCGGCTCGAGACTGATCCGTCGAAGGCTGTATTGAAAGGCTACTTAAGCGTCGAGCCTGGCAAGAATGGAACCGAGTTGGCGACTTACTTACATCCGGGCGGGCATCCCTTCCCCGAAGAAGCACTGCCGCTTGCGGTCAGCTTTTTCAAACGACATCCGGCTGGTTGATCAGTTCAAAACTCAACGAGACAAGTAAGGCTCGAGAGCTTTCGTTATTTCTGAAGGCACGGAGACTGATTTGAAAGACGAGCGGCTCACGCACGCCAACACGACGTGACCTTCGGCTACCAAGTCGGTTTCGCCTTTCTTGTTCACCTCGAAGCGCAGGGTCAGCGATTTATTTCCGAAGCGACCGACGTACGCAGAGACTTCGATCAGATCATCCAGCATCAGAGGCTTGCGAAAGTCGAAATGAATCTGCACGCGCGGCAGCCAGATGTCGAATCGATCAAACACCTCAGCGTAGGGCAAACCTACAGCTCGGAAGAGTTCGGTCTCCGCAATCTCGAAGAACCTCAGGAACTGACCGTAGTAAATGATTCCCGCGCGATCGGTATCCGACCACCGAACGTGCTCTTCGATTGTGAATCGTTTAGTCAAGTGGTTGCGTCAGGATCACGCCTTCTTTAGCAGTGCGATTTGCCCTGCATGGTAGAGGTCATGTTGAATCACGCCGTGCAAAAGGAAATACACCGAGTAAGTCGTGCCCGGAACGATGTCACCCAATCGTGCTTCATCAAGTCCGGCGATAGCTTCGCGCAACGATAAGTGGTTGCTGCGAACTTCATCGAGCGTTCGCTTCCAGGCCTCTTCGCTCGTGTCTTCGACCTCCGGCCAGTCTTCATCGTCGGAAACGTCGATCGGCGCCGATTCTTGAATTCGCCTGCGGCCAACTCGCTCCCACGTAGCGATGTGAAGCGTGATTTCCCAGATGCTATGAGCGTCAGAAATCGGACGAGCGGCAGCTTGTTCGGCCGTCACTCCTGCAAGCACCTCTGAAACAGACGGCCCGTGCCATGCCTTCCCTTCGAAGGCTCGCTTTAGTTGGTCGTTGATTCGTTCGATCTCGTTCATTGTTTAACCTAAGCTCGATTCAGCGCCTGATCCTCTTCAGCGTAGTTGAAGCTGGCGGCATCAACTTGATCGGGCGGATTCGCGCGTTCCCAATCGACGGTTCGCCGCATCGCTTCGACGCGCGATACTCGCTCTGCATATTCGAGCTCGCTTCGTATGCGAGCAGTGTCGCATTCGAGTTGATACTCCCAATTGAAATGAAAGTCGAGATGCGCGGGCATCTTGTCGCGCGGAAGAGTAACGACTTCGCCACGCCAGCCCGCAGCTTGACCGATGCTTCGAACCCATTCGGCTTCACTGAGCGCGTCCGGCTCGCCTACATTGTAGATTCGACCCGCGCTTCGTTCATCAGTGACGGCAAGCGCGATCGCGTCCGCTACATTCTCAACGTAACCGCGAGTCCAGCGCCATCGCGATCGTTTCTCTTCTAAGATAATTTTCTCACGACCGTCGTCCATTCGTTTCAAATACTCAAACGTGCGATGGTACTTATCGCCCGGACCGTAGACCGCTGGAAGCCGCAAGATTGTCGGGTTCATATGAGTCGCTGAGCTCACAACTTGCTCGACGTGGCGTTTCTCATAATACTTCGCGAAATCAGCCGGGCTCTTCGCATTTCCTCGATGCGGATACTCGCTTTCTCTAAGCGGAGAATCTTCTTTCAAAGGCCCGGCGTCCGGCTCGCCTTGTTCCAGACCCAGCAGCAAGCCGTAGCTTCGATAAACATCCATGCTGCTTGCAACGACCAGGCGCTCGCACGACGAATCGAGCGCAGCGATAAGTTCTGTCGCTTCTTGCTTGTTGTAGCAAATCATATCGAGCGTCACGTCGGGCGCGATTCGTTTAAAGTCAGACGCAAAAGCCTCGATGTCACTGCGTTCGCCGTAAAGATAGCGGACCCCTGCCGGAAGGTCGGGGTTAGTTTGCCCGCGGTGAAGTACTGTCACCGTATTGGCGGTTTCGATCAATCGCCGAACCACGTAGCGGCCAATGAAGCCAGTTCCGCCGACCACCAGGACATGCATCAGGTTCAAACTCCCGAAAGCAACCCATTCAAAAAAGCATAGACAGGATTCACAGGATGAACAGGATGGAACGAAAGGGAACGATCCTGTCGATACTCTTCATTCTGTCGATCCTGTGAATCCTGTCTATACCTGTTTCAATGCCTCTTCGAGATCGCTCTTTTCGCCGCGAATGAATCTGCCGAACACGCCGTTCCACTGGGGTATGACGATCGATACGTTACCGAAGGCTTGCGCCTGACACGCTAGTCTTATCAACGGTCGTGGCTCGTCGGTGTCGATGTAGCCGAACTCTTTGATCCGGCGTGATTCGAGGCCGGCGACCTCCGAAAGCTTGTCCGCGCTTGCAAGCACGCCGACCCAGCAGGTCCCGCATGAAGCCGAGCGGCACTGAACCGGTATCGGTCCTTCACCGACCACGCAACGATGATCGCGCGAAAAATAGTCGCGCTTGTCGTTGGCGGCGGCAGTTGTCAGATGTTGAGTGTTGATTAGCGGGAACTTCGCGGCCGGATCACCTTCATTAAAAGTAATCGTGAATACTTTATCCGGCCGCATGAAGCTGAGTAGTCCTTGTTTATCATCGCGCGCCCGCCTCTGCAGGATCTGTTCGGGTGATTTCGAAGATTGCTCGCGCGTAACACCGGGCGACTGCCTGAACGCCTCTGCTCCAGTCTGTTGAAGAGTCATAAAAGCGATCGCGGTTATGCCGACCACAAGCGACGGTTCGACTCGTGCTTTTGAGGCCACGCCTGAGGCCGTGTGCCGGATCTGAGTGGCGAGATCAAGACTCTCTTGCGGCACAGTTGAAGCAGCAAGCTCGCTGACCGCAGCTTTGACAAGCGGCCAATAGCGGTGTCCGTAAAGAAAATCGTGAGAGGAATCGATCTGGTCCTTCAGCAAATACTTCCCGTCAAGAGACAATTTGCGTGCCAGCCGTTCGGGATCTTCGGCTTGTTGAAGCGCTCTCGGTAATGCAAGCGGAAAGAAATAGAACCAGATCCGAGTGGCCGTTCGATCAACTTCGTGTATGAACGGGAGCAGCTCGTTTATGATCGAGCGCCACGACTGATCATCGTGCTGATTCAAGAAGGCTTCGAACAAGGGCTCCGCGTTGCTGCCCATCACAGCTCCCGATTCACTCATTTTGTTCTCCAAATCGAAAACGATGATTGTAACAGCGGTGAGTAACGCGCTCAAAGTGCGATTGCCTGCGCGTTAGATGACTTGATCCTGCGCCACACGCTCGGTTCGCCTTCGACGCGAATCAACGCGCGCACCTCTGAATAGGCGGCCGCATAAAGCGCGCGGATATCTGTAGCGGAGACGGGACGAGCGAGCCTTCTTTCTAGTACGTCGAGCGGCAGTCGTCGCTTCGGTATGAATCCTTCGAGAGAAGGACCTTCGCCGGCGAACATGATCGCAAGTCCTTCCGCGAGCCATCGAGGTGTGCGTCCCGCTCCCACAACCTCGATCACTGCGTGAGCGTACTCGTGGCGCAACGTTGAATTGAGAATGCGTCGCCGTCTGAGAATCGCAAACGGCTGAAGCTCGATTCGGCGCCCTCGCGTAACCCCTGCGACCCACCAGGACTGACCGGTAGCGGCAATGAACTCCTGCGTCGTTGTGTGAACGACGACTTCAACAGAGCCTGGTAAAGAAACCGACGCGCGACCGGCGTGGGCCATCATATCCAGCCGCGCGGACTCCAAAGTTCGAAGCGCGGCTTCCACCTCGATGCGAGGCAATTCTGGTGGAAAGCTTATTTGAAAGTGCTCGCTCGAGAATGACGATCGACCGCCGACCGCCGACTGCGGACTATCGATTACCGGCGACTGACGCTCGTTTCGGGTCATATCTATGGAGAGCTCGAAAAATGCAGCGGCCGTTGGTCGGCGCTCACCGCCCACCGGTCGCCGGTCGCCAGTCGTCGGTTCCAGCTTCGACACAAGAGTGCCGGGAAAGTAATGACCGAGGATTTGACTACTTGACGCTCCGCGACGCGCCATAACGTGAGCGCCGCTTTGACACAAGCCCAACCCGTGACCGAAACCGCTTCCTTGAAAAACAAAAGCCGAGCCGTGCCTGCTCACGCTGAAGCGCGAACTCTTCAAGACGTTCCAGCCGAGCGCTCTTCCGACGGCCAGCTTGAACTCCCATCCGCGAACCTGACGGCGGCGCTCGCCTTCGATTGAAATTATTTGCGCGCGGCCGGTTGCGTCCCTCTTCGTGACGACGATGTTGTCGATTCTTCTTCCCGCATCGGTGAGCGGATCGCTTGCAAGCGCTTTCGCAAGTTGATCGACGCGAATCTCATCGGTCCACTCGTGATTTGGCATCGAGGCGCAATAATCGTCACGCACGCCGCGCAAATAAGTTGGCGCAGGCTCGCCCCACAACGTTTCAATGTTTGCCGTCACACCTCCGCAAGCGGCATGAAAATAAGCATCGACGAGTTGTCCGTTCGAATCATGCAAGACCTGCCCGGCGGTTTCTGCAACGGCTCGCCGCAACTTTTCCGAAGCTCGCCCGGTTTTGAATTGCTGACAATGAGTGTTTGAACAAAGATCGAAGCCTTCGTCCGAATGCCGTCCAATATTCTTGAGGGCGAATGTTCGACTGACGATGGCCTGAGCCTTGAGCGCGTCGAGCTCGTCTTCAACAGCAGCCTCAACAGAAAGAACACCGACGACATAGTCTTCAATCGGCACGGTAACTACGCGGCCTTCCCCCAGGGTCTTCACTCGAATATTCGAACTCGCCGTCTTGACTCGCGCAGTCGCTTCGTTGCCGGTTCGCGTCTTTGCGTATTCTTCGAAGACTCGCTTCGATACGGCGGCTGCTTCCGAACCGTGCGATCGTTTGATGAACACCAGCACCGCGAGCTCGAGCGATTTCGGAACGGCTTCGGCGGCAGACTGCGCATCGGCAGCAAAGCTTACAAACCAACCTTGACGTCTGAAACCGTTGCTTGCGGTAGAGGTGCCGGTCTTTCCAAACACAAAGAGCGGCGGCGACGCGAGACCGGCCTTCTCGGCTGTGCCGTAAACGACCGCGCCTCGCAAGCCTTCGATCAAAGCTTGTCGATGACGATCCTCAACTCGAATCGTCGCTCGCTTTTCAGCCGTAAATTTCTCCGCTGGAGCGATCTGTGGCCGATAAAGCTCACCACCGTTGATCAACGCGCAATAGGCCGTGAGCAACTGAATGGGCGTGACGAGTAGGTTGTCACCTTCACCGAGCAAGTCGCGAACTCGCCAATCTCCGTCGCGGAGCACGCCCGCCGACTCGCCGGTTGTGTTGACTCCGGTCCTGGCTCCGAATCCTACGGAAGCCAGCGTTGATTTGAACGAGTCGAAGCTCAAGCGACCGCTCATCGTGGCGAAGAAATAATTGCATGAATAAGCGAGGGCTTGTTTCAGTGTGAACGGTGTCTTGCTTTTCGGATGAGAACAAATGACATCGAGTCCGTCACCGACGAACCGCTCGCGGCAAAGCGTGCGCGATTCGTTGTCTATCAAGCCGGCTCGCATCGCGGTGAGTGCGGTGAATGATTTTATTGTAGAGCCCGGCGGAAACGCCTGCTCGAATGCAAGCCGCGGATTGACGACTGCCCGCAAGCGTCCGGTGTGCGGGTCCATCACCAGAACAGCGCCTTCCAAATCGCCGAGAGCTTCGGTCGCCGCTTTCGTCAAAGCTCGATCTATTGCGTCCGCGTCGGAAGGTTGCGCGTCACGCTTGTCCGTTTTCTGAGTGCTCTCGGCAGTTGCGCTCGGTCGCGCGCACGACGAACACAATGCAACAACCAGAGCGAGCGTAGTGATCAGTGAGAAGCTCTTCGAGTTATGCTTGAGCAGGGACATGGGCTTCACCTGCTTGCGCAATGCTCTTGGGGTCGTTGCCGGCTTTCAGGCTTGCAAGCGCGCCCACAGTCACCACCCATCCGACGAGCGATAACAAGACCGCAAGAACGAGCCGAGTCACCAACAACCCGAAGTCGAGCCACGCATTCGTCACCGAGGTTTTCGTGACAATCAAAAAGTAGGGGATCACAAGGAAGAAGATAAATCCGATCAAGTAAGTAATGACTGATTGCGGGCCGAGCGCTCGACAGAGCGTTCGCGGCATTTGCCTGAAGGCTTTCGACAAGCCCGACTGCGCGGTGTCGATCCAAAGATGAATCATCGCAACCGGCAACACTAAAAAGAAAACAAGATACTCGAGAGTCTTCAGCGCGACTGAATTCCAATGAATTGGCTGGGCCTTCGGTGTGGCTGGTCGCGTTGATGCAGATCGCACCGCTTCGCGGATCGCCGTCGTTGGAGCGCTCTTATCGAACTTGCTGAAAAGGTAAATGGCCAAAACGGCAACTACAATCAGGGGCACTGAGATCACAAGGAGCTTCCAGAAGTCGCGCACCGAGCCCAACAACAATTGCCCGGTGTGGCCTCTTTGAGTGCTGTACCTCGCGGCCATCGTCTGAATGATCAAAAACAGCACCGGAGCGGCGAGTGCCAACACGAACGACAGGATCAACTGGCCGACGGTCGCTTCGCGCGTGACGAAGAACCAATAGACTGCGCCAAGCATCGCCAGATAAAGCACGAGCAGAACGAGTAACACGCCCCATCCGCGAAACAATTCGCCGAAGGCGGAAGAGAGTGAGTGAAAGATTCTTTTCATTTGTATCTCAAAAACGTTTGCGTGACTATTAATCACGCATGTTGAGCCGAGTTTCGGGTTCTTCTCCGGTAATCTCTTTGTATGCTCTGCCTAGCTTCGCTTTCCGTGAAGCACCTGATTCCATTTCGTATGCGCGAAGTATTCTGTCGGTGTCAACCGGCAAATGGAACCGCTTGATTCGCGTAATAGCGGTATCCGCGTTGGCGGGACCCTGATCCATTATTTCCGCCATCGATTGTGTGACAATAGCGTTGACTCTCCACTGCGCAAAAACAGGCAAGGCAAGAACGACTATCACGCTCAATACCACTGTTGCGGCATGGCGTGATCCTTTGTGATTCGCGCCGCTGGCTTCTATCGCCTTCAAGGCGTTGCGCAGATAAACGAACGCAGTCACGAAAGGTACCAAACCGAGCAAGCCAATTACGATTAGAATACCGATCAACGTCATTGGAAGAATCAGAATTCCAATTGAAAATGAACACATAGCGCCAGCTAACAGAACCCCACCGAAGATAGCGTTGACTGACGGCCGTCGGGGGCCGATCGATAACCAAATAACCAGGGCGATGATTGCCAGCGCGCTAAGTGCATAGATGAAAACGCTGCACTCCCGGAACGAGACTGGAAAGTCACCGCGTATGATACCGGGATCCATGTAAAAACAAAGCACAGGCATAAGAACGCCAAATACTAAATCAAAGACAAACTGACCGGGCGTGGAAGACGTCCTGAATTGCCGCGGCCAGAATCCCACTTCCTGCGTCGTTGCATGGCTGGCGATTATGCTATCCATCTCACAACCTCCCATCTTAAGCCTTGCAATTGTTCCAGCCGCGACGCTGAAACTTATTCGCAGCTCACTCTCTCGGAGAGCCCATCGTCTTCAGACTGAAATGTTCAACGGCCTCATTTCTTATCCAAAAAGCTCATCTTGCCGCTAGTGGTGTTCGCCTGAACCGTCGGCTGATACATCAACTCCGCGCGAGCAGGCGCTACGCGGAAATCGCCGGGGACGATCACTCGCAACGCAACCTGAAACATTGAATCGCCGTCGAAGTAGTCGACGAACAATGCAGTCTTTTGATCGCGGAACTCGCGAGCGCTGTACCAATCGGTCCACCTGTGCGAACCCGCGTTTTCAATGTAAGCCAGATCGATTCCGCTGATGCGATCGAGTTGCTCACAGCCGGCGGGGATCGGGTCCTCGATCATCATGTATTGCCCTCGCGCTCCCTGAACGCGGAGTCGCGAAACAATCAAATCGCCTGAGTGCAACTCACCAGTAAGCGGCTCGATCTTCCATTGAGCCTGCTCACCGCTTTCGATCACTCGAAGCCGCAAGTACTCGCGAGTCAGTTTCAAGTTCGGCGAGGCCTGGGCCTGAATGTCATCATCGCGTGTAAAGTAGTCGAGCGTCGTAGAAAGGTACAAAGTGCCGCGGCCCGTCTTGACGATTCTCACCTGGTTAGACCCGCCGACCTGCGAGCCTTTGCGTTCGATTACGAAAGCCTGAGCGGAGGCGAGATCTTCAGTGCCGACGTGCCGCGTCAACACTTGCTCATTGCCGATGTAAACGGTCACGTTATAATCGGGTGAAAGTTCCTGACTGACTTTGACGTAATCGATCAGCCCGAAGATCGCGAACGCGGTCTGCCGAGTCGATTCCCAGTAATATCCATTACGTCGATTGCCTACCAGCCAGCGCGCTGCTTTAGCTAACACCGCGCTCTGCGGAGAGATGCGCGACAAAGCTTTCAACGAAAGCGCCGTCGCTTCGGTGTCGTTCTCCTCCTGATAGCCGTGAGAAGTATGTTTCGACTCCCAATGCGAGTCGAAATCATTGGTGCTGGCCGACTGCTCGATTTCGCCGGCGACCTGCCGCGCGCGATTGTCATCGCGATGCTGCTTCAATGCAAGCGCCAGCAGTGCTCGGCCGTAGGGCTGCAGCTCTCCACGCCGCGCAAATAGATCATTCACGGCCGATGCTTCAATGTCTCCGCTCTCGCCGAGAGAGTAGACCATGTAAGCACGCGTGTCGGGGTCAATCGTGTGGCCATCATCGCTCTTGCCTGCGGCGATCATTCGAATGAGCTTGTCGCGAGCGTTAGTGATGCGAGCCTTATCTACTGAATAGCCGGCTCGTCCGGCAAGCGTAAGTCCGTCGACTACATAAGCCGTCATAAACGGATCTGTCTTGTCGTCCTTCCACCAGCCCCATCCTCCGTCGCTGTGCTGGTAACCGTAAAGTCTGTCGAGCCCACGCTGCACTTTTGTCGAGAGATCGTTTGTCGCCCGAATCGACGTAGACTTAATTTCCTTGAGCGCTCGAGTGACGACTACGTTTGGCAAGAAGCTGGACATCGTTTGCTCGGTGCAGCCGTAAGGATAAGCGGTCAGGTAATCAAGCGCACCAAACAACGTACCGGTGATTGAAGGCGCGGCCTCGATCCTAAGCGAGCGAGCTTGCGCGTGCGCGTTCGACGGAAGATCCAGCGTGATAGTTTTATCCGCGTTGTCTTCAGAGACCGCCGAAGCACCGCCGAGAGTTTGCTTCAATCCATGAGGAACAACCTCGAGCGGAATTTCTACGCCATCCGATTCCTGGTCCGTCAAGGCTTTTGCCAGGAGTTTAACCTCGCCGACTTGAGGAGCCGCTACTCGCCAATCGAGACGGTACTCACCCTGCTTTGCAATATTCACCGTCTGCGATGCGGCGTTTAGAAGTCGAGCTCCGGTCACATCGATCGATATCTGCACAGACTTCGCTGAGTCGAGGTAGTTGTGAACGATGGCCGACAGAGTCACAGTGTCGCCTTCAGTCAAGAACCGCGGCGTCTCGAGTCGAAGTATTAGATTCTTGCGGGCGATGACTTTCGCGATTGCAGACCCGACGCGAGTGTCGGCAGTCACCCCGCGAACCGTAGCTCGCCATGTAGTCAAGTTGTCAGGCAGCTTCACTTCGACCGCAGCCCTGCCGTCAGCGCCGGTCACGATATCAGGCTGCCAAAACGTGGTGTCCTTGAAGTCCTTTCGAATCGTCGGCTCGGCGTATTGACCTTCATTCTTGAAGTCGGCGAGCTGATACGCGCGTTTGTCGTTGATCGAAAGCTGCAGCGGCTTCTCGCCCGAGTGACCCTTGAAGCTGTAAGAAATAGTGAAGCTCGTCTGCACCTGATTGTAGCGGCGTCCATAAAAAGCTTTTCGAATATCGCGAGTCTGATCCGGCCGAACGCTGTAAATCGCTTCGTCGACGACGCCAAGACTCAGCTCCGCGCCCGAGGCCGGCGAGCCATCCGAATTCCGAGCAAGCAACGTGTAGCGAGCGGTCTCGCGAGGCTTGTACTCCTTCTTGTCCGCAAGCACTTCGATGTTGAGAAACTTGCTTCGAGCCGGCACGTTCAGCAAACGATCGTGCGTATACATCTCGCCATCCTTGATGTAAGCGACATTCAAGTAAACGTTCGGCGAAAATCGGCCTTCGATTGGAACATCGATCATCACGGCTCTGTCGGGAGAATCGACTACACGAGCCGTCATCACCCCGGTCAATTCAGTTGTGACCAGCAAATGAGCCTTGTCGGTCGGCAGCATCGCAAGCACGTGAGCTGTCTCACCCGGCTGATAAGTCTTCTTGTCGGCGACAAGCTTGATTGCCTGATCGTCTCCCGAAGACCAGTCGGACCAATCGCCCTTCCTGTCCGCGACCCAAAGGTAATCTTCATTCGACGGATATTGTTTCGATCCGTCTTTGACGATCGTCTCGATCACCACGCTTCCAGTCTTTTGAATCGCATAATCGTAGCTTGCCTGGCCTTGTTGATTCGTGGTGACGTCGGCAGAACTCAGCTCGTGCTCGTGCATCGTATATTCATAACGCGTCTTGCCTGATTCATCCTGCTTCGCAGTCGAATCCCAGGTACGCTGAACGAATTTCAAAGTGACTCCCGAGGCCAGAGGGTGGCCTTCGTAATCGCTTGTTCGAATCTGAATCTTCGCGGTGTCGCCATCATAGTAGACGTAACGATCGGTTTGAGTGTTTGCGACCACGTTGCCTCGCGTGCCGACGAAGCTCGCTCTCGCTTCAATCGTGTTGCGAGATTGGTCGGTGACCTGAGCCTCAAGCCGGTACGTGTAGTCCGCTGAATCTTTTTCGTTGGCCGCCGGAACTTCGAAATCGACATCGAGCTTGCCGTCGGCGTTCAACACTGCCTGGCCGTCCTTCACCATGTCGTTGCCGTAGCCATAGCCGCCTTCATCTCCGGTGTCCGACTCATCGAGCGCTGTATCTTCATCGTCGGCCCACCACCACGGATAGTAACGACTGCGATAGATGTAGTACTGCACGTCGGCTTGTTTGACCGGCTCGCCGAAGAAGTAGCGCGCTTCGACGGAGAATTTGACCTTGGCGCCGGTTTCGGCAAATTTCTTCGAAGCTGTGACAGTGACTTTGTATTCGGGCTTCTTGTATTCCTGCACCTCGAAGTAATCGCTGGCGCTCCCGGAGCTGGATTTGGCGGTGATGCGATACTGGCCGAGAGGCGCGCCCGGAGCGATGTCGACTGAACCGCTGAAGCTCCCGCGTTGGGTGAGCGGCAGATCGGAATCGAAAACCTTGCCGCCGTTTGGATCTTCGACCGTCGTTTTGACTGAACCGCTCGGAAGTTCGTAACCTCGATCACCGGTCAGTCGAAGGATTCCCCTGAAGAAGATTCTCTGCGCTGGTCTGTAGACCGGCCGATCTGTGTAGATGTAACCTGTCAGCCCGCCGCCGCCCTCACTCTCGCCTTCACCGTCGCCTTCTTCCCCGCCGTTCTGATTAGCGCCAAAGTAATAAGCCGCGAGATCAGAGATCGCGAATTGATCGCGATCGCGAGCGGTGACCAGATAGGAGTTGTTGCGCTCGGCCGCAGCCTCTGCTTCGGGATCACGGTCTTCGGGCGGCGTTTCCGGAGACGCGGGCTTTGTCTGTTCGACGCGAGTCTTCAGCATCCCGCTCTTATCGGTCGTTCCCTTCGCGACGGTTTTCTTCGCTTTGATGATTTCGATCTTTACGCCTTCGCGCGGCGCTCCGGATTTTCGATCGACGGCGTAGACAAGCATCTCGCCGGCAGGCGCGGTCTTGTTGATCATCGTCAGATCGGTGACGATCGCGATCGTGTAAGCTCGAAGATCGCCGTTGACTGCTTCGACAAGGTAGACGCCCGGATCACGTTTGCCCAGCATCACCATTCGCGTGTCGTAGATGTTATCGAGCGGCGTGAGCCTTTCTCGCCAACTGCTGACGAGTTGATCGGGATTCAGAAGCGGGACGCGGGCGTAGTCGGCTATATTGAGCGGCTGGCGGTCGCCTTCCCGGTTGAGTTTTTGATTCAAAGACTCGCGCGTGACGCGTCGAAGCTGATTGCGGAAATAGTCTTTGAACGATTTGAAAACCGCGACTTTGAACTGGCGAATCTTCTCGAGCGCCGACGCCTCGTGCTTGAGACCGGCGATGACCTCGCGCTTTTCGGCTTCGCCCATCTGATGCGGATCATTAAGCTGCTTAAAGAACTTGACTGGATCATCGACGCGATAGACGCGCAGGTCCATATGATCGATGCCGACATAGTTGATCCACACTCGAGCGCGATCGGCCGTGCCGTAAGTTCGATTGGTCGATAACGAGAAGTAAGGCTTGTAATCGGCTGTGGGAGCCGCTCCTGAGGCGGCGGTGTCTCCAGCGCCGCTCTGAGCGCGCAGAGTCACGGTTGATATAAACAAGGCTCCCGCGATAACGAGCAGGTAAACCGGGAGCACAGTCAAACCACCGGGAACACGGGGAGCTTTGGGAATAAGAGAATTAGATGGAAACACGTTTGATGCCCTCCTTCAGAAGACGCCTCTTGAAGTTAATGATATAGCCGCGTTTGAAGCCGAGGAGCTTGAGATAGTTTATAACTTGAGCCAATTCAATCGGGCTTACGGAGTCGATGCACTTGAGTTCAAGGACAAGACAATCCGCTACGATGATGTCAGCACGGAACCCGACGCCAAGCTCGCGACCTCGATACAAGACTGGAATCTCAACCTCGCGTTCGGCAGGAATCCTCGCTTCCGCCAGCTCCATCATTAGCGCCCGCTTGTAAACCGACTCCAGCAGGCCCAATTCTCGATGTACGGTCGTCGCAGCAGTCAACACACGGTCGATCAACTCCTCACCACAATCCTTCAATTCCCCGTGTGCCCTGTGCTCCCCGTGGTTTGCGTCTCGGGTTGGTAGCAACATTTCTCACTCCAACATTTTCAGCCGATAGAAGCCTAAGAAATTCGGGTTGCTTTCGATCGGGCGCCAGCGTTTGTCTGGATGTTGAGCCAAAACCGCGAGCCGAACTTTCTTAACTGAGCCTTGATCGCTCGGCGACGAACCTGTGTGATACACGACCCAGTCGGCAGAGCCTTCGCCGTGGTTGAAGGGTTCGCCGATGAAAATCATGACGTGATAGGGAAATTTCTGGACCCAGGGCTGATGAAAAAACATGAGATCGCCCGGCTGTGCACGACGCGCGTCACGGCTCACAAAAAAGCAGTTGAAGTTCTTCAAGGTCTTTGCGTCGGCGAATTCCGAGAACTTGCCGCTTGCTATATCGCTTTCCTGAAAAGAGCCGAAGTCGGTGCGAAACAACTTCGAGCCTAACGGATTTGTCTCCAGGGTAAACGCTTGTACGTCCGGCGCAACCGGCTCGTAGCCCGCTCCCATCTTTTGAAACCAGACCCGGTCGTGATGCCGCAGCGCCTCGCGCCATGCAAAGCGGACCAGTCCCGCGCAGTCGCGTTGGTCAACGTTCCATTCATCGCTGATTCGATAGAACTGCATTTCTGCGATTGCCGTAAACCAGCGTCTGAAGTTCTGCCGGTCCGCGAATGAGCGCAGCTCGGCTCGATCCGGAATGCCGTCGCCGTCCGAATCAAGTGAGGCTTCAATTGTGGGTTGAACCGAAGAGATGTGAGCCTGCGATTGGCGCGCGCAACCGGTCATCAGAGCGCACGCAGCGGCCAGCAAGAGTTGAAAACATGCGAAGCGCAAACGCACTGAGGTTCGCCTCCCGGCCCGGGCTTATCTGAGCCGGCGCGATTATATGGCCGCCGGCGTTGCAAGTCAAAAACCGAGTCGCGTGATTCAGAGGCGCGCTCTAACCGAATGGTTGCTTCTCGCATTGAGTGAATCGTGTCGCTGGATTTCAAGCGCGCTTACCAATCGATCATTGAAATCGAGAGTCTGGTTTTCAGGTTCGCATCGCGGCGTACCGAGCATAGGGAAGACCGCTTCAGAGTCCGTAAGAAAAACCATTGACGAAACAAATGCGCGGCCCATAATGGCTTCACATTCCAAATCTTCTACCCCCGGGAAGAATTCATTCATTCGAATCAGAGGTACAGATGAGCAATTCCGGCGGACTAGCCTTACCGTCGCGGCGTTCAAAGCCCTTGAGCACCGGCAAGCTTATCAGCGCCTACTATCTTGAAGTCGACTATCTGCTCGAGCGCATCGAAGGCGCCACAACTCACTATCAAACTCTTGGAGTCGAACGCGCGGCCGCTTGCGATGAAATAATCCAGGCTTATCAAAATGCGGTCGCGGTCCTGCATCCCTCTTATCACAAGGTAAGGGCCGCTGTTCCTGACGAGATGCTGCTTCGTGTCGATCAAGCTTTCAAAAAAGTCTCCCAGGCGTTCACCATTCTGACTGATGAAAAGAAAAGATCGGACTACGGCAAATCACTCAGGTTGAGATCGAGTGCCGCTCGCCCGGTAGAGAAGTCAAAACAAGAGCCGCGAAGCCAAACACGCCGATCGAACATGGCCGGTCGCCCTCAAGCCGCAAATGTAGAGCTAAACGTTTCACCCGAGTTGCAGCCGGTGTTCACAAAAACCTCGGCTAGTGAATCTAGCGTCGAGCGGCGACGCTGCGAACGATTCAAACTTTCGGTGCCGGTGCTCGTCGCCGGGCATGATCACGAAGGCGGAAAGTGGCAAGAGGTAACCAAGACGATAGATGTCAGCCGCATCGGCGTCGCGCTGCGCTTGCGTCGCCGAGTCCGCGCGGGGATGGTCGTGCACGTGACGATGCCGCTTCCGATGAAGCTGCGCAGTCACGGCTTCTCAGACGCCGGCTACAATATGTATGCAATCGTTCGTCGAGCCGAGCCTTTGATCGATGGCTTGCGAATCGTCGGGCTGGAATTCATCGGAGCAAAACCGCCCGCCGACTACCTCTACAAACCGTGGGCGACGTTTCGCACTCCGAAGTGGAAAGGACCCGATCGTCGCAGAGAGCCGCGAGAAGAGCGTAATGAAGCGGTCGCGGTCGAATACCTGGACGAAGCTATGCAACGAATCTCCCGCGAAGCGGCAGTCACCGAAAACGTCAGCGAGCACGGTGCGCGAGTCTGCGTCAAAGGAGCGCCTCCAACCTTTGAATTCGTCAGAGTGATCAGCCCGAAGCTCGGCTTCAACGGACTGGCGCTCTTGCGAAACCAATGGACCGGCAAAGACGGCTTCGAACGATTGTGCCTTCAGTTCGTCGATCAGAAATGGCCGATGTAGCCAACTCGAACCTTCCTTCAACCTCACTTCAACAATTGTGATAAACGTCTTTGTGGCTGTACCATACTGCGGTTTCGGGTTTTCTTATGAGCGATTCGATTTTAATAAAAGACGCGACAGTACTGACCGTCGACAGCGGCGACAGCCTTTTCGAAGGCGATGTCCTGGTGGAGCGAGGACGCATCAGCAGCATCGGTGGCTCGATCGCTCGCCCCGACACTAGCTGCGATGTGATAGAAGCCCGCGGGTTCGTTCTCTTACCTGGATTTGTTCAAACTCACATTCATCTTTGTCAGACTCTTTTCAGAGGCGCGGCCGACGATCTCGCGCTGATCGACTGGCTAAAGAAACGCATCTGGCCGATGGAAGCAGCTCACACCGAAGAATCCATTTACGCATCAGCGCGTCTGGGCATAGCCGAGTTGATTCAAGGAGGCACCACCTGCGCGCTCACGATGGAAACCGTGCGGCACACTGAATCGGTTTTCGCAGCGGTCGAAGAATCCGGATTTCGAGCAACCGTCGGCAAGTGCATGATGGACAAAGGCAGTTCCGTGCCGACGAATTTGCTCGAGGAAACCGAAGCTTCGATTTCGGAATCACTCGCTCTTCTTGAACGTTGGCACAACCGCGCGGACGGCCGAATTCGCTACTGCTTCGCGCCTCGCTTTGCAGTCAGTTGCACGAGGGAGCTGTTGGAACGTGTCGCTCGATTGTCTCGCGAGCACCGGGTGATGGTTCACACTCACGCGTCGGAGAACAAAGACGAAATCGAAATCGTCGAACGAGAGACCGGTTTACGAAATATCCACTACCTGAATGAGGTCGGGCTAGCAGGCTCCAATGTTGTGCTCGCGCATTGCGTTCACCTGGACGAAGGCGAGATGGAAGTTTTGTCCAGGACAAATACTCACGTCGCGCATTGCCCTTCTTCGAATCTGAAACTCGGATCGGGCATCGCGCGGATACCCGAGATGATCGAACGCGGAATCTCGGTTTCACTTGGCGCGGACGGCGCGCCCTGCAACAACCGGCTCGATATGTTTACTGAAATGCGAACCGCAGCGCTTCTTCAAAAAGCGATTCATGGAGCCGAGACAATGCCGGCGCTTTCCATGCTGCGGATGGTGACTATTGACGGCGCGCGCGCATTGGGCCTCGAGAAGGAAATAGGCTCAATCGAACCCGGGAAGCGCGCCGATCTGATTCTGATCAATCTCAATCGGCTTCACACCACTCCACATCCGAATCTGGTTTCAACGATCGTTTACGCTGCCGAAGCGAGTGATGTCGAGACGGTCCTCATCGACGGGCGAGTCGTCATGCGCGAGAGACAGTTGTTGACGCTCGACGAGTACGAAGTAATCCACTCAGCTCGTGAATATGCTCAACAACTCACAAATGCGTTTGGAGAATAAACTGCGTCTCGCGTGTCCGAGGATTTCGAGTCAGGATGCGGACTTACTTTTTAAGAGGCGCACGAACTCGTTCAATTCTTCTGCATTCAGATCTGAAACCGCCCAACAGCTCATTTCAGACTGATACCAATGAATAACATTGTAGCCGTTCAGCGTTTCAGGTTTCGGTCTCTCCCGTTCGCCTGTCGAGGGCCAGACGAACAGATTGATAAAATGGCCTCTGCGCTGATAGATCAGTGCTGCCACTGTCCTATTGTTCAAGTAGTCGAGTCGTCCGCCGGCAAGCGGATAACCCTGATCGGCAAGGTCAATAACCGGAGGCGAGAAATCAAGTTTGCCGTTGAACCAGGGCTTCACAGTGTGCTGGTCCGAAGACGGCACGTCGGTCAAATGGCTGGCCATAAGCGAGCGCACGTGGCTGGAGACAACTTCGCGCGCTAACGCCTCATCAGGCGAAGACCCCGATAAAACTCGAAACAACCCCCAACTCAGAAACACAAGCAAGACGATAGATGCGGCAACACCGATCCAACGCCAGGACAGCATACGAGGCCGGGTTTCGCTTTTGACTTCTTTGCGAATGGCGGACCTGATGCGGTTCTGTAGTTGAGCTGGAGGTTTTTGATAGACGCTGCCAACCAGCGAGCGCAAAGCCTGAAGACCGGCGTATTCTTTCGAGCACGAGTTGCAATCAGTGAAATGACGCTCGAGTTCCAGGCTCTGAACCAGGTCAAGCTCGCGATCCACATAAGCGTGAATCAGCTTTTTTGCCTCTTCACAATTCATCTACGCCTCCCTCGCTACAGTCGGAGCAAGTATTTGCTGAAGCCGCTTGCGGGCTCTTGCGAGTCGCGACATCACTGTTCCCAAAGGGATGTCCGCCAGATCGGCGATCTCCTTGTACGACATCCCTTCCATCTCGCGCAGCACCAGGATCTCCCTGAACTCAAGTGGCAACTCCTCGAGCGCCCGCGTGACCAACTTGCCGTCGGCGCTCTTTATCAATTCAGCCTCTGGGCTCGGAGCGTCGCTCTCAATATTCTCCGCAGCATCATCAAGGGAATCAGAAAGCTCAAGAGATCTGTTCTGCCGTAACCACGAATAGCAAGTGTTGCGCACTATAGTGAGCAGCCACGCTCGTCCGTCACCGCCCCGAAACCCACCGAAGAAACGATATGCTCGAAGATATGATTCCTGAACCACGTCTTCTGCGTCGTGTTCGTTGCGCGTAAGCCAGCGAGCCAGGTTATACGCTGCTCCGAGATGCGGCAGCACGCTCAACTCGAATTGCTCGCGCTTTATCTGATCCAGCTCGGCCTCTTCTTTTCGCTCTCCGCTTCTCTTGAACATGAGACTCGACTTTCGGGAATTTTATTCCGCACCTCAACTCTACATCTCCCCCGGGAATATTCAAGAAGCCGGACCGGTATTAGTCGTTGAACGAGGATTATTCAGGAGGACAAGATGCATAGACGAGATTTCATAAAGCTGGCGGGACTTGGGGGCGTCGTTTTCGCCTCCGGGCTGGGTGTCAAAGTGCTTGGGTCCGGGGGTCCGAGCAATCGCGCAAGATCGCTGGATGATTTTTACTTCGTCCAGCTCTCGGATACGCACTGGGGCTTCGACGGACCTTCGGTCAATCCGGACTCCCAGGGAACGCTGAAGAAGGCCGTTGCGGCGGTCAACAGTCTTGAAGAGCAACCGGACTTCGTAGTCTTCACCGGAGACCTGACTCACATCACCGAAGACAAGAACGCCCGCCGCGAACGCATGTCTCAGTTCAGGGACATTGCCGGCGGACTCAAGGCGAAGACCATTCATTTCATGCCTGGTGAGCACGACGCGTCGCTTGATCGGGGCGATTCGTATCAGGAGTTCTTCGGTAAACTCAACTACAGTTTCGATCATAAAGGAGTTCACTTCGTCGCCCTCGACAATGTCTCAGATCCTTCAGCGATCGTCGGCGAAGCGCAACTCAAGTGGCTGCAGTCCGACCTCGGCAGGCTGAAGAATGACGCGCCTATTGTGGTGCTCACACATCGGCCGTTGTTCGACTTATATCCACAATGGGACTGGGCGACTCGAGATGGCGCTGCTGTGGTGAATGCCCTCCTGCCTTACAAAAACGTAACCGTGTTTTACGGTCACATACATCAGGAACACCACTTCATGACCGGGCACATCCCGCATCACGCGGCGAAGTCGCTGATGTTTCCGCTTCCCGCTCCAGGCTCCGTACCAAAGCGGGCTCCGGTTCCGTGGAATCCTGCAACGCCGTACAAGGGGCTGGGATTTCGCGACGTTGAAGCGGATGCTCGACAGGCCCAATACAAAATCGAAGAAGTTCCAGTCTTGAAAGTATGAATTTTTCAACCTAACAAGGAGAGAAGAATATGAAAAAGGTTTTGATGATGGCTCTGGTAGTTTATGCGGCCGCGGGCATTGCGGTATGCACGGCAGTAGTCGGTTCGGCTTCGCCTACCGAGAAAGTGGTCAAGCTAACCGCAAAGAAGTTTGAGTATTCACCGTCGGAGATCACCGTCAAGAAGGGCGAACCGGTGGTGCTGGAAATCAGCTCCGAAGATGTCAGGCACGGATTCAACCTGCCCGATTTCGGAGTACGGCTCGATGTAAAACCCGGGGCGGTGAATCGAGTAAGGTTCATTCCCGATAAAGCTGGCCGGTTCACCTTCCACTGTGATGTGTTCTGTGGCGACGGTCACGAAGACATGGATGGAACGTTGAATGTCACCGAATAAACAGCCGGCGGCAGCCGAGGAGGTGCAGACATGAAGCAATTCTTTTATGGCGGCTTGTCGGCGCTCGCTGGAGCGTTGGTGATTGCGATGCTTGCCGGGCTCGCGATTGTAAAAGCCGGACTCGTCCCGATCAATGCTGATCAGGCGCCGTCGAATTTGGAGAGAAGGCTCCTCCCGACTGTTGTCCGCGCCTCTGTTGCGAGGGGCTCGTCAGGTCAGGGAGCCGGCCTCATCGCTCCAAGCGACGACGATCTCGCTGCAGGCATGGAGATCTACAAACAGATGTGCGCTCAGTGCCACGGCCAGTTGAGCGGGCGGCCGAGCGTGCTTGGCGCATCGTTTTATCCGCCCGCACCGCAGTTGCCGGGCCACGGCACCGGCTACAACGAAGCTGAGGTCTTTTGGATCGTCAAACACGGTGTGCGTAACACATCAATGCCCGCCTGGCGAAACCTGCTCTCAGACGAAAACATTCAGCAGGTCACGGCCTTCATCACAAGGATCGACTCACTGCAGCCGAACCGAGTGACGTCCGAAAAGTAATTGTCGATTGATGCATTGTGACGGGAAGAGGCGAGCGAAAACGTTCCGAATAAAACAGGGCGATCACGGCTCTCGGTCAAAGTCTTTGCGTATTGACCGCGGGCTGTGAACGTTCCTTTATCCATGCGTTGATGATTGACAATGACTCCCTGGGAAAGACGTGTCCTTTCGGAAAGCTCCGAAATTCCACTGAGCGTGCGCGTTTAGCCATCGCTTCCTTGAAAGTTTGCGTGCGTTCGAGCGGATAAAACTCGTCCGTCTCGCCGGCGATAATCAAAATATCAGTGTCGCTGTGCTGATACTTATCCTGAAACCAGTCGCCCGGAATGCCTCCGCAAACTGCGATCACTCCTCGAACCATTCCCGGATGTGTAAATGCAAAACGATAATTGAGCGAAACTGATTGCGAGAAAGCGAGCAGAAATATTGCTCGCTGATCAACGTCGTGCTCAGCAGAAATCTGTTCGATCACTGACATTATAGTCTGGTGATGAAGCCTGATCGTTTCTTCAGCTTTGTATTGCATCATCCATCCGAAACCTATCTTAGGTTTGGTCGGCTCGGTTTCCGAACGCATCAGGAATGCGTTTGGGCCCTGGACGGAAGCGATGATGTACTCGTCCGAATTGATCTTTTGTGCAAGAGCCATCATCGACTCTTTGTTGCCTTCGTATCCGTGCAAGGCGATCAACAGCGTGCGCGGCCCGGCTACACCGTCCGGCACGTGAAGGTTGTAATACAAGTTGATTCGCTGCTCGATTGTCTTTTCGACGATCATCTTTGTGTCCTGCGCTTTTTCGCAAGCGCCAGCCAATGCGATATTATCTTGAGAGTATGAGCGATGAAAAGCCAACGAGATATGTCGTGTTCGGAGCGGGCGCAATCGGATGCGTGATCGCAGGATTGCTGAACCGCGCCGGTTCACGGGTGGTCGGCGTCGCGAGGCCCGCCTACGCGAAAGCATTAACGGACGGAATCGTGATTAAAGAGAACAACGAAGAATCGACCGTGAGGTCCGACGCGGTGACTTCGGTGAACGATCTGACTCCGGAACCGAGCGACATCGCAATGATCACGACGAAGTCGCAGGCTACTGAATCCGCAGTTGAAGATTTGTACCATCGGTACGGCGAAAAGCTGCGAGTGGTCTGTTTGCAGAACGCAGTGCGCAATGAGGTGATTGCCGCGCGACGATTCGAACAGATCTATGCCGGGCTCGTCTTCTTCAGCGCGGTGCAACTCGAACCATCTGTGATTACCATGCCGCAAGGCCGTACGGTTGCAATCGGCTGTTATCCCGACGGACTCGATACTACGGCTCACGGAATAAGTGACGATCTGAAGCAAGCGGGATTTGACGCGATCGCATCGCCTCACGTTATGTCGATGAAGTGGGGCAAGCTGGTAGCGAACCTCAACAACGCGGTCTGTGCGATAACAGGTTTCTGGCTCGAACAGGCGACTGCCGACCCTGAAACTCGCCAGCTCATGGTTGAAGTGCGAGAGGAAGGCTTGCGAGTGCTCGACGCCGCTGGCATTGCCGTCGAGCCGCCGGAGGGCGAGCCGTCGCCGATTAGGATTCGGGAGATGACAAAGAAGCTGAAACAGCCTCCGAAGCACCAAGAGGATTTCAAGGACTTGCCCGAAGCTCGGCGCACTTATGCCTCAACGTGGCAGGATCTTCGTCTTGGTCGCAAGACCGGCGAAGCCCACTTTCTAAACGGCGAGATCGTCTCGCTCGGCGAAAAACTGCGTATACCCACACCCTACAATTCGACTCTGCTGAAGACGATCGACCGGATGTTCGAGAAGCGGCTCGCCCCGGGACTTTACAGTCCGCGCGAGCTGAGGCAGTTGATAGTCGGCTCGCGCTAGGCAGGTTCGAGACCGTCTCGCTTTGCAACACATTCACAATATTGACATTCTAAACTTTGCTGATATATTTACCTCCAGCATCAGCCCCTTAAGCTAAAAAAGAACTTTGACAGTCAAACGCACGGTCAGCCGAGCATTGGCCTCTTCGGTTGGACGCCGTGTTTATAAGGTGGGAGCAATGTTTCAAACCAATAAGACGGTGGCGAGCATAGTCGCAATCATGCTTGCTGTGGCGATACCGTGCGCAAACGTCGTTGGGCAAGTCAAAGATCCCAAGCGCACCGCTTCCTTCGATCCCGTGGAGTTCATCAGAAGCTTCAACATCGGAATGAGCTACGTCGAGGTGCAGAAGCTGCTGCCCGGGAACGCCGAGCAGGACACGCTCGCTTATGTACCTTCCGAGGAAGCCTTTCTTCTAGGCGTGGATCTTCCTGGCCAGTCTTCGTGGAGCGCTTCGTTCAAGTTCGACACTTTGGACACTCCGGCGCGCCGGCCCGAGCAATTAATCGAGTTCAGTTGCAGCGCCGGCCTGTCTACAAAGAGCGACTCGTTTGAGAATATCGTGCGGAAGGTTACCGAAGCATTCGGCGACCCGCTCGAGGTGGATCGTTCACAGGATCGATTTCAGCAAGCGGGCTGGCGCGTTTCGGGCGGATCGCTTCTGACCCTGGAATATTCGGCCGCTCCGGGCGCAGCAAACAACGTCAACATAGAATTCGTGATTAAGAAGAATCCTCGGAAGAACCAGCCGGACCTCAAGGCAGTTGCGTAGAAACGTGGGACCCGCATAGAAGAACATAGGACGGTCGGGGACGTCCTCCAAAGAGTCCTCGAGCTGCCGGATGAAACTTGGCCGGAGTGCGCGATTATCGATCCAAAAGACCACACCAAAGTTCCGATCGCTCGCAGCTTTGTAATTTCAGGCATGAATCCCATTCAAGTGATCTGCCAGCCGCAATGCCAGCGCGACAAGGGTTAGAGTCGGGTTGGCGTAACCCGACGTCGGAAATACTCCGCAACCGGCGATATACAGGTTATCAACCCCATGCAATCTGAGGTCGGGATTCACGATTCCATCCTCCGCTGTTTTCGACATACGAAGCGCGCCCATGTGGTGATCGCCGGTCATCAAGGCTCCAGAATTAGGTGGAAACGTCCACTGCGTCGGGTTATCGGTACTAAGATCCGTTATCATCTGGAAATCAATTGCCCCACGTGGTTGCAGGTAGCTCCAGCAGAGGTTCATGGCCTTTCTAACGGTATCCTTGTCTGGCTTCAGAAGATTCCAGTCGAGCCGCGCAACAGGCTGGCGGAATACCGGGTCGGTCCGATTTTGATCCAGCGTGATGGCACTGTTCTCGTTTGGGACCTGCTCCCAGTTGACGTTCACATTGGCTCGCGTGCGATCACTGCTGAAGCCGAGCATAATTCGGAAGTTGCCGATCCGCTCGGTATCCATTGTGGATGGTGTTGGCGCGAGGATGCCCCAGGCATTGAAGATGTAGTAGTCGAGAAGTTCCTCGGGGTGATAGACCGCGGCAAAGACCGGCTGATGCTCTTCATTTGCATTTGCGGGGTCGGCGATTCTGACCTGGCGTTCACTAAAGAAATTTCGAACCAGCATGTCTACTGGCTGGGAAAACCTTACAGTTGCTGCGTTGGTGATTAACGGGTGCACCATGAACCCGCGCCCCAGGAGTCCTCTGGCATTGTCTCCAAGACTCCCCGACAGCTTTAACAGTCGCACAGGCTCGATGCCGCCCTGGGCAAGCACATATGCCCTGGCTTCTACGCCGAAGCTTATGCCGCGCTTGCCGTCGTTTCCTATGGTTGCGCAGGCAAGCCCCGTTACGTGATCTTTTCCATCCGTCGATTTGACCTCAAGGATGTTGGCGTTGAATAACACCGTCAGCTTCGATTCAGGAGCAGCTTTAAGCTGAGGTCCGTAATGAAGCTGGAAGTCGTGGATGTTGTAGTCGGGTTGTGAGTGGAAGATAGCGTTTTCCAGGGCGTCGCCCGGCAGAGGAGGAAATGGCCGGCCACCAAGAGCGTTTGCCCAGAACTCTATGTCGTCATAATTGAACGGGCCATAGTCGCCAGTGGCATTCGCATCCGGGTAATAGCGATTGAGTTCTGCCATGTCAATCGGCCATTGTGCATCTCGATAGCCGGGTCGGGGTTTCAGATCAGCCTCGTCCAACGGTCGCGCCCAGTAACCGAAATGGTTTGTCGTGCCGCCGTACATGCGCAGCCGCGAGCGAGTGAGAAATGTAGGATCAACTTTTTGTAGAAACGCTCCCACCGTTCCTTCGTAAATGGACTCTCTGACGGGCGACGGCCTGCCCACGTCTGTTTCCAGGCCGCTTGATACTAACAAAACCTTTTGTGAAGTTCCGAGCAGGCGCTGTGCCATCGAGATGCCGGCCGCGCCCGCGCCGACGATACATATGTCGTAACCTTTGAGTATCTCTCCGTCGTGAAGTTGGTCTGCGTTGCGATACATGATTCTCTCCTCCCTTCCGAGGTTGTCGTCAACAAGTAAGTAATAGAGGAAGAGCACCGCCACGAAGGGAAAGAATTAGCACTGCTTGTCAGACAGTCCTGGCTCTTTCGCTTCTCATCTTCCTGACACGAGAACTAACCGGGCTTGGAAAAAGGCAGTATCACAAATGAACCCGGCGGAATAGTGATTGTAATAAATGCCTTACTAACGGGACGCTGGGATTATACCGCGACTCGGTAGATTTGCAATGAAATTAAGGCTACTCTGGCAAAGTTAACAGGAAAATTGCCGGAAACATCTGAAGATCCTGAATCACAACTTTACTATTACCTTGAATCAATAAAGGCAGCGCGCAATCACGATGTGTCAACGATGGTTGAGGCGAAACAAGGAATCGCGATTCTGAAAGCGAAAGAAGGTTTCCACAAATCAGCCTTGCGAGACCTTGAACAATTGCTTCCATTGGCCCGATATTCCGAGCCCCTTGTTTACCATGACTTTCTCAACTCGTATGCCGTTGAGCTCACAAGGGCGGGCCGAATCGGCAAAGCCCGGGCATCACGAAAGTAATCCTCGCCTCACCCTTTGCGCGTGCCTACCCCGAGTGGCAGGAAATTCTGGCCGATGTCAGAACGAAACATAGGCAGCGCTCTATCGTTACGGTCTCGCGACCGATCGAACGAGGCTCCGAGAGTAAATCGGCAGTTCCCAATAGTCCGGTCAATAAAGCGAGAGTCCGCGCGGTGATCGACTTCATGAATGCCAATTTTCAACGAACTATTTCGGTGACTGAGTTAGCCGGAGTGGTGAATCTCTCAACATCGTATTTTTCGCGCATTTTCAAAAAGGAAATCGGCGTGCCGCCTGTCGAGTACCTATAAAGTTGAGAATGGAGAAAGCCGGTGACCTCCTGACAAACACTTTCCTAAGGATCAAGTAGGTTATGGCAGAGGTAGGCTGCTACAACAAGAGCAACTTCGTGCGCCAGTTCCGAAAATATTTTGATGTTACGCCATCCGAATACAGACTCCGAGCCTTGGGGTGAGGTCGGCTTCGTCCACCAACCCAAGGCTGCGACACTTTGATATCCGACAGTCGGCGATTTGGGAGACAAGGATCACTGCTTGACACATGGTTACGCGCCCCTGCTTCCGATGGTTAACCCTTCATCGACTTTGTGGACAAAGCGCCGCAGTCTCCGCAGTCCCCGCAGTCTCGCAGTCTCGGCCTTGCCCAAAAAGTCACCCAAAAAGTATTCTGCCCAAGAAGTAGGTAGCCTGCCCAAAAAGTACCGGCAACTCCGGTAGGTTCCAAATCTTCGTAAGATTTCTCTCCGTGCGTGCGCGACTGAGTTATATTATCTCGCTAATATCATTGCCTCATAACATCTCGCCAGCGCAGAATCACTATTGCATTTGACTCGCCTAACGTTGGGCTGATCACCTGACGGACAGCGGACGCTTTCCCGAGCGCCTGTTGGCGGGTCGTGATAAGTCGGGAGCCCACGGGAGGGCGACATCTTGGCTCGTGCTAAGTCCAGCAAGTCATGGATTTCTCCTGAACTCGCTCAGGTCTTGAAGGACAAAGGATTCCTTCTACCAGAGACCGACGAGTGGAGGAGACTCAGCGAAGACTTAGCGCTCTCGACAGAATCTCGCCACATATTATGTATTAGCCGTATTGCCGGTCAGTTCTTCTCCGAAGCATTTGAAAACTTCGCGGAAGAGACTGTATTGAGAATTCCCGCTAACGACTTTATCGAGTGCTTCAAAGAAGGCAAGCTCGACAAGCTAGCCAAAGCTGTATGGATAGCCCTGACTGAATCGTGGGTAATCCGAACTCGGATATTTCTGTTCCGTGAACCGGTCACACGCGAAACCCTATCGCTACTGAACGGCTTTATAGATAACCAAACGCCCCTTCCGTTTATCGAAGCGATCTCACACCAAGCGCAGATCATTGACATAAGCATGGTGGGGTTCGCCGCAATAAAACCAGAAGAGCGGTACAAGTCGGCAGTCCTCCTATCGCGAGGCTTAGAACTATTTCGCTCCGACTTGACCCGCAGGGAATTAACTCGCTTGATGGCAAAAACAATCAAAGGAACCTGGGGAGGTGCGCGGCGAAAGCCGAAAGACTTTACCGCAAAGAGGTGTGCGCAGCTAGTAACGAAGACACAAGAGCTTCAACCACTCTGGGAATTCATTACTCGGTTTTTCGAGACGCTTGATTATGAAGCCGGCTGCGTAACAATGATCAAAGCGCACTCTAAGTTCAAGGAACTATCAGGCGTGTGTAGCGGAGAAGTGCCGGAATCTCTTCTTAAACGAGTTTTCCAGCGAAAGTCTCAGCGAGGGAAAAAATATTGGCCGCTCGCATTTGCTCTACTCCATGCCAGACTGGAACTTGGAATCAAGAGTGAGTATTCGTATGCCACTCTATATACCTATTACCGACGAGGCAAAAAACTACTCGCCACTGCCGCCCGACTCGCAGGTCGTCAGATATAGTGAATCAAGATAACTTGAAATATACGGTTCTCCGATCGTTTTGATTGTCCGCTTCAAAAGACCTGTTGCTTGCCTCGGTCCGCGCGGTCTTAGACTTCGGAGATGATAGATTTGCTTTGGCGGCATCAGAGAAGAGTAGTTCAACCAAAGGTGAAGAGGCTCCAGCGGCGCTAACCGCTGAAGCCCTATTTGAAAACCAACGCGATTGCTCACGTCGGCCTCAGACACCGGAATTGTGAGCCAATCGCCAAAGAAAGGCAAGGTTCACAATGAGCGAAAGAGAACAGAAAGCGTTAGTAATAGCAGCGCGAAGCAACGTTGCGAAAAAGGGCGATACCTGGCTCGTTCCTTCTCAGAGCAATCACGGCCACTACGTAGTCGATTCTGATTTGCTGCATTGCACCTGTCCCGACTACTTGAAGCGCCAGCTCCCGTGCAAGCACATTCTTGCGACGGAATTCGTTGTCGAACGTGAACGGAACGTCACCAAAGCCGGCGACGGTACCACGACCGTCATCGAAACCGTCAGGCTGAGATATAAGCAAGTATGGTCTGCCTACAACAGCGCGCAGACCAACGAGAAGGCCAGATTTCTGGCGCTGCTCTACGAACTTTGCGCCGGAATAGACGAGCCGATTCAGACCAATGGCAGACCGCGATTGTCGATGGCCGACATGCTTTTTGCCTCGACATTCAAGGTCTACTCTACTGTGTCATCACGGCGCTTTATGACCGATCTCAAGGACGCTCAGGCAAGGCATTACATCGTCAGAGTGCCGCACTACAATTCAATCATCGGCTACCTTGAGAAACCCGAGTTGACTCCATACTTGAAGCGACTCGTAACAGAAAGCAGCTTGCCCCTCAAAGCAATCGAGACCGCCTTCGCCGTGGACGCTTCTGGTTTCTCGACCGCGACATATTCACGTTGGTTTTCAGCAAAGTACGGGAAAGAAATGGACGCGCATGATTGGATCAAAGTTCATTTGATGTGCGGGGTGAAAACAAACATCGTGACTTCGGTCGAGATCACCGGCCCGAGCGTCCACGACACGAACATGTTCGCTCCGCTCGTCCACTCGACCGCCAAGCACTTCGATGTTGTTGAGGTCTCAGCAGACAAGGCATATAGCAATCGAGCTAATCTCACGGTAGTTGAGAACAAAGGTGCGCATCCGTATATAGACTTCAGAAAGGGCACCAAGCCAAGCGGGAAAGTTGATGTCTGGCATCGAATGTTTTACTACTACCAAATGAACCGCGATGAGTTCTATCAGCACTACCACAAGCGCTCGAACGTGGAATCAACGTTCAGCATGATCAAGGCGAAATTCGGCGGGTATCTGCGGAGCAAGACCTTCACGGCGCAAGCCAACGAAGCGCTTTGTAAGATTCTTTGTCACAACCTTTGTTGCCTCATACAATCAGCCTATGAGCTAGGCACTGAGGCGACGTTTTGGGAAAGAGAACAAGGGTGACTGCGGAAGGTGTATCATCCCGACCGCAATGCTCACTGAAGGGAGCACAGAAGAATGATCAAGTATGATTATGCACATGAGAAATTCTCTCAGGCCATCACCACTTTGGCGGTCAATGACTTACCTCTGCACCAGAGGCTTTCGCAGGCTTGGGTGTATATCAGGCTTCTCAACGAGAAGAATATCCCAGATGATATACGTGACGACTTCCGAGAGCTAAGAGAGAGCAAGATAGGGGACATGAGCGACCATGAGCTCTACCAAACTGCCAGCAAGATCATCGACATAGGCTCGAGAATCGACTATCTGTACTATCAGAGCGTGTGGGAAAAGTCCCACTAAGCAGGATCAAAGACGCTCAAATCAATGAAGGGCACCGGGTCATAGCCGAGCCCAACATTGACACTCTCAGTTTTTAGATTGACGATAACACCGCGCTTTGCGGCTTCTGCCATCAGATTATTCAATTCCACGAGTGGATGGCGCATTCTCTGACTCAGTTCATGTTTGTACTGCCAGAGTTCGTGATCCTGCTTGAGCGGTGCTGATCCTTTGGATTCGCTTGCGTGAGCGCTCATTGATGTAACCCCTAGTGAATTAAAGTCCAGTCATCAAGAATCGTAAGGGATGCGGGCAAGAATCACTGAGTCAGGAGATTTCAAGCACGGAACCCCGGTTAGATGATTGAATTGTATCACGATTACGTGAATTGTTACCCTGCCTGTCCCTTGTCTGTTCAGTATTCTGTGATACACTCCCCGCGATAAACAAATAGTTAGTCGCCATGAGAGCGACATGAGAGAAAACCGAGTTGGGTTGTCCGCCGCTTCGCTTAGGCTTTGTATCTAAGCACTAGAAGCAGCGCGGCAAGCACGAATAGCGTCTCTGAACCTAAATCAACAGGTGTATCTTGCGTAGATTTCTCCGTCTTGCCGTCTGGTTTACTGACTCTATTCCGCAGCAATGGAGTTTCGCCGGGATCGCAGGTACAGCCCGGCGCGCCACAATCGCACCATCCGCCTCCTGGAAGTGTATGTCCCGCGAACACCGAAGCACACAGAAGGAACGCGATGAACACAGACGCGATTAGACGTTTTCTCACAGTCTTATCCTCCGCAGTCAAGATCGAACGCGGGCAATTGTATCAACTCGTACAGTCCGCAGAGACAAGCTATTGTCTGCGAGACATAGATTCTCAACGTGAAACTGGGCTACTGCTACAGTCCTTCGGGTATCCGTTCAATCAGGTGGGAAAGTATTACGAGAGCATCTATCTGTATCGAACCGGCCAGTTCGAGAAGGCAAGAGAACTACTTGAGAGTGTGGCAGAATCAGCTCCGGCACGCTATCGCTCCAAAGCCTTGCTATCCCTAAGCACCGTCGAGCAACGCATAGGACACTTTGAAGAATCGCTCAGGCTGCGTTTACAGGTGTCAACATGCGACGACCCAGTGACCCTGCTTGAAGCGCAGCGAGGTATAGCACTGCTGCGAAGCGTAGAAAGTAATCACCGGGCGGCGCTGCAGGATCTTGAACGGCTCATGCCACTTGCGCAAATCATCGGAAAGCATGGGCATCCTTCTTACTTCGCCTTTCTGAACAGCTATGCGATAGAACTTTCCGAAACCGGGCGAACAGAAGAAGCAGCACAAGTAGCGAATGTCATAGCATCCAGTCCGCTCATCGGTCGGTATCGAGAATGGCAAGAAACCGTTTCAGAAATCAAAGCGGGCCGCAGGCATTCTACTATGATTGCCGTTCCTAACGAATTCAATCTCACATACCGTGATCGAAGAGTTCAGGCCGCAGTTGATTTCTTGAGGGCTAATTTTCATCGCAAACTTGTCTTAGACGATATTGCCGCAGTGGTCAATATGTCGGTTCAGCAGTTCCGTCGCATATTCAAAACAGAAACGGGAATCACGCCGATAGACTACTTGATCAGATTGCGAATCGAGAGGGCCAGTCAGCTTTTCAGGTCTAGCTTTCTGAGCGTCAAAGAAGTCATGGCATCAGTGGGCTACAACAGCAAAGGTCACTTCACGCGCCACTTCAAAAGGCGCTTCGGTGTCACGCCCTCCGAATACAGACAGCTAACCCTCAAGCGTCGCTGATTCAACAATACAGTTCTGGTGTTGATAGCTAGTATCCGTCTTTAGGAACGCGAGCAGTGCGCAATGCTCTTATTCTGGCTTTGTCAAGAGCCAGTCAAAAAGTCATCTTCTTTCTCAAAGGTCGGCAAGTTGCCAAAAGTCTCGAGCCCTAGTCCAACGCTTCGGTGTCCGATGATTGCTTCACCCTTCACCCCTGTCCCTGTTCAGTTTGAGGGGCTGTTGCTGTCGCGGCAAATGTAAAATTGAGATGCTGTAAGTCACTGTTGGCATTGATGTTATCGCTGCCCACCACCGGTCGCGGTGTGTGCCTGATTACTTTTTGCTTGACTCACATGCTGCTTTCTTATATAAAAGCGAAGATTCTTGCGTTATTTCTGGCTCTGTTTTTCGTCCTTAATAATTGTGAGAGAGATTTCTCAAAGACTCGCCAATCGTTAGAGTGGGGCTGTAACAAGATAGCACAGGTTTCTGGGGGCTTGTCTTTGTGTTCGGAAAGGGATGCCCCCAAATAAAGTGTTCGCTGATTTCACTCGTGAAGTTGTCACCGTTGATTCATGCGCGGGGCTCATCGGCAAGGATCAAATTTTTAGCTAGGTCCGCTGCTTCGTGATCCCCACTCCGGTTTGCCGTCTCGGAACCGTCGTGGTGAGATAAAGACCTAGTTCGGAATGCCGCATTGTTCTCCCTTTTGTCGCCACGACCTTGGTATTGCTTGAGACGTGAACATTTCGGCGAAGGCATTCGATTACTAAAAGTCAGGTTTGTCAATTTCAAAGGGCCACAGCACGGATCGGACCGACGAGCCTTATTAACAGTCCATAGGACGAGTCTTTATTAAAGATTAAAGGAAGTCTCTCTCAAATTCGCCACAGGAGAACAGAGATGAACCAGACCAGAAATCAATGGAACGTCGCTGGCAGCGTTGCCTTTTCTGCGCTCACGCTGTTCGCGTTGTTCGCGGTCGCGTTGTCGGCAATCACCTACGCTAAGCAGGAATCTCAAAAGCAGTCTGCTGACAATTCCGTCGTCGACAGCGGAAGGGTCGGAACCGTGTCCGGCTCGAAAGTTAGACTGAAGCTTACGTTCGACAACGGCGCGGTCTTCAAAGTGACGCAGTTCGAGGGCGCGCCGATACGAGTCACTCGGAATGGGTCTACTGTTGTTATCGCGACTCACCTAGACTCAGAGAATCTGAATCGAGTTCACGCCAAGATCTACAAGGTATTTCCAGTAGGGGTCCAGCTTGGGGAGGGTATGGCAGAGGTTGGATCTCTGGATATTGGCAAGACAGCTTCGGAATTTAACGAGGGTGATTTAGCCTGCAAGATCGAAGTAGTTCAGATCGTGGTCGACATGAAGACCACAGAAGACAGGAATGAGTTTTCGCGAGTTCATCTGATGGGCGGTGGCACCGGACAGTGCTGCCTCACGTGCGACGGCATTACCGTTTGCGGCTGTGGCGTTGACGGCTCATGCGGCTCATGTTGTGTCGGTTCATGTTGCATCCTGTACGGATAACTAACCCTGTTTCGGCAGTCGCGTAGTTACTAATAGAACAAATCAGGACCCATCGTGCTGGTGTAGGAAAGAATTGCGTGTGTAACCCGATCTTCGAGTAAGTAAATAAACCAGACCATCATGGAATACACAACGAAGAAACTACCCACCGAGCAAAGTAAATCGACGCACAAAACACTGCTTGAACGCGTCTCGCTTCCGATTACGATTCTGTGTGTCGTCGTTACGGCTCTGTTGGGTGTTTTTGTGTTTTACCACAATCTGCAAAGAGAGATTTGGGAGCAACGGCTGAGCCAAGCAAAGGAAGAGCAGAATACATACAAGGAAGCACTCGGTATAGCTAACCAAGAGATTGATAAGGTCAAAGCCGAACTCAAAACCCGCGTTGAGCGTGAATTGCCGACCAAGGAGCCAGGAGCAGTCGAAGTGCCTGTCGGAAAGAGCTTCCAAGTAACAATCCTGAAGTCTGAGGAAGCCAATTTCGGACGAGACCTGAAAATAACTTTGATGGACCCAAAGTTTCAGCCCAACCCGCCAAGATACATCGTTACCGCAAAGATACACTACGACGACCTCGAAGAGATGCAGCTTCGTGACGCCCAAGAAGGGGCCGAGGTTACCTACCCAAAGGAGCACGGCTACAGTATCAAAGTTGTCAAAGTGGACGCTGTCTCTGCCAAGCTTTCCATCACGAAGAATCCGTAATTCCATTCCGATTAGGCGTCTTTTTCGATCACCCTGTAGGGTTGGATTGCGCGTAGAATCCTACTCCTGAAGGAAGCTGAAAGACTTCTTGGGCGAAAGCGCTGTCTGCCCAAAAAATGGAAACACACTGTTTCGGAAGGTTTCAAACCGGCGACTTTTTGGGCAACGCCCGCAGTCTCGCAACTCCTTCAACCACAATATATTGTATTTTCTCATTGACAGAGGTCTATCTATAGAGTAAACTCCGAAACCGCTACGAGGGAAAATCAGATCGCGAAATCAGGGTGAGCGTTGTAGAAAGCCGGCGCTCGGAGCTGTCACCAGGGGCCGGTTTTACCCGGGCAGTAACCATCAAAACCGGTTTGAGTGTTCACGCCCCGTAGCGGCTCGGCCCGGTAAAAAGCCGTAGCCGCGCTGCGAAGATAAACCAAAGTCAGCAGGTAAAACGACGCCCCGACTTGCCCCGCAATCGCAGGGTCTGGCTGGTCTCTCTCAAACGAGCAGGATCTGTCTTATAATTGAAATTCCAAGAACGGCGCCCAAGGAGATAACAGGATGTCTAGCAGATCTGCCGGCGATCTACCGAAGTCGAATGGCCCAGTCGACGATTCAATCTCACCGCTCGTTCCTCACGCGGACGTGCGCACAACCGCCGCAGTAGCTGAGAACAATCAGCTCAGCGAACTCGGACAGAAGATATTTCTCGACCGCTATGCGATGAAGGACATGAGCAAGCGGACCTTATCGGCGGGCGATATGGTGATCGTGTGTGTCGACGCCAAGACCGGTCAACGAGAGATCGGGATTGTCACCGCGATGGATGAAACCACTCCGGGCGCTGGACGCGTCACGGTTGAGCTGCGTGACGGAAATAAAATCGAATGCCTTTCCGAGCACGTGTCAAAGCCTATCGAGACCGAGCCCGAGCAGATGATGGAGCGCGTAGCTCGCGGGATCGCCGCCGTTGAAGGTGAACGTGCCGATGAGTGGTATCACAATTTCAGGTGGCTTCTGAACGGGTGGAAGTTCGTGCCCGCGGGACGAATCCTGACCGCTGCCGGCACCGATCAACAACTCACTTTCTATAATTGTTATGTCGTGCCTTCGCCGAAAGACTCGAGGCGAGGCATCGTCGATACGCTCTCGCAAATGATGGAAATCATGTCGCGGGGAGGGGGCGTTGGCATCAACGTCAGCAGCCTGCGGCCTCGCCATTCGTACGTAAAGGGCGTCAACGGGCGCTCGTCGGGTTCGGTCTCGTGGGGGGCGCTTTATTCGTTCGTGACCGGACTGATCGAACAAGGGGGTTCACGGCGCGGCGCTCTAATGCTGATACTGAATTGCTGGCATCCGGACGTAGCGGAGTTCATCTCGTCGAAGCGCGAAATGGGAAAGATCACGAATGCCAACATCTCGGTAGGAATAACCGACAAATTCATGGATGCGGTGCATGAGAACGCCGACTGGGACCTTGTGTTTCCCGATCCGTCCGATCCCGACTACGAACAGGTTTGGGACGGCAACCTCGACAAGTGGCAAGCGGCGGGCAGGCGGGTGCTGGTGCACAAGACGGTTAAGGCGCGAGCGATCTGGGATTCGATCATCGACTCGGCGTGGGCTTCAGCCGAGCCGGGGGTGTTCTTCATCGAACGAGCGAACAAGATGTCCAACTCGTGGTATTACGACGCGGGCTATCTCGGCTGCACCAATCCCTGCGGTGAGCAACCGCTGCCCGGCTTCGGCGTTTGCAACCTCGGCGCTATCAACCTGTCGAAGTTCGTCAGTGACGGAGACGTGGCTTGGGAGGATCTTGGCAAAGCCGTTCGGTATTCGGTCCGCTTTTTGGACAATGTGATTGATGCTACGCCGTACTTCTTCGACGAAAACTACGCTCAGCAGAAAGCCGAGCGTCGCGTCGGGTTGAACACGATGGGACTAGCCGAGATGTTGATTCGCCTGGGCATTCGGTACGGCTCGGAAGAGTCGGTGCAATTCATCGATCGACTCTACCGATTCATCAGCAGCGAGGCCTATCACGCGTCGGCGGAAATCGCTTCGGAGAAGGGGCCTTTCCCGATGTTCGAAGCGGAGAAGTTTTTGCAATCAGGTTACATGGAGGAAATGCCCGACGACGTGCGTGAAGAAGTCGCCGAGAAAGGCATTCGAAACGTCACGCTGCTGACTCAGGCGCCAAACGGCACAATCGGCACAATGGTCGGCACGTCAACTGGAATCGAGCCGTTTTATTTTTGGAACTACTTCCGCAAGTCGCGGCTCGGCAAACATGAAGAACGGGTAAAGGTGCTCGAAGAGTGGCAACAGGCACACGCGAACGAACCGCTGCCGGGATACTTCGTGACAGCGATGGATCTGGCTCCCGAAGAGCACGTCAAGGTGCAGGCGGCGATTCAGCGCTGGGTCGATTCTTCAATCTCCAAGACCTGTAATCTCCCGGCGTCCTACACCGTCGAGCAGACTCGCGAGATATACCAGCTGCTCTATCGATCGGGATGTAAGGGCGGAACGGTTTATCGAGACGGCTCTCGAGACGTTCAGGTTCTGAATCTCAAAGAAGAAGATAGGAAAGTTAGCAACACCGAACAAGCATCCGCAGCGGCGATTAGCGCAGTTGCGATTGAACAACAGGAAACTTCGGCTGCTGCAGAGGTCGAGATAAGCACTGCGGCCGCTTCAAGTGAGCTTGTTCAAAGCGACGGTGGGTGGCAACCGAAGGTGCGTCCTCGACCGTACAAGCGTCGCGGCTACACCGTCAGCAAGACTACGCCATCGGGCACTGCTCACATAACGATGAATGAAGACGAGGACGGTCATCCGTTCGAAGTCTTCCTGGAAATCGGCAAGGCAGGGTCCGACATCAAGGCGATGGCTGAAGCTATGGGAAGGCTGATGTCGTTGATTTTGAGAATGGCTTCGCCGGTTTCTCCTCTCGAGCGCGTCCGCGAGATTGTGAAGCAGATTACCGGCATCGGAGGCGCGCGATCCTACGGCTTTGGGAAGCGGCGCGTGCTATCGCTGCCGGATGCGGTTGGTCAAGCCCTTGCTGAAAATTACTTGAACATCAGTCACGGCAATGAAGCAGACGGGCAAGGCGCCGAAATGGGAATCGTGGAAGCGGCATTGGCGGGAGTATCCGCACATAAAGCCTCAGCCGTTGGCGCAAGCTCAGTCGACCTGTGCCCGAATTGCGGCGATTCAGCCTTCGTGCGAGTGGAAGGCTGTCAGACTTGCTACGCGTGCGGTTATTCTGAGTGTTAGTTCTGCTGCCGGCTTCTCTCTAAGAGCCAAGGCGAGCGGTGAGGCGCACCCCATTCAGTTGCTTCGCTGCTCGCCAATTTTTTTGTTAGCTACGAGTGAACTATAACTTCAAGCCGCTGGTGCGCCCGATGGGTAGGTCTTGCGAATCTTTGCTTCAATCTTTTGACGGTCGGCATCGGCGGCCGTTGCTACGAGCTGCTTACGAAGCCGTTTTCGTTTTTGATGGCGTTGTCGTCGGCGCTTAATCTCTCGGTCACGTTCTCTCATCTAATCCACCTTCTCCCTCTCTATTAGTCGCCCGCAACTGACTTAAACGTGGATACTCAAGCAAGCGAGCGACGATTCTAGCCCGCCGCCTTGAACCTGGTCAAACGGAAACAATCAAGATACAGCCTTGCATCGGGTTGAGAATACTAGAATAATTCAAACTCTTCGAGCTGTTGGTTGGTCTAAACTCTGGAAAAAGTGCCCGTGCGTAAAGGTGCAAGATGACGAAGCTTCTAGCAGCAACGTTATTGCCCGCGATTGTAGCCGCCCTAATTCTGGTTGATACATCGGCACAAGTCCGACCGAGACTTAATCTGTTCCAGAATCCCGGTCAAATACGACGCAACAACCGACTGCCCACAGCAGACCGCAAGGCAAACCGTCCGTTCGGAGATCCGCAAGCTCGCCCGCTTAATCCGAATCAGTTAAAGAAACAACAGTTGCAACAGAGACTGATGCAGGCGATCGGGCTGACTCCTGAACAGCGGTCGCGAATGCAGGAGATTAGACGCAGTCACGAGGACGAGACCCTGGCTGCCGGTCGCCGATTGAGGCAGGCCCGCCAGGCGCTTGACCGAGCGATAATGAGCGAGCCTTACAACGAAGCGGAGGTTCACAGAGCGACCGAAGCGTTGGCGACAGCTCAAGCGGACAAGATAAGACTCGATGCTAGCGTGCGCGCGCAGGTTCGTGGAGTTCTGACGCCCGAACAGGTTCAGCGCTTCCATCAGCTTCAACGGGAGATGAGACAACAGATACAGCAGGAAAGAGAACAGGAGAGAGAAAGCAAACCGCCCGAGGTGTAAATAGTTTTGTGTAAATGGTTATCCAGCAAGTAACCAGCTAAGGTTGGCTGAGGAGACTAGATGACCATAGACAACGAGCTCATTGACAATCTGCTGAAAGACTACAAGAAGCCTGCGGACCTGGTCGGGGAGAACGGGGTGTTGAAGCAACTGACAAAGCAGTTGCTTGAGCGGGCGATGGCCGCGGAAATGACCGAGCGCGTGGGCTACGAGAAAGAGCTATTTCACGCGGCGTCGATCCATCGAAAGAAAAGATTTGCATTGCGCCACCCACACTGACCGCCCCCTCCTGAAACCACAACAATCTCGGGGCGTCCATCACCAGTAACGTCGCGGGCAACAAAGGGACCATCAACACCTTCAATCTGTGGATTGAAGAAAACAACGCCGAGAAGTCGAACTGATGAGCGCACGATAAGTCTGTCATCTCTGCGGGCCAGAACGGTCATAATCAAGGGAAGGCTACCTTCTTAGCGCTCGGTTTTCTCTCGTTATAAACTACCACCGTCTCGTCTCTGCCATCACCGTCGATGTCGGCGCTGACGAGCGCGGCGGCCAATCCGTTCTGACCGACCGGATAAGTGTAAATTTGTGCCCCCTTTGGCAAGTACTGTTCTATCTGTGTGAGTCCTTCTCTAGTCACCCCAACAAGAGTACGCGGTGGTTCAGGAAGAGACTGCCCAATTGCTGAGGGCAAGGCAGACTTCGCCAACCAAGCACAGGCTGTCTTGCCTTTATTCTTTTCGCGCGATCAGGGACGTGCCCGATCGCAATGCATTCGACTGACTACCTGAGATGAACTTGAGGAGGTAGCGTCGACGAACCTATCTCTTTCCCGGAGGCAAGAGAGATTGTTGTTATGACTGCACGGTGCTGGGAGTGGCTGAGCGGTAATTGTAATCGGGTGAGCCAACTGCTCAACTGCTGCTCTCTGTTTTCAATTGACTACGCGGCGATTATACGCCCTCGCGCTTCCTTGTCAAGCAAATTACTTTCTCGAAGAGACTTTTCTTACAGTACAAGAGTGTCGGGCTCTAAAACTTCGCGAAACAAATTGGAGTAAACCGAAAGCGCTTGTTATAACAGTTTGTTGATGCGAAGGCGGAATCAGTTACTCGCGCTAGTTGCTCTTTGGGCAATCATCTACCTGGCAAGTTGTGCTTACCCTCCACCGTTGCTCGATGACGCAGATACTGTTCACGCTGAAGCCGCTCGCGAGATGGCTCAGTCGGGTGATTGGGTCACGCTTCACGCGAACGGGATTCGCTATCTCGAAAAAGCTCCGCTGATGTATTGGTCTGTGGCGCTCTCGTACAAGCTATTCCGCGTGAGCGAGTTCTCATCGCGACTTCCGATCGCGCTTGCAACGCTTGGCTTGATGCTGGCGACATTGTTGCTCGGTGAGTTTGCATTTGATGAAAGAGCCGGCTTCTATTCGGCTTTGTGCATCGGAACCTGCGCCGGAATATATCTTTTCACCCGAGTGCTGTGGCCGGATGTGATGTTGACTCTGTTCATCACAATGGCCTTCTACTGTTTCCTGCGAGCATTTGAAGAACTGAAATCTGAGTCCAATGGCTGGAGGAGGTCGTGGCTCGCTCATGGCATTTATTTTTTCGGAGCGCTCGCGGTACTGACCAAAGGGCTGGTTGGAGCAGCGTTCCCGGCGATCATCATCCTCGCCTTTCTCTTGATCGCCGGTGAAGCGCGCCGGCTTTTCAAGTTCAAGTTATTCACGGGCACTCTATTGTTTCTCGCCGTAGCTGCGCCGTGGCACATCGCAGCCGGCTTGAGCAATCCCGGAAGCTTGATGCTCGGCACGCCTCATCCGAGTCAGGGTCGAGGGTTCTTCTGGTTTTATTTCATGAACGAACATTTCCTTCGTTACATCGGCAAGCGCTACCCGGCAGACTACGATACGGTGCCGCTTCCGCTGTTTCTGGGCCTGCACGTCGTGTGGCTTTTTCCGTGGAGCTTCTTCATTCCGTCGGTCATCGCAGAGATTCCGCGACGAATAAGAAATCTTGATCGCGAACAACGTATGACGCTGTTCCTACTAGTTTGGGCGGCGTTGGTGATTCTCTTCTTTTGCTTTTCGACGACCCAGGAGTATTACACGATGCCCGCGTATCCGGCATTCGCAATTCTCATTGGCGCTGCGCTCTCAAAAGCAGAAAACCGGTGGCAAGAGGGAAAAAAGCTCTCGCTCAACGCATCACAAGTTGCTCTGGCAGTCCTTGGAGTCGTCGTGTTCGGAGCTGGAATGATTGTGATTGGGATGACGAGGCACATCGCCGTCGAAGGAGACATCGCCTCAACGCTCGGCCGCAATCCGAGCGCTTATGCGTTATCGCTCGGACATGTGCTTGATCTGACGCCTCGCTCGTTTGCCGAGCTTCGAGTGCCGGTTATCGGCGCAGCGTTGACGTTTTTGGTTGGGACCGGCGCCGCTTTGTTTCTGAGGTTGAAAGGAAAACATCTCGCGTCGAATGTCTCGTTGGCGTTCATGATGGCTGCGTTCTTTCTCTTCGCACACATGAGCCTCTCGGTGTTTGGCCCCTATCTGTCATCGCGCACTCTCGCCGAAGCGATCGACCGCGAGTATCAACCCGGCGACACGATTGTGATCAACGGGGAATACGAAGGCGGATCGTCGATTAATTTTTACACTCGCAAGCAGGTTTACATTTTGAATGGGCGGTCGGCGAATCTGGAGTACGGTTCTTATTTCCGCGATGCGCCGCAGATCTTTCTCGACGATGAAGCGCTCGCCCGGATGTGGGCGGGAGCGAATCGTGTCTTTTTGTTCACTGATTCAGAAGCTTTCGACGAAGTCACTCGAGCTGCCAGAGGTCCGGCTTTTGAAATGGCCCGGAGCGGTGGCAAACTAATCGTGACAAACCGAGAATCAAACCGGCCATGACAAACTTTATTCTGATCTCGATGCTGATTCTCGCGCCGGCCTTGCGACATCCCGGGCAGATTGCTCCAATCGCGAGAGCGGATGAACTGTTCGCCGCGCGTGATAACGGCGACAACTTGAAGCAAGCCGCCTCACTGATGGAGCAGCTCGCCGTCCGCGAGCCGTCGAACTACGACGCCTGGTGGCGGCTTGCAAGGATCAGGTACTACATTGGGGATCGCGAGAATGATTCGTCCAGGAAAGCAAAGATATTTCAAGCCGGCGTCGATGCGGCGAACAAGGCAGTCGCTCTGGACGACAAACGAGTCGAGGGGCACTTCTGGTTCGCAGCCAACGAAGGCGAATATGCGGACTTGAAAGGCGCGCTGCAAAGTTTGAATTTGGTTAAGACGATTCGGAAAGAGTTCGAGGCAGCTCTCGCCATCAATCCGGGTTACGAAAATGGCGCGATTTATTCCGCGCTCGGCCAAATCGATTTGAACCTGCCCAGGTTGCTTGGCGGCAACGAACATCGCGGCATCGAGAGACTCGAAGAGGGCTTGAAAGTAGGAGCGAACAACGCCGAGCTGAAAGTAACTCTGGCTGGTGTGTATCAGAAGAAGGGAAGAACAGACGAAGCGAGACCGTTACTTGAAAGCGTATTGAGATCGAACGACCCCGCGCGTTCTCCCGCAGAGATGGAGGAGTTGAGAACTAAAGCTCGCGCGCTTCTGGCAAAGTTGAAATAAACTGGCGAGTCGCTTCACTCGCGAATCATCGCGTAGATCAGCTCATCAATTGTCTGGCCGTCTTTCGTGACGCTCTTCTTCATGCGACATTCAAATTCGTATCCGGCTTTCTCGAGCACTCGCATTGACGCGAGATTCCATTCGAACACTCCGGCGTACACACGGCACAGATCAAACGTCGCGAACGCGTAATCGGTCACCGCGCGCACGGCTTCAGTGACGATGCCGCGGCCCCAAAATTGTTCACCGAGCCAATAGCCGATTTCGGCTGACCGGCGAAACACATCGTCTTTCAAAACAAGGCCGATGCCTCCGACAGCGGCTCCGTCAACAACGATCGCAAAGTTTCTTATCGGAGTTGTTGGATTGGCAATGTTGATCCAGTGCTCGGCATCCGCGAGCGTGTAGGGATGCGGAAACGCATCTCGAAGATTTCGCCAGATCCTTCGGCTGTTCGCGTTGCGAACCAGCGACTGTTCATCTCCCGGCTTCCACTCTCGAAGAACGGACCTGGTCAGCTTTAATTCCATTTCGCGTCTACGCGCGGAGGCCCTTGGCGATTCGCCTGATGCCTTCCTCAATGAGCCCAGCTTCGATTGAATATGACAATCTCAAGAAGCCCTCGCCTTCGGAGCCAAAAGCCGAACCTGGAACGGTGATTACTCGATGGTCGAGCAAGGCCATCGACGTTTCCATCGAAGGTCCGTACTGCGACACATCAAGCATAATGTAGTAAGCGCCCCCACCCTGCACATAAGGAAGCTTGAGTTCTCGATCGATTGCACGCGCCATCACGTCACGCCGGGTGCGCAACTCATCTCGCATCTCGGTTGTTGCGCGACGGCCTTCGTCACTGAACGCTGCGACCGAGGCTTTTTGAGTAACCGCCGATACGCAAGTCGAGGCGTATTGATGCATCACGGTCACGTGATTGATAACTTCTTCAGGTCCAACCGCCCAACCGATTCGCCAGCCGGTCATGCTCATCATCTTTGACAGGCCCGAAACGACGATTGTTTTGTCGTAGAACTCCGAAATAGTAGCGGGCCGCTCGTCCATATAGAGATCTCGATAGATTTCGTCAGCCATCACGTATGCGTTAGTTCGGCTGAGGCGCTCGGCTATGAATTGAAGGTCATCGCGCGAGATCACCCGGCTCGTCGGATTCGAAGGCGAGTTCAAAACCACAAGCCTTGTCTTGTCACTCACCCCGCGCGCGAAGTTCTCGCGATCAAATTCAAACTCGCGAGCAGCGGGAGTCGCGTAGTACCGCACATCGGCGTTTGCGATGTCAGCTATCGCGGGGTAAGCGATGTACCCGGGATTGGGCAGCAGCGCTTCATCGCCGGGACCAAGAATGGTCATCATCACCGCGAAGATCGCTTCTTCGGCGCCGGTCGTTACGCATACCGAGTCAGCGCCAAGAGACGACGCCAAGCCTTCGCTGTGATACTCGGCGATCTTCTGACGCAGCGGAAGAATTCCGGCATTGGTCGTGTAGGTGATCGGCTCTTCTCGGATGACGCGGATCGCTTCGCGGCTAACTACTTTGGGCGTGGCAAAGTCAGGCTCGCCCAGACCGAGATTGATCGAGCCGGGCGGCGCGCTGTCGTAGAGCACTCGAGTCGCGCTCTTGCCGATGTTCTGAAGTCGCGGTGCCGGAGTGAAGGTCATTGCACATCAGCCTGTATGGGCGGCCCCTCCGTGGCCGCCCCTCATTGCTTAATGAAGTACGGTCTTTACTAAGGGGCGGCCACCGAGGGCCGCCCGTACAGGATTATCTAAGGAAATCCTCAAGCCTAACCGACGCGGCGGTCTTCTCGTCGCGATACTTCACGATGATCGGTGTATAGATTGAAAGCCCGAGCTCCTCACCTCGGCCCTTTGTGATCGCGCGGCAACCCGCTACTACAACTGCGCCCGCGGGAATCTCGAGCGGAGCCTCAGCGGTCTTTCGATAAAACCGATCGTTCACCAAATCATAGACCGGCGTGCCTCCAGTCAGGATCGTGCCCGACGCAAGCACAACTCGCTCGCGTACTATCGTGCCCTCGTACACTCCGCAGTTGCCGCCTACCAGCACGTCGTCTTCGATGATGACCGGCAGCTCGCCGATCGGTTCGAGCACGCCGCCGATCTGCGCCGCCGCCGACAAGTGAACTCGCTTGCCGATCTGCGCGCACGAGCCTACGAGCGCGTGTGAATCAATCATCGTCCCTTCATCGACGTAAGCTCCAACGTTGACGAACATCGGAGGCATGCAGGTCACGCCTTTTGCGATGTAGCAACCATCACGAATCGAAGAACCGCCGGGCACAACTCGAATTCCGTCAGTGCCGGCGAAGTGTCGAAGCGGATAAGTATCTTTGTCGTAAAACCGAAATTGATTGTTGATTGAAAAGTTCTCGATCCGGCCCATGCGAAAGCCCAGCAGTATGCCGCGCTTCACCCACCCGTTGACTTTCCACTGGCCATCGATTTCCTCTGCCGCGCGGACTTCGCCGGAGTTGAGTCGCTTCTTGAACTCATTGAACATCACACGGTGTTCGTCGGTGAATTTTTCAGGTGGGCTATCGAAGAGATCCTGTATTTGTTCCTTGAGTGTCATATGATTCAACGCAGATTAAACCACAAAGGCACCAAGCCACAAAGAAATCAGGATTGGCTTGTATCCTTTGTGGCTTCGTGTCTTTGTGGTTTGAGCAGTTTAGATTAGCTTCAGATCGACCAATACTTCTCTAAGTTTTTCTTTTGTTTCCCGCGTAACGGGCACGATCGGCAAGCGGTAGGTCTCTTCGATCTTGCCCATCATCGCAAGAGCGGCCTTCACCGGGCCGGGGCTGGTCTCGATGAAATTTGCTTTCATCAATGACCACAATTCACGACTCAATCGACGAGCTTCGTCTCGGTTGTTCTCAATACAAGCTCGCACAAGAGCAGTCATCTGAGCGGGCGCTTCGTTAGCTGCAACCGAAATCAAGCCGACTCCGCCAAGCGCAATCAACGGCAGCGTCATCGAATCATCGCCTGAAAACACTTTGAAATCCGATGGCACTTGCGTGATGATCTCCGCGATTTGAGAGATGTCACCCGACGCTTCTTTGACACAGATGATGTTGGGGATCTCCGCCAGGCGGGCAATGGTGTTCGGGAGGATGTTGACGTTTGTTCGCGGCGGCACGTTGTAGACGATGATCGGAAGCGAAGTTGCCTCGGCGATCGCTTTGAAGTGTTGATACAGTCCTTCCTGCATCGGCTTGTTGTAGTACGGAGAAACAGACAACAAGCCATCAACGCCAAGCCGTTCACACCCGCGGGCAAGCTTGATGACATGAGCCGTGTTGTTTCCGCCTGCGCCGGCGATGATCGGCACACGCCCGCGAGTTGCTTCGACGACGATCTGAACCACGCGTTGCTGCTCATCGTCGCTTAGAGTCGCACTCTCGCCGGTCGTACCGCACGGAACGAGGAAGTCGATTCCACCTTCAATTTGAAACTCGACGAACCGGCGCAACGCGTCCTCATCGATCGAGAGGTCTTTCTTAAACGGCGTCACGAGCGCCGTTCCGCAGCCCGTCAGGTTTGTAATATCCTGCATTTCATCATCCCCAGAACGAGAACCACGGGGAGCACAGGGAATTCGCGAAAATCCTCACACATCGCTATCGAGAAAATATGGGACCCCAAAGTTCCCCGTGTGCCCAGTGGTTCATAAGTTCATTTCAACTGCTCATCGATGATTTGGGAGAACTCGAAGAAACCTTTGCGGCCGACGATCCACTTCGCCGCGAGCAATGCCCCTTCCGCAAATCCCGCGCGGCTTCGAGCGGTGTGCACGATCTCGAGCGTGTCGGCTTCCGAATCGAAACCGACCACGTGTCGGCCTGGAAAGTACCCGGCTCGCGTCGAACAAGTCGGAGTCTCGCGCTCGTACTTTGCTTCGACGATGCGCTTCAACGAAAGCGCGGTACCCGACGGCGCGTCCTTCTTGAACTTATGATGAGCCTCTTCGATGAACGGATCGTGCGACGAGAAATGGCTGAACAGCTCCGCAGCGCGCTCGGTTATCTTGAACATGAGATTCACGCCTATGCTGAAGTTTGAGCCGTAGACAAATCCGATTCCGCTTTGCTCGACAATCTCGCGAGCTTCATCGATGCGATCGTACCAGCCGGTAGTTCCGACCACCATAGACAGGCGCGCTGCGGCGGCAGTCTTGACGTTTTCTATCACCACGCGAGGTTCAGTGAAGTCAACGCAAACGTCCGCGTCGCCGAGCTCACCTCGCGAACCACCGACGGGGTCGATTACGCAGACGACATCGATGCCCTCGCGAGCGGCTGCTTCCTCAACCATCCGCCCCATCTTTCCGTAACCTAGTAGTGCCAGTTTCATTTGTTCGTCCGCGGTCAGTAGTCCGTAGTCCGTCGTATGTCCGAAGCTGCTACGGACTACGGACCAAGGACTACTGACTAAAATACACACTCAGTATTCACCGCGAGGCTTCGCACTTCAGCGCGTGAAGGTTGATAGATGATTGCGTCGAGTTGGTCATTGCTCCGCAGAAAACGATAAGCAACGCCCGCATCGTTCACGAAGTAATAAAAGGTTCGATCGCGTTCTTCGACGCAACGCTTGAATCCGGCAGCAAGCGAAACATCACCACGCGTCAGCAACTCGGCAGGTTTGAAATAGACTGTGAAGACCTTTCCAATCATTGACCGAGGGGCGCGATAGATTTTCGCGAGACTGGCCGTAAGGTAAGAAAAAGTAACTTCGCCGCCATCCACTTTGAACGGACCGCTCATCATCGCTTCTGATGAATCCGGTTCTGCCCCGATGAGCCGGGCTACATCTTCGGCGGAGGAATGAAGCGGTGTAATTCCTCGCCATGAATTCTTTATCGCAGGTCGCGAGCTTGCCACTTGCGAATTGACGAGCATCGGCAGCAGCACGCCTGCGGCAACAATACTGGCTAACTTGATTCGGTACACTTTTGACATCTGATTAAGAGAACCCTTCCTTGCGAATATTCGATTCTAAACGTTGATGCTTGAACCTGCCTAGTGGGATGCAGAAAAAAAGAGGACGGTCATTCGAAAACGTTCGGGTCGACCTGATCGAAAAAGGTTTTATGTAGTCTCGCAATTATTTTTTCGACGTCGGCTTCCGCTACGACAAAGCTCATCGTGATAGGAGAGGAGCCGTGCGAGATTATGCCAAGGTCGATATCGCCGGTAGATTTGAACACACGGCCTGCGAGCTTCGGATCGCGGCGCAGTCCTTCGCCGACAAGCGAGATAATCGCGCGATGATCTTCCGCGGACGCCGTGCCATAGTTAGAAACCGCTTCGATCAAATCTCGCCCGCCGTGACGCAGCTCGCTTGAATCGATCGCAAGCACGACGTTGGAAGCCGAAGCTGACGCCATTAGAGGTTTGATGCGTCGACCTGCGAGCGCTTCGAGAAACGCCCTCAACAGCTCATCGGCCGAAATAAAGCGCTGACCTTTGAGTGGGCTGCCGTCGATAATCGTCACCGGGCTTTTGAAGGCGATGGACTTGATCGGGTTCGTGCACTTAACCGGTTCTGCTGAGATGGTCGTGCCGCCAGCTTCCGGCCGCTTCGAATTGTAGATGTGAACGGAAATGTTTTTTTGTGCGGCCGGCTGAATGGCTTTCGGATGAAGGACCTTCGCGCCGAAGAAGGTTAAGTCAGCGGCTTCGTCAAACGAACAGCGTTTCACGGTGAGAGCCGCCGAGCAAATATTCGGGTCTGCGGTCATCAACCCCGAAACATCTTTCCAAATTTGAATGTCACTCGCGTCAAGCGCCGCGCCGGCGATCGTAGCCGTGTAGTCAGAGCCTTCGAAACCGAGCGTGGTAGTCGCGCCGTCTCGCGATGACCCGATGAATCCCTGAATCACGGGCACAACCCTGTTTTCGATTACTCGCGTGAGCGCGTGCTGGATGTTCTTATTCGTTGCTTCGAAAAGAGGCGAGGCCGCGCCGAAGTGATCATCGGTCTTGATCAGCTCGCGGGCATCGAACAGACGAGCCGGCACGCCTCGCTCGATCAAGGCATCGGTGAGCACCGCCGACGAAAGCAATTCTCCATACGCGAGAATCTTGTCCAATCCACGCGGCGGGACCTCGCCGAGTATCGCGAGTCCCTCGAGCAGCTTCTTTAGCTCGTCGAAGTGCTTGTCGATCAGCGCAAACACTTCGCGGTCGTCGGATTTGGCGACGAGCCGGCGGGCTTCGCTGACATGGCGAGTCTTAAGGTCGGCGATTATTCGAAGGGTCGTTCTCGGGTCGCCGGAGGCTGAAGCTTCGGCGGCCTGAAGCAGCTTGCGAGTGGTTTTGCCCATCGCCGAGACCACGACGACCGGCTTCAGGTGGAGTCGCGCGCGAATGATTTCAGTTACTCGTTCGATTGAAGGCGCGTCCTCGACCGACGTGCCGCCGAACTTCATGACGATCATAGCAGCTCAACTTGTAAGGGCGGCCCTCCGTGGCCGCCCCTTCTTCCTCACGATGAGTCGGTATAGCTAAGAGGGGCGGCCACGGAGAGCCGCCCTTACGTGTCCCTCAAAAGTAGCCCTGGCTTTTCATCAATTCGGCGTTGAGGATTGAGGCTCCGGCTGCGCCGCGAATTGTGTTGTGCGAGAGCACGACGAATCGAATGTCGAACACCGGACATTCTCGAATGCGGCCGACTACCGCGCTCATTCCGTTTCCCGCGTCGCGATCGAATCGTGGCTGGGGGCGATCGCGCTCGCCGGTGACGATCACTGGATTCTCTGGCGCCGACGGCAGTTTCAACTCTTGCGGAAGCGATCTGAAACTCTCAAGCACCCGAGCAATGTCATCGGGTTTCGCTTTCTTTTCGAGCTCCACTGAAACGCATTCCAGGTGACCATCTTCGACGAAGACGCGATTCGTGTGCACGCTGATCAGCAAATTGGCAAAGCGAACGTGATCTCCTTCGAGCGCGCCCATTATCTTGAGCGGCTCAGTCTCGACCTTTTCTTCTTCATTGCCGCCGATGTAAGGGATCACGTTCCCGAGCATGTCAATCGCCGAAGGGCCCGGATAACCCGCGCCTGAAAGCGCCTGCATAGTAGCGACGATTACTCGCTTGATGCCGAATGCTCGGTGAATCGGAGCAAGCGCCATGACCAGTCCTATCACCGAACAATTGGGATTCGTAACGATCGCGCCGGACCATCCTCGGCGATTGCGCTGAGCTTTGATGAGGCCGAGATGCTCGGGATTGACTTCGGGAATCAACAGCGGAACATCATCATCCATCCGATGATTCTTCGAGTTGGTCAGAACGATGTAGCCCGCCCGCGCGAAGCTCTCTTCGATTTCGCCCGCGACTGATGAATCGAGTCCTGAAAACACGACCTTGCAATCAAGGTTCGGTTCGCAAGCTTTAACAGTCCGCGCTCTAAGCCACTCTGGAATCGGTTTGTATTGCCGCCACGTTGTCGCTTCGCTGAAGCTCTTTCCCGACGATCGATCTGAAGCGGCAAGCTCGGTCAGCTCGAACCACGGATGACCTTCGAGCAACGTGACAAATTTCTGCCCCACCGCTCCGGTTGCGCCCAACACACCAACTGGAATCTTGTTCGACATCAGTTATAGCTCTTGGCGTTCTTCGCGGCTCTTCGGGTCTTTGCGCTAAACTTCCCTTCAGGTTTCAAAGCCGCATAGCACAACATTACGTCATCAACGCCTGGCCTTCAAACTCATCACCATTCGCTTGTATGTTTCAACAGCCGCGACCAGCTCGTGCTTTGATATTTTCTCATTCGCAGTGTGCGCGTCGAGAATTGAACCCGGTCCGAATAGAAGCGGCTTTCCCCAGTTGCTCAGCAAAGGAATGTCAGTCGTGAAAGCGACGACCGTTGTCTCGAAGCCATCCAATTTCTCGGTGAACACCGGATCACATGCAAATGTGTATTCGACTTCAACTCGCGAGGCGACGATGCCTTCGATGAGCCGCTTCAAGGATTCGTTGTTAGTGACTACTCGAAACATCAACTCGGCTTCGGCCTCCGGAGGAATCACGTTCGCCGCGACGCCGCCTTTGATCATTCCGATGTTCATTGTTGTGTCGCCGAGCGTGGCATCGCCCGGAAGCTTTGCGTTGCGAAGGTCGCCCAGCACGTGGAGAAGCTTGGCGATCGCGGACTCGCCCTTCTCAGGATAAGCCGAATGCGCCGCGCGGCCCGTTGCCTTGAAAACGGCTCTGAGAGCCCCTTTCGAGCCAAGCGCCAGTTGCGACTCGGTTGGTTCGCCGTTGATTAAGTAGCATGACCGGTTAGGAATTGCGTTGGCGGCGTGAGCTCCCGGGCTGCCGGCTTCTTCACCGACTACAAACAACAATCCGAAGTCCGTGACGTTCGATTCGATCAGTGCTTCGCCGGCTTTGATCATTGCGGCGATGATTCCTTTAGCATCACAAGCTCCGCGACCGTAGGTGAAGTCATCGTCTTCACCGAACTCGATGTAAGGCGGAACCGTGTCGGTGTGAGTCGAGAGCACGACATCGGGATCGCCTCTTTGCGCGTAGACATTCGGTCTGTCGGCGGCCGCCTCCTGAAGCTCGACGCTAAATCCGACGGCGCTCAGATATTCGGCGAGAAATTCGGCGACTGATTTTTCGTCACCGCTGATTGAAGGAATCGATATCAGCTTGCGGGTGAGTTCGAAGACGTTCATCGAGCGATTCGGGTCAGCGGGTTATCGCGGCGTCGCTTGCTTCGCGGGAGTCGGCTTGGGTTTCGTGCGCCTCATAAGGCTCGTAGCAAACTCGACAGCGAGCTTCGTAGGTGTTGTCGCCAATCTCGATCTGTGAATTTCCGCCGGCGACTCGCTGAGTGTAGTGAGCAGGCCCTCCACATCGAACGCACACGGCATGCATCTTGGAAACGTATTCGGCAACGGCAAGGAGTCCGGGCATTGGACCGAATGGCCGGCGGAGATAATCCTGATCGAGCCCCGCGGCAATCACTCGCACACTTGCGTCGGCCAGTTCCATGCAAACGTCGATGATGCCTTCATCGAAAAACTGAACTTCATCAATGCCGACGACCTTCACTCCGAATGTGAGGCTGGAGCGCAAATCCGCTGAGTTATTCACGACGACGGCGTCCAGTCCGCGATTATCGCGCGAGATCACGCGCTTCAGGTCGAAGCGGTTATCGATAGCTGGCTTGAAGATCTGCGCGCGCTGCCGGGCGATTTCAGCGCGGCGAATTCGGCGAATGAGTTCTTCGCTCTTGCCGCTGAACATGCCACCGGTGATTACTTCGATCCACCCGCCTCTTGGATTGAATCCATCGTCCATATACACTCAATCCTCTTCCGCGATTCCACTCAGGTTGGGCATACGCTCCTTCAAAGGGGAATTGATTTGATTCTGTTTATCCATTCCTCAGATTCACTCGCAGCCCAAATTAAGATCAAGTCCTCAGCTGCCGCATTCACCGAGAGTTTTTGCTGAACAATAATCACGCCCGGGCTCTCCCGTATTGCGATGAATTCCGCAAAGTGTTTTGGCATCGTCTTCCGATCATGGGTGACAAGTACTCGGCCCTGTTCAGCGGCTTTGGCCAGGATCTCTTTATCATTCAACGAAACGAGCCCTGCGGCATAGGCAGTTTGAAAATCGATGCTCGGTTCGCGCCTCAGCGTCGCTTTCAAGAGTATCTGGTTCAAGTCTGCGTCGGCTTGAAAACGAACCTTCATACCTGGCTCATTAATGATTCGCGCCTAGCCTTCAGCAACTTTTCATGAAACTGAGGATCTGCGTCATGTGTGGCTCGACGCAGCGATTCAAACTCTTGGTCGGCATCCTTCAGATATTCGTCGATCTCAATGCGATGGCCGAGATAGTAAGTGATTGCGCCGAAGACCTGCTCCAACGTCAACACAGGAAAGCACTCGCTTGCAATCGTTTCGGGAGACAAGCCATCGAGAAAAGCGAATACCACCGAGTCGAGAGAGACACGGGTTCCCGAAATCCAATATCCTTCAACCCGCTCTTCAACGTATTGTTTTTCCATAATCTACACCTCATGAATCAAGGCGTTCTTCGTAAGGCACGACTTCGCCGTGTTCAACGTAGCGCTTCAACAATCTGAGATACATCGACCAGCAGTAACACGAAACCCGATAGTGATCATTTGATGCGGGCCAGCCCGTGTGATGGAAGCGCACGTTGGTTACACCATTGCTCTCATCAAGATCAAAACCTACGCGCGTGCCTTGCCAGTCTTCATGCGGGCTTATCAGCTCCAGTTCAAACTTTCGGTCCGGGACGCAGCTCGACACGCGAGCGCGCCAATCGTAGCCGGGACCAAAACCTAATTCATACTCCGAACCCGGAGACGGCTGGCCCGATGAGCTCTCAGTCCACCACGCATCGAGTCCTGCCGGCGTTGATACAGCGTCAAACACGGCACGCGGCGTCGCCTTGATCGGAAAGTGCTGGAAGATGTCTGGCATTGCTTAGATCGCGATTAGTTCAACTTCGCTTGAAGCCTCCTGAAAGCGCGCATCGCCAGCGAGTAGTTCGAATTCAAATCGATCGCAGCTTTGTACTCGAACAGTGCTTCGCGTGTTCTTCCGAGCGCTTCAAGCACGCGCCCCAGATTGAAGTGCGGATAGAAGTAGCACTCATAACGCGAAGCCGTCATCGCACGGTTGAACCACTCGATCGCGGCGTAAAGATTCCCCTGATCGATCAGGTAAGCGCCGATGTCGTTGTATGGGTTGCCGAAATCAGCATCGACTTCGATGGCTCGATGACACTCGGCTATTGCCTCATCGGTCAGCTTCATGAAGCTGTAAGTCCAGCCCAAAAAAGTGTGGGCTTCAGCCGTCGCGTAAGCTTCGATCGATTGTTTGTAAAGGTCAACGGCTTCGTCAAGATCGCCACGCATCTGAGCTTCGTAAGCCGATTGAAAGAATCGCAACGCGTCGCGCTTGGCCGCGGCTTGTAACTCGGTCAAGAACTCCTCGCCACCGAACGGCATATCGCCGATTCCTGTTTCGAGAATCACTCGCGTTCGAGTTTCGCTATTTCCAATTTGTGCTTCTTCAGACATACCCTATGATCTCTTTTATGCGATGGAACAGCAATCATCCAGCAGAGCACATTATATGGGAGCAGGCAGGCGTTTAGAGTATCGACTTCAGTCGGGTATTTCTCCAGATTATCGAAGTACTACCCGACTAAAGTCGGTGCCCGGAACGCTCGTCGTCCCTGAAGGATCTTCTTTCAATATCCCAACGCCATTCCATCCTTGCGCGGATCTGAGCCGCCCATCAAGCTGCCGCTTGCGGGATCGATCATAATCGCCTGACCTCCGCCCATCGAAGCGCCCGCCTGATCGGCGCGCCGATGTCCTTTCGCTAACAAGCTGCTGATCACCGGCTCGGTCATTGCGTCTTCCATAATCACTCGATTGCCGGTGGTGTACCTGAATCGCGGAGCCTCGATCGCTTGCTGCAGGTTCATCCCGAGATCTATCAAGTTGGCGAGAACCTGAATGTGACCTTGAGGCTGAATCGCACCGCCCATCACTCCAAACGACATGAAAAGCTTTCCGTCCTTGAACACCATCGCGGGGATGATGGTGTGAAAAGGACGCTTGCCCGGCTCGATGCGATTCGGACTTTTTGGATCGAGCGAGAACCCGGCGCCGCGATCGTGCAAAACGATTCCGGTATCGCCCGCGACAATTCCCGATCCGAACTCTTCATAGAGACTGTTGATGAAGGACACAGCGTTTCGATCTTTGTCGATCACCGTGAAGTACGTCGTATCACTTTCGCCGGCGACGACTCCAGCTTCAGGAGATTCAATCGCGTGATCGGGACCGATGAGTGCGCGGCGGGTCGCAGCATATTCTTTTGACAGCAACTGACGAACAGGCACCTTCGCGAACGCGGGGTCGGCGATGTAGCGGTTGCGATCGGCGAACGCGAGCTTCGTCGCTTCGATGAGCGTGTGATAGTACAAGTCGGGCCGCGCTTTCATCGAAGCGAGGTCGAAGCCTTCCAGAATATTCAGCGTCAGCAGTGCGGTAAGTCCCTGACCATTCGGCGGACATTCGTAGACCTTGTAGCCGCGATAATCTGTCGAGATCGGATCGACCCAATCCGAATGGTGCTCGGCGAAGTCCTGCATCGACAGGAAGCCGCCGTTCTTCTGACAATAGTCAACAATGGCGCGAGCGATCTCGCCTTTGTAAAAGGCATCGCGTCCACCGCGAGCCAGCGTGCGAAGCGTGTGAGCTAGTTTCTTCTGCCGAAAGATTTCGCCTGCGCGCGGCGCTCGTCCATCGATCAAATAATTCGAAGCCGCCGCCGAAGTCTTGCGAAGCTTGTCCGCGGAGGCTTCCCAGTCGCGAGCGCACTTCTCCATCACCGGATAGCCGTTCTCAGCGTAGTCGATTGCTGGAGCCAGTAAGTCGGCGAGCTTCATCGTGCCGTACTTCTCGAGCAGTGTAACCCAGCCGTCGAACGCGCCCGGAACTGTTATCGGCTCCATACCCGTAAGCGGCATCGTCTTGATGCCTTTCTTCGCGAAGTAATCCAGATTCAACGAGTGGGGCGCGCGTCCGCTGGCGTTCAAGCCTTTCAGCTCGCCGGTCTTCGACCAGTAGACCAGAGCAAACATATCACCGCCGACCCCGGTCATCATCGGCTCAGTAACATTGAGTACAGCAGCTATCGCGATCGCCGCATCGACGGCGTTGCCTCCGCGTTTCAGGACATCGAGTCCGACTTGTGATGCAAGCGGCTGACTCGATGCGACCATTCCGTGTTCGGCTCTCACAATTGAGCGGCCTGCCTTGATCTGAGAGGACCACGATTTGCCGTCGGAATTGGAGTGAGCGGTTGCAAGAAGCATGAGCATCAGAGTCGCAATCGACGCAGCTACGCGCAAGCGAGGGCACGCGAAGGTCACTAAAGTCATGAGCTCTCCGATTCTTTTTATCGGCTTATTGCGCCGGCCGGGTTTGACCGCGATGACAGGTAAAGCAGGTCACGCGGTTCGTAGTACCGAGTTTTGCGTTTGTATCACGCACCAGTTGAATCATCTTGCGCGCGGTTTGCTTTGTAGGTTTGTCGTCCTTCTCGAACTGGTCCTTGATGTGGCAATAAGTGCAGTCGACGCCGAGCGAAGACTTGAAGGCGAACATAACCTTCAACAATCGATCCGACGGAATGCCTTTGAGAAGCTGAATATTCTTGTACTTTTGTTCCGCGCGCTCTTCCTTGCTGCTTGCAGGTAGCGGATCAAGCGAAGGGAGCTCGGCAGGCGATCCCGTTTGAGCGGCAAGAGAAGACGGGCTTGTCGAGTCCGACGATGGCGAAGTGCCTGTCGGCAGCGGAGGAGCCGGAATTGTTTGACCCGAATCGATTGGCGGATGCCCCGGCGGAAGCGCCTGCCCGCTGTTGCTGCTGTTCACAGAAGTGGGAGCGGCGCCGGTTGCGGAAGTTGTTGCTTGCTGGCCTTCGTTCGCGGAAGAGCCAACCCAGTTGGCTACAATAAAGCCGAGCACCAGACCGGCAACCACACCGATGATTCCGTAGCTGACGTATTCCTTATTCATTATTCAAGCAACTCCAGGCGGCCTTGAACTATCTTGCTGAGATTGAGACTCGTAACTATCGATGAGGAATTCTAGCATACCGTTAGTTGAGATCGTATCCCAAAAGATCCTTCCGCGAAGCCACCAATGCAGATGCTCGTCAGTTGACAACGACGGAGTTGCCAATTAGAGTCGGCCAAATTTTGAAGACAGATCCTTGAGGTTTACTGTGGAGTCCTATGCTCTCTGCGCCAACCGTAAACAGCGCTCAATCCACGCTTCGACGCGCGTTGAGAGGCCGTGAATATTTCACGCTCGCGTTCGGGTCGATGGTCGGCGTCGGATGGATGGTGGTCATCGATGATTGGCTAACTCGAGGCGGAGCCGCCGGCGCGATGCTCGGGTTTTTGATCGGGGGAACGGCGCTTCTTCCCATCGCTTATGTTTACGGCCGGCTCACCGAACGCATGCCCGATGCCGGAAGCGAGGTCGCTTACACCGCGGCTGTGTTTCGCAAGAGCGTGAGCTTCGCTACCGGATGGATGATGACGCTTGCTTACTTGATAGTGTGCCCCTATGAAGCGGTTGCAATCGGGCGCGTGGGCTCATACGTCTTCCCGCAGTTGAACAGAATCGAGCTCTATCAGGTCGGCGGCTACCCGGTTTACTTACCTCATCTCGTTGCGGGACTCGGGCTGACTGCGATGATCGTCGTGGTCAACTATCGAGGCGTTAAGATCAGCGCGACATTTCAAAACGTGACTACGTTTGCGTTGCTATTGATCTTCCTCGTGTTCGCAACGCTCGGATTGTTCAAGGGCCATGTCGCCAATCTGCAACCCCCCTTCTCCGATAATCGAGGCATTGTTGGCGGTCTGCTCTCGACACTGCTTGTGCTTCAAATCGTGCCATATTTTCTGACGGGCTTTGAAGCCGCGCCGAAATGTTCCGAAGAAGCTTCATCCGATTTTGAGCCTCGCCACTTCACGCGAGTGATTTTCATCGCGCTCGGCGCGGGCATTTTCTTTTATGTGGCGATCATCGGCGTGGTGACGCTCATTCAACCCTGGCAGTCTCTGACTAAAGAACGCTTCGCGACGGCCGTGGCGTTCGAACGAGCGTTCGGTTCGCGAGCCCTGGTTCAGCTGATTATGTTTGCCGTGCTGCTGTCGCTGCTGAAGATTTTCAACGGGAATTTTCTCACTTCAACGCGACTGTTGTTTGCGATGGGACGGCGTGAACTGCTAGACGGAAGGCTCGCGCGAGTCGATGAGCGGTTCAGAACGCCGACGCTCGCCATCGTGTTCACCGGTTGCTTGACGGCAATCGCATCGCTTCTGGGGCAGGCAGTGCTCGTTCCGATTTCGGAAGTGGGTTCGTTGGCTTCAGCGATCGGCTGGCTCGCGACGTGCCTCGCGTTTTTAGCCGGAGCGGGAGGAGTTGCGCGCAATAAACGCACGAAGCTTCTTGGCGTTGTTGGCACGGTCGTAGCGACGCTGTTGATCGTGATGAAGATTGTTCCGGTGATTCCGGGCAGCTTCGGCAGGTTTGAGTATCTCGCGCTGGTCGTTTGGATAACAATCGGCTTCGCGCTATGGACACGCCGCGGCAAGACTAGCGCGAATCACGGACTCCGTTCGAGTATTTCAAAGTATTCTCGGTGAATCTCAGAGCAGAACCGGAGCAAGCTCAACGAGTCATAGCAGCCTCGTCGGTGCGCTACGTTCAGGATAGCTTTTGAGAGGTGATTCCATTCCGCATACATATTCATGTCGATTAGTTCTTCGGCCCATTTCGAGTGCAATACTTCTCCTTGGTCAGAACCGTGCGCTTCGATGACCCAGAGCCTCCTACCACAGTATCGCTTTCCCAGTCCATCAACGTTGAGAGTGAAGAGGATAGAGCCAGGTCGCGCCAACCGAAATACTTGATATTGTGCTGCAGGTCCAGGCAATGGTGTTGGCGCGAGCCATCGACGCCAGAGACCATCAAACGTGCTGGTAGTGAAGTGGCCGGTCTTTATCAGTACCTCCACTGGAGAGTGAATTCGTGACCACGGCAGAGTATCGTCGTTGACGACTCTCTGGAACGTGATGTTGTTTCTAACCCCGAGATCCGCAGGGAAGCCGGGGAATCGTTCAGCATTCGCCACGATCTTCGGCGCCATCTCGACAATCAGCGGAACGAGGCCGTAGGACGCTCCAGCACCGAGGAGGTAGAACGCGTGAGAGCAGAATGCCTGGAGCAAGCGTTCCAATCTCATCTCTTTGAACCTGCGTGACCAGAGATCCTGAGTCAACAGTCCTATTGTCGTATGTGTTCTCACAGCACAAAATCAATTTGCCGAGCCGATGCGCCCTTAGTCAAACTCTGCTGAGAAAATTCTCCATCACGAAGACTTTTCGGATGCGGAATTGAACCGGGCTTTCGACCAGCGCGATGGCTTTGAGACTCTCCATTCCGGACACGAACCATGGGTCTCTACACGCGGGGACTGCGAGTATCCATTCCGGGGTTTCAAGTTTCAACTCATCACAAATGTATTGAGCCGTCGATGCCAACAATGCATCCATTTTGTTATTCGTCAGATCGAAGGGATTTGAAACCGCGCGGAGGTCTTTGTAGTAACGGAAATCATCCACGAAATCCATCAAGTGGACCACCCAGTACTTCGGGTCAGCTTCGATCTGCTGTTTAGTTTCGCGCAAGGTGATCATGACTCGAAAATCTCCTCAACGAAGAACTGAGTCGCCGGTCTTATCTGGCCGCGAGAATAATATTTCTCGAGAATCGAAAAGACCTCGTCAGGCGTGTTGATCCCAAGAAACTTGATTAGAAACTGGACATCCGCCTTATCCGTCGCCTCAACCCGCGCGGCGAGAACCTTCATCGCAAGTAAGTAGTCCGCTTCGGGAACATAAACTTTCAAGTTCGAGAGGTTGAAGAGAATTCTTTGCGCGTGAGGGACGACATATCCTTTGACCGCATCGTTCAACCAGTCTTCTCTTAGACCCTTTGCTTTGGCAATGCGTTTTATCGCGTCCCTAATCTCGCGGGTCGGTTTGAAAATAGCGTCGACGCCTCGAGTCGCGGGACGCGCATCGTAAACAAGGCACATCACTGCGCCGCCGTACAAGCATATTTCCCCCTTGACGCCGGAAGAGCCCAGTGCCTCATTTAATTCATCGAGACATCTCTTGATTTGAGCCTTGTCCATAGTAGATCCGGCAGAGACAAATATCGCGAATCACTACATTTTACCCTAAGCTTGCTATAAGTACTCAACGACTTTGCTTTGCGTTTCTGCTTCAGACCAACCAAGCTCTCGACCGAGCAACTGTGCAACTCGCGCCGCCGCAGTGCGGCCCTGGTCGCGACTCAGCAGTTTTATGCGAGTCCGTCGCTCAAAACAATCTTCAATCATAACGGCCATTTCATATCGAACCGCGTACACAACTTCGGCTTCGATCTGCGGAAGCCCTTCGATCAAAACCGATTTCAAACTGGAAGCCTCGCGAGTCAGCTCGAGCACAGCCCTGTAGTTGCCGCCATAGGTATCGATCAAATGCCGCGCAGTGCTCGGCTCCACGCCCCAACTATTCGCGGCACGAGAAGCCTCTTCGTCGAGTGGCCGCGCGAGCCTTCCACCGGCAAGTTGAATTGTCTCAGTCACGCACCGATGCGCGCGCGGGCCGACGACGCTTTCGATCTTCTTCAGTCTGGTCACTGCTCGATCGACCACTCGCTCAGCCATTCGCCGCCACGTTGTGAGCTTGCCTCCGGTGATCGTCATTATACCTTCGCCGTCTTCAAAGATTTCTTCTTTGCGCGAGAGCTCCTTGGTCGATCGTTCATCGGCGGAAATCAAAGGCCTGAGACCGGCAAAAGTACTGATCAAGTCATCGCACGTGAGCTTCGCCGAGGGGAAGGCGCGCCCAACTGATTCGAGGACGCGATTCACTTCGTCGCCTTCGGCGATCGGATTGTCCAGATCGCCGTCGTAATCGGCATCGGTAGTGCCGACTACAACTCGATCTTGCCAGGGGATGACGAAAAGGAAGCGGCTCTCACCGAGTGAAGGAATCAGCACTGCGGTTCGATTGTCGAACTTCTCACGAGGGAGAACTAAATGAATTCCTTTCGAGGGCCGCAGTCTCTTCGGCGCCGTCGCGTCAAAGAGTCGCGATACTTGATCTGTCCAGACGCCGGTTGCGTTCACGATGACCCTCGACTTCAAATCGAAACGGTCAGCGGTGAGGCTGTCTTCGACTGTCAAGCTCGCGACGCCGCTGCTTCGATTCACAGCTTGCACTGCCGCGTAGTTGGCGATCACCGCGCCGTAAGATGCGGCGGACTTGATGACCTCAATCACCAATCGAGCGTCGTCGGTCAGACAATCGTAATAAACGAAAGCGCCGCGAAGCTGATCGTCATCGAGCGCGGGCGCAAGTCGAAGCGCTTCGACCGGCGACAGCCATCGGTGTCTTTCGGTGTTCTGACTGCCGGCCAGCAGATCGTACAGCCACAATCCAATCGAGAGCTTGAGCTTGTTTGAGCCGAGTGGGGAACGCGTGCCTGAAGAATAAATCGGCACGAGAAAGCTGAGCGGCTTACTCAGGTGCGGAGCCATTCGCGTCAGCACGGCTCGCTCGTGAAGAGACTCGCGCACCAAGCCGAAGTGAAACTGCTCGAGGTAGCGCAAGCCGCCGTGAATGAGTTTTGAGGAGCGCGAGCTTGTGCCGCTTGCGAAGTCACGTTTTTCAACCAGCGCAACCGACAAGCCTCGAGAAGCCGCGTCAAGCGCGACGCCTGCTCCGGTAATGCCGCCCCCGATCACCGCAATGTCGAATGTACATTGCCGCATCTGGCTGAGATTCGACTCTCGAGTTCGAAATGAGAACTCCGAACCGCGATCGGCGCTGTCCTCCTTGCTTGTTGACTGGCAACGATCAGTCATCGCCCAACTCTAGAGCAGCAGCGAAGTGCAGGCAATGAGTTGGATGTTTCGCGCGCGTGTTGGTTGAATTAAGCAGCCGCAGAAGTTAGGATGCTGCGCGAAATGGCGGGACCTCTTGAAGGCATTCGAGTCATCGACTTCGGACGTTTCATCGCCGGGCCTTACTGTGCGATGTTGCTCGCCGACTTCGGCGCTGATGTTATTCGAGTCGAGCGTCGCGAAGGCGGCGAAGATCGAAAGCTCGGTCCGGTCACAGAAAGCGGCGAAGGCGGGCTGTTCCTCAACGTCAATCGAAACAAGCGCGGTATCACTCTCGATCTCGGTAATTCACGCGCATCGGAAGTGATTCGGCGGCTCGTGGTCAGCGCGGACATCGTCGTCGTCAACTTGCCGCTGGCGGTGATGAAGAAACTCGGCCTCGACTACGACTCGCTGCGCACGATCAAGCGCGACATCATTCTTGTGATGGCTTCGGCATTCGGCCCGGACGGACCTTACGCCGATCGAGTCGGTTTTGACGGCGTAGCTCAGGCGATGAGCGGTGCAATGAGCCTCACCGGATTTCCCGGGCCACCGTTGCGATCCATCGTCTCGTGGGCTGACTATGGCACCGCCTTGCACGGAGCATTTGGCGCGATGACCGCGCTCTTTCATCGAGAGCGAACCGGCGATGGACAAATGATCGACGTCTCATTGCTCGCAACTGGAGTAACTTTCATGACACCGCTGCTGGCCGAGCGGAAGACGATGGGCATTCGCCGCGAACAACTAGGAAACACCGGTTACTACGCGGCGCCAAGCGACGTCTATCGCACGCGCGATGGCTGGATCATAGTTCCAACGATTGGGAATCAGATGTTTCGGCGATTTGCACGCGCGATAGAACGCGCTGATTTGATCGACGATCCGCGATTGCGCGACGACATTTCACGAGGGAACAATGCTTCGGTCATTAATGAAGCGATGTCCAAGTGGTGCTCGAAGCGATCTCGCGAGAAAGCGATAGCCGAGCTCGAGTCGGCTCACATTCCTTGCGGGCCTTGCTACGATCTCGACGAAGTGCTTGCGGATCCTCAAGTGAATGCTCGAAAGCTGCTTGATGAAATCGAGTATCCGGGCGGCGCGAAAGCAATTCCGATCGCAAGCCCTCCGATTCGTTTAAACGCAGAAGCTGGGCGCTGCCGACGAGCTCCGACACTGGGCGAACACACTGACGAAGTGCTGACTGAGATCGGGTTCAGCGCTGATGATATTGCCGCGCTGCGAAATGAAGGCGCGGTATAGTCAATTGGTATGTGTTCGGTTCGTGCTTGAATTCATTGAACAGGAGGAATCGTGACTCAACGAATCATCGACGGTATTCAGGAACTGAAGGGACTTGTTGGTCAAGAGGTGGGCGCGAGTGACTGGTTTGAAGTTACTCAATCGCGCATCAACGCCTTCGCCGATGCGACCGAAGACCATCAGTGGATTCACGTGGATGTCGAGCGAGCGAAAACGGACTCTCCGTTTCACTCGACCATCGCTCACGGGTTTCTCACGTTGTCGTTGTTGCCTCATCTTGTTTCGCAAGCGGTGAAAGTCCAGGGCGACTTCAAGATGGGAATCAACTACGGGTTGAACCGGCTGCGCTTTGTTTCGCCGGTGCCGTCAGGATCACGCGTCCGAGCGAGAGTAGTTCTTCAAGCCGTCGAGGATGTGTCCGGCGGTTTCCAGATAAGGTGGTCGGCGACTTGTGAAATCGAAGGTGGAACAAAGCCGGCCCTCGTAGCCGAATGGCTAGTGCGTTACTACAGCTCCTGAGACGGGCCTTCGTGAACCTGAACGAACCCAGCGGGCGGCTGATAATTTCCGCGACCTCATTTTTGACAGAAACCACTCTGTTGCGGAGACTCAGCCGGCACGCGTGCCATTCGGCACTCTCTTCTCGGGAATTGCAAGAACTGGAGTTAAGCCATCAGCATATCCAATGTCAAAGAGCATTCCTTCCGAAATCTCGCCCATCATTCTTCTTGGCTCAAGGTTGACAACGAACAAAGCCTGAAGGCCTTCAATTCCCTTCGGGTCCGAACGCTCCTGTTTCATCCCTGCCAGAATGGTCTTTTTGTGATCGCCAAAATCTACAGTGAGTTTTATGAGTTTGTTTGATCCCTTAACATCTTCGACGTGCTCGATAGTTCCAACGCGCACATCAATTTGATCGAGGATGTCTACAGAAATGTTCGGTTTAATCAACGCCGGATTCATTTTATTTGTCATTGCACTCTAAGGTGACTGGTCTTTTAACTAGCCGCCAGGCTACTATCGAACTGTCTTGTAGACTTGCCCTGCTTTCATCACAAACACAACGCGAGTAAGCGCACTGATGTCATCAAGCGGATTGCCTTCGACGGCTATGATGTCTGCATATTTACCGGGCTCTATTTTTCCGATCTCTTTTTCCATTCGTAATAGTTCTGCCGCGCGAACGGTAGCCGAACGAATCGCATCGATCGGTTTCATTCCGTACTCAACCATCTTCAAGAACTCGCGAGCGGCGGTGCCGTGCTCGAACGCGCCTACATCCGTGCCGAAGCAGATCTTCACTCCCATCTTCATCGCCTTTTGAAAAACTTCCTTGTGATGAGCGACGATTCGACGGCGCATTTCTGTGTTGTCTTCCGGAGTCTCCGGCAGATAAACCGACAACGTAGGACACCAGAAAGTTCCGTGCTCGACGAGAAGCTTCAGCGCTTCGTCGTCCATCAACATTCCGTGTTCAAGCGAGCGCACTCCGCCGCGAATCGCATTCTTCGCTCCGTCGCCTCCATAAGCGTGAGCGGCAACATCGCGATGCCAGCGCGCGGCTTCACCAACGACTGCCTTAACGTCTTCGAGTGAAACCTGGCTGAGAGGCTCAAGCGTGACTGGATCGACGTGCCGCAAAGTTCCGGTCGCATAAAGCTTGATCCAATCGGCGCCGTATTTTACCTCGCGGCGAACTTCGGCAATCATCGCTTCGCGCGAGTCGGTGAGAGCCGCCGGTTCGGGAACCTGAATGTCGGGGTTGAGCCCCGAGTTGTTCATGTGCCCGCCTGTGATCGTGAGCGCGTAAGTCGAAACGAACAGTCGCGGTCCTGGAATGATTCCTCGATTGATGCCGTCTCGAATGGCGACGTCCGCGAACCCGGCGCCTTCGCTATCGAGATCACGCATAGTTGTGAAGCCGGCTTCAAGATCGCGCTTCGCGGCGGCTACGGCTTGAACGGTGCGGAACGCTTGAGACTTTGTGATGACCGGCGGCGCGCCTCGCTCGTCTTCGGGTTGAAGCAAAATGTGGGTATGAGAATCAATCAAACCGGGCAGCACAGTGAGTCTCGACAGATCGATTACGTTTGCTCCGTCGGGAATCTTCAAGGTTGGACCGGCCTGCTCGACGCGGTCTCCGCGAACAATGATGATTGCGTTCTGAGTAATCGAGCCGTCCGCCGGATTGATCAATCGCCCGCACTTGATTGCTGTGACGGTGCTCGTTTGTGCGAAAGAGATGGAACAAAAACACAAGCTGAAGATCAGCAGGACAAGTGCGCGCGCGTTAATCATAGTCATTCACCTCGATTGAGACTTAAGCAGGCGAGTTGATTATCCGAAAGCCGGTCGAGAGTCAAGCGAGGAAATCTTGACAGGATAGACAGGATGAACAGGATAGAATAGGACACACTTCTTCGCATGAAAGATATTGTTCGTGTTCTCTTAAATCCATTGCAAGAAAACAGCAGTGGGCTCGTAGTTCTTCCCTTGTCTATCCTGTTCATCCTGTCAATCCTGTCTATCCCTGTTGAATGTCCGTGTTTGTTTGAATTCTGTCTCCGCTGCTCGATATACTTTCCGTCCAAAGTCAGGAGGTTCAAATGCATCGTCAGTCAATCAAGACAACTACTGGAATACTTGCGTCTCTCGTCCTCGCGTTCAATGGATTCATTCCCGTCGCGCTTGCACAGGCGAACGGAAAAGGTCACGCGCTTCGCGGATTTTCCGACGCCGGCGTCGCTACCGAGATCAACTGGGAAGAGAAGATGCGAGCGATCCCAAAAGCGGACCTGCTTCGTGAATACATGAAGCATTTGTCAGCCGAGCCTCATCACGTCGGTTCCGCTTACGACAAACAAAACGCGGAATGGATTCGCGACAAGTACAAGTCGTGGGGCATCGACGCGAAGCTCGAAGAGTTCGAGGTTTTGTTTCCAACTCCGACTCAGCGAGTTCTTGAAATGGTCGAGCCGACTCGCTTCCAGGCAGTGCTAAAAGAACCTGCGATACCTGAAGACCCGACTTCGGGTGAGGCGGGTCAACTGCCTACCTATAACGCTTACTCGATTGACGGCGATGTGACCGGTCAACTGGTTTATGTCAACTATGGAGTGCCTGCCGATTACGATGAGCTCGAGAAGCTCGGGATCGAAGTCAAAGGCAAGATCGTCATCGCTCGTTATGGAGCGAGTTGGCGAGGCATCAAGCCCAAAGTGGCTGCCGAGCACGGCGCGATCGGTTGCTTGATCTATTCCGATCCGAAAGACGACGGCTATTATCAGGGCGACGTGTTTCCTCGCGGGCCTTATCGTCCCGAGCAGGGCGTGCAACGTGGTTCGGTAATGGACATGCCAATTCATCCGGGAGATCCGTTGACGCCCGGGTGGGGCTCGGTCAAAGGCGCTCGGCGGATTCCGCTCGAGAAGGCGGAGGTCATCACAAAAATTCCCGTGCTGCCGATTTCTTACGGAGATGCGTTGCCTTTGCTTCGCGAGCTGCGCGGTCCGGTGGCTCCTGAGTCGTGGCGAGGCGCTTTGGCTATCACTTATCACGTTGGCGCCGGCCCGGCGCGCGTTCACTTGCAGGTCGCATTCGACTGGTCTCTGAAACCGCTCTACGATGTCGTTGCAAGAGTCGAAGGCAGCACATATCCCGACCAATGGGTAGTCTTCGGTAATCATCACGACGCCTGGGTCAATGGAGCGGACGATCCGACAAGCGGGCAAGTAGCGCTGCTGGAAACCGGTCGCTCGCTTGGCGAATTGCTCAAGCAGGGTTGGAGACCGAAACGCACGATCATACTTTGCTCGTGGGACGGTGAAGAACCCGCGCTGCTTGGTTCCACTGAATGGGTCGAGACGCACGCGGATGAGCTAAAGCAAAAAGCGGTCGCATATCTCAACTCAGACAGCACAAGCAAGGGCTCGCTTGGCGTGGGCGCGTCGCACTCGCTCGAGCATTTCATCAACGAAGTAGCTCGAGACATTCAGCAGCCGGCGTCGAAAAAAACTGTTTGGGAAGCGATGAAAGAGCGACGCCTCCAACAAGCGCGCACCGATGAAGAGAAGAAGGATTTGAACTCGCGAGCAGACCTGAGAGTCGGCGCGCTTGGCTCAGGTTCGGATTACACGCCCTTCCTGCAGCACCTGGGAATCGCTTCGATGAACACAGGCTTCGGAGGAGACGGCGGTGGTGGCGTGTATCATTCGATCTACGATTCGTTCGCATGGTACACACGGTTTGGCGATCCAACATTCGAGCACGGCCGGGCGCTTTCACAAATCAACGGTACGATCGTGATGAGACTCGCCGACGCCGATGTGCTCCCGTTCGAATTCACCAACCTTGCGGAAACGATCGGCCGCTACGTCGAAGAGATTGAGAAACTCAAGGTCAGGCCTAAGAGAGAAAAGGATGTCGATTTGACTGCGCTCAAGTCAGCGGTCAAGTCGCTGGGCGAAGCGGCTCGAAGGTACGAAGAAGCGCTCGGAAGGGCTCGCTCGACAAACTTCGCGCAAGTGAAGGACACCAGGGCGCTCAACGAACTGCTTTACCAGTCTGAAAGAAAGCTCACAAACGAGCATGGACTTCCGCGACGAGGGTGGTTCAAGCACGAGATTTATGCGCCGGGCTTTTACACCGGCTACGGAGTGAAGACGATACCCGGCGTGCGCGAAGCTATCGAAGAAAAGAAGTGGGACGAAGTGCAGCCCGAAGTCAGGAAAGCGAGCGACGCGATTCAAGCGTTAGCATCGCAGGTAGACTCGGCTGCGAGAATGCTTGAAGGAAAGTAGGGATGATAACCGCAGAGGCCGCAGAGGAACGCGGAGAAGATGGAGATAAACCAGATTACTGCGGCTGTTATCGACTCCGCGATGAAAGTCCACACGGCGTTCGGTCCCGGATTGCTGGAGAGCGCTTACAAAGCCTGTCTCGTTTACGAACTCAGGAAGCGTGGGTTGAGAGTTGATGTTGAAGTTGGGCTTCCGCTGATCTATGACGGCGTCAAGCTCGAAGACGTCGGGTATCGGATTGATCTATTGGTCGAGCGCGAGATTGTCGTCGAGTTGAAAGCGGTTGAAATAATGGCTCCGATCTTCGAGGCTCAATTGCTTCACTATCTAAAACTCAGCGGCAAGAAAGTGGGGCTGCTCATAAACTTCAAGGTTCTCCATCTCCGCGATGGTATCAAACGCATGGTCAACAACTTTTGAGTTTCCCTCCGCGTTCCACTGCGTCCTCTGCGGTTAAATCCGGCTCTTAACCGCAGAGGTCGCAGAGGCACGCAGAGGTCGGAGGATCAAATCAATGAATCGCAGGCTAACCACATTCATAGGACTAACGATACTTTTACTCAACAGCCTTCTGTGCCTTGCCCAGGAGCACAAGGCTCCGCCCACCACTCGAGTCGACAATGTCACAGAAACACTTCACGGAGTGGCTATCACTGATCCGTATCGCTGGCTCGAAGATCAGAACAGTCCCGAGACCCGCGCGTGGATCAACGCGCAAAACGAATACAGCGCGTCCGTGCTCGGCTCGATCCCATTTCGAGACCGCATCCGCGAGCGGCTCACTCAGCTCCTGAAGATTGACACCATCGGCATTCCTATCGCGAGAGGTGGACATTATTTCTTCTCTAAACGCCGCTCCGATCAAAACCAGGCAGTAATCTACGTCAGGAACGGACTCGCCGGTAAGGACGAAGTTCTGATCGATCCGAATACGATGAGCGCCGATCAAACGACTTCGGTAGGCATCCAGGATATTTCATCAGACGGCAAGCTCCTCGCTTACAGCATTCGTCAGGGCGGCGAAGATGAAGTCGTAGTCAAGCTCCTCGAAGTCGACACGCGAAAAGAATTGCCCGATCAACTGGCGAAAGGCCGCATCGGAGTTTCGCTCAGACCCGACAAGAGCGGCTTCTATTATTCATGCTTCAAGAACGGAGTTGGCGGACACGTCTACTATCACGCGATAGGCACTGATTCATCGAAAGACGTCGAAGTATTCGGCAAAGGCTACGGCCCTCAGATTTTTGTCGGCGCCAATGTTTCGCCCGACGGTCACTATCTGCTGTGCTTCGCCAGCTACGGTTCGGCGGGCGACCGAACGGATATCTATGTCCAGGATCTTGTGAGCCACGGCGCTCTTATGCCGATCGTCAGTGATATCGATGCAGGTTTCTCTGCGGACGTAGCCGGAGATCATTTGTACTTGCGAACCAATTGGAACGCGCCGAATCGACACATCCTCGATGTCGATCTGAAAAACCCGGCTCGCGCCAATTGGAAAGAGGTCGTTCCCGAAAGCTCATCCGTGATCGACGGCTTCTCGGCAGTCGGAGGCAAGCTCTTCGTCGACTATCTCGACAACGCCGCTTCGCACACCAACGTGTTTGATTCATCGGGCAAGTTTGTGCGAGACATTCCCCTTCCCGCCATCGGAACTGCCAGCGGCATGCAAGGTGATTGGGATCGCGACGAAGGTTTCTACGCGTTCAGCACCTTCGCGCAGCCGACCACGATTTATCGCTATCAACCCTCAACCGGCAAGCAGGAAGTGTTCGCGCGCATCAACGTTCCCATTCAAAGCGATCAAATCGAAACGAAGCAGGTTTGGTATGAGTCGAAGGACAAAACGAAAATTCCGATGTTCCTGGTCTACAAAAAAGGAATCAAGCTTGACGGCAATCGTCCGGTGTTTCTCACGGGCTACGGTGGATTCAATGTAAGCAACACACCGCGATTCAGCTCGGTTGCGGCTTATTGGGCGGAGATGGGAGGCGTCTTCGCGCTGCCGAACTTGCGCGGTGGCGGAGAGTTCGGCGAGAAGTGGCATCGCGCCGGGATGCTCGCGAACAAACAAAATGTGTTTGACGATTTCATCGGCGCAGCCGAATGGTTGATCAAGAACAAGTACACCAGTTCGTCAAAGCTTGCGATATCGGGCGGCTCGAATGGAGGCTTGCTTGTCGGAGCGGCGATGACTCAGCGACCTGATTTGTTTCAAGCGGTAGTGTGTTCTTACCCGCTGCTCGATATGATTCGCTATCAGGATTTTTTGATTGCCAGGTTCTGGGTCCCCGAGTATGGCTCGTCCGAGAACGCCGAGCAGTTCAAGTACATCTACGCCTATTCGCCTTACCAGCACGTTAAGAAAGGCGAGAAGTATCCGGCCGTGTTGTTTGTGACTGGCGATGCAGACACGCGAGTAGCTCCGCTCCACGCTCGCAAGATGACAGCCCTTGTGCAGGCTTCGACGGAATCAGACCGGCCGGTGCTTTTGCACTACAACACGAAGGCGGGTCATTCGGGAGGCTTGCCGGTGAGTCAACAGATAGAAGATCAGACCGATGAGTTGAGTTTCTTGTTTTGGCAGCTCGGAGTCATGGGAGGTAACAACTAGTAGAATACACGCATGTCAGACCAGGCACTTACAGCAAGAAGACTGCTGAACCATCAAAGTGTAGGCGTACTGTCTTCGCACTCAATAGACGTTGAAGGATACCCGTTTGGCTCAATTGCTCCGTATGCGCTCAACTATGAGAGCGAGCCTACAATACTGATCAGCGACATCGCACAGCATACTCGAAATATCAAACACAACAATAAGGTGTCGTTGACAGTCTTCGATCAATGCGTTGATGACCCTCAATCACACGGCCGCCTCACTTGGATCGGAGACGCCGAGTCGATCGATCCGAACGATACGACGATGCGCGAGCGCTACTTGCGATATTTTCCTTCAGCGGAATCATACTTCGACACGCATGACTTCTCGTTCTATCGAATTCGTTTGAGGAGAGCTCGCTTCATCGGCGGGTTCGGACAGATATTCTGGATCGAGCCTGACGCGATGCTCATCAAGAATCCGTTTCGTGAAACCGAGAGGGGCATAGTCGAGCACATGAATCGAGATCACCAGAAGGCTTTGTTCCACTATTGCCAACTTCTGGGTCGCGAGTCGGTCGATGTCGTAGCGATGACGGGAATCGACAGCGAAGGATTTGACCTCCTGGCTGACAAGCGGAAATTGAGAATGGATTTCGATTCTCCGATAGAAACAGTCGATGAAGCCCGCGCCAATCTGATTGAGCTGGCTCGCCGTCAGCCACATTGATTGCTAAGCGCAGAGGATTCCGAATGCGCCAGTCCCGTAGGGACGACCTGTCTATAGATCTGCGTTGCAGTCCGAATCGCGTAGCTCCATCGGAGCGACCTTTGTTCGAGACGCTGCCGGAGCGAGGTAGCTCCGATGGAGCCACGAAACCTTGCGGCATCGGTGCTATAGACAGGTAATCCCTACGGGATTCCACATTCTTGAGCTAACGAACGAATTGTTAAATCAATCCACTTCGTAGTCAATGAACAGAGCTGAGATGGAAATATCTAAAGCGGTCGCGAGTTTCTCGATGTTGACAAGCGATAGATTGCGAATGCCCCGTTCAATATCGCAACGTAGGTTCGATGTAGACCGGCCCGTTCCGAAAGCGCCTCCTGCGAGATTCCAAGCTCCTGCCGCCGTTTCCTGACGAGTCCGAAGCGGGCTCGAATATCTGGTTTGAGACAACATCCGAACGATTGTCACTTATTTCCTGTAGACGAGGAGCAGCAACTAGACTTCAATACTGGCGTTGCGTTGTCGCACAAGACCGCTATGCCTGACGAGATAAAGGAATGGAAGTGGCTAAGCGATCAAGTCTGGCTCGATCTACTGGAGCCGATGCTACTTGAAGATTCGGCTCTGGCTGATCGAGCAGCCAAGTTGTGGCACCACCTGCTCGTACAAATCGAGAGCGGCCCGGAAGGAGTAACAAACGCCGCTGTCTGTCTCGAGAACGCGCTTAGGCTGACTTTCCCGTTCACGACGACTTATCAGACCTGCATGATTCTTTTTCAGGAGTCACTGGGCGATGACTTCCCGACCAAGGACAACTCGCTTGAGGTGTTGTCCGAAGCAATCGTGCGAGTAAGGCGACGCCCTTAAACCCGCCGCTCCCTCGCATCGAAAGAAGCAGGTCAAAAGCTCACGCCGTTCGCAATAGTGTATTAAGTCAGCGTCGTTCGCGGATAATGGTTTCAGAGAGTGGTTCGCCGCTAACTTCGATTGGTTCGAACTCGTCGAATTCTTCGTCGGTCTCATCGCGAGTAGGAATATGACTGATGACGCCTTTGGCTAGTAGTTGGCGTTCAAATTCATCCTCTCGGTCCTCGGTCTTTTCTTCGGAGAGCGCTACGCTTTCGTGTTCGCGCAAGTACTTTGCCAACCGCTCAGCAACTTCGCGAGTTTTGGCGAGGGTGAGTTTCCGAATCTCGCTCAACAAGTCTGTAGCGTTCATCCAGTCTCCACGCAGGTTCATTTTGAGGTTCGGTCTTGGACTACTTCGCTGCTCTTCTAACTAAGAGACTGTTTAATAGCCTTAGCCGCAGCCTTGCCCTTTGCACTTAGTTTGATGAGCGGAATTCGCCGTATTGTCTGAGCCACTCCGGTTCGTATGGGCTCGCCGTGTGATAGGAGACCGTCGCTTCCCAAGTCCAATATTGCTTCGTGAATATCATCTTCATCTCCCAGCCCTCGACAACGCTGGCTGCCGACGATATCTTCAGGGTTTTGCAACCACGAGTCATAGAACTTCATCAGGATTTGGTCCTTAAGGGATAGTTGATTCGTGCTCTCTTGGACAGCCTGGGATACATGTTGATTGCCTTGTTTAACATTTGGATCAACCCTACTTCCAAGTGGAGGACGCTTATCGTGACCTAGTAGATCGTCAACGAGTTCCTGAAGGCTTTCGCGGTACCGTGAGTTATCGCGAAAGTCCGCATATTTATGGTCGCGTAAATGAGCTGCCGTCTGCGTACCCTCCCGGTAGACACCTATAAGGCGCATTTTTTCACCTGCGATCCTTCTCGATGTTGCCATTTGCATCTCAAACTTTACCGCTCCTCCAGCAGTGGGAGCTTCGACCGCCTCTACGGAGCGAGTCGTCATAATAAACAAGACTACATCCGCTTCAGCAATCTTCGATGTCATATAATCCGTGAATGAATCGCCCAAACGGACTTCCCATTGGTCGAGTTTCGCATCAAGACCGGCCGTTCTTAGATCGGTTGCGAACATCTCGACCCATTGGTTGTGGGCGGCATCTTCCCACTTGTAAGAAATAAAAACGTTCAAAGGCACTTTCATAAGACTGGCTGCTACCTTTCCCTCGCTTACAAGTCTTCGTAATGGAGCTACGGCAAACCCAGCAATCTGACTCAAGTGTCCAGACAATTCTTCTAGAAGGCGATCAACAAACTCTTGAGGTATACCTGAGAACGGTCGACGATAGTGTCGGGCAAAAAGCTCTTTGAACCTATCCGCCCGCTTCATTAACTCGTCAGCAATCGCGCCAAAATCTAAGTCATCCGGATACTTGCCAAGTCGATTGTACGCTTCGACGCAGGCACTGACTCGAGCATCGATGTCACTTCGGGCATATTCCGTTATCACCTTAAAATATGACGCATGCTTGTTGATGTCATCCTCGAAATCTATCCTTCTTAGCTCCGCTTGATACTTTTCGCGAATAGGTACGGATTCCTCAAAATACAGACTCTCAAACAATTCTCTCTCAACGTCGTTAAGCGCCATCGTCGTCTGCTACTGGTGGATTGTTGTCGCCGTTTCCGGCTCGAATACTTGCGCGGAAACTACCTCTAGGTCGTCGGCGAAATCTTCGAGGTCGTGTGTGTCCCAAAACTCAGCCAACTCCTGAATCGAGTCCGTGCGCGGAATTCGTTTGGTGCTGCTTTGCTCTTCCATTGAAGAATCGATCGGTGCCCTCAACGGGCAATCATCTCAATAAACCGCGAATCCTCGCGAAGGTTTTCGAAGTCCGGGTCGCTTCTTGCCCGAAGCACATTGATCTCTTTGAGCGGGCCGAGTGATTCGCCAAGATATTTCAAAGCCTTGTCCGAGTCACCTTTTAGCGAATACAAACAAGCCATGTAATATTTCGTGAACGGGTCGTCGCTCCCTTTTCCTAAGCGTTGCTCGAATCGCTTGATCGCGCCGTGAAAATGCTGCTCGGCTTCTTCAGTCATACCTTTTCTTAAGTACGCCGCGCCGAGCTTTTGTTCAAGCTCCGTCAACGAGCGATCGCGCAACGCGTGGTCGCTCGATTTTAGAAACTCGAGCTCGCGTTCGTATTCCGCAATCGCTTCGTCGTAGCGGCCCTGTCTATAGTAACAATAGCCGAGCCGCGTGTGAGCACCCACGACTTGGAGCCCTTCTTTGCCAGAGATGAATTTCTCTTGCAGCTCGATCGCAGGTTTGGCGGCGGCCTCGGCGCGCGAGTAGTTACCAAGAAGCGTATGTAAAAATACAAGCTGTAGGAATGAATAGCCCGCCTCAGGATTAATCGCGACCGCGTGCTCGAGCTCGACGATCGCTTCTTCGATCATCCCCTTCCCGAGCCAGTAAGCGCGGCCAAGCGAACTATGAGCCCCGGCGTTGTTGGGCTCGAGCCTCACGGCCTCATTCATCGCGACGATCGCTTCATCGTAGCGGCCTAGTGTGCTGTAAGCGCCGCCCAAAAATTGATGCGCGTGCGAAAGCCGCGGGTTGATTTTGATCGCTTTCTCGGCGAACTCGACGGCCTTGTGAGAAAGCTCCGGGATGCTGAGGAAGCTGCCTTTCAAATCGTAAGCGACGCTCAGCGCCGCCCACGCGCCCGCGTAATTCGGATCCTGCTCGGCCGCCTTTTCAAAGTAATAAATCGCACGGTCGAGCGAATCGCGGCTGCTAGTTCGAAGGTTGATCATACCTCGCGAGAAGCTTTCGTACGCTTCGACCGATTGGGTTTCGTCGGCTTCGATCTCGGTGATCTCCGACGTTCCCAGCTCCAGGTTCAGCCCCTGGCTCAACTCGTATACTATCCTGTCCTGCAGGTCGAAGATCTCGCTGATCTTGCCGTCGATCTTTACAGTGCGAACAACCTCGCCGGTATTAACATCGATGACGCGAGCGGTGATTCGAATCATCTCACCGATTCTCTGGTAACCACCGCCGAGAATCCACGACGCCGCGAGCCTGCGCCCGATATCAATCGCGATAGATTCGTCAAAATCGTCAAGCGCGCCCGTCTGCAAGTCTTTCAGTACTTCAAAAGTTCGCTCGCGGCCGATCACCGATATGCCGCGAACCTTCTTCAGGTCTGATGTCACCGTCTCGGCTATCCCCGAACCGATCCATTCGTCCGCGGGCTCTCCGGTGATGTTTGAAAAAGTCATCACCGCCACAGAGTTCTCGAGTTTCGGCGTGAGGGCGGCGCTCTCAACAGCCAGCTTGTTCTGAGTGAGGAGGGCGGTTGCCTGATGCTCGGTCGCCGGGTGCTGACTCACGCTTGATGTGCGCTTAATCGATTCGAGGTCACGCTCGAGATTGCGCAAATCTATGTACATCTCTCGAGCCGACTGATACCGAAAATCCGGGTCCTTCTCGAGCGTCTTGCGAACGATTCGTTCGAGCTCGGCCGGCACGCTGTAGTTCAATCGGGCGAGCGCCGGCGGTTCGTGATTCACGATGCAGTCGATCACTTCGGTGGTGCTGTCGCCTTTGAAAGGCAACTGAGCCGTCAAGATTTCATAGCTCACGACACCGAGCGAAAAAATATCCGAACGATGATCGACCGGACGACCAAGCGCTTGTTCAGGCGACATATAAGAAACAGTGCCCAGCACAAGTCCGGTTACAGTTTCTTGTCCGAGCTTCGTGGTCGGATCGCTATCGCTATTCGAGCTTACCGCGGTGGAGAGATCGCCCGTGAACTTTGCTAGACCGAAGTCCAGCACCTTGACGAGACCGCGCTCGGTGACCAGCAGGTTCGCGCTCTTGATGTCACGGTGAATGATTCCCAATGAATGCGCTTCGTCCAATGCATCGGCAACTTGCATCGTTATGTTGATCGCCTCGCGGATGGGAAGCGGGCCGCGACCGAGCCTGGTCGACAGCGTCTCGCCTTCGACAAACTCCATCACTATGAAACTGGAGCCTTCGTATTCGCCGATGTCGTAAATCGCCGCTGTGTTCGGCGAGCGCAAGGCGGAGGCTGCACGCGCTTCCTTAAAGAACCGCTCTCGACGATCTGGATCGTACTGGTAGGAAGCGGGCAGAAATTTTAGCGCGACTTCGCGGCCAAGCTTGGTGTCCTCGGCGCGGTAGATCTCACCCATTCCTCCTGCGCCGAGTCGTTCGCCTATCTTATAGTGAAGAATATTCCTGCCTGTCATCCTGGATAGTATGATGCGGCGAAGGGCGAAGCGCAAAGAGCGAAGCCCAGGCTCTTACCTCTTAGCGCTTTGCTCTTTGCTTCGGTTATACGTGGACTTCTCCGTAGGCCAGCTCGCCGGTCGTCTCTCGATGTTTGAGCATGATGTAGAAAAGCCAGCCGTAAAAGATGAGAATGACCATCACCACAATCCATCCCGGCATATAACCGATGGAGGCATTCTTGAACAGTTCGCCGGTCGAGTGAACCATCTCCGTCGTACCCGTTGCCTGCAAGACGCTGGTGGTCGTCTTCAGTAACCACGCCAGCAGAAGAATCAGAAACAGCCAAATGTAATTTCGGCGCAACCGTCTGGCCATCGCCTGATTTCGGGTCATTGAAAACCGAGGCAGACGGAGATCGTCGCCAAGCTGGCTCATCCAGTGAGCGGGGTCGAGCAGATCGCGCGGTGCCAAAATACGCGCATAGTAGTTGCGCTCCATCAAACGAACCCGCGTTCGATAAACATGGAAGAAGCGATAACGGCGCGACTCAATGAACAACAGCAAAAACACCAGCAGCATTGTGAACAACAGAACTCCGTGATGCGATTGCGGCGAAGACAGCGACACCGACAGCATCGCGCCGACGCCGGTTATGGCCCAGTTGGTGGTGCGATCGAGCCGGTCTCGCCAGCTCATCATTCGCGCCATCTCGCCGCGATAATAGTGCGAAAGAGCATTGACGAACTCGGGCGAAGTCGACGGCATAATCGGCGGACCTGACTTGACCGTGTCAGGTCTGATTGTGATGTCTTTCTCCGAAATCATAACGAGCCTCGCTTGGTGTGAACGAAATGAACGGAAACCTGCAGCGCGCCGCTGCCCAGTGCTAGCGATTTATCACAAGGCGAGTTCGGAATTCAACCGTTGAAGGCTTCAAGGTGAATGTTGAGAGGCGAGTCGATCAATCTTTGGACATCGAAATGATCGGGGGAATCATTGCCTGTCGCCGCGCGCTCGTTGTGCGTTGTCGGCAAGCACGCGAGCGCGATCGAGCGATTCGAGCGCTTTTCGGAATTGAGGGTCTTCCGACAAATAAATCTGGTCGCCAGCTTCGGGACCGTACGCGGCGGTTATGATCTCGCGTCGAAGCTGTGTGTGGATGTATGCGAGATTCGAGATGATTCGCTCGTCGGAAACATTGAACTGAGGCTTACTGGAAATGTATTGTCGGAACGCTGCTACCAACTCGTCAGTTATCGGATAACGATTAATCTCTTCAGACGAAATTCTGGATTTGTACTGGCACTCGGCGACCTTGTACTCACGCAGACCCTGAACCTGCCCGGCAACCAGCTGACGCACGAAATCAAAGATGCCATAAAACAAACGGCTCGAAAGCGGCGGCGCTTTGACTTCAATGTCGGGCGTGATCCCACCGCCTCCATACACCGTGCGTCCCAGATCGGTCGTGAAGGATTCGCCGCGATTGCTCGTGCTCGTCTGTTCAGCGTCTCCTCTTTTCAAGTAATAATCGTAAAATGAAATGTTCGAGTAATTGCGCTGTAGCGAGCGGCCCTTCGGCGTGTAATACTTCGCCGTTGTGAGCACCAAACCCGTGCCTCCCCACAATCTGAAGATCCCCTGCACCAGGCCCTTTCCAAATGTAGTTTCACCGACGATCAGCGCGCGGTCGTGATCCTGCAAAGCGCCGGCGACAATTTCGGAAGCTGACGCTGTCTGACGATCCACCAAAACTACCATCGGCATCGTCTCAGGCACGTTATTATCAGGAACAAACCTGGGATCGGATCTCTCTTCTGCGCGGCTTCGAACTTCAACTATTTTTTCTCCGGGCGCGAGAAACTGCGTTGACACTTTGATAGCTTCGTCCAACAGTCCGCCGGGATTGCCGCGCAGATCGAGAATCAACTGGCGGATTCCCTCCTGCTTTAGCTGCGAAAGCGCTTCGCTGAGCTCTTCATCAGTCTTCGCCGAAAAACCTCCAGTAAGCGCAATGTAACCGGTGCCGCCTGGCGTCACCATAAAAGCGTTGCGGACCGAGGGCAGTTTCACTTCGTCACGGCGAACGCGAACGGTTATCGGGTTTGGAGCGCCCGCGCGATCGACGGTTATCTCGACCGGCTCTCCCTTTTCTCCGCGGACGCTATGCATGACCTGTTGACTCGACCAGTCTTCAACGTTCTGTTTATCGATAGCTACAATCGCATCTCCATAGCGGAGTCCGGCTTTGAAACCGGGTGCGCCGGGAGTAGCTGAGAGAATGTAGACCCGATCGTATCGCTTAGCAATTGTGACTCCGATTCCATAAATTCGACTGCTCTGTTCGGTCTGAACGTCATCGAACTCCGCCTTGGTGAAATAAGCAGAATGAGGGTCGAGTTGATGAAGCATCTCCTGAATCGAGTTCTTGCCGACTCGCTCGAGATCTACCTTGCCGGCATAGCTCTCCTGAATCTCGGAGAGCGCCTCCTTGAATTCGTCCGTGAGTTCGTCCGTTAGCCCCGACTGAGATTCGGTTACATGCCGTGGACGAAGCGAGCTATAGTAGCCCCCCGCCAGAGTTGACAACGCAACTACTCCGATTGCCAGCAGCGGAAGCGCGTAATTCTTCATGCTTCCAGAACTCCTTCGCTTGAGCATAGTACAAAAAGAATCTGAGCGTCAAAACAAGAAGTTCGCGGTCGGTGTCCGAGGCCGTTTGCGTGGGCGAGATCTCTTATAATACTTTTGCTACGGACAACGGACTACGAACAAATGACAAAGACAGCAGACGTAGCGATCATCGGCGGGGGCATCGTCGGATCCAGCATCGCTTATCATCTGGCGGAAGCCGGCTGCACAAACGTGTTGATTGTGGAGCATGAGGATCGCCTGGGGATGGGCTCCACCGCGAAAAGCATGGGCGGAGTGCGCGCTCAGTTCGCCACCTCGATCAACATACGAATGTCGATCTACTCGATCGATCTGTTCACAAAGTTTGAAGAGGTCACCGGACACACCGCCGGGTACAGACCGCAAGGCTACCTCTTCGTGGCCACCAGCGAGAGTCACCTCGAATATCTCGAAGCAAATTTCCGAAAGCAGCAAGCTTGCGGGCTGAACGATGTCCAGATGGTTTCGCGCGAGGACATTCTTAGAACGATCCCGCAGCTCATCGCTGATGACGTAGTGGGCGGAAGCTTCTGCCCGACCGACGGTTTCGTCGACCCGTACAGCGTGATGACCGGATTCGCGAAGCGCGCTCGCGAGTTGGGCGTTAAAACGTGGCTCGATACAACGGTGACTGGGATCGATGTCAAAGCGGGCCGTGTTGCCGGGCTCGAAACTTCTCGCGGATACGTTTCCGTTCGAGCCGTGGTCAACGCCGCCGGCCCGTGGGCCGCAGAAGTTGCGCGGCTCGCCGGAGTGGAGCTACCGGTGGAACCGTTGCGCCGCCAGATTGTAAAGACTGAACCGTTCGATGAATTGTCCTCGCGGCTTCCGATGGTGATCGACATGTCGACTGGTTTTCACTTCAGGCCCGAAGGCGCAAGCTATCTGCTGGCGTGGCCCGATCCCGAAGAAACTTACGGGTTCAGGACCGACTTCGATTACGGCTTCATCGAAAAGATCCTGACGAGAGCCGTCAGTCGAGTCCCGGTCTTCGCCGATGTTGAGGTGAATCCGCGGCGATGCTGGGCAGGTATGTATGAAGTGACGCCCGATCATCACGCAATACTGGGCGCGGCTCCGGGAGTCGAAGGAATGTTTTTGGCTAACGGTTTCAGCGGCCACGGCGTTATGCATTCGCCTGCCACAGGTAAAATAATTTCTGAAATGATACTGAATGGCGTGTCCGACTTTCCCGATGCATCGATGCTCAAGGCCGAGAGATTTGCGGATGGAAACCTGCTCGAAGAGACTGCCGTGCTTTGATCCAGACCAGCTCTGCGAAACTTGTGGCCTTTTTGCCGGCTCGGACAAAACGGCCACAGTAGGTCTCTTTTTGTTTAAGGGCATAATCCACCTGAAGGTGGAAAATCATTGCCAAAGTTTGTATACTGCGGGCGCTCGATTTGCTCTTTAACCAAGGCACAAATCTTGCAGAAACAACGACGGACTGTCGGAAGGCAGAACCTCTAACTTTTGATCCGGCCCCTTCGCATCAGTTGGTGGCGAATTCGGATTGAAACGACGTTAACATAAAACCCAAAACGGAGGATTCAGAAATGAAGAGATTGATCCTGGCAAGCGCGATGATCGTGGCTCTGGGAGCCGGTTCTGTGATCATGGCTCAGAATTCGAACACGGCGAAGAAGACAAAGCCGGCTGCCGCCAAAAAGACTGCAAAGAACTCCAACGCGGGCGCTGCTCCGGCGAGCACCGGCGATACGATGAAGTCTTCGGGCAAGAAGCATCACCGAAAGCATCGCAAACACGCAAAGAAGGCGTAACATTATCCAAGCTGTTAGCTCGATTCTTTGCGGGCCGGTGATAGTTCAAACCGGCCCGCTTTCTTCTTTCAAAATAGCGGGCTCATCTTCCCGCGAAACTGCGCTATAATCGTCGTCGAGGACGAAGCAATCTCGTTTCTCAAGCATCAAAGCGATCAAGGTTAGAAGTTGGGGACAGACCATTCATGATTCGATTCAATAAGGCGGTTCAGCTTTCACAGCATCATCAACAATCCTTCAAGCATTCGAGTCATCGTCGCCGCCGGTGGATGAGTTACTCAAAGATTCAGCAATGTCTGCTCGTGATCGTTGCGGGTTGTGTTGCGGGTTCCGCCATCGCAGCCGCGCAACAGAATGGTCAAGCGAGCGACCCAAGCTCAATCGCCAATTCATTGCCCGCTTCAATCGCGATTCCCGACGCGTGGCCGGCCAGCATGAAAATCGAACGTCTGTCGGACATCGGCCACGGTAAGGCTGTGATCTACAGTCCGGATTTCGCCGAAGCAGACAATCGCGAGTTTTATGAAAAGCTCGGTTTTCTCTACGTCCAGGAGTCGGACTGGCGTAAGGCACTAAATCCCATAATCGCTCGAAACTACTGGCACCCTGAAGATCCAATCGACACGATCATTGTTGAGACTCACGGAACCAACGGCAACGGTTTGAAGCTTCAGCGGAGTCCGTTTCCCGGAGCACCGCGCTCTTACATTTCGATCGGCGCGCTACAGGAAAAACTTGACGGGTTGGGCGTTAAGCTCTGCGTCATCGGTGCGTGCAACGCAGGCCGGCTGTTTCGCCCGGAGATTTATAAGAAGCTCAATCCACAACCGCACGATCGTTTGTTCCTCCCTCCGACGCTTGGCATTATCAACGCGTCCCCCGAGTATGATCCTTCGAAGAGCAAAGTGCTGGTCGTGCGCCGCGCTGAAAGCGAGCTTGAAACGACAACCGACGGCGACACCTCGGAGCTATCACCCATCGCGCGACAGGTATTGCGACTCAATGAGGCGGAGAGGATACCGCGCTTAAAGCGGCCGCTGCATTTTACCGTATCGAACCTGCTTATCCAGATGTTGATCCACGATCCGCGGCTGAAGCTCACATCGGGTGGTTACGCTAGCGAGAAGTCGCGTCACGATCTGAGCGAAGAAGAGAGCGACGTTCTCTTTCAGCGCTTCCTCACTTATCTCAACGGAGTTGCGTCGCACGAGGATCAGGAAGCACACGCAGGCCAACTTCGGTCTCAGCCGTAGTAGGTGACAAGGAACAGGTTTCAGCTCGCGGAATCGTTCGAGGTCCCGAGTTCACGACCACATTCTTCTGTCATCATAACCTGTCCCCTGCAACATCCTTATGACTCAAGTCATCCGACTCGATCCGAAACGGCCGCGACTGGACGCAATTGAAGAAGCAGCTTCGATCATTCGCGATGGTGGTTTGGTCGCCTTTCCGACCGAGACTGTCTATGGTTTGGGCGCCGATGCAATGAATGAACGATCCGTTCAAAGGATCTTCGACGCAAAAGGGAGGCCCGCCGACAACCCTTTAATCGTTCATGTCTCAGATCGCCAAATGCTCGAGCACGTCGCGATCGATGTCAACGAAAAGGCTGAACAGTTGATTGAGCGATTCTGGCCCGGACCTTTGACTCTGGTTCTCAAGCGCGGCCTCAGCGTCGCTCCATCAGTTTCGGCGGGCTTGCCGACTGTTGCTGCGCGAATGCCCGCAAACACAATTGCTTTGGAGCTGCTGCGTGCCGCTCTAACTCCAATCGCCGCTCCGAGCGCCAACGCATCCGGGCGCCCAAGCCCTACTCTTGCCGCGCACGTTGTGGAAGACCTCGGAGGGCGCATCGATATGATTCTCGACGGCGGCCCGACAGAAATCGGAATTGAATCAACGGTGCTCGATGTTACTGTTGAACCACCTTTGATATTGCGACCGGGATGGATCACTCTCGAAGAGCTGACGCGAGAAATAGGCGAGGTCGGAAGTGAAGCTTCATCGGACGAGCTGCGCCGATCACCGGGCACTCGTCATCGGCACTACAGCCCAAAGGCGAAAGTGGTTCTTGTCGAAGGCGGCTCGCGTGATGTGATCGAAGAGGTCTGCAGGAAATATATCCGCGAGGCAGCGACAGGCTTTATCGGTCACACGCCGATTTCAATCGACGACAAGGACTTTCACTCGATTGTTCTCGGAAGCACTGCGTGTGACTACGCTAAAGAGATCTACGCTGCACTGCGCGAGCTGGACCGGAAGAACGTTCGAGTAATAATCGTGCAGACGATTGCTGAACTCGGCGAAGGCTCGGCAGTGATGGACCGCCTCCGTCGCGCTGCATCAAGAGATTAGATTTGACTGACCTCGCATGAGTATGGACATCGATGACGTTCGAACGTTTTGCCTTTCGCTGCCACACACCACCGAAGGCGTTCAATGGGGCAGCGACCTGCTTTTTAGAATCGCAGGAAAAATGTTTGCCGTGATGAATCTCGAACCACCGCATACGCTTGCATTCAAGTGCACGGCCGAAAAATTTGACGAGCTGATCGAGCTTGAAGATGTAGTGCCCGCTCCTTACATGGCTCGAAATAAGTGGGTGATGTTGAAGCAGCTTGATGCGATCCCCGAACGCGAACTCAAGTCGTTAATCAGAGAATCGTATGAGATGATTTTTTCAAGGCTTCCAAAGAAGACGCAAGTGGAGCTTGGCTCGGCCACTGCCCCAGCGCGAAAATCGAAGGCGCCACGAAGACGATGAGGTTATCGCTGTCTCTGGCACGCGATGAACGATTCGCAATACAGGAGACTAATGCAAGCACTTAAAAAACCGACGCTCCTTAAAGACGGACTGAGCTTTGTCACCGACGAACCTGAACCACGCATTGGTCATTCGGATGTCAAGATTCGCGTGGAAGCCGCGTCGATATGCGGAACGGATCAGAGCATTTATCAAATTACTTCGAGACCGGGGATGCGCGACGAAATGCTTTCCTACAACGGGGGAGACCTCTCTCGATATCAACCGATCATCGTCGGTCACGAGTTCTGCGGCCAAGTCGTCGAAGTCGGCGAAGACGTTCCTGAAGGGATAGCGAAGCCCGGCGACTACGTCACCAGCGAGATGCATATCTTTTGCGGGCACTGCCAGCAGTGTCGAACGGGTCGTCGTCACATCTGCAAGAATATTCGAGTCAAGGGACTTCATCTTGACGGTGCGTTCGCCGAATATGTCGTCGTGCCTGCGAGCAACGTGGTAAACCTGGACCGGTTCGGCGGGCGAGCGGTGATACCTCCGCGGTTCGGCGCTTTTCTGGACGCATTGGGAAACGCTGTGCACACGGTGATGGAAGGAGACGTGGAAGGCAAGACCGTGGCGATACTGGGCTGTGGAGCGCAGGGTCTGATGGCGACTGCAGTAGCGCGGACTCTGGGTGCGACGCGCATCTACATCACCGACTTCTCGGATTCTCGCGGCAGCTTCAACGTTTCTCGTCTCTCATCCAGGTTTCAAACGGCGAAGGAGCTCGGCGCGGATTTTTGCTTCGATACAAACGAAGAAGCCGCGCCGGGTCAGAAGCGAGAGTTGTTCGATCGTGCTCGCAACGAACACGGCGGCGGAATCGATGTTGTGCTCGAGATGAGCGGCGCCGAGTCGGCTTACAACGATGCGGGAGCAATGGTGAAAAATGGCGGGCAGATTTTGTTGCTCGGAATTCCTGCCAGACCGCTCAGGTCGTTCGATTTTGGAAAGTACGCGGTGTGGAAGGGTGTGACTATTCGGGGGATCTTCGGCAGACGGCTGTTCGAAACCTGGTACGCGATGCTGGATCTGCTGGCTTCTGAAAAGTCGGGATTGAAATCGCGGCTTGAGAAAATTATATCGCGCGAACCGGTACAGCTTTCGGATTTCGAGCGTGGCTTCGAGATGGTCCGCAATCACGAAGCGGTCAAGTTGCTGCTTACACCGTAACGCGATTGCTCATCGATTGCTTAACTGTTTCAAGAAGTAATTCCGCCAGCTTGCGGGAAGCGCTTCGACCTTGATCGCGCGGCGTTTTAGTTCATTGTTAGTCTTCTCGGTCGAATAAAGCTTTGTAATGTCCGTGACGGTGATGTTGTTGGGATCGCGCTTAAGGAATTCAATCTCATCACCGGCCGCGACCGCTCCCTCCTCGAGGACCGAGAAATAGAAGCCGGATCTTAGACTGCTCAGAAACTTTTTCAGCATGTCGTCTCTTCCAAACTTTATTCCGAGCTTATAGCAAGGCATGCGAGGTTGAGTCACCATCACCACTGCCGAGCCGATGCGAAACCTGTCGCCTATGTTCGTTTCGTTCTCAAGCATTCCCTCGACTGTGAAGTTCTCTCCGAACATCCCGCACGGCAAATCGGTTCGTTTCAATTCGTCGCGCCAATACGCGTAGTGTTCAGCGGGATAGCAGTACACCGCCTTGTCGGGCCCTCCGTGAACCGAGAGATCCGCTTGCCGATCACCATCGAGATTGAGCTTGCGCAACTGAACACGGCCTTCGACTGGTTCCTTGAAGATTCCAGTCGTGACTGTCCGCCCGTTCCAGATCACATCGCGCGGCAAGCTTACGTTGACTGAGATTAATTTCATTTGATCGAACTCTTAGCTCGCTTCGAACAGTTTGAATCCAAAACCTCGTACAGAGTAAGCTAGTCTGCGAATCACTCGACCGAGGCAAACGATGAATCCGAACGAACTCTATTCAACATTGGACCGTGAACTCGAAAACATCAAGGAAGCGAAAACCTTCAAGTACGAAGTGCCTCTCGAAAGCGAACAAGGCGGCGAGGTCACAGTCGACGGCCACAAGGTCGTGATGCTTGCCTCCAACAATTATCTCGGGCTTTCCAATCATCCGCGCATAAAAGCAGCGGCGCATCGCGGGCTCGATGAATGGGGCTACGGCATGGCGTCAGTGCGGTTTCTTTGCGGCACCGAGCCGATACACTTCGAGCTTGAACGACGCATCGCGCAGTTCGTCGGATGCGACGCCGCGATTCTTCACTCTTCATGCTTCGCCGCGAACGAAGCTTTCTTCACCGCGCTGCTGGCTAATGACTTCGGTAAGACCGATTACCAGGATGTCATCTACAGCGATCAGCTCAATCACGCAAGCATCATCGACGGCGTTCGGCTTTGCCGGGCGGTCGCCAAGCAGACCGTCTCGCGGCTGTATCGGAACGGCGACGTGAACCATCTGCGGGAGATGCTCGAAGAAGATCGCGACAAAAATTATCGAATCAAGGTCATTGCTACCGACGGCGTGTTTTCGATGGAAGGTCTGCTCGCGCCGCTTGCGGAGCTTCGCAGTCTCGCGACCGAACACAGCGCGATGCTGTTTGTCGACGAGTCACACGCGACCGGGGCTTTAGGCAAGAGCGGGCGAGGCGCCGTCGAAGAGCTAGGCGTGTTTGGAAAAGTAGATGTCATTACGGGCACATTCGGCAAAGCGTTGGGCGGAGCGTCAGGGGGATTCATCGCAGGACGCGCGCCGTTGATAGAGTTCCTTCGTCAGAAGTCGCGTCCCTACACGTTCTCAAACACGATGCCGCCGTCAGTCGTGGTCGCCTCGATCGAAGCGATCACGATGATCGAGGAAGATCCGTCGATAGTGAATCAGCTTCGGGAGAACACAAAATACTTTCGACAAAGAATTGTCGAGCTGGGCTTCAAGATCATTGAAGGCCGTCATCCGATCGTGCCGGTGATGCTTGGCGAAGCGGCTATCGCGCAGGACATGAGTCAGGAATTGCTCAAAGAGGGCGTGTACATCAAAGGGCTGTGGTATCCGGTCGTTCCGAAAGGAGAAGCCCGCTTGCGAGCGCAGATCTCGGCGGCTCACTCACGTGAGGACCTCGATCGCGCGTTGGAAGCTTTTGAGAAAGTGGGCAGACGACTCGGAGTCATCGATTAAGTTCCTCCCGGGTCAACGCCTCGTTCGCCCTGCCATTTTAATCATCGCCCGTGAAAACCTAGAACCTCTGTGCCCTTCGGGACGTTTAATCAACTTCAGACACATTCCGACCTTCGCGCTTTTGTGCCATGCGCGAATACATCTTTCCGAGGAGTGATAACAATGAAAGTCAGCAAGTATTCGGTGCGGCTTTACGCCGTAGCGATGTTTCTATTGATCCTTCCGCTCGCCGCCTTGGGCGCGACCACATCCAGTAGCAAGAAGATCGAGTTCACAACTGAGTCCAAAGAAGCGAAGGACTATGTTGCTCAAATCGTTTATCGCATCGAAACGTTCCAAGTCGGGCCCGACCTGAACACGCTTGCCAAGAAAAGCATCGAAGCCGACCCGAACTTCGCGTTCGGTTACTATCTGGTCGCAACAACCTCGGCCACACCCGAAGATGTCAAAAAGTACAACGACAAAGCCGTCGAAGTTGCGAAGACTGCTTCCGAAGGCGAGCGCCGATACATCGAAGCTGTGCTACTTACGCGCGCGCAGAAACTCGATCAGGGTCTGCCGATCTTCCTGGATCTGGCCAAGCAATATCCGGAAGATCGGATGGTGCAGATGCTGATCGGGCAGGTCTGCACCGGTCTGAACAAGCTGCCCGAAGCCAAGGCCGCGTTTGAGCGAGCCATTCAACTCGACGGCAGCACTCCGCGAGTCTACACATTCCTGGGCAACATCGAATTGTTGAAAGGCGACTACGCGAAAGCGCGCGAAGACTTCAATAAGTCGCTTGCCAAACAAGTCAAAGGCTCGGCGCCGTTCGGGCCCAATTACGGACTCGCGTACGCGTACATTTACGAAGGCAACATCAAAGCCGCGTTGAAGACGCTCGAGGCCTATCAGCAGGACTACGACCACTCTTCGCAGCAGCAAGCCTTCCCGGCCGTGTTCATATGGAATTCGATTGCGCGGCTGCATCTCGAGTACGGCAGTCCCGAGGAAGCAATCAAGGCTTATCAAAAGGGCTACGCTACGGTGCCCTCAAGCAATATCGACGAGCTGCAGAAGAAGATCTGGCTCGGCCGGCTTCATCACGGACTCGGGCGTTCGCTGTCGAAGATGGGCAAGCGCGATGAAGCATGGAAAGAAGCCGAATTGATAAAGAAGATGATCGAGGACGGGGGAAAAGACGGTGAACAATTCTGGCCCTCGTATCACTACATTGCAGGTTACCTGAAGCTCGAAGCCGGCGAGATCAGCGAAGCGATCGAGCATTTGAAGAAAACGGATTTGAACGATCCGTTCCACAAGCTTCTTCTGGCGCGCGCTTACGAAAAATCGGGAGACCAACCGAACGCTCAGAAGCTCTACCGCGAGATAACCGAGTTCAATCAACTGACGATTGAAAGAGCGATTGCTTACCCAGAGGCGAAGAAGAAGCTCAAGGCGTGAGAGAGCGAATTCGGTTGCGATCATGAAAGGGCGGGGCCAAGTGACCGCCCTTTTTTCGCGTCTCTCAATTTGAATTTTCGCACTCCCGCCGCTTAGACTGATTTAGGCAAAATGAAAAAGGTCTTAGGAATCACTTCATTGATTGCGGTCATCGCGTTCGCGAGCCTGCCCGCGCGGACTCAATCCTTCAAAGTTCCTTTCAATCAATTTCAACTCGACAACGGGCTTCGGGTGGTCATCTCTGAAGATCATTCGGCTCCTGTCGTTGCAGTGACCGTCTACTACGACGTCGGCTCACGCAATGAAGTAAGAGGCCGCACAGGCTTTGCCCATTTGTTTGAACACATGATGTTCCAGGGTTCGGAGAACATTCGAAAAGCCGAGCACTTCAAATACATCGAGGGCAATGGCGGTGTGATGAACGCGAGCACCCACTCAGATTTCACTGACTACTATGACTACCTGCCGTCCAATCAACTCGCACTTGCATTATGGCTTGAGAGCGATCGAATGCGCTCGTTGAAGATCACTGCCGCGAACTTGAAAAATCAAAAGGAGGCGGTCAAAGAAGAGAAACGCCTGAGCTATGACAACCAGGCTTACTGGCCGTCGCTGTTGAAGATGGACGAAATGGTTTTCAGGAACTGGGCCAACTCGCATTCGACGATCGGCTCGATGAAGGATCTTGATGCGGCGACCATCGCCGATGTAACGCGGTTCTTCGCCACTTACTATGCGCCCAACAACGCGGTGCTTGTGATCGCGGGCGACATCAATACTCGCGAAGCGGAGGTTCAGGTCCGCAAATATTTCAGCACCATTCCCAGACACAAGTCGCCGCCGCCCGTCGATGTGTCGGAGCCGCTCGAAGTAGCAATGCGGCACGCTGCAACCGAGGATGCGCATGCTCAAATGCCGGCCGTTGCGATTGCATGGAAGGCGCCGCCTCGGCATTCGCCAGACTTCTACTCGATCGCTTTATTGAAGTCGATCCTGTTCGACGGCGAAAGCGCGAGGCTTTATCAAAAGCTGGTGAAGGAACGAGCTGTGTGCCTTGAAGTGCAGGGCACGCTTGAAGCCAGACGCGGACCCGGTCAGGTGTCGGTGCTCGCCATCCATAAGCCGGATGTTAAACCGGCCGACGTTGAAGCGATAATTCAAGCCGAGATCGAGCGAATCAAGAACGAAGGCGTAAGCCCGGACGAGCTTACAAAGATGAAGAATCAATATCGCCTCGATCGATTCGTAAGCGGCTCGGAAGGAGAGTATTCGAGTCTTCAGACGCCGCTCGGGAGAGCGCTCGCGCTGGCAGAGTTTACGATGTTCGATGGTGATCCGTCATTGATCAACAGCGATATCGACCACTACCTCGCGGTCACGGGAGAGCAAGTGCGCGAAGTTGCCCGCAAGTATTTCGTGACGGCTAATACTGCAATGATCGAGATTGGCGCCGCTGGAGAGCAAGCGGAACAGCCGGCCGAGCAAAAGAAAACGCGATGACTAAGGCGATTCATCTCGATAATGATCCTCACACAGCGAAAGCCGGACGCTGCGTCAATCTACGCGCGTTTGCGGCGTTGCTGATACTGACGCTGTTTGTATTCTCGAGCTGGTCCACAATGGGGTTCGCTCAACGAACGCGCGCGACTCAGAAGCCTGAATCCTGGAGGAAGCATCCGCCGAAGCCGGAACCGCCGCGAGCTTTTAAGTTGCCGGCTTCTCACACGAGCCGACTAGAGAACGGGTTGTCGCTTGTATTAATAGAAGATCACACATCGCCGATCGTGACTATTCTCGTCGCCGTTCCAACCTCGATAGGAGCGTTCAGCGACGTTGCAGATCTAACAAGACAAGTGGCGCTCGCAGAAGCGACGGCGGAACTGATCACCGAAGGAGCGGGCTCGCGAAGCAGCGAGCAGCTCGCGCGAGAAGTTGAAACGCTTGGAGGCCGGCTCTCATCGTCGGCTAACGATGACTTCGCTGAAGTGACCGTCTCGGTCGTCGCAGAAAACGCCGAGCGGATGATAGACCTGCTCGGCGATGTGCTCATTCGCCCAACCTTTCCCGTCAGCGAGGTGGCTCTTTACAAGCGCAATCGAATTCAACATCTCACAGTTCAGCGGCAAGATCCTGCGTTTCTTGTGGGCGAGCAATTCGATCGAATTGTTTTTGGCTTGCACCCCTATGGAATAAGCGCGCCAACGCCCGCGGCAGTCGATGCCCTCGATCGCGAAAGGATCACGAACTTCTACAAGTCGAGCTATTCGCCCAACAGCGCAGTCATGATCATCGACGGCGACTTCGAAGCCGCTCGCATGGAAAAAAAAATCGGCGACTCGCTCGCGAGTTGGAAGTCACCCAAGAGGTCAACAGAAACGCGAATCACAAATGATTTCTCAAAGCCGTCAGTCAGACGCGTTTATTTGATCGACAGGCCCGGCTCCGAACAATCGGACTTTCGAATCGGCGCGCTGGCAGTCAAGCGTTCGGACGCGGATTTTTTTCCTTTGCTGGTTGCGAATGCGATTCTTGGCGCGGGCACCAACTCGCGGCTCTTTTTGAACATTCGTGAACGCAAGGGCTACGCTTATGACGTGTCGAGCTCGGTGGACGCGTTGCGACAAGCCGGCGCTTTCTTCGCGGGCGCGGAAACTCGCACCGAAGTTACCGTAGCCGCGATCAAAGAAGTGCTCGCGGAGTTTGATCGATTGCGCAACTCGCCGGTTGAGTCGTCTGAATTGCAAAGCGCTAAAAACTACTTGAACGGGTTGTTCTCGCTGGTGCTTTCAACACAAGGCGGATTCGCCGAGCGCCTCGCTCAGACTTACATGCTCGATCTCGGTAGCGACTATCTCGAGTCCTATCGAAGTCGCATTGAAGCGGTGAGCGCAGAACAGGTCCAGGCTGTGGCGAAGAAATACATTCAAAGCGACGCGCCGGTCGTGGTTGTGGTCGGTGACGCATCGAAGCTTGAGGCAGGTCTCAAAACAATCGGGCCGGTAGAAGTACTCGACCTCGAAGGCAAGCCGGTCAAACACACCCCCGGTCTGTGAAAACTTCTTGTTGCTGATCCGAGTTTACGATTCTTTTGATTCTTAGTAGTGGCTGCCAGCAGTGTTGTCCTAATGTGTGTTGCCGAACCAGGGAAGCTATCCTGCCGT